>MDTE01143661.1_pt1 | contig 103073 bp, 90 predicted proteins | sample 811231 | NCBI WGS metagenome assembly MDTE01 (sample SAMN05326651, study PRJNA326480) | marine metagenome | isolation source: seawater | place: Indian Ocean: Red Sea | collected 2010 | reverse complement strand
TTGCACTATATGTTTCGATAACCTGTATTAGCATGAACTTAATAAAAAATGATTTAGTCTTCGGACATCGAGCGGGTGATATTGATGCGGACTTCAGGGGTGTTGCTCAGAAGTTTCAGGTCGGTGTTGGCGGCGTAGCCACTCCAAGAACTGTGAATGGCGCTTTCGCTATCCATCGCGACCTTTTGGTGAGGCTCACGAGGTCTAGACTAAAGGTGATGATGCTTTTGCCACCGGTGATTCCAGACGCAGATGTATTGGTATTGTCGCTAGTTAGACGAGGGGTCCGTCATTGGCAGGGACTCGTCTGCAGTCCACTCAAGCAGGCTGCCGTCGTAAACCGATACGTCGTAACGTCCAAGACATTTTAGTGCGAAAGCGTCGACCGTCGCGGCAATAGCCGCTCCGCAATAAGTAATAATGTGTGAGTCATCGGGGGCATTGTGAAATGCCGCGGCGAGTTCAGCGTCGGATTTGAAGTTTGCCGTCTCTCCATCAATTATTTCGTGAAAAGGGACGTTAATCGCACTGGTGATATGTCCGTTTCGCAGGCCATAACCATCCCTCGAACCATCGTAAGAAGATGCTGACAGGCTATCGATCAGACAGGTGCCATCGTCGATGGCCGCCAGCACATCTTCTTTGCTAGCAATACCACGTTGCCAGTTGTCATCTACGATGAACTCTGTACGTGGCACTGATTCCGGAGGGTCGGTTACCAGCGGATAACCATCTGCAAGCCATTGATCGATGCCTCCCCGCAATATGCCAACATCCACGCCAAAGTGATGCATAGTCCACCAGGCGCGTGTACACCACATGGTGCCACTATCGATACCCTTACGCGGCGATCTCGCGACGATGACGACGCGTGTGTCATTGGCGATGCCGAATTCACTCATGGTTTTCATGAATTGTTCAGGTGTTGGCCAGGCCCAGGGCAGCGCTGCTTTCGGGTCGGAAAGAACACCATTGCCGCTTGCCACATCAAAAAACAGGGAATGTGCAATGTGTCCTTGGCCATAGGATTGTTCACGAGCCAGATTCACTCGGTCTTGCGTGAGCATGGGTGTCACGTCAAGAATCCTAAGGTCTGGCTCGTCCAGATGTTCATCTAACCAGTCTGTTGTGACAAGGAAGTCGACCATTCCTACTCTTCCCGCGGTTTATCGAGGAACATACTGGTACGTCCACCGTCGATGATAAGATCATGGCTATTGATAAAGCGTCCTTCTTCTGACGCTAAATACAGCGCGCCGTAAGCGATATCGAGCGCGACACCGGGGATTCCAAGTGGTGTCACTCTTGAAAGATTTTTTTGCAGCTTTCGCATCTTACCTTCGTACTCACCTTCGGCCAGTTCTACTTGGTTACCACCCCAGAATATCGGTGTAGCAATTGCGCCGGGTGAAATTACATTGACTCTTATGCCTTTGGGTCCCAGACGCGTTCCGGCAAGTTTGCTGTAATGCGTGAGACCCGCCTTCACGGCTGAATACATCAAATCTCCCTGACTATCGCGAATACCAGCGATGCTGGAATTATTAATGATGCACCCACCACCACGTTTTTCCATATGGGGTATGGCGTGCTTGGTGGATAACACGGCGCTGTTGAACAACAGCTTCCATGCGTAGCTGATTGCCTCGTCGGTTACTGAGTCGACAGGTCCATAGGTATTCCCACCAGCATTATTGAATAGGATATCTAGGCCACCGAATTTCTCCACGGCGGTATCTATGGTTGCCTTGATATCATCTTCAGACATGATGTCGGCTTTGACGTATGTCGCCCCGGTGCGCTCAGCTAGCGCATTGCCCTTATCTTCAGTACGGCCGCTAAAAACTACCTGCGCTCCCTCGTTGATGAAAAGCTCAACGGTTGCCTCACCGATGCCGCTGGTGCCGCCACTGATCACTGCGATCTTGTCTTTAAGTCTGTCTCCCATGCGTTTCTCCAGTGCTGTTTAGGTCATTGTTGGTTTTTAATTGATCGAATTTTCGTGCCGCCTTTATCACCGAATCGAGCGACTAATACATCGGTAAGGCTCGCAGTCTTTTCAGACATTGCATCACCGGAACGAATCAGATAAGCCTCGGGTGAATTAACGCCTACTGGGATAATGCCAGCGTCAAGGTTCTTGCTGGCACCCAGCATCATCTGTCGAAACCGTACCACACCCAGGTCGGTCTGTCCCAAGAGCTCCCGAGTGCGGTCGGCGATGTAACCCTGGCTATCGGCGATCGCAGCATCTTGTTCGGAAATACCACTGATGCCAGTGAAGCTTGACTCTCGTTGTAAATCGCGGTCAATGAGGTAGTCATTTTCACGATTGCGTAACGGCATGTAGCGCTCGTCCACTGCCGAGAAGATGCCATATCCGCGCGCAAACTGCGCTCTCTCGTTCTCGGTGAATGGGTGTTCGAGATTGTAAGCAAAGCAGAATATCCAGCAGGACTCGTCGTCGACTGGCACCCATGAATTTCCCTGACAGTTATCGCCTGGAAAGCTGTTTGGGGCGAGCGAATGACAGGGCATCATAAACTGGGTAATGCGCCAATAAAGTTGGTTATTGTCGGCTTGCCTGGATGCGCCCAGCACCAGGCCTGCGTCATGCCGCTGCACGGTGAATCTTGGCGCACCGTCTTGGATCAGCCAGCGATAACGTGCAGTGCGTTCATCGTCTTCAGGGTTCGATGGCAGCATTGGCGCCTTCTGCCCATCATTGAATCCCGCGTGTAGATAAGAAAAGTGCGCGGTGTCGATACCACCCTCGACTGCCTGAGCCCAATTGCACTGCTGGAATTTCTTTGAAACGAAGCGATGCTCCTGTGGCAACTCTGCGAATTCGAACCGAGGCATTGGTGGTGCCGGTTCGCTGCCGTCACCAAGATATCCCCAGATGATATCTCCATACTCTTTTATCTGAAGCGCTCGAAGACGGGCCTTTGGCTTCAGTGACTCAGCGATCTTAGGTTCTGACGTTGGAAGATCAATGCACTGTCCATCGACGTCGAACTTCCAACCGTGATAAGCGCATCGTAAGCCACAGTCTTCGTTGCGTCCAAAGAACAGATTAGCGCCTCGGTGTGCACATCTTGGGGATACCACACCGACGCTACCATTGGTATCGCGAAATGCGATGAAATCTTCCCCGAGCAGTTTGACGCGTTGTGGCGCCCCATCCGGTTCAAGTTCTCTTGAAAGTAATACCGGAACCCAGTAATTGCGAAACACCTTTCCCATAGGAGTGCCTGGTCCAGTCTCGGTGAGGAGCGCGTTTTCTTGAGCCGTTAGCATAATTAGTTAACAGGTCATCGTAATCCAGATGATACTTACTGTGCCGTTATTTCCTTTACAGACCTTTACCCCCTTTTCAATTTCTTTTGAAATGTCTTATTACCTCGCTTTAGATCAAGACTTTGTGGACAGAAACTAGTATTCGTAGTCTGCTTTCTCGGTAGTAAGCAATACACCATTTTGCCGTAGTTCGTCTACCTTGGCTTGATTGGCCCCGATCCAATCCTCAAGGACCTCCAGATTATGTTCTCCTTGATAGGGCGCAGGCCCTTGGATACCACTTGCTGCATCAGAAAATTTGTAGGGTGATTGTGTCACCACGCGAGTACCTCCTGCCCGATCGTCGATCTCTATAAAGATGCCGCGCTCCTGCAAGGTTGGTTGCTGGCCTACTTTTGGTCCCTCGCGCACATCGCCCCATGGTATATTGAATTCGTTCATCATTTCTATGACTTGCTCCCGAGAGGTTAGGGAAAGCATGAACTCGGCAGTAGCCTTGCGCCGAAGCGCTATTTTTTCCTTCAGTGGCGTATCTTTGGTGCTGGGATCCTTAACCCCACGGTTTTCAACTATGCAGCGCCAGAAATATCGATAGTCCGTTGATAGAATGATGGGGCCAATCCCTGTCATCCAAACATCATTCGGCAAGGGGCCGGTCGCGTGGGAATCTTCAAGATCGTATTGTAACTGATCATCGGTACTCACGGTGGCGTCGATCATGGCCATATCTATATATTGACCCTTACCAGTGCGTGAGCGCATGTATACAGCGGACAGTATTGCAGTGAGCCCATGCAGGGCTGCGTTGGTATCTGCTACGGAGATCGGATAGTCGCTATAGGGATCGCCCGTTCGGTAAGTGCGGCGAGCGATGAGCCCCGCTTCGGCGTGCACCACTGGTGCGTACGCGGGTCGGCGAGATTCTGTACCCCCCTGTCCGAAACCGGAGATCGATAGCATGATCAGTTTGGGATTTATCCTGGACAAGGTTTCGTAGTCGATGCCCAGGCGCTTCGTGACACCAGGTCGATAGTTTTCGATAAAGATGTCTGCTTGTTGCACTAGTGCACTTACCAGTTCGTTTGCGCCGGATGCCTGCAAGTCGATACATATATCTCTTTTACCCATATTCCACTGGTTGTAATAACCGGTTAGTCCACCGATAGATTTACCCCAGTGGTGTGAAATATCTCCTTCGGGAGGTTCAACCTTTACAACATCGGCTCCAAGGTCTGACAACATGCGCCCGGCAAAGGGTCCGGCAAGTACCCGTGAAAAGTCGAGCACCTTGAGCCCAGTAAGGGGGTATTCCATTTCATTCTCCTAGTCAGAAGGTGCAATCTATATGAATAGACCTCCGAGCAAAAGGGATTGACTAGAAATGGACCAAACCTGGTAATCGTAGTACTTTGACCGCCTCCTAACTGCAATCAGGTTTTTGAAATGAGTGAGTCATTCTATGAATCAGTGTTCGGTGTGCATGGCAAGATTGCGCTGGTGACTGGGGGCACCCGAGGTATTGGTCTTTTGATCGCGGAGGGTCTTGTCAAAGCAGGTGCCAAAGTCTACGTCGCTTCGCGGAAAGAGGATGCGTGCCGGGAAACCGAGGCCATATTGTCAGAGTTTGGTGACTGCATTGCGATTCCAGCGGACCTTTCAACGATAGAAGGGTGTGAAAGGTTGGCTGTCGAAATTGAAGGACGTGAGGAGGAGTTGAATATCCTGGTAAACAATGCGGGCGTTACTTGGAGTGAGGATCTTGGCCAGTTTCACGAAAAAGCTTGGGACAAGGTGGTGGACGTTGATATGAAGGGACCATTTTTCCTCACCCAGGCCTTACTGCCGCTGCTGCGCAGTGGTGCATCTGCAGAAAATCGAGGATCGATCGTTAACGTGACTTCGGTGAATGGGCTTCGCCCGACAACGTTGCATAATTATTCTTATGTGGCAGCTAAAGCGGGGCTCGGACATTTGAGCAGGCAACTCGCGCGCGACTTGAGGGACGATTACATCAATGTAAATGTTATGGCGCCTGGTTTTTTTAAATCAAAGATGACAGCGGTGTTGTTTGATACCGAGGAAAAAGAAAAGGAGATAATGGAAAGGGCCGCGATGAATCGAGCCGGCAATCTGGAGGATGCTGCCGGACTGGTGATTTACTTTTCGTCTAAAGCAGGCGCTTTTGTGACCGGTGAAACGATTGCGTGCGACGGGGGTTCCGTTAATACTACTTGATCCTGATCAAAGCATCCTTTGTGTTGATGACATATAGCTGATCTGTATGCTTGGTTCAGGTGACCCAGGGCGACAGGTTTTAACGAGCAACTTGGTTCCATTGTAAAACAACCGAGGCCTTTATAAGGGTTTAGTTAGTAGCCCAGATGTTTGTCGATCACGCCGACCAAGGGTTCATCGGCTAGGAAACGCTGTAAATTTCTGATAAATCGTTCCATGTTTCGCTCTTGACGGAATTGGCTGGCACCAGCTGTGTGTGGCGTCATCACAACATTGGACATGGACCAGAGTGGTGAGTCCGCCGGCAAAGGTTCTCTTGGCGCAACATCAAGGGCTGCGCCCCTAATCTGGCCTGTTTGTAGTGCGGTAACCAAGGACGCTTCTTCCATTACTTCACCTCTGGTTACGTTGACCAGAAACGCGCTCTCCTTCATCTTGTTGTATGCTTCAGCGTTGAACACGTTGCGCGTTTCGTTAGTTAGCGGGCAGCAGATGCTGACCACGTCTGATGTGGCTAATAGATCAAAAAAGCGACTGCTATCCCACACCTCATCGACGCCATTGCCTGGCTCGACCGGATCACGGTCAAGTGCGATACAGTCCATGCCAAATGCGATTCCTCTCTTGGCCATCGCACGTCCCGTGCCACCAAAGCCATAAATGCCCAGTTTAAGACCGGTTAGTTCGATCTCCTGATATCTCATCTCTGGTCTATGGTTCCAACTGTCTGTGCCATGCCGAAGTGCTGTTGCTAGTTGGCGTGTGAGCATTAGCAGGAGTCCAAAAGCGTGATCAGCCAAGTGTTCGCCAACGAGACCTTTCTCGCTGGTTAGAACCACATCGCTTTCCACGAATTCGGGATAAAAGAACATATCTACACCAGCGGAAATCGATTGAGCCCAGCGTAATTTTCGCGTCGCTTCGAATAGTGGCTTGGGGACGAATCCAAGGATGACTTCTGCGTCCTCAACGTGATTGATTGCATCTTCGACATCAGCAACCACAACCTGGGCGTTGTGGCCTGCAACTTCTTGAATGCGCGAGAGATCTACATCCGTCACTTCTCGCAGAGTGAGACCTGGGATAATTACAATTTTCACCTTACCTCCGATATAAGGTTGCCACTGCTAGCGTCGCCTATATTGAATTCTTATTCCAGGAAATAATCAAATAAGCCGGTGGCTGCTTGAATGATTGAGCGAATAGGTATAGCGTCGGAGGAAGGGAGGAGGCCGCTATGCGCAATGGGTTTCGTGTCGTTGATACAGACTGTCACCAGATGGAACCGCCCGCTATGTGGGCTGAGTACATCGACCCCGCTTTCGCCGACCAGGCACCAGCACCCGGAGACATGGGTGGGGGAAACGTGGGGATGATGGTTGAAGGTGAGCCTATCACCAAACAGGATGGGAACTACCCCATGGATTCGGAGGAGTTTCTTGAAGCAGTTCATGAAGGCATGCAGAAGTTCCAGAACTCTAGAGAGCAGGGATTTGATGTCAAATCCCGGTTGTCGGATATGGAAGAGGAAGGCGTTGACGCGCAGGTACTTTATCCTACAGTAGGTGGTCAGCTGCTGGGGAAACCCTTTAGGGATCTGGATCTTTTGGCTGCATGCTGTGGTGCGTTCAATGATTGGAGTCTAGAGTATTGCGGCGCTGCCCCAGGTCAACTTCTGATGGCAGCAATGCTGCCGATTCAATCCTGCGAACATGCGATTGCAGAAGCGAGGCGTGCTAGTGAAAAGGGTGCCGCTTGTTTTTATGTGCGACCCAATCCGGTGGAAGGTCGCAATTTATATCACGAAGACCTAGATCCCCTTTGGGCGGCGCTAGAGGAAATTGGCAAACCGGTCTGCATTCACGATTCCGGCTCACCGCACTTACCATCATTTGGCGATCGGATGCACACCCATACCGCGGGGCACATCGTTGCTCATCCCTTTGAAGCGATGGTGGCGATGATGTCACTTATCTGGTTCGGCGTTATCGAGAAATATCCGAAACTTAAGGTTGTGCATGTAGAAGCAGACGCAGGCTGGCTTCCTTATTGGCTACAGCGTATGGAACAACATTGGAACTTTTCCGGTAGCGCAGAGCACCCTCTACTGAAGAAGAGCCCTACTGAGTACTTTAAATCGAATTTTCTGGTCGCCTGCCGAGGTGATGAAATGACGTTGCCTGCCGCGGTAGAACTGGTGGGGGATGATTACATTACTTTTAATACCGACTACCCTCATGCAGACGGTACCTGGCCTTCAGGTTTTGTGGCACTTGAGAACCAGTCTATTAGTAAAGAAAGTATTCGTAAGATATTCTGGGACAATGCTGCCAGGGTGTTCAACTTGCCCACACCCTAGATTAATTGTTAGTAAGAATGTTCGATCTCACTGTACTATAGGCCTAAAAAATTGGTTCGGAGTTTGTTGGGTAGATATTTATCTTTACGTTGTATGTATCTCTGGTAGAACCTGTTGATATGTAAGACAGTATTAGGTGGGTCTGACCACAGGGTAGTATGCTGCATGGTCCTTAGCGTTATGCGCTATGGCGCGTTCTCAGATAGCCAGTGCCGCATCAGCATCGCTTCGAATCTGCTTATCATACTGCGTATTTCTAGGATTCCATGTTAGCTTCGTCAGAAGAGTATTTAGGTTAGACACGTATCCGGTAGAGTCCCCCGCATATTCCTGTATCAGTCTTTGATAAATGACTTTAGCTCCAGCGTAGCCTGCTGTGCAGGCGCATTGTATTGCCTGCGATCTGCAGAGTGAGGGGGTCTGGTTATGCTAGTGCTAGGCATGACACCAGAAGGAGCGAAAATATTCTAACTATCAACTTGATACCCCTCAATAGGACCGTTACCTCTTACGAAGTGGGAAGCTTTTATTTCGTCACTCAGGATTAATTTGAACACTACGTCGTTGGGTTGGTCAAGATTCAGTGTGTCTTTTTCATTCAGGCCAAGCAGCATTGAAACCATAATCTTGCCGATCATGCCGTGCGATATGATGGCAATGTTATTCGCTGGGTGCTCAATAATTTCGTCAAGAAATGGTCGGGCCCGACCCATCATGTCGGGTATGTTCTCGCAATTTGGCCCACGATAGTAATACCTGTCAGCCTGATATGCCTCCCATTCCTTCGACCAGCGCTTTCGCACTTCGTCATACAGGTATCCACTCCAGTCGCCGCAATCCCATTCTTTGATTCGTTCGTCAAAATTAATTGGTAATTTAAGGTGTCTGTTTATTATTTCAGCTGTTTGCCGGGTTCTATCGAGAGGGGAAGCGAATAGCGCGTTAATGTCCAGTCTGGACAATAGTTGTCCGTTGATCTCAGCCTGCGCTCTACCTAGTTTATTGAGATCTGAATTCCTTTGACCCTGAACACGACGTGCGGCGTTCCACTTGGTTTGACCATGACGTACGAAAAAAAACTGCTTCAACAGAGACTCTTGCTATAATTTTTTGAATAGAACGGGCTGGGGCATCCGCAGCACTATATTAAAAAGAAGATTAAAAGACGATCATAATTGGTGTGTCATACTTTTGACTACGAAAAAAATCAATCACTTACAAGTATTTATTGTTATTGCCAGTTGCGTAACCCTTGGCGCCTGTGGTGGAGGTGGGAGCGGTAGCGACCCTGTGCTGCCAATAGCTAAATTTGCTTCCCCGGAAGACAACGTCGATGGAGGCGATGGCGCTGATGAAGATGAAGAGGTTACGGTTAAGCCTTCGGAATCGGGATGGGTATCCGGTGTGTTTGAATCGCGAGATAACTTCGCCGATATGTGCTTGGCTCCACGAGAGGGAAATTTTCCTGACTTGCAGGGTACTGTCACGGATGAAAATAACTGGTTGCGCTCGATGAGCAATGATACTTACTTGTGGTACAGCGAGATTGAAGACGTTGACCCGGGAGCAGTAGATGATGCGCTTGAGTACTTCGAGCTTATGCAGTCCTTTGAGTTGACGCCATCCGGTAATCGTAAAGATCGATTCCATTTTTCCCTCGATTCAGAGGAATGGCAGCGATTGGCTCAGTCTGGAATCTCAGCGGGATATGGGATGACCTTCTCAGTGATATCGTCTTCGCCGCCAAGAAAAGTAGTTATCGTCTACACGGAACCAAATACGCCAGCGACGGACGTTAACCTTGCACGGGGCGCAGAAATTCTGGAAATAGATGGTGTAGATCTGATAAACGCGAATGGTTCGCAAAATGTAGCAATTCTTAATGCCGGTCTCTTACCGGAAGAACTCGGCGAGAGTCACGAGTTTGTCGTTAGGGATCTGGGTGCGACTGAGGCGCGAACAGTAATGCTCGAGAGTACAGAGATAACCTCCACCCCTGTTCAACATGTAAGCGTTATTGATACGGACACCGGCGCGGTTGGGTACATGCTGTTCAATGATCATATCGCTACTTCTGAACAACAGCTAATTGACGCTGTGAACACCCTGAAAGAAGAAGAAATTGTCGATCTTGTGCTCGATCTTCGATACAACGGAGGAGGCTTCCTCGACATCGCCAATGAGCTCGCTTACATGATTGCCGGTGACGCAAGTGTCGGCCGTGTTTTTGATGAGTTGGAGTTCAATGATAAGCACAGTACGGTTAATCCGGTGACAGGTGGTTTAATAATTCCCACACTTTTTCGTTCCACTGCTAGCGGTTTCTCAGCGGTTGCTGGAACGATCTTACCCGCGCTGAGCCTTCCTCGCGTATTTGTTTTAACGGGTGGAGGAACTTGTTCTGCTAGCGAAGCAATCATTAATGGGTTGAAAGGAATTGACCTTGAGGTAATCCAGATTGGTAGCAAAACTTGTGGTAAACCCTATGGTTTTTACGCCATGGACAATTGTGGAACTAGTTATTTCACAATTCAGTTTCGCAGCGTCAATGAAAAAGGGTTTGGTGATTATTCAGATGGATTCTCACCTTCATCGGATTTAGAAACGCCGACCGGTACGCCTCTTCCGGGGTGTAATATCGCTGATGACCTTGGCCACATGCTGGGCGATCCGGATGAAGCAAGATTAGCCACTGCACTAGCCTATCGTGACAGCGGAACCTGCCCGAAAACAGCAGTCAGTGCGCGACGCCTGACTGTGCGGCAAGATACCGAGGGTAAATTAATTAAACCAGAGTGGCTGGGCAACATGACGGCGATACAGTGAGAGTGCCTATTCTTTTGCTGATGACGTTAGTGGCATGCCAGAATCACAGTCAGTCACTGCATGATAATGAACAGGTCGTGATCCTCAGTAAGCCTGACTTTTCCGGCTCCTGGGAAATAAATTATCGTTTGAGCGATCAGGCGGATCAAAAGATCCGCTGGAAGTACCTGGAAGCTCTGGCTGCGGAAAAACGCGCGCGCGAGTCTCAAGACCCCCGATTTGGTCCCCATCTCGCGATAGCCTTGGAAAACCAAAGTCCCGGTCAACTCGCTGCCGGTGTTATGGCCATTGGCCGTTTCACCGAAAAGATCTCGAAGTCCAGTGTGTTAACCATTGAGCAGGATCGCGAGTCGATAACTATCGAACGGGACGAGAATTTTTCACTAATTTGTAAATTCACAGATACATTTCAGCTTGCCGGAAAGCTTGGTAAGGAGCAGTGCGGATGGGCGGGGGATCAACTGGTCTTTGATATTGTATTGCCAGAGGGGCTCAATGTTCGCCATATCCTATCGAAAGGAACTAGTCGGCTTAAACTCGCAACTTCGGTTGACTATGACCGAATTCCATTCGAGCTAAATCGAGTTTATATACCATTTGAACCGGGTGAGGGTATGTATGACTGTGAATTCAAAGTGTCTACCTTAAAAACCTGTACGATGGGTGCGCCCGACAGGTGACCTGGGTTCGAATTTGCTGGTTCGTAACATTTTTAAGCGCATGTGTCGCACCTGAACCTTTACCAGAGCCAATCCCAAAAAGAATTCCTCTTCAAGCAGATTTACTTCGCGGTCTCTTCGAAGGTCCGGCGCTTAATGTATCGATAGCAGAGTTTCGTCCCGGGCAAGGTGGCGAACCATCACTACGTAACGCTGAGGCGCGTTATATGCCTGTAGTGCTGAAACGAGCCTTGATGGAAGCCGGTGGTTGGGGGGCAATCCGTGTGTTGCCAGATGATGACCCTGCGGCCGAGTTGCAGATAAGTGGTGAGATTGCTACGTCAAACGGGGTTGAGCTTTCCTTGCGTATGAACGTCGTGGATTCGACAGGAAGAGTTTGGTTGGAACAAACCTATTTAGACTACACCTTCGACCATGGGTATGAAGAACCTGCCGGCGACATAGATGATCCTTTTCTGGATATTTACTACAGCATAGCTAACGATATAAATAAGGTGCGAAGTGAGCTTATCGCCTCAGAAGTAAATAACCTTATTGACATTGCGACGTTGCGCTACGCTAGGAGTTTGTCTCCAGAAACGTTTTCCCAATTTCTTCGGGAGGATGATGCTGGAAGGCTTCACCTCACTTCTTTACCCGCTAGAGATGATTCCATGATTGTGCGGTCCGAGCGGATTCGTGATTCAGAGTATGGTTTTGCAGATACGGTTGATGCGACCTATATGCTTTTTTATGAGGAGATCGCCCAAACCTATACGGATTGGCGGCGCTATAGCTATGAACTGGTTCTGGGGAATGAAACGCTGGAATTTAAGACTACGTCGAAGCGAAGTGGAAGCTGGGCGAAAGCTGAAGCAGCCTACGATACCTTCAGGGAATCAAAAATGAATGAGGATGAAATGCGAAAAATGACCAAAGCGTTTGACTCGGAAGTAACTCCGACCGCGATGGAGCTTGAGGGTACGGTGATTCATCTGACGGGCTCTTTGCAGGCTCGTTATGCCGAGTGGCGAAAAATTCTTAAGGGTATCTACGAGGCTGAAAGAGCGGTCACGCAGTAGCGAAGGTATGTTAGAGTTCGCCTCCTGTTTTGCATTTTATTAGGAGTGCTGGATGTCTGAGGAAGCGTTACAAAAAGCATACGAAATAATGAGTTCTCGTATTGGGAGTCAAACATCGAAGTCGGAATGGTTCGAGGTTGCACAGGAGAGAATCAACGACTTTGCTGAGGTGACCATGGATCATCAATGGATACATGTTGATGTTGAGCGTGCAAAGGCAGGGCCGTTTGGTGCCCCTATCGCCCATGGACAATTAACCCTGTCTATTATGGGCCATTTGCCAAAAGCGGCCGACGCAGCTAACGAAGCGATAACTCTCGAAGGCCAAAAGCTTAGTATCAACTACGGCTTTAACAAAGTGAGGTTCCCATCCCCAGTGCCCGCGGGTGCAAAAGTGAGAACGACAGGGACTCTGAAAACGGTTGAGATCAAGGGTGGCATGATCGAGGTTATGAATGAACTCGTTATGGAAGTCCAAGGACAGGAGAAGCCTTGTTGTGTGGCTGAAAGTTTAGGCCGGTTGGTTTTTTAAATGCCTGAACAACCTGCTAACGGTCCCAAGCAGTTTATTCAGGGCACGCCCGTTTTCCACGTAGAAGACCCTAAGGCAAGTGCGGAATATTATCGGGATGTTCTGGGGTTCAATTTTGACTTCTCGATGGATGGATACAGTGTGGTGTGGCGCGATGACTCGGCAATCCATTTCGCGACCGGCGATACCCATGCACAAGGCGTTGTGTTGTTTCAATGGCTGGTGGATGTTGATGCCTATTACGAGGAAGTTAAGTCCCGAGGGGCAAATATAACGCGGGAACCGGCTGACCAGTCCTACGGTGTGCGAGAGTTTTCTATTACCGATCTGAATGGAATTACCCTCAACTTTGGCCAGGACATCGAATAAAGCATGGAGCATGTTGATGTTCTGATTGTCGGCGCTGGCTTGAGTGGAATTGGCGCCGCATATCATTTGAAGAAACGCAGTTCAGACCGGTCCTTCGTAGTTTTTGAGGGACGAGAAAATATTGGTGGGACCTGGGATTTATTTCGTTATCCGGGCATACGTTCAGACTCGGACATGTTTACCTTAGGCTATGCGTTCAAGCCGTGGACGGAAGGCAAAGCAATAGCCGATGGCCCGTCTATTCTGAAATACATCAACGAAACCGCATCGGAGCATAATATTCCCGAGCGCATACGTTTTCGCCACTGGGTTAAGCGGGCAACCTGGGATGATGATCACTGGTTAGTTGAAGCTGAAACAGATGAGGGAACCGTCAATATCAGTTGTAACTTTCTGTTGATGTGCAGTGGCTACTATAACTACGAGCATGGTTATACACCTGAGTTCGAAGGCAGGGAAAGATTCCGCGGGCCTATGATCCACCCGCAGCAATGGCCGGAAGATCTTGATTATGCGAACAAGAAAGTCCTGGTGATAGGTAGTGGCGCGACTGCGATGACCATAGTCCCGGAGATGTCGCACACCGCATCTCACGTCACCATGTTACAAAGATCACCAACCTATGTGGTGTCGATGCCGTCGGAAAATCGTTTTGCCAATTGGCTTCGTCAGTATTCAGAGAACCTGTCTTATTTTATTTCTCGATGGAAAAGCGTCATTCTTGGGTGGCTCTTGTTCACCTATAGCCGCAAGCGTCCTGAGAAAATAAAGAACTGGCTGGTGGGCATGGTTCGACGGGAGCTGGGCTCGGATTTCGATATCGAGAAACATTTTACACCAAATTATAATCCCTGGGATCAGCGAATCTGTCTGGTACCCGATGCTGATTTATTCGAAGCGATCCGCGGCGGTAAGGTTGCAGTGGTGACCGATCACATTGAGACGTTCACTGAAAGTGGCGTGATGCTGAAGTCAGGTAAGCAGCTGGATGCGGATCTAATCGTGACCGCGACTGGTCTTGATATCAAAGTCGCGGGGGGTATAGATCTGATTGTCGATGGTCAGTCGGTCGATTTTTCCGAGGTCATGACGTATAAAGGTATGATGTTGGAAGACGTACCCAACGCGGCGATCGTAATGGGTTATACCAATGCTTCCTATACGCTAAAGGCAGATCTTACTTCGGCTTTTGTGTGTCGGTTACTGAACTATATGAGGCGCCACGATTACACCGCTTGTTGTCCAAGGAACCATGAGGAAACCATTGAGCGGGAACCCATTATCAACTTCACGTCCGGCTATATTCAGAGGGCAATTCACAAACTCCCAAAGCAAGGTTCAAGAAGTCCCTGGCGGCTTTATCAGAACTACTTCCTCGATCTCGTCACATTGGGATATGGGTCGATTGCCGATTCCACGATGGAATTCAGCAGTTCAAAATCTCAAGACGAACCTTCGCCACCCAAGGTCGCTGGTTAGGCTAGGAACTTCCGATCGATAACAGGTTTACTACCGGTTTGTAGAGCTCCTCGAGGTAATTGACGTCTTTTTCTTCAATAGTAATCTCCGTTGCACCAACGAGATCGTCTAATTGCGAGATCTTCGAGACACCAACTACCGGAGAATAGATCTCAGGTTTCTGTAGCATCCAGGCAAGAGAAATTTGCGCTGGTTTCTTGCCATATTTCTCGGCGACTTCAATTACGCGGTCAGCAATAGCAAAGTCCATTTCTCCCTGATAAAGACTTTCCGTACGTTTCCTGTCTCGGCCTTTGGAACGATTGGTTGACCCCTTATCGAAACCGCCCTGATAGGATCCTGCCAAAATGCCCCGTGCTAGTGGCGACCAGGGAGTTAATGCGACGCCGGTTTTGTAGCAATACGGATTCATCTCGCGCTCTTCTTCGCGGTAGATAAGATTGTAGTGATTCTGCATGGAGACAAACTTCGTCCAGTTATTAGCTTCTGCCATCATCTGCATTTCGGTGAACTGCCAGGTGAACATGCTGGAACCACCTAGATATAAAACCTTACCGGCCTTCACTACATCGTGCAGCGCCTCCATCGTTTCTTCCACGGGTACTGGTACCTGGTTGCGAATACCGTGGGGATGACGATGGATAACCAGGTGATCAATGTAATCATGACCGAGTCTCTTAAGGCTGGCATCCACCCCCTCCATAATATGTTTACGCGATAGTCCCCCCATATTAGGGGCCCGGCTCATTGGGTTGGCAATTTTAGTGGCAAGGACATATTCACTACGTGGCAATAGTTCTTTTAGCAGAGCCCCCACAACTTCTTCGCATGCGCCCACGCCGTAGACGTCAGCCGTATCGAAGTAGAAAAGACCGTGATCAATTGCCGCCTTGAAAATGGGACGTGCGTCATCAATTCCTAAAGTCCAGTCACCCTGGTGCCCCTGACCTGGTAAACCGAAGTTCATTGTGCCTAGGCAAAGTTCGGATACTTTAAGTCCGCAGTTTTGGCCTAATTGAATCGCGTCTAACATTTTTTTCCTTATTTACGATCAAAGTGCGATTGATCGGCAACTTTATCATTCAACGAATCACGGGTCATCTGCCGAAAAAACTCAGGAGAAGCCTTACCTTTCTTTAGCGTGGTTTCGCGCTTACTAGGCCTGTGCACTTGGTCTAGCCGACACCGTTTTGTGCCAACGCTTTAAATGCTCACACTCGTCGGGAACGGCTACCCGCGCTGCGCCTGAGCCGAAATCGATAGTGCAAAGCGCAGTAATATCGGCAATCGAAAACTCATCTCCTGCGGCATATTGATTACCTGCCAGGTAGTCATTTAGATCCTTGTAGAATTGTATCAGCCGGCTTTTGCCACGCTCTGCTAGTTCTGGAATCGCCTCAACTTCGCCCACGTTGCCAGCGAGTCCGCGCTTTGCAAACCCTGGGAAAGAATTACGAAATGCCTCCTGCGCCCTTAGGAGACCATCTAGTTCCATATGGCGTTGACGAGATTCAATCTTAGCCTTTGATATAGGGTCGGTGCCCATTAGAGGAGGTGCGGGTTGAAGTTCTTCAAAATAGCGGCTGATGGCAACGCTTTCATCGATAATGGTATCGTCATCCAATACTAGTGTTGGCAAAACTCCACGTGGATTCACCGCGAGAAACTCATCAGACAGATTCTCGCCACCAACGATGTCTAGCTGCACGTTGTCGCAAGAGATTCCCTTTTCTGCCATGAAGATTCGCGCACGCCGGGGATTGGGGGCATGTTTACTGTCGTAGAGTTTCATCCTGTTCTCCGAAAGTTAAAAGTGTATTTCCTCACTATCCGACTTTTTGTGCAAGTCTCAAGACTTCCGGATGTAACCAATTGGTGCGTCTATACTTAGGTAAGAAAACTAAGGAAAGGGTTCCGCAAGATGGGGCAATCTATAACCGAATCAGACACCAAACGGTTTCGCATTAACGATGTCAGATTGATTCATGCAGAGCTATTGACCGGCCAGACTGGCGTTAGGATAACCGATATATCTATTCCGGAGATGACGGATGAACAGGTCGCAGAGGTCAAAGGACTTGTCTCGGAGTACTGTGTTGCGGTGTTGCCTAGTCAACCGTTAACCCCCGAGCAGCACATTGAGTTCGTTGGCAGGCTCGATCCCATTATGTTTACGCCAGGGGAAGTGCCACATCCCCAGTGGCCAGATCTCAATGAGGTGAAACTGTCGAGCACCTCCACATTGCCACCTACGAACGGATTTCACACTGATACATCTTTTGTAGAAAGACCGCCGTCCTATACCTGTCTGTTACCGCGTCGAATTTCTTCCCAGGGAGGGGACACTGTGTTTGCCAATCAGTATATGGCTTATGAGGCACTATCTCCGGTGATGCAGAATATGCTTAAAGCGGTGCGTTTTAAGCACAACGCGGCACAACTTAAGCGTCTAGATGAGGCCCCGGAAGAGCCTGTCTCCCATCCGGCAGTTAGAACGCATCCGATTACCGGCAGAAAATCTTTGTATATTACCCAGCCCCGACGTTGTAGTGAAGTTGAGGGGATGACCCTTAAGGAGAGTGCCAATCTTCTCGAGTTTCTCTATGCTCACAGCCAGCATGTTTATGCAATGTATAGGCATCATTGGCAAATGAATGATGTTGTTATCTGGGATAATCGTTGCACGCTACATGCTGGCGTGTTTGATCATGGTGATCAAGAAAGACTCATGCATAGGGTAATGTGCCAGGGCGAAGCACCCTACGAAACTTAGCAGACCTGTAACAGTTTTCTAGTCTCGTTGATGTTGCACGACCAAATTATAAAAAGAAACTGTGAAAAAATTGTTATCATGCGCTGACAGTATGCAAACATACTATAAGGATCCTGAGTGGCTGAATATGAAAACCTGCTGATTGACCGCGTCGGAACCGACGGGAGAGTCGGTCGCATTACGCTTAATCGTCCCGAAAAACTTAATGCATTGTCGGGGGAGTTGTTCAACGAACTGAATGAAGCCCTTCATGATATGGAGGCTGATCATTCTATTCGCGTTATCATCCTGCGGGGTGCCGGTCGCGCCTTTTGTGCCGGTTATGACTTGACGGCGTCGAACCACGGAGGCCGGGTATACAAGGTCAGGGATGATTCAAAACGAATGCTTCTTATGAATCTGCGAACTGCGATGCAGCAGTACACCGATGTGCAGATGTACTTCTGGAATATGGCCAAGGTGACCATTACAAGTATCCATGGGTTTGCAGCGGCGGGTGGTTGTGAGCTGGCGATGATGGCGGACTTGGTGGTGGCGGCGGATAATGCCAATATAGGTCACCCTGGCCACCGTGGACTGGGCGTGGCACGTAATGGAGTGATATGGCCACTCGTTATTGGGATGCGCAAGGCGAAGGAGCTTTCTTACACCGGTGAGTACATTACCGGAGAAGAAGCAGAGCGTATTGGTATGATTAACTATGCTTGGCCGGAGGAAGAACTAGAGGAGCGGACTATTGCTTTTGCGGATCGCATTGCAATCGCTTCGGCTGATCATCTGGGCATCCTGAAAGTTAACATGAATCGCTTTTATGAAAACATGGGCATCTACTCATCCGTGCGCAGTAGTACCGAGCAGGATGCTATGGCCCAGCTCACCGAGTTTGCCTATGGATGGGGCGATCAGGTTAGGGGGAATGGCTTAAAGGAAGCGCTAGCCTGGCGCGACGGCCCCTATAAAGAGATGGATACCTATAGGGATAAGAAATAGGCAGCTAACGCTTTGTTGATTTTGCTTTCCCGCGAGTTTGTACGGTGCTCCGCCGTTCCCCAATGCCTTCTGCTGATGGCCCTTTGTAGTTTTTGGACATCGCGAGCTCGTATTCTAGTGCCTCAGCAAACGGTAGATCGAAACCGCGGTCGATTATACGTTTATACATGAACATGGCTTGAGGCACACAGGACAGGATGTCTTTGGCCAGCGAGATGGCGGTGGGCATAAGTTCTTTCGGAGAAACAACATGATTGACCAGCCCCCACTCGTAAGCTTGTTGCGCAGAAATAAAATTTCCCGTAAGCGACATTTCTTTCGCACGTTGAATCCCCGCGATGCGAGCTAGGCGTTGGGATAACCCCCAGCTTGGAATGAACCCGACTTGGGCATGGGTGTCGGCAAACTGTGCTTCTGTTGACGCAATGATAATATCGCAGGCGACTGCCACCTCTAAGCCGCCTGTAACAGCAAGGCCATTAATGGCAGCGATGATTGGCTGGCGCAGGGAAGTGAGCAGCACGGCAGGATTTTTTACAGATGCTGGCTGGGCCTCGAAATCCGGGTCAGCAAGTTCCTTAAGATCCATTCCTGAAGAAAATGCTTTGCCGGAACCAGTCAGGATCACAACGCCAATGTTCTCATCCTCTTTTAAATCATTAATGGCATCCTGAAGAAGAGATCTTAATTTTAGTGACATGGCGTTCCGCTGCGCAGGACGATTAAGGGTAAGTGTGGCAATACCATCTGTCTTATCGACGAGTAATACCGGTTCTGACATGTTATGACATCGCTGATTGTGCTTGATTACGCAATGGTATCAGACGATTAGTTGATTAATATGCCTATAGCGTTGTCATATAAACATGACGCTAACATTACTCATCAATGACAACTGGCTGAAGTGTTAGCAAATGCGTAGGAATAAACTAATCAATGGGTTACGCGAAATGCACGAGAACTCGACCTACTGAGCGAGTGGTGCGAATAATGAACTTGATGACGACGAATGTTCGCAGGTCAGAAATTGGATCAATTCAGAAGATCCTGATGCGTGGATTCAATGACGCGTTAGATTAGCCTAACTTCATCGTGGCTGCCGCTTACGATCGCCTGATTCGGGGTAAATTCATTCCCTCGCCTCAGGACCTTCGGACGTATATCAAGTCTCTTAGCGGGGGAAGACATTATCGGTTACGCTAGAAAATTGGAATAAGACTTGGTGGTAGCTACCACTAAGTTCCGACCGCAAGCTAGCTCAATTATTCTTCGTTTCGTATCATGGTTGTTTGATTAGTATGAGGAATTATCATGAGCGAAGGCAAAGTAGCCATTGTTACGGGCGGTGGAACAGGTATTGGTAAACGCAGCGCTTTCGCGCTATTGCAAGCGGGGTATTCGGTAACTATCGCAGGACGGCGGCAGGAGATGCTGGATGAAGCGGTCGCAGAGGCCGAAGTCGGTGATAGAGCGTTGGGTGTTGTGACGGATGTGTCGGACCCTGAATCTGTCGCCAATCTTTTTGGCAAGACGATCGAGCAATTCGGACACGTAGATGTGTTGTTCAACAACGCGGGCACGGGAGCGCCTTCCATTCCGCTGGAAGAGCTCACTTTCGAGCAATGGACACGAGTCGTGAATGTAAATCTGACCGGTGCTTTTTTATGTACGCAAGAGGCCTTTCGCATTATGAAGGGCCAATCACCCATGGGTGGAAGAATCATCAACAATGGATCGATTTCAGCTCACGTACCGCGACCCAATTCGGCACCGTATACCTCAACCAAGCACGCCATGACAGGACTTACGAAATCCACATCGCTTGATGGACGAAAGTACAACATCGTGTGTGGTCAGATAGATATTGGCAATGCGCTTACCGATATGACTGCCAAGATGCAAAAAGGTGTGCCTCAGGCTGACGGTTCCATTAAGGAAGAGCCGACGATGGATGTTGAGCACGTCGCGAACGCAGTGGTACAGATGGCGAAGTTGCCTCTAGAGTCAAATATTCAGTTTATGACCATACTCGCATCGAGTATGCCGTTTATCGGACGCGGATAAGCTTCATGCTAATGCTCTTGTAAGTGCTAGCTGCGCATGTTTCTGGTGATACTTAACGGGCTCACCGATATTGAGGCATTCCCTAACTTCATCAATAGGTAGGCTAAGAAGATTTTCCCAGTCTTGGGCTGGTAGCCATTCCGCTTTGCGGCCGGCGCGATAACCTTGCCACATGGCGGCTGCGACGCCAGACCCGATCTCTTTTCGAAGCTTGAAATAGCCGACCAGTGCGATCGTTCCAATTCCACGATTGCGTGTTTGCGCGTAGGTAAACGCCAACAGACATGCCTCACCAAATGTATCGCGGCCGTATCCTGTGGTGACATGCCATAGATCGTGCATGTCTCGGATTCGTTCGGCGTATAACGACAAACCCGGATCGGTGATCTCAATCACATCGTGGCTGGCGTCGACCAACTCCTGGGCGGAGATCTCTTCTTTCTCTACGAAGCTTAGGTAATGGCGTCCCAGACTTCCCGGCGGCAGCGCCCCAAGAGCTTGCCTATCTTGAAGAAGTTCAATGAGTTTACGCTGCTCAGTCAGTACCTGTTTACCCACGGGAGTTCCGCGAAATTGTTTGTAGCAATTTTCTAGTGCATTGCCGGACATCGCGCGTATGATAATAAATACCTGTTCGGTTCTTACCGGGTCACTAATAATTGTACGCAATGCGCGCATGGCCACTAGCGGTTGCATACGCCGTTGTTTGGTATCGGTCCCCATTGCTGCTAGGCTCAGTGTTAACAAGATTGTCAATAATATCTTTACCAACATGAATGTCAATAATAGAATCCGTCGTAGTCCGGAAGAATCTAAGTCATTGATATTAAAGACTGCGGCGGATCGCCTGACGGAATTTGGGCTTGAGGGATTAAATATCAGCGGGGTTGCCAAAGCAGCCGGCATGTCCCATGCCACGGTGATCCATCACTTTGGCAGCACGGCTGCGATGCGTGAAGCGTTACTGCAACAGATGACCGATTCTTTACTATCCGATGTCATTTCAGCGCTCAATGAAGATGTACAACCTGATGAGGTGCTTAGCAGACTGTTCTCTACGCTATCCCAGGGTGGTCACGGTCGTTTGCTCGCTTGGTTGGCACTGGACCATCAGGGAATGTCTGTTCTACCGTCGGAAAGTAACACCTCTGAATTATTCAGGAGCATTATTGAGGCTATATCAGAAGTCCCAGGGGAGGAGACCGACGCAAAGCTACAGGTATTGTTGGTAGCGACAGCAGCCATGGGTCTCAGTATATGTGGCGATGCACTGTCTAACCTGATTGGCTTGTCAGAAAAAGAATCAGCTGAGTTCCCGGTATGGCTGGCGCAACATCTGGAGACACTCTTGCCTTCAACTTAGGATTTAAGTTGGGCTCTGAGTGTTTTCTTGTCAATTTTCTCTAATGTTACCCTGGGTAGACTGTCCACTACGAAAACCTCTCGTGGTACTTTGAAGTCGGCGAGTTGATCGCGACAGGTCTCAAGGATTCTATCGGCGAGGTCAGGATCTTCCTTTAGTGCAATGACGAAAACTACAGGTACTTCGTCCAGCATCTTATCCGGTTTGCCAACGACGGCCGCTTCCCTAACGTTGCCAGCCATTGCCACGACGCGCTCGATTTCCGCGGCAGCTACGTTTTCAGCGCCCACCTTAAGCATGTCTTTCATTCGCTGCACATAAGCGAAACTGCCATCCTCTAATGGCGTAACGATGTCGCCTGTGTCGAACCATCCTTCAGCATCGAAACTTTCCGCGGTTGCTTCAGGGTTGTTGAGGTACTCATAGAATAGTGAAATACCGGGAATTCCTCGCACCTTGATAAGCCCATCTTCACCTACGGCAACTTCTTCATTGTTATCGTTTACAACTTTAACTTCGTAACCGGCGGCTGCAACACCAATTGAGCCAATAAGGTTTTCGTAGTGGTTTTCGGTCATGAGTACTGCGCCAACCGTTTCTGTCATGCCATACCAGCCAGTAGTGCGTATACCGAATACTCGTCTTGCGGTTGGTGCTTCGGCAGCACCAAGTCCCCAGAATTCAATGCTATGGGACTCCGGCACCGGTTGGGACCGTAGCGCGTGCATTACAAAAGGCACAATTGAACCCCAGGTGACCTGATGTTTTTTGATCACGCTCCAGTAGCGCGATGCCGAAAACCTCGGCTGGAGTACCATCTTGCCGCCGCAGTACATAGTCGCCATCATCGAATATATCAGTGCATTGGTGTGGTACAAAGGCATTATCACGTGAGTGACATCGGAAGGTTTGAGTTCCGGCACCTGCGCCATGGTCTTTGCTCCGAACAACGCATTAGCGTGCGTCCATACGACACCCTTGGGCCTTGAGGTGGTCCCGGAAGTGTACTGAACGCTATTGGGATTAAGAGAGTCGATATCGATTTCTGGTAGTGATATATCAGATTCATAGAGCGTTGCGAAGGGTATTGTGTTATCAGGCATCGCGGCAACGTCACCAGAGTTGGTTTCCGTACTAACCACCCACGATAGGTCAGGAGCAGCCTCGGTTATCAGGTCGCAAAAGCCAGGCTGGGTAACTGCACACTTAGCACCGCAGTGCTCAATGAAGTACTGCATTTCATCAACTGAGGATCTGGTGTTTGTAGTAACTGCGATGGCTCCCAACTCTGACAACGCAAACCAGCTAAATATAAACTCGGGACAATTGTTCATATGAACGACGACGTAATCGTATTGTTGTACGCCAAGTTCGTATAAACCTTTGGCTACTTTCGCGGCATTGTCCGCGACTTCAGCATAAGTGTAAGTTTTGGGTTCTCCAGAGAATGGCTCCCAGGCGATAAATACTCTATCGCCAAAGACTTCTGATCGCGATTTTAGAAACCAGGGAATGTTTTGGCGCGCGAATGGATGGAAAGCGGTTGGCCGTAATGCGGTTGGTGCAGGCACGCTACTGCTCTCTCTTTATTTTGGACTAACAATAATATCAGCAGAAACCTTATGATCGCTATTGATCACGAATGCCGCTTAGAAAATCAACAATAGCCCTGTTTACCGCGTCAGGTTCCTCTTCCTGAACCCAATGTCCCGCGCCGGCAATGAGCTGCTTACCCCTCAGGTCGGCAAAAAAAGTGTCTTGTCTGTTGTAGCCATCTGGCACGAAGCTGAGTACTGGATCATTGGAACCGCCAAGAAAGTAGGCTGGGACCAGTACCTTCGCGCTGTCAAGCCAAGGTGTTAGTTCAGGTACGCGGGAAAAATTTCGATACCAGTTAAGCGGACCGCGAAATCCTGACTCTATATAAGACGCAACGTAATAAGCGTTATCTTCCTCAGTGATAGCCGGCGACAATTCGGACGGTGTAGGACGGTCATCAAACATGGTTGCGTCTCTTGGCTTGGACATGCCCTTTTCCTGGCTAGCGCCGTTGAATAAACGCATCGTGCGGTCAATGTCAGCTTCGAACTCCTTTTCTGCGACACCAGGATTCTGGAAATAGCGTATGTACCAGAAACGATCCTCGAGACTTGGCGGATTCACAATATAAGGTCCAATGGGTGAGAGCGGAACTGAAAGACCCATCACGCAATGTAGTCTGTGCGGATAAAGCCATGCGGTGTACCAGGAGACGATACATCCCCAGTCATGTCCTACCAGGTAGAATTTTTCCTCACCAAGTGAATCTGCGAGCCCAATGACATCGGCGGCGAGTTCTAGGATGTTGTAGTCCTCGATTCGTTCTGGGCGGCTGCTGGCCCCGTATCCACGCTGATCGGGTACCGCGACTCTAAACCCGGCTTCTTTTAACGGGTCTATCTGATGGCGCCAAAGGTACCAACAGCGTGGGAATCCGTGCAATAAGATCGCAAGAGGACCATCGCCTTCGACAATGGTGCGTAGCGTTACGCCATTAGTTTCAATGTACTCTTCATGCCTGCCTGCTGAACCCAACATGGTCGAGATCCTTTTCCAAAATGCTTAAGTATTTAACGTCGTCCTCTTTGAGTCTATCAGATCTACTGGTGAGCAAATGCACCGGTCTGTACGAAACGCAACGCTTGTTTTATGACTAACGGCACCTGCATGATGAAAGGATGTGAATGTGGTACCGCGATAAAGTCTTTCATACCTCGGACCTTGGTGCTTTCTAGCGATACCTTACCGTCATCAGGGTTGGGCAGGAACTGTGAGAGGATCGGATTAATCGTTCTAGTGCCGGCAATTATTCCGACCTCAAACTTGACCGGACCCATTGCCGTAGGTATTGAGCCATTACCTGTACCTAGCTGTGTGCCCGCAGGGCCGTTTAGCAATAGGTACCCTGGGAAGTTCTTGAGGTTGTCTACGGCTTCACTACCCTTGTTGGGTGGTGCAAGCATGACCACACGACCCAGCCTCGAGAGCTCGTTATGTTCAAGGTAATACCTCACCAGAATACCTCCAAGAGAGTGAGTTACAAAGTGGATCGTATTACCATCGGGACAGTCGTTTACTCCTTTGTTGATTGCCAGCAGAGCGAGGTCCTCAACCGGATGATCTCGGGAAGGGTAGTCAACGTTAACGACATTAACGCCTTCGTTAAAAAATGCTTGCTCCATCTTTTCCATCGACGACGCGGAGCGCAATAGCCCATGTAACAGCACGACACATTCAGTGGTAGCGAAAGCACTGTTCGATACGAACAAGAATATAATCAAGAATTGGCGCATTAGGTTATCGATGCCGTATAACGTGAACGTGCGATCTCAATCATCCAGTCTCGATCCTCAGGTAAGACGAAGCGTTCTTCTATTAACTTATCGATACAAATCGTAGCATCTCCAATATAGGCGGCCTCGTTCGGATAGCTTACGATGACGATGTCCTTATCAAAAAATATAGAGAACCCTGCGAATATGGCCAGCTCATCTTCAGCACCGATGTCTGGTGAACGTGGATTCCAACCTGAATGATAGCCGACTGGGCATGCTAAATCTGGGAGTTGAATCCCGGCTAGCTCGTTTAGGTCTGCACGAACATCAGATACATAGGCCGGGTACGGTTCGAGTTCTGGTACCGGCCGTACTGCTGACTCTAAGTCTAATCGATTTAGACTGGCAAGTTTCTCAGTGCTGGGGACTTTGATCGTTGTTTGATCTGCGAATTTCGATAGGACAGCATCGCGAGTTGAAGCGGAGCAATCGCTTACTCTAGGGTGAACCGAGTCAGGAGGAAGGATTTCTTTCACGACCCATTCATCCAGCACCTTAAACAGAGCACGGAGAACGGGCGCTAAAACGACAATATTCAGAGGGTATGCTGTCGGGAGACCTGTAGGTAATTCTCTAATTTGTTCTCCTTCTACAAGGGTCCCACCGATGTGGTCCGTACCTGCGATATGGTAAATGCGAGTCTTGGGATGTTCGTCTAAATCCCGCCTATCCTGAATGTGAATCAGCGAAGCATCACCTCGCCAGTACTCAAACGATGTATTTGAAAAAATGATTTTTGGTGTAGCTTCTTCGTCCAGATTGTCGAATAGTCCGTCTTCTCGCTTACTGATTGAGTCGGTCGTTCTGGTTGCGGCGAATGGAAATTGTTGGCCAGGCCCCGCGACTCCGATTACCGATGGTTGTGCAAATCGATGATTAAAATCACCGCGTTGTCCACCGGCGATGTGGATGAACATGCCGTCGTAGGCGATACGATTTTGTTCGTCACGGTTTAATCCCTCGTAAAGAAAATGACGTAGTACGCGACCGGTTTGTGAAATGCCATAACTCATGACGTGATTGAATCCATCATCTAGCGGGCTCGCGTCATCGTGGTAGCGAAGGCAGGTGGCGATATCTCTGATGGCGAGTAATCCGCAACCAACTATTGGCGCACCTTTGGTTCGATAGACCAGTTCATAAACAACACCCTTTTTGAAACCTGCATCCATATAAATGTGTCGGTCAGTTTTTTCTATTTCACCATTCAATACTCGACCGAATCGCCAGTTGGTTCGATCTATTTCGTGTCGCTCCCCGCTTCGATTTTCGTAAAGCCTGTGACTGTTCGAATCTGGTTCGTTTACTGGATAGGAGAGTCGAGTCTGTCCTACCTGAAGTATGGTGAGGTATTTACGATCGCAGTCTGGTTGCAGTTTTATCAAAATATCACCTTCAACTGGCTTACCGTCAATTACTGCTTCAGGTGCCTTTAGTTTCATTGCCCCCTCGGCTTGTGGATCGAATTGCCAGCCAATAGATAGAAAGCTGAAACCATGTCGACACAAAAAACCATCGCCTGGGTTGTTTGTGTCATCATGTGTCGAAACAGGAACACGATGGAAATGGCGAGCTGTTAGCTTATTACCTCTGTTGGGTATTTCGACGGTGAGAGTTCCGTTACCGTCACTAATATTCTTAGGCGTTACAAGTGAGAAGTTACTGTTGAACTCCACTAAACCACGTTCGTTAGTTGATGCCAGTTTGAGATCGGTGATGTTGTCGTTTGCTAAATGCAGCGGATCTACTTCGAAGCTTACTATGCCATCGAGTTGCTGGTAAGGCGTGTCGAAATGACCGAAGTTGGACGTGCTTGCCATATGGATTCGTGTAACCGCCATGGAGTGATCCTTCTAATAGAGGCGGCAATAGACCACAAATCAGGATGGTGGGCAATTACCGAGAAATCTTGATAATGATAAGCGAGTGTTCACTTTTTCTAAATCTAAATAAAAAGGCTCTAGATACACTAACTTGATCTTAATCAAGGAGTTAATCCTTGAGTGTGAAAAAATATTACCGTTTATACATGAGAACAATTCTTATCAATAATTGATAATCATTCTCAATTACTATAGTTTGTCCATCGTTTTCATCGAAATGAATATTGTTGATGGTGTTTCCACAGAAGTTAAAAGTTGTTTGCGCGATGGTCTTGTTGCTAGTCGCCACCCTTACAGCGCGAGATCCAATAAAAACCAAACTGCAACAATTTAGGTAAGCTTTAGCTTCTAATAGTTCTGTAGGATCGGTATCAGTATGAGAAGTCTCTGGATTACCCTTCACCTTTACGTGGCAGCGTTCATGGCACCCGCGTTGCTGCTTGTAGCTATATCCGGTGGTCTTTATCTGATTGGTGTAAAGGGTAAGGTCGTTAATATTGCTATTGAGGTGCCCGAAGGCCGGACGATAGATCAGGAATCTGAAACCCTGGAATCGGATGTGCGTGAGCTATTATTTAGCGCCGGGATCGAACATGAGTTTGAATACCTGAAAGTGAGAGGTGACACGCTGGTGACCAGGCCTACATCACGCGTTCATTATGCGATAACAGTTCTGGATGATTCGACAACGGTTTCTCGCCGCGAGCCTGACTTTCAGAAGATGATGATCGAATTACACAAAGGTCATGGACCTTTGATGTTCAAGACCTTTCAAAAAGCTTTGGCGGTCAGTCTGCTGTTTATTGTCTTGAGTGGTTTGTGGCTCGGGCTTTCCTCGACAGGTCTGAGAATACGAACACTGGCTACGAGTGCTGCAGGAACGGTTGTGTTCTTCATATTGGTACTGCTCGCATAACCTAACTTAACCCACGATGTGATATCCGCCGTCGACGTAGTGAATCCCACCTGTCATTCCCTGAGAATTCGGGCTAGCTAAGAAGGCCATAAGCTCGCCCACGTCACGTGGCGTGCTGAGTTTTTGCAGGGGCGCTTTTTCTTTTGTGGACTTCAGTAGTCCAGTCAGGTCCTGAATCCCAGACGCGGCACGTGTCTCCATCGCGCTTGCAGATATTGCGTGCACCCGAATATTGTTCTCACCAAACTCGTTAGCAACATAGCGAACGCAGGATTCCAGTGCAGCTTTCATAGGACCCATAAAATGGTAGTTATTCATGACTCGCTGTCCGCCCAGGTAGGTCATGGTAATCAAAGAACCCTGCGTCTTTTTCAACAATGGCTCACTGAGCCTAGCTACTGATAGGAAGGAATGGCAGGACACCTGCATGGCAAAGTTGAAATCATCTAGCTCTGCGTCGACCAACCGTGACATGGTCATCGCCTTGGTTGCTGAAGCCATGGCATGTAATACAAAATCGAGCTTGCCCCACTCTTCAGTAATGCTCTGAAACACTGCGTCAAGCTCACCTTCCTGAGTTATGTCGAAGGGTAGTAGGAGATTGTCTTCAACACCAAGTTCTGATGCGAGTGGTTCAACAAATACCTTTGCTTTATCGTTGAGGTACGTAACAGCTAGTTCTGCACCCTGTTCGCGGCAAACCTGAGCACACCCATAGGCGATGCTCTGATCGTTTGCAATGCCGATGATGAGACCTTTCTTTCCTTCTAGTGACAGCATGTATTAGTCTTCTTGGCTCTTGGTGGATATAAGAGTATTAAAAAACCGCGTTAATCACCAGATGCAAGGTATTGAAAAAGCTAAGCTTTACACCATATACGAAAGTGGTAGAACGCGAGGAGTTTGCGATGAGTGAAGTGGTTAGAGATGTTACAGATGCTGAATTCCCCACGGCGGTGCTGGAGAGGTCTAAAGAGATCCCGGTAGTCATTGATCTTTGGGCTCCCTGGTGTGGACCTTGTCGGCAACTCGCACCTGTGCTCGAAAAAATTGCAAACGACCGAGCGGAAGAGTTCGAACTGGTCAAGCTAAACATCGACGAGAATCCTGAAGCGGCACGGTTACTGGGTGCGCGAAGTATCCCGCTAGTGGTTGGTTTTCGTGCTGGCTCGGCTGTCTCACATTTCTTAGGTGTACAAACTGAAAGCGCGATTAATGAATTCATCGACTCGATTTTACCTTCGCAGGCAGATCAGCTGGTTGCCGAGGCAAAAGCAAAGATTTCATCTGGTGAAAGTGTTACGGCGGAGCGTCTGTTGAAGAATGTTTTAGAACTAGACCCGAGGAATGAAATGGCAAGGATTTCATTAGCTAGGTTACTTGCGGAAGATGCAAGATATGAGCAAGCATCCGAGGTGCTCTCGCCCATTGCGGTCACCGGTGGTGAGGAAGTAACGACATTATTGGCTGTGATTAAGCTGAATCTGTCTGGTAGTGTAGATCTATCGTCTTTGGAAGCGCGATTACAAGCGGATGCCACTGATCTGGACGCAGCAGTCCCATTGGGTAAGGCCCTTGGCGCTAAAGGTGAATATGAACGTGCGCTCGAGTTGTTACTCGATGTAGTCAAACAAGACGCTGCTTATCAGGATGGGGCAGCGAAGCAAGTCATGCTGGATATTTTCAATGTTCTTGGTGCTCAGGATCCCGTAACGAAAGACTATCGGACAAAACTATCCATCGCCTTATTTTGAAGGTATGGCTTTAAAGTAGACCTTTAAACTCACTTTCCTTGAATCCGATAAGTACTCTGCTGTGGGTTTGCAGTACGGGCCGTTTAATCAATGTGGGGTTAGCAACGAGCAGTGCAACGACGTTGTCAGCGGACAGTTTGTCTTTGGTGTCGTGATCCAGATTGCGCCAGGTGGTGCTGCGACGATTGACCAAAGCCTCCCAACTTAGGTCTGTGGCCCATTCGTTAACCATCTCTGCGCTTAAGCCATCTGCACGAAAGTCATGGAATGTATAGGCTACGTCGTGCTCATCGAGCCACCTGCGTGCCTTCTTAACGCTGTCACAATTCTTAATTCCGTAGACAGTTAGCATCCGTTCCGCTCCTCTGATTTTCATCTTGGATCATATCATGGCAATCTGTCTGCACCTGATCCGGGACACTATGGCATGGCTTACGTTCACCATGAATTTGGGAGGACCTATTACACAAAGAAGGGCCGTAACAGATCGATACCGATCGTATACTTGCATGGTGGCCCGGGTGGGATTCACAAAGCGGATTCGCCTCTGTTTGAACTGGCTGAGCAGCGACAGGTATACGCCTACACGCAGGTTGGTGGTGGCAAGAGTTCACCGACGCCGAAGAAATACTGGAATATTAAGACCTTCGTGCAGGAACTGGACATTCTTATTAATGCCTGGGGCTTGGACAGATTCCATCTGATAGGTGGCTCATGGGGTACGACCCTCGCACTAGAGTATTACCTTAGGCGTCGGGGCAGGGGTGTCGTTTCCCTAGTTTTCCAGTCGCCGCTGTTTAGTTCGAAGGACTGGAAAAAGGATGGCAGGAGATTAATCAAGGGGCTTCCAAAGAAGACACAAAAGGTTATCAACACCTGTCACGATATCGGTGCTACTGATTCCAAGGTCTACGAGGAAGCGATGTTCCAGTTCTACCTGAAGCATGTGTTGCGCAATAAAACCAAACTACGAAAATCGATGAGTAGTAAGGAAAACCCCAATGGCAATAAAATTTACCAATATATGTGGGGTCCGAGTGAGTTTGAGCCTACGGGAACCTTAAAGAACTACGATAGGGTTTCGGACCTTGCTCGGATTAAAGTACCCACGTTAGTTATTTGCGGGGAGCATGATGAAGCTACACCGGAAACCAGTGTTTTCTATGCCAACAAGATCAAGGGATGTGCCTTTGCAGAGATAAAGGATGCCAGCCACTCAATCTGGGTTGAGCGGCCGGCACGTATCAGGCGGGTAATAAACGACTTTCTGGATCAGACAGAAAGTCTATGAAAGCTCACCGAGCTTATTTTTCTCGATAAGGTCGTAATCGACATGTACTCCTAATCCGGGTTCATTGTAAGCATAAACATAACCCTCGGGGTCTGGCTCGACCTCGTTTAGTACAGCATGTTTCTGCACCTCACCTGGTAACAAGACTTCAAACATCTGAGTGTTTTTTAAGGCCATTATCATATGCAGATTAGCGATGTTGTTGACTGAATTACTACCGTGATGAATCTCGTAATTCATCTGGAAGGTCTCGGCAACATGGGCTGTCTTTATGCATGAAGTGATGCCACCTTTAATCCAGGGATCGCCTCGCAAATAGTCTGTAGCCTGTTCCATTACCCAAGGTGCATAGGACAAAGGGCCTGCTGAGGGCAGTTCGGTCGCCATAATAGGTATATGCAGTAGGTTCTTTAGCTTTTTATAGCTATAGATGTCGTCATTAGGCAGGGGGTCTTCGTACCAGTAGTAGCCCATATCCTGAATCGCAACGCCGACGCGCAATGCGTCTGGGTAGTCATACGCCCAGGTGGAGTCCAACATGATGCGATAGTCATCACCCACCGCCTTGCGAACAGCTTCACAAATACGGATATCTTCGTTGGCAATGCCGGGCGGATGGATTTTGTAGCCGGCCCAGCCTGCTTCCTTGTATTTCACCGCTTCTTCCGCGTAGTGCGCCGGCGACTCTAGTACGGCAGAACTAGCGTAGGCAGGAATCTTGTCACGATAGGTACCGAGAAGCTTATGTACGGGAAGATTGGTGGCCTTGCCAGCGAGGTCCCATAGCGCCACATCAATAGCACCGACTAGATTAAGCTTGGTACCGAGGCGTCTGTAGTTGTTTTGCCAGATTCGTTCGCGGTCAAACGGGTCCTGGCCAATCAGGGTTGGTTTAATGACGTTTATGACGAAGGGACCGTCTTGTGCGGCGGAACCAAAAGATGATCCGATAAAGGACTCGCCAACGATGCCTTCGTTGGTAGTAATCCTCACCAGACCCATTTGCGACGAGCGGGTCGCGGTGCTGGTAACGGTTTTGGTGTAGCGGGTTGCAGGAATATCCTTCCACTCCCACATGGTGACGGTGACATCGGTAATTTTCATTCCGGATCCTAGTACGAAAAAAGGCGACAGTATAACGTAATTGATGCTGGGCTCAGCAAGCACCAATTCCTAGCCGTATGCTATGTTATAGACTGAATGCGCGAGAAGAGAGGGGATAGATGCAGGTACAGGAAAATTTTTTTCAATCCAACTTCGGCTTTCTTATGGCTGCGACTGGTTTTGCCGTGGGGCTTGGTAATATCTGGCGCTTTCCTTACGTAACGGGTGAAAATGGCGGCGCAGCATTTGTTCTTGTTTATATTATGTGCGCACTTTGTATTGGTATCCCAATACTAATTGCAGAGATAATGATCGGCCGGAGCGGTCAGGCGAGTCCGCCGGACTCCATGCAAAACCTTGCACAGGCGCAAGGGGCGAGTAGTGCCTGGCGGGGCGTCGGTAATCTGAATCTGGCGACCGCATTTTTGATTCAGGCTACCTATTGTGTCGTTGCTGGCTGGGTATTGTTGTATCTCTTCAAGGCCATTGTTACTGGTTTTGTTGATGTTGACTCGGAGTACTCCGCATCGGCATTTAGTGCTGTTCTGGCTGATATCGTGGGCATGCTGTTCTGGACGTTTGTCGCTCTTTTGATTACCGGAACCATAATTTACTTTGGAGTTAATAAGGGCATAGAGCGCTCGGTGCGAATATTGATGCCGACACTGTTGTTGTTGATGGTATGTCTTGTTATTTACAATATCATTGCGGGCGGTTTCGATCATGCCATCACGTATCTGTTTACACCTGATTTCAGCATGATAACGCCACCAATGATTCTTGCTGCTATTGGGCAGGCATTTTTCTCTATCGGTGTTGCAATGGCAGGAATGATGATGTTTGGCGCCTATCTGCCAAAGTCATTTTCGATCCCCAAAGCTGCCCTGATTATAATCGTAATAGACACGATGGTAGCCTTACTTGCCGGCCTTATGATTTTCCCCATCGTGTTTCGTTTTGGGCTTGACCCGGCAGGTGGCACTGGTCTCATCTTCCAAACGTTACCGGTCGCCTTTGCGAAAATGCCCGGGGGGCACCTGGTGGCTATTGTGTTTTTTCTGCTGCTATCCGTGGCTGCAGTGACCTCTATGGTGGGGCTTGTGGAGCCGCTTGTGGCCAGGGCGGAAGAACGCTGGAGTATGACGCGTCACAAAGCAACAGGCGCAGTGTTGGGAGCGATAGCGGCGCTCGCCATGTTCAGCGTGCTGTCGTACAACCTGATTGGCGAGTACAGGATTTTGGGGTTTAATCTTAACGACATTCTCGATTTTACCTCGAACCAGATCATGCTCCCCGTCGGCGGGTTGTTAATTGCAATCTTTACTGGTTGGGTTGTTAAGCGTAGTTCATCTCAAGATGAACTACGTATGGGTAGCTTGTTTAGCGCGTGGTACTTGCTGATTCGTTACCTTGTGCCAGTTGCTATTGTTATCGTGTTACTGACCGGGTTGCTCTGAATCAGACGACTCAGAGTTGTCATTGACGATCTCATCAAGGCCCAGATTTTTGACCCAGCCATCATAGCGCGCAACGTTTGCTGGCAGAATAATTTTGCTTTGCTCCAGTGAGCGTATCGTATCAATATATTTTTCGCGTACCTGCATCTTAAGAGCATCATCACCGCCGTCGGAACTAACCACAGCAGCAATCTTTTCGATAGATTCAGCGGATGCAGTGGCGATCGCAAGAATCTCTTCCGCCTTACCTTCTGCCTCGTTGACGCGTCGCTGCATTTCGCCTTCCGAGAGATTGATAACTTCGGTCTTTAGTCCCTCTGAACGGTTGATGCGGCTTTGTTTATCACCTTCACTTGAAGCCAGGATTGCCCGCCGATCTCGTTCAGCTCTAACTTGTTTCTCCATCGCCGTGCGCACTGTCTCTGGGGGTGAAATATTCTTGATTTCGTAACGATGAACGCGAATTCCCCAGGTGTTGCCTGCCTCGTCCAGCACTTCAACAACCTTGGCGCTGATCATGTCACGCTCTTCAAAGGTTCTATCCAGGTCCAGCTTACCTATAACTGATCGGGTTGTGGTCTTGGCGAGCTGTACTGCTGCGAATCGGTAATCGGTGATACCGTAACTCGCTTTCACGGGATCAGTGACCGACATATATATGACGCCGTCAACGGTGACCTGCACCTCATCCCCGGTAAAGCATTCCTGTGGTGGCACATCGATCGCTTCTTCTCTCAAGTCTTGGATGAATGTGACCTTGTCGATAAAGGGTAGTAGTGCGTGGAACCCAGCATCCAGCGTCTTGTTGTATTTTCCCAAGCGTTCAACGATGTGCGCAGTTTGCGTAGATACCAGACGAATCGATTGAAAGAATTTTACGATAACAACCAGGAATATTGCACCCCAGATGGCTAATACGATGTAGTCCATCATAAGTTGTTACTCCCTTTAAACGGCTCATGGATCGACTGTGCTACCTGATCCATGCCCGCAAAGAAACTCTGCATATGCGCCATTTCGTTTGGTACCAACGAAACCTCCGCGTTTTCGAACAGTGTTGCCAGCCTGGTGACGTACTGTTCCACAAGCTTCAGGTTCATGGCTTGTTGTCCTCCGGGTTTACCAATGGCTTCGGCGACGATTCTACTTCCGGCCGCAGTGGCTTCTGCCAGTATGGATATCTCTCTAGCACGACCTTTCGCTTCATTGATGCGCCGCTGTCGTTCGCCTTCAGAGAGATTAATGGCTTCCTGTCTCTCTCCTTCGGATAGGTTTATCGTTGAGTCTCGCTCTGCATTGGCGAGCGTAATATCTGCACGTTTTGTGCGTTCCGCTTCCATTTGTTTTTCCAGCGTCTCGATTACATTGTGTGAGGGAATTATGTTCATCACCTCATAGCGCAACACTTTGATACCCCAGGGCTCTGACGCATTATCGATTTCCGTTACAATGGTTTCGTTGAGTCGTTCTCGCTCGGAAAATGTCTCGCTCAGTCTAAGTTTACCGACTTCAGATCGCACCGTTGTTTGCGCGAGATTGATGGCTGCTACTAGATAGTCCTCGATGCCGTAGCTCGCCTTGTAGGGATCCATCACCTTAATGTAAAGCAGGCCATCGACATCAACCTGAATGTTGTCACGGGTAATACAGCTCTGGTCGGGAATATTAAGGCATTGCTCCCGCGTTTCATGTTTGTAGGCAACGCGGTCAACGAAGGGGATCAGAAAGTGCAGACCTGGTTCCAGTACTGCGCGGAATTTTCCTAGACGTTCAATGACGCCGACGGAGCGCATGGGGATGATAAGAATCAGGTTGTAGACTAAAAACCCGAGGAAAATAATAAAAAAAGTTATGTAAGCCAACATGGCGTGCTCCTTGTTTATCTATGGTGTCTAGTCAAGGTGTTTCTCCATAGGGTCTGCAGCGGTTACCAGCAAACTAATATTTTCTCTTGCGACAATGCGTGCTGTGCATCCGGCTGGAATTTCTTCTCCTTCACCTAGTGCTCGCCAGATAGTGCCGTGGAATTTGACAGCCCCAGCCTTGTCTGCAGGACCGATTGTTTCTGTCACCTCGACCAATTCATTCACTTCGTCGAGGATCTCTTCGGTGTTGGCCACAGTTGAGTCACCCTTGACGAATTGGCTTACGAGGGCTCGAATCGCAATGATCAGCACCAGTGAGGAAATGAGAAATAACGTAAGTGCTGACATCCAGGTGGTAATGAGGCCGATATAGACCGCCGCGGCGACGATGAAACAGGCAGCACCTAGAAAAAATATGATACCTCCCGGAATGATCAGCTCGGAGAGCATGAACAATGCACCAATGACGAGCCAGCCGATGGGATTTAATAAAAAGTCCATGTCAATAATTTGACGCCTATTGACATAATATGTCAAGTCATGATTTTAGTTGTTAGCTAGTAGTTGATTACTGTGTTCTCGAAAATGAAGCCGTCTTTAGGCATTAGTAAACGATGTCTTGGGCCCTTGGCATCTGGATTGGTGTCAGCATAGCCTGCGTCTCCCTCCCACATTGCTACGCTCACACCATCGCCTGTGGTCGCGAGATGAGTTTCATAAACCCGATGGGGATTGGCTTTGAATTTCGCTAGGATGTCATTCGAGTTATTGTATAACGATAAATGGTGGAGCGTGACCCAGGTAGGTGCAACCAGATCAATATCACCGTTCGCGTGACGTTCCAGTGCGGTTGCCGGCTTGATCCAGGCGTGATCCTGTATCTCATACCCATCAACGCTGATCGCTTCGTGTTCATTAATGGCTGTTGCAAAAAACCAAGTTGCATAACGGACTGGTCTGATGGCTGGTGGAGTCCAGTGCGCAAACCACACAAATTCTTCAGGTTGCACGGTAATATTGGCTTCTTCCATTGTTTCACGCGCCGCGGCATTCCGGGCTGCGACGTTGACGTCACCATCTTCGGGATGATCTCCAGGATCAATTCGGCCTCCTGGGAACACCCACATACCACCAAAGTGCACCTTGGATGTGCGTTGTAGCATCAGAACTTCCGGGCCTTCATCATTGTCTTTTAACAGTACAACGGTAGCCGCTGGTATAGTCGGCGTGGCATCTTCCTCTGGCACCGTTTCGCCGTAGAAATCGTTGCGATGTTTTCCGCCTGCCATGGCTAGTTCCTGATAATTAGAGAGCGACTAATGTTGCCCGCTACCGGACAACATATCCAGCACAATGTTGACACAGGTCGGTGTATTCACGGCATACTTCAGCAGATGGCAAAAAGGAATAATGATGACCCTTACTTTTGAACACATTCATATTATTAGCGCGGATGCCGATGCTACCGCTCAGTGGTATGTTGATAAACTCAGCGCTGAAATTGTCCGCAGGTCAGAAGTGCGTGGCGCTCTGCAGATCAATGTGAATCTTGGAGGTGCGACGTTGCTGATCCGAGGTCAACGGGCTGGCGAGACGCCTCAATCAACCAATGCCATGCAGCATTTTGCAGACTATTCGAGTCACAATGAATGGGGCGTGGATCATTTCGGTTTTGTCTACAATGGTGACCTTCGTGCTTACGCGGAAGAACTCAAATCAAAAGGCGTTTCCTTTCTGGTGGAGCCCTATGATTTTATGCCAAAGGCAGTGATCAGCTATGTGGCAGCCCCTGATAACGTCAGTATTGAGATAGTGCAGGGTCAGGGCTGATCGTTATCGGTTCCCATCACGGTCAAAGGTTTCCCCATCACCAGAAACAGAGGAGCTGAAAATCCTCCAGATGATAGCAACATGTTGATCACCATGATCTAACAGCGTGATGATATAAAGGTGTCGACACCAGAGGGAATCTGCCCTGTTATCATCCCGGGAAGTTGAAGCAGACCAACTATAAAAAGAGTATTGATGTTGGTAATAAGCGCTGCGTTAAACGCGTGAACCTTACTTCATCACAGGCCACATGGCTCCCAGTTCATCTGTTAGCCGCTCATGAATCAGCTCCGGACATGCCGTACAGCGCATAATGCACATCCAATGAGCAGCAGTACTAGAAAAGGAAGAGACTGAAGACCGGTATGAATTTGATCGTATGATTAATTATTGGGATAGTTTCAGTCGATATTGGCAACCCTCCAGTGGCTTGAGCATACAAATAAATGCTCTATGCTCGGGGTGAATTGTTAGAAGGAGGCTAGAACTTTGGAGTACGGCTAGGAAACGCTGGAACTAGTAATCTCGATAATGAATTAGGGTGTTGAACATCTGGCACTGTTCATGTGTCATTCGGCAAGGACCTATATCGAGGGACTACCAGATTTCGAAAATGAGCTTACCGACGATGATAGAGAGTTAGCCCGGCAACTAGTTGAGGCACTACCCAAGGAAGTTACTATGAGAGGATACAGCAGTTCGGTTAACCGCTGCGTTGATACCGCTGATTGAATCTTAAAGGGGCACAGCGATCGTATTGGTAAAGTTATTCGAGGACTCCAGATTGAAGGCTTGGGAAATGCTCACATTCTTGATTTCAATAAACTTGCCCGAATCGTGGAAGAGGTTGGTATGGAAGGGCTCTATGAGCGGTGGTTCGATGATCTCCTACCCCGCGGCATGTTGCTGCCATCGAAGACCTTGGCAGCATTTACTGCCCATATAATCCACGATGAACTGCAGCTCCCGTTCGGAGGACCACAGCTGGATATTCTGGTAACTCACGACATGAATATTTTTCCGATCTGTCATTATCTTCTGGGCCAGACCATTGACGACCACGTCCTGGTGGAGTACATGGATGCTATCCTTTTTTTCGAGCGAGATGGCGAGGTGTTTCTGCAGAGTTACCACGGCGATGCCCAACTTGTGACGCTTGAGGGATGTTGTGTTGACTCACTACGAACGGTCCGGTTTAATGGCCGCCTCTTAAAAGAGGTCTCGGATGTAACCTTCCAAGTGGCCAGATAGCTCAGTCGGTAGAGCAGAGGACTGAAAATCCTCGTGTCGGTAGTTCGATTCTACCTCTGGCCACCAGGTTCATAGCTTTGCCGAAGGCAAAACATGAACGACCACGGTGTCACCATTCCCCATGACCAACTTCACGGCTTTCGCGCGGTCCGACGTATCGGAGTAAAAACGTGAAGAAGACCCAATACCCACCACTAGCGACAGGTGCTGCAGCGAAGCGAAGCCCCGCGAGCATCGAGTTCAGACGCGTCTGCGCGACCCGGCCGCATGTTCTATCGCACTGCCCTTGCCAAAAATGTAGGCGTCGTCGGGTGTGCGTCGGGTAGCGAATAGATGCGCATCAAACGAGAAGATCGTATGCACATGGTTATCGCCGAAGTGGGCGTTATTTAGCGGATTGGACTCAATGGAATCCTCAGGTGGGTCGACCGGGGTAGCAGGTTCTGTGGGTTTGTCATCCTGACATCACGTCAACGTTAGCGCCAATAACAGTACAAAACACCACTTGATCATATAGCTGTTCCTTACCCAGTTCGTTGCAACCCCATATCGGGGCTCAGATTATATCGGGCATCCTGATTTCAGGAACAACAGTATAACGGTATCGATTGATAACCTCGTGTTATTGATCAACAATCTACAATTGTTATTACCGGACCACCCCACCTGTTACGATACGCACCATGAAAGAACCCCTCACATGGTTTGTGCTGATTGGCGCCTTATTGTTCACTGTCGATCAATTCAGGGCGCCGGATGCAGTCGTCGTCAACGATGCGGTGAGAAACCAGATTGCTGCCCTCTGGGAAACTCAGATGGGAGCTAAACCCTCTGGCGATGAACTCGATTCCCTGGTGCATGACTGGGTACGCGAAGAGGTGTTCTACCGCGAAGCACTGAGATTGGGGCTCGACAGCCAGGACGCTATCGTTCGCCGACGCCTGGTGCAGAAACTTGGGTTTCTCGCCCAGGAGGTTGATGAGGAATCCATCACCGCGGAAGACGTCCGGGCCTATTACCAGGAAAATATCGCGGACTACACCTTGCCGGTTCGATATTCGTTGTCGCAGGTATACTTTAAAAATACCGGTCAGTACGACTCGTTGATGCAGGAGCTGGCAGGGGGCGGTGACTGGGAGGAAATGGGGGATAGTTCCATGCTGCCCCGCAGTCTGGTGCGAAGAAGCGATCGCGAAGTGACCTTGACCCTGGGCACGGAATTTACAGCACAACTGGACCAACTAACAAAGGGGCAATGGGTCGGGCCCGTAAGCAGTACTTTTGGATTTCATATTGTTAGGCTAGATGAACTGACAGCCGAGGAGCAGCGACCGCTTGCCTATATCGAAAGTCAGGTCGCTACCGATCTGCTGCACCAGCGCCGTGAACAATTCCTCGATGACTACTATGGAAAGTTATTGGATCAGTATGAAGTGGTCTACGAATAGCTGCTTTTTTTGCGTTGCGCTACTCATCGCCCAACTGTCCTGGGCCCATGAAATGCGCCCTGCGCTCTTAACCATCAAGCAAAGTGACAGTACCACATACCAGGCAGTATTCAAGCAACCCCAGGTCCAGGGGCGTTTTCTTAACCTGTCTGTCATCACCGATTGCGACAGTACCCTCGTAAAAGCCAGAACCAGTTCCAGTGCGCTGGAGGAAACGTTTTCGCTAACCTGCACTGAGCCGCTTGCCAGCATCGAAATTGCCGGCCTTAAAAGAACCCTGATCGATACAATGGTTACCGTCGAGGACTTAAGTGGAACGACCAGGAATTACCTGGTCAATGGCAGAGAGCCGAAAGTCAGTATTGCGGGCGGGGCATCAACGCCCGTCTATCTGATGCTTGGCATGGAGCATCTCTTCTTCGGCATCGATCATGTGCTGTTTGTCCTGTTGCTGCTGTACCTTGTGAGTGGACGGAAAAATCTTGTGAAGGTGGTCACCAGTTTTACGGTGGCGCATTCGATTACCCTCGGGTTGTCAGCGTTCGATATTCTTTCCGTGTCCCAGGGTCCTGTTGAAGCGTTGATCGCGCTTAGCATTGTGTTGTTGGCGGCGGAAGCGCTGCGCGGCGAAGATAGTCTGATTCATCGTAAGCCCTGGTTCATCACGTTTGCCTTCGGATTGCTGCACGGGCTCGGTTTCGCGGGTTCACTTTCCGAGATCGGACTACCCCAGGCAAGTGCGGCAATGGCGTTGTTCCTGTTCAACGCCGGTATAGAAATCGGGCAGCTGGCGATTATCGCCGTGGCGCTGACGTTGACGTTTGCAGTGGCTCGAGCGGGACTAAGACAGACGCAAACGTTGGCAGCATTGCCTGTTTACCTGATTGGCGGTCTTGCAGTGTATTGGTTTATCGACCGAAGTCTGCAGGTGCTCGCCTGATTCAGGCAGTCTCGCCCTGACCCGTGTTGCCACGTCGGCGAACGAGTTCCGCTTTGATCTCGTCGTGAAGTTCTCTGGTAAATCCATAGTGAGTCACGATACACGGCGAAAACCACAAAAACACCAACCTGGGGACCGTACACGGCCCTCAGGTTGAATACGGTCTCGGCATCCACTTCACCAGGTGTCGCACCCACCGGAAATTCGATAAGGTCCAGAGCAAATCCACTTATCATGGTGCCCAGACCTACAGCGGCTTTTGAAGCAAATGGCTGAGCGCCAAAGAAGATGCCTATCCCAGGGCTGCAAATTTGTTGAATTCTCTTCTATGTCAGGTGCAATGGGCGATGCCACATTACCCAGGGAGGAAGTCCTCGATTGAAGATATACCGACCTGAGAAGGATCCGATGGAGGAAGGGACAAGTGAAAACCTGAATCGGCTGATGAAGCAGAAACATGGTTAATTCTTCTTATAATGAGGTTATGGTGAAGACGTCGCGTGCAGAAGGATGGGTCTAATGGCAGACGATGTGGTGTTGGTCGAAAAAACGTCCGTCGAGGATGGGACGGGATTTGCCGAGATTGTGCTCAACCGCCCGGAAAGGCGTAATGCACTGATCCCGGAGGTTGCCGAGGCGGTCATCAATGCCCTCGAGGATATTGAGCAGGATGACGGTATCTCGGTCGTGATCGTGCGTGGGCAGGGCGGTTACTTCTGTTCTGGGATTGACCTGAAGGCGCTGCAGTCCGGTGCCTCCATAGGCACTGCTAGGAAAGATGCCATCCGCCACATGCATCTCGTGTTCTATCATTACCGCAAACCAGTGATTGCTGCGTTCGAAGGCTTTGGTATCAATGCAGGGTGCGCCCTAGCCCTAGCCTGTGACCTGGTGGTGGCGGGTGAATCGGCGTTCATACAGATTGGCGAGATCCAGCAGGGCGCGACCATGCCGATGAACGCGGCCTGGATGCGTCTGAAGCTGCCAGAGTTTGTACTTGCGAGAATGGCTTTGCTTGGAGATCGCATCAGTGGCCAGGAGATGTACCGCTTGGGTGTTGCGACAGAGTGTGTGCCCGATGATGAGGTGCTCAGCTGCTGCCGCGAGATGGCGACGCGCATCGCTGGATTTCCACTCGGTGGTGCCGTCAATATTAAACAGTCAATCGTAGGACAGCGTCAGCTTCCTGATGTCGAGAAGTGGTTTACGAGCCCGAGCTCGAATGCGTTGAAGACGGTAAAGATGTTGAAACCTGATTCCTAGCCTTTTTGGTCAATTGACAAGTGGTTGTTCTCTCGGAACGTTTTCGCGGTTATCAGGAACCCACAACAGAAACAAAAGCGAGATGACCCATGCTTGGTCTAAAGCTCTAAAGCACTGTCGATACCTTTCGATACCGTTGTTCCTCGAGGTTTGCGATACAGCTCAATGATGTGCAGTACTAAGCTGGATAACCCGGAAATGGAAACGATATTGAATTCCCCATTTCAGGCTCTGTCTACCGAGGACACAGGATTGCCCACTGGAAATAGTTTCGTTAACTAACTCCCGTATTTTACAGAATGCTGCCAAACTGCCCAGGAGCCGATCAGTAGTGGGCGGGATAACATGGACACCTTCAAGATCATCTTCGGTATCTATCACTTATCACGAACTGGCAGAGCAGAGCAGTTCGACATGCTTTGACGGAATTATGTTACCACTTCGACGGTCCAGACAATTCGCATCGCCCTCCCCCCCCGCCCAAATTATTCCTTTGCCATGGTTGATGGAGTTGAGCGTCTTTCTCAGTACCTATTGAAAGACGTTTGAGATTAGCAGACTATTCTCACCATCATCATTTTAAGGAAAGATCATGTCTGTTTTAACTGTAACTCGTGAAGATACCCTGCCGCCGGAAGCGGTTTCGGACGAGCTTGCCCCGACCATTGCTGAGTTTGGCCTGGAAGACACCTGCCGGCAACTGGTGGAAGAGGGTTATGCGATTATTGAAAACATCGCTTCCGAGGACTTCAACGAGCGGCTTCGTGAGGCCATTCTTCGCGCGGTGAAACCAGTTCGGGTCAGAGGCAAGACCGCAGGTATGAACATGCTTCTGTTAAAAGACCCGGTCTTTGGGGAGATGGTGACCAACCCGAAATTGATGGCGATGGCGGAGTTTTCGGTTGGCCGTGGCTACCTTATTTCGCAGGTTACGTCCACGGTCACACCAAAGGGTCAGGGAGAGTATGGGCTACACGCGGATCAGGTATGGCTGCCCGCACCGTTCCCGGAGCACAACATGAACCTGACGTTTTGTTGGGTCACGGACGGCTACAGTGCGGAGGAAGGCGCGACGTTGGTCGTTCCTGGCAGCCATAAGCTGCGACGCCATCCGACGCATGCGGAAATGGAGGCGCGAGAGGGCGCTATCCCTATCGAGTGTCCGCCAAACTCAGTGGTGATGTGGGATGGTCGCACCTGGCATAGCCCATCACCGCGCACGGCGTCAGGCGAGCGGGTGGTGTGTCATATCTCTAATTCCCGGCTAGCCATGCGAATCATCGAGAATTATTCCACCCATGCTGATGAACTGATCGAGAGGCATGGTGCGCGGATGGCGCAGCTCTTGGGGCGTAACGACAGCCTTGATTCTCCGACAGGCTTCATTTACGAAAAGGCTATCGAGACTTTTAATAATTCGAGGATCTGATGGACACACTTCCTGCAATCTTGCTCGGTTTCCAGATCCCATGAGACTGATCACCTTATCGCTGCTAGTGCTTCACTGTTCGTTCGCAGTTGCAGTCGACGAAGAGGAATGGCAGCACGTCGTCTCGATCTTTGATGAGTTCAAATACGCCGCGGATTTCGAACACTTTGACTATGCGAATCCGGATGCGCCGAAAGGCGGCTCCATCGCGCTCCCTACAACGCTAGATTTCACGAACTTTACACCCTTTCTCCCATGGGGCATGCCTGCGGTAGGCGCACTCGCACCGGGGATGCTTTACGACGCGCTTTTCGTGAGGGCAAACGATGAGGCCTATAGCATCTACGGCAATCTTGCGAGACGTGTAAAATTTGCCGATGATTTGAGCGAAGTGGTGGTCCAACTGCAGCCTGATGCCTATTGGCACGATGGGGAACCAATCACCGCAAGAGACGTAAAGTTCACTTTTGATCATGTGCTCAACAACGCCGAATCGAGCGTGCGCGCTGCCTTGTCGATCATCGATTCGGTAGATACTCTCGGTGAGCGAGAAATTCTATTTCGATTCAAACGAATCGGCGAACTAAACAAACACTCGTTCTCGAGTCCGGGGATGTATGTCAGTATTCTGCCGGAACATTACTGGCGTACACGTGATCTCTCCAAAACGACCCTGCAGCCACCCCTCGGTAGTGGACCCTATCGAATCTCCAATTTTGAACAGGGAAAGTTTCTGCAATATGAACGCGTAACAGATTACTGGGGCCGTCATCTCCCGGTGCACCGCGGACGGCATAACTTTGATGTTATTCATTACGAGCTATACCGCGATGCAACCATCGCTAGAGAAGCATTGCGAAAAGGACTGCTGGATTATCGGGTTGAGTCCGACCCCTATGTTTGGCGAACTGGCTATAACGTTCCAGCCCGCGAGAAGGGCTGGTTAGTGATGCGCCAGAACAATGCCAAGGTATCGTCAGGATTTCAAAGTGCACTTATCTTTAACACGCGTCGTGAAAAATTCGCTGATGTTCGTGTGCGGGAGGCGCTGACGATAGTATTTGATTTCGAGTGGACCAACCGCGCGATCTACGATGGTTTTTACACTCGTGCCCACAGCTACTTTTCGGGTACCGAACTTGCGGCCCGAGGTCTACCCATTGCCGCTGAATTAGCAATGCTTGCACCGTTTCGGGAACAGTTACCAGAAAGGGTATTCACGCAGCCACTTGCATTGGCTAAAGGTGGAGACAGCCACCGTGAGAATTTATTACGGGCGAGAGCACTGCTGGCGGACGCTGGGTGGCAGATTCACGATAGTATCCTGGTCGATCGAGTAGGTAGACCTTTCGAGATTGAATTCCTTACATTGTCTGCTGAAGATAAGAGGACGCTACTACCCTATATGCATCAGCTTCGGCGACTGGGTATTACTTCGAACATTCGCTTCGTGGAATCAGCACAGTATATGAGCCGGTTGCGTGAATATAACTATGATGCGTTGCTTCGCGGAATGCCCTATGGTTTTCCTCCCGGGGTGATTATGCGTGCGTACTTCAACTCTCACACTGCAAACAGGCCGAGTAGCGCCAACCTAGCGGGTATCAGAAGCCCGGTTGTCGATACGCTGATCAGTCACCTGCTGGGTGCAAGGCGCAGAGACCAACTGATCGCCGCCGGTCGTGCGCTTGACCGAACCCTGCTATGGGGTTATTACCTCATTCCGATCGTCGGCCGCCCCGAACCTAGGGCAGTGCACTGGGACAAGTTCGGTCAACCGGCCATTGAGGCCAAATACATCACAAGCTTTCCTGATACCTGGTGGTGGGATGAGACTCGCGCTGACAGGATAAGACAGAAATACTAAGCGTTTCAGCAAAGCGCCTTGCAGGTCATGTTCTCGAACTGGGCCACGGCTGGGAACAAATAGCCAAACACTTGTGTGAAGAACAGCCCTAAAAGTTCCTCTTTGGGATCAATGGAAAACTAGCTATCGCAGATCTTGCCTAACCGAAGGTGCCTGCAGAACCTGGAGTAAAACTCGATCCTATAGACTCGCGCATGAACATACCGAAGCCAAGGCCATAGTTTGGCGCAAACGAGACAATACAACGCTCTCTAATGTGGTTTGTTCGCATCAGTTCAACGGTCTTGCGTCCGAGGATGCTTACTAAGTCCAGTTCTCCCCCATTTACACCAGGCCGGAGGTCATCGTCAGAAGATTGAAAATTGTGATCTCTCAGCGCTGGCGTAGTTGGAGAGTAGTCGCCGTGAACATCATCCTGTGGTGGTTTTATAGCGAAAAAGCTCGGTTTGGCAAGTTCTCGAATCTATTTTAAAAAGGGTTTATAGAGCAGGAATGTGCCTTCCTCGAAAAGTGTCATTAGGACAGCGCTCGGTCATAGTCTTGGTCTGCGAATACAGCTAAAACGAATTATCAGCAGCGACAGGCGCCGGATGTTCCGCGTCGAGCTCGTCGCTGGGGTGTGAGCACACTATCCTGCCTCGGCGTGCCGCGAGCGGCACTGCGAAAGGCAATCTACCTGCGTTCACCTCATCGTCCATAAGTTGACTGATCCTATCGAGGTGCTCGGGTGCAAAGTCTAGTTTACTGGGGTCGCCCGCAGGTATTTCTGCCCTCTTTTTTATTTTTACCAGCTCCAGAAATTTCCTAGGGATTGATTTCCAGAAGCTTCTCTATAATGGGCTTGAACGCTGGGATTACTTTGCCCGCCTCTTCAGGTGTGGGCCGTGGGTGTCGTCCAAGGAAACTGTGGTCGCTAACGATTTTGCCGTCCTCATCGAATTTAAGGAATGCAGCAAAAGACCCCTGCCTCTGGTTGCCGTCTTTGCTGGTAATTTCAACCGATACCTGCACTGCAACCGTGTCACCCTGGGCCAGGATGCTGACAATCTTTTCCTCCCGGTGACTGATTAATGTCGCCATTAAACGTTCCCCGCTCCGAAACGGTTCGGTGCTATGACCATGTTTCGCCCAATACCAATCCTGTAAGGGCGTGTAGATTTCGGTATTGTCGGCGTACAAGTCGCAGAAATGGTCGATATTGTCGAGGTTGCCGTAGGCCTCAGACCATGCCTTTGTTAGCTCTAGATTACGCCTCTCTTCAGAGGTTAGATTGTCATTTGACATTGCTGCTTCATAAGCGTCGTCACTCATAACTCATATCTCTTAATATCTGGGTTATGCCCAGGGATTGTAGCCCGCTCGCATCATGTAGGCGTTTTGCTCTTGGTTAGGTTGCCTCCCTTCCTCGAAGGGATACATGGCATTTGCGCCAATCAGGTGGGCGAATTCTAAAGGGTGACGATCGAGGATTTCCCTTGGGAACTTGTTCTTGAAATCCTGAATCTGCCGCATATACACCCTAGTGAACACTAGAATGAGATTCACCCTCAATCCCGCATTCTCCCTTGGCCATGAGCCGTGCCATGTTGCACCATGCCAGACGATGAGTGACCCAGCATCCGCTTCTATGGCGATGGGTTTGACCGGCGCATCCTCGCGTAGAAAGTTAGCTTCTTCCAACGAGGGATATCGACCCTTTAAATGGCTCTTCGGCACAATGGCAGTAAGACCATCCCCTTTCTTATAGTCGGTCAGTGTCCAGGTCACATTACAGACCTGCGCATAGGGTGGTAGTGGTGGTGGCGTTCCGTGCTGATCCGTGTGTAACGGATGAGTCAGTGTATCGTTCTTTTGCTTCAACAAGCAGTTGATATCGCTCAGAAGGACACTGTTTCCACACAGGTATTTCGCCATAGCGAGCACCGTGGGGTTCATAACCGCTTCCTGAAACACCGGGTCTTCCGGGAGAATGTTCCAGTGGCCATTAATAGGCCTGTCTTCATCAGATAGCTGGGCGGTCTCAAACGTGCGAGGATCGATACGCTGACTAGTACGTTTTTCATGAACATCGGCCACTGCTTGACGCATACGGCCGCGGAACTCGGCAGGCGCCACGAGGTCCGGTGGGATGATGGTATAGCCTTCCTCATCCAGCTGATTAATATAGCCAACAAGCTCCAGCTTCTTGATCTGTTCATAGATCTTTTTGTAAGGCTCTGAATCTTTATATTTTTCGAGACTCATAATTTTCTCTCTAAGGTGATTCTATGGCTTCGTCAATGGATCTATCAGTCTACGACACTACTGAACGCCACTTGTAGGTTTTTCCCTAATTGAATGCCTATCAATTCTATTAACTTAATCGTATCCGAACCGTCATATTCCAGTTAGGGTCCGTTCATTGTCCACGTATGCAAGAGCTAAATTTAAATACAATACTGTTAGTTTTTAATATATTGAGGTTTGAATTGCTTTCCTTACTCCGCCCCAATCCTGCTACCTGTAGTATAGGTATTGATTTTAGTAGGAATGTTAATAATGACGTAAAATAATAGTGATATGAACTTTATCACTATTTGCTTCCAATTTAAGAGATCTTGATATTTTGTAAGTAGGTTTGAGTTTTTTTGCAGTAGCGACACTGGCTTAACCCTTCTGCCAATAGGGTCGGGCGTTATCAGCCTAAAATAGTTCGTCCATCAGCATACCATGATATTGACGGCACAGATTCGAGCACGCATCCGCGAGATTGTTACATTCGAAGGGGTCCGCTTCTAGATCAAACAGCATCTTTGGTCGATCGAAACTAGAATCCCACTGGAGTTTTACCCGATCAATCCCTTTCACGGCCGGATCATAGTTATGCACATACTTGATGCGACCATCGGTCACACTGCGCCACTCCATCAAGCCAGTCGTGAGGACCTCACGCGCCGACAAATCGCCGAGTAAGGAGAGGCCATCCACCCCAGGATTGGCAGCGCCGGACAGCTCAAGCAATGTTGCTGCGACATCGACCAGATCAACGGGCTTATCAAAGCGCTCCGCCCTATCGCCTGGTGCATCTATAACCAATGGCACTCTAATAGAAGCTTCCTGGGGCGTTGTCTTACCCCACTGGTTGTGATCACCCAGATTCTCGCCATGATCGGAACTGTAAAACACCACAGTGTTGTCGCGCTGCTCCTTCGATTCGAGCCAGGCAAGGATTTCACCCACCATCCTGTCAATGTTCTCAATCATGGCGGCATAGTTGCGACGCATGCTTTGATGTAACGCTGGCTCGAACTGTGTGTTTTCCACTGGTGCCTGCATGTCACGGTCGCGCCAACGTTCCAGCATTCCCTCGGTGATATCGAGCGGCTCGTGAGGACCGTTAAAATTTACCTGCAGAAACCAGGGTTTGTCCGCGGGCGCCTCGGACAGAAGACGAACTGCATTATCGCCAATCCAGTTGTCGCAATATGCATAATCGGGGAGTGGCGTAGGTGAGACGTTGGTGTACATGGCGCTACCATTTCGTCCTTCAAAATCCTCAACATGTTGTTCCCACAACCCCAACGACTGGAGATAGCTTCGATAGGGTTCCGGACCGCGCTCAAGTTTGTACGCAACGATGCAATCATGTTTGCCCGCGCTGTCGCAGCCTGCGGAAAAACCAAGCTGTCTCGCTCGACTCGCGTCGCCCGCGCCATGCATGCCGTCCTGTCCCCAGTCCATAGAGCCCTTCAGCAAGTCGAATTTTCCGCACCCCATCACTGTGTAGCCTGCATCCCGCATCGCCCTGTAGATGTTCCAATCACTGGTCTTGAAGTCGTCTCTGTTGTCTTTCACCGTCTGACGATCATATCGACGCCCTGACGCAAGACAGGCCCGCGCCGGGGAACATAAGGGGGAGGGAGTCAACGCGTGGGTGAAATGCAGTCCGTTACCAATGAGGGCGTCAATATTGGGTGTCGAAACGCCGAGCGTATTGAGTACGCCAAGCCAATCGCCACGATGCTGGTCAGGTAAAAAGAAAAGAATATTGGGTTTATCAGACATCACACGCCTTCCTGTTCCGCTCGAAGTATACATGGTCCGCGACCAGTCTACCGGTGGATCATTTCCCGCTTTATGGTCCAGACAACCCCATCAGCGAGTACTTGCTGACCAGTAACAAACGCTAACAGCACTGTGTTTTGTGGTACCTTATCGCCCCTGATATTAACTGGCGGGGTATACGAAATGACCAACTCATCAACAGCAATATCTCCCGCTGACGAACCCATTGCGGTCACTGGCGCCAGCGGCTATATCGGCTCCTGGGTCGTCCAGGATTGCGTGGAACAGGGCTATACAGTCCATGCCTGTGTTCGGGATCCCGGTAACAGCGCGAAGGTCGATCATCTGCTGGCGATGAACAACCAGGGCCATCGCGGCAAGGTGGAACTTTATCAGGGCGATCTGCAGAAACCTGGTAGTTATGACGAAGCGTTCAACGAATGCGCCGCCGTAATTCATACGGGTGCGGCCGTTGGGTATAACAAGGAGACACCACAGGATGTTTATGACGGGTGTTTTACAGAGGTAGGGCATGTTCTCGAATCGGCAATCAAAGGTGGCTCGCTGAAGCGATTCGTTTTCACAAGTTCCTTCGCTGCTGTGGGACATCCGCGACCGAATGGCTATGTATATACGGAGAACGACTGGTGTGGCGACAATATCGAAGCCTACGATGGTCGCTGGACTGAAAAAATGATCCCAAAAAGCCGTGACATTGCTTATGCCATGGCCAAAGCCAACACCGAGCGAATGATCTACAAACGCGCGGCGGAAGACGGAACATTCGATGCCATGGCAATATTGCCTCTGCACGTGATTGGCCCGTTGATGTGTGAAAATCACGACCAGGGCTGGAGTTGGCAGAACTGTATGAGGTTCATGCTCAAGGGCAAGCCCTACAGCAAAGTCGAAGGTGGCAGAATGTTGTGGAACAACACAGATGTTCGAGATTGTGGCCGAGCGCACCGTCTATGCTGCGAAAGTACCAAAGCTAGAAATGGCTCCCGCTATATTCTCTCTGCTGCCGACCGCGACGGCGAGCTTTATACCTGGCAGTTACAGGCAATGCTACAAAGAATGTATCCCCAGGTACAGGAAATCGGCGGCGAAGAAATGGATGGAGATAAACCTGCACAACCGACAAGAGATGGTCCGAGATCATACTGTCTGCTTGCTAAACAGGAACTGGGACTGACCACCTACCCAATAGAAGACACGGTCAGAGCAACGATCGATTCTTACTATCGGCTGGGTCTGTTGTGATCAGTCTTGATCTCTATGCTCCACGCATGTTCGCACGGCCACTTCGTCGGTGACTCTACCCAAAGTCCGTTGGGTGTGTTCCGCCAGCTCGTATGTTCTGTGCCCAGAACAGCGGCGGCACTAACTTTCTTACGCTCTAGTGACTTTATTAGCCAGCCGCCGCTGCTTGGTTTTCCCATTGCTATGGCATAGAGCGTGTCGTCCTTCGCAGTAAAGCGGAAATCCTGCGCGGTGAATTGCCGCTCCTTACTCTCGGCTTTAGTGCTTGTGGCGAAGGCTGTTGGCCCCTCACCAAACTGCTTCCAGGGCCGGGTCTCGTAGATGGCCTTGCCGTTTACCTCGATCCATTTGCCGATTTCTTTCACTGTCCATTCACTCTGCTCGTCCAGTGTGCCGTCCGGGCGTTGTGTTGCGTTCAACAATAAGCAACCATTCTTGCTGACGATATCTGCGAGCATATGGATGACTGTTTTTGGCGTTTTGTATGGCCGGCGACCGTCGTAGAACCATCCACCTAGGCAAGTATCGGTCTGCCATGGTTCCTTGGCAATTCCTTCGACTACACCGCGTTCTATGTCCAGCGTCGCGAAGCCCTCGATATAGTCGCCATGATTACCTTCGTGTCGTCGAGGATCCTTCACTGCATAGACTGCGTCGAGCTTCCCACGTTGTTGAACGCTATTGTTGTATAGATGGGCCACCATTTCTCGCCCGATTTCCCCGAACGGAACACCACCGTCTGTGTATAGCAGATCAGGTTGATATTGATCGATAAGATCTAGGATTCGCGATTTCCAATGTTGTGGCCAGGCATCACCAGGGTTGTCTGGGTAGCACAGCGACGTGTCATCGTGTTTCTCGATGTAGAAGTCGACCATGCTGGGATCATTCCCGTCGTAGGGTACACCGGCATACGGTCCGCTCGCGTCCGCCCCTTTGTTTGTGTTAAACCAAGAGTATGTTCGCTCTAGATGCTCAGACACGCCAAACCGCAACCCAGCCGCACGAGCAGCCTTAGCCCAATCCCCGACGACGTCTCGTTTTGGGCCAATCTTCGTGGCATTCCAGGAATGGTGTTTTGAGCTCCAGAGATCGAAATTGTCGTGATGGATTGCCATCGAAACGAAATACTTCGCACCGGCTGATTTATATAGGTCGATCAGCTTCTCTGGATCCCAGTTCTCCGCCCTCCAAAGCTGAACAATGTCCTTGTATCCGAACTCGGAAGGATGCCCATAAGTTCGGCAGTGATGGTTATACTGCGGATTCCCCTCTATATACATATTGCGGGCGTACCAATCGCCCGCCATAGGCACGCTCTGCGGCCCCCAATGTGCCCACATTCCGAATTTCGCGTCTCTGAACCAGTCAGGACACTTGTATTGCTTTAGTGAACTCCAGGTTGATTCGAACATCCCACGCCTAATTAGAGTTGCCAAGGTGCCGATATGTTCTCATTTTTTTTATAAGTTGATCCAGGTCTAGTCTGTTTGTAATCTCTGTTTCACAAAGCGATAAGGATCTGGGAACTTTGGTTTCATCCGAAAACAGGAAACAACTTAAGGAAAAAATGCTACAGGACAAGACCCCCTTTGTGCTTGGCGAGGTCACGCCGCCACGCTTTAATGTTTATGACGCGGCAGGTATCAAGGCTCAGCTCGAAGTGGAAGGTTTCGCATGTGTTGCTGAATGTCTGAATGCCGAGGAGCGGGATCACGCTAGAGACCTGTTGTGGAATCACCTTGAGGGTGACGAGTGTCCGCCGATGACACAAACACGACCGATTGGCTGGAAGCGCGACGATGTGACTACTTGGACCAGAGGTCATGGTGACGGCCTTATGACCTCCACTTGTCATTGTGAATCCATGTGGTTTGCACGTACCCGTCCGGCGGTTATTGCTGGATTTCAGGCTGCTTACCAGGAGCAGGATCTGATCGCGGCGTTCGATCGCATGTCCATCAACCTGCCCATTGCGACGCAAAATAAGGACGTTCTCCAACGATTGACCGCTACGAATCATGCCCACGGCCGTTTGAACATGCAGGAGCTGCACACACACAAGAACTCCTACTACGATGAGCGTAACGGCGCTCCCTTCACAGATTTCTACTCGATTATTCCACTTTGGGATATGAACCAGGGCACGGGGGCAACCGCTGTGGTGCCGGGATCGCACAAACTGGTACCAGAAATCCAGGCGATGCGTGCACGCAACTGGGCGATTGAAGAGGATGTGAAGGTATTCACTAAGAAGGACTGGTACGTGCCAAACCGAAAGTGGGTGGGCAAGGGCGAGCCAGATGAGGACGCTGAGCAGTTTACATCCTTGGGTTTGACGCCTTGCGTGACGAATGTCAAAGCCGGGGATATGATGATATTCGATACAGCGCTTTTCCATGCGGGTTGTGCCGCCGCTGACCCTACCGGGGCAACTGGTAATGGCACGGACCAACTACTGAGGGCGATCTACATTATGGGTATGACACCGACTCGACTCAAGACGCCCAGAGAGTTACATGCGCGCCGGCTAGCTTATGAACTTGACCTGCCCTGGTACCCGGACCATGACCATCAGCACATCACCGAGCAGGTTTTTGCACAGCACGCCAGTCAGGGCGGTGACGAGCGGAGCGTGCGTCAATTCAGCAAGGCTTCGTCAGCAATCCAGCAACTGGTTGACCCTACGTTCACCGGAGCAAATACCTGAAGTTTTTTACTAACATTCATCACGGTTTGGGAAAAATTTCTATAGCTTATCGAGGCCATTCATTGATCTAAAATCAGCCATCGTAGAAGTGGTTGGGATGCAAGCCAACAATTGTCTTTTGCCGCTTATCCACGGCGCGCTTCCTTGCTGTGTCGGAAAGATGATTTGCTTCAGTGGTGGGTCTGACACGCTGCGCGATATCGCGGCGGCCGTAGTGGACTTGCAGAAAGAATCGACCGCGATCATCCTTGGTTGCCGGCATTCTTCGATGCCAAACATCTGAGACGAACATGCCCACATCGCCAGTTTCCCCGGTGAGTACATCTACCTGGTTCTCGCCATAAGTCAAATTGTAGTCCATGATCTTATCCGGTGGCGGGAAACGACCGGAAAGATGACTGCCTGGAATGACACCAGTTGGGCCGTCTTCGCGTCGACAGTCCTGTAGAAAGATATGTACGCCGATAGCAAATACTGGATGCGGAATCGACGCTGGCCAGGCGACCCCTTCTGGTAGCGGGACGTGGGGGCCTGCATCGATATGCCAGTCTCCCCCGACGTTGCTAGAGTGATTGGCAGGGTTTCGCCAGGCGGTATTAGCGATGACGTGGCAGTCCTCGCCGAGAAGCGGTTCGATCACCCGGAGAATACCTGAGTGCGCGATGGCATCCTGACAGACAGGGCTTCGGTTAAACATTTCGTATCGATGCATATCGTCTTGATCAATTGGTCGTTTGTGGGCTCGACAGTCTGGTCCCAGTTCGTTGAAAACGCGAGTGATGTCATCTTGCAATGCGGTGACCTCATCTTCCGAAAATACCTGACGAAGAACGACGTAGCCCTTCTTTTCAAGTTGATAGCTTTCCTTCGGTGCATCCTGTGGATCACGAGCAGTGAAATAATGATTCACCCGTTTCAGCATTGGAGTTTCCCGTTGTTGTTGAACTCATTATAGGCTTAAAAAGCGGATTGAATTACATAGCTGTCTCTTTAGCGAGTCGCAAGACTCGAGCAGAGGTAATTGACGAAAGCTATAATGCGCTGTTCAATGGCGGAATCTATCTTCGTCAGAGCTTTTTCGTAAACGGGAGCATATCAAATGGCGAAAAGTGAATTGTATGAAAAAGGCATCGCCCTTCGCAGTGAACTACTGGGTGAGGACGTTGTGAAACGCATGAACCAAAGTACCTATGACGAAAACCCGATCATGCAGGAATTTCGCGATCTGGTGGCAGAGACAGTATTTGGTTCGCTTTGGATGCGGCCTGGTCTTGATCTCAAAACCCGGACACTCATCTGTGTGGTCACCGATGCCACAATGGGTCGCGATCCGGAATTGCGGCTGCACCTGCGCATGGCCCGACGTCAGGGCTGGACCGAGAAAGAACTTACGGAAACGTTATTGCATATGTCAGGGTACGTTGGTGTTCCACTCATCCGAGAGGCAGTGATCTCAGCGAGTGAGGTATTTAAAGAGATACGCGAGGAAGAGGCCGCCGGCCCTTGATGGGATAGGCGTGTTACTTAAACTAAACCACGGCCTACTGCGATGGTACGTTATACCTGTGCAAGCGATGGAAACGCGGTGCTGGAAGCGTTCTCGGACAAGCAGGTAGAAGACTCGACTAGCCTGACTGTTACCAGCGAGTGCTCGCGACTTTTACCGGTGATGCAGGTGAGTCGTCCAACGCCTGCAAATGATCTTGGCGAATAACATCGGCTTTAGTACGTGCACTTTTGCGAACGTGACCGTAGCCACGGATCGTTTGCGGTAGTGTAGCTAGTTGCAATGCTGCTTCATAGTTCGACTTTTTCAGCTTATCTATGATTGTGGCGATATCTTCCTCGAATTGCACTCGTAGTTTATGAGCGGCGCGTGTGTCACTCGAATAGGAGAAGGGATCAATTACGGAGCCACGCAGGAACTTGAGGGTTGCCATTAAGCGGAACACCCACATCAGCCAGCCTCCAATTTTTCGTTTCGCGATTGTTGATGTGCCTTTTATTCGACGCCCGAAAGGCCAGGCACCAAAATGAAACTGAATTTTGTAATCACCTTCGAAGGCATCTTCCAACTGCTGTTTGAATAATGGGTCGGTATATAATCGAGCGACTTCCCATTCGTCCTTGTGCGCCAGCACCTTGAAATAACTGCGCGCAACCTGTTCGGTAATTGATATCGCGTCAGCGATCCTGACCTCTGCCTTCCGCACCTGCTCGACCCGGGAGCGATATTCTCGCGCGAGTTTGTCATTCTGGTATTTGGTTAGGAATGCTTCGTGCGTTTGGACAAGTTCGTCCAACGTCAATTCCTGCTGTTCAGATTTGGAATCTTTGGTGATAATCGCCATGACGGCATCGGTGTCGTTGACGACCCAGCGTCCAAGTGCGAATGCCTGCTTGTTTTTTTCAACGGCGACACCGTTCAACTCCAGGGCGCGCGTCATGGCGCCGAAAGATACGGGTAGACAACCCATTTGCCAGACAGCACCCATTAATAGCGTATTGGCGAAAACGTTATCACCCAGTAGACGTTCCGCTATCAGGCTCGCATCTATTTTTGTTATTCCGTTGGCGGATGCGTTATCAATTCGTGAAATCAGCAGTGATTTATCCACCGTCCATTCGGGATCGCGAGAAAAATCAGACGTCGGTGTTAGATGGGTGGCGAGCACCCCACGACTCCTGCCCGGAACAAGCTTTGAGATGACTTCATTACCACCGGAAACGATTACATCTGTCCCAATCAATGTATCGGCCTCGGCAGTCGCAATGCGAGTGGCATTCAGTTCGCTTCTCTCTTCTGCGATCTTAACGTGAGACAGTACTGCTCCATATTTTTGTGCGAGCCCGGTAACATCAAGATTGGAACTGAATAATCCATCGAGATGAGCCGCTACTGCAATGCTCTGTCCGATGGTAACAACACCCGTACCACCAATCCCTGTTACCAGTACAGCGAAGGACCCGTCGATGGATGGCAGTTTTGGTTCTGGTTGCTTCGGGATATCTAAGGTTCCCTGTTGGGTTACCAGCCGTTTCGGTTCTGCGCCAACTAACGTCACTAGGCTTGGGCAGAAGCCTTCTAGACAGGACATATCTTTGTTGCAGGAAGACTGGTTGATCTTGCGTTTTCTACCGAAGTCTGTTTCTAGCGGTTCGATTGACATACAGTTCGAAACTGTGCCGCAGTCACCGCAACCTTCGCAAACCTGCGGATTTATGAACACTCGACGATCCGGGTCTGGCGCATTTCCTCGCTTTCGCTGGCGACGCAGTTCGGTCGCGCAGGGTTGTTCATAGATAAGTACGGATACATCTTTAAAGTCGCGCAGTTTTTTTTCGACTGCTTCTAGTTCGATTCGGGGATGGAGTGTTGTATCAGGTGATAGAGGTAGGTCTTTATGGTTTGACGGGTCGTCAGCTACAATAGCAATACGCTTTACGCCTTCCGCTCGTAATTCAGCTACCACCTTGTCGATGGTCATTTCGCCATCAACGGGCTGGCCTCCAGTCATCGACACAAAGCCATTCCAAAGTAACTTGTAAGTGATTGGTGCGTGTGCTGCGACAGCGGCGCGAATAGCCATAAAGCCTGAGTGAAAGTAGGTTCCATCCCCCATATTGGTAAACACGTGCTCCTCGTCGGTAAATGGTGCCTGACCAAGCCACATGGCGCCTTCCCCGCCCATATGGGAAATAGTGTTCGTGTGTTCAGGATCAACGAATATTGCCATCGAATGACAACCTATGCCTGCGAGCGCCCGGCTTCCCTCGATTACCTGTGTTGATCTTCCGTGAGGGCATCCAGAACAGAACGCGGGTCGGCGAATAGGAGCTGCCACGCTGGTTGATGTTTCTGGGAAATTCGGCATTGGCACGTGGCAGTTGGGGTCGAGGGCCTCAGCCGCCTGCTTCAATACTTCAGTAATAAGACCTGGATCGATTTCACCGCTGTTTGGAAACGCTATTTTTCGTTGGCCTGCTCCATAGACAGACCCTTCGAATACCTTGCCAATGATTCTCGGTGCATGCGTATCATAGAGTATGGCTTTGATCTGGTCCTCGAGGAATGGACGCTTCTCTTCCACGACGACGATCATGTCCAGGTCAGTCGCAAAGTCGCGTACAATCTCATCTTCAAGTGGCCACAACATCCCGACTTTCAAAACCCGAATACTCAGCGAACTCAGATCGCTGCCGGATACGCCCATGGAGTGCAGTGCCTGACACAGATCCTGATAAGACTTACCGGAGGCGACGATACCCAATCGAGCCTTGTCAGAATCGATAGTAATTTGGTTGAGGCCGTTCTCACGACAATATCTGGTGGCTTGTTGCAGACGAGAATCGTACAAGACAGCTTCTTGTTCAAGCATTGGCGTAAACTTCTTTATACCCAATCCTGGTTCTGCATTTGGCGCCAGGATTCCGGGGGATGTTGGGGAGACATAGATAGAGCCGCCACCTTCAATTACATCTGTGACTAGTTTCATACCACACAGCAGGCCTGTATTGCGGCTAAGCGCAATTCCGTGTAAGCCAAAATCAAGTACTTCCTGTGCATTGGACGGCGCAAGCAGTGGTATGGCCGCGGAAGTGAAATTAAAGTCCGAATAACAGGCAACGGTAGACGAGTTCGCCCCGTGATCATCACCCACTAGCAGCAGGCTGCCCCCTAGAGGAGATGTCCCGTTTACGTTGGCGTGGCGCAGTGCATCCATTGAACGATCCATGCCGGGCGCTTTTCCATACCAGATAGAAAACACACCATCGACACGCGCACCGGGAAACATACCGACATACTGTGAACCCCAGGCTGCAGTCGCCGCCAGGTCCTCGTTCACGCCGGGTTGAAAAACGATGTTATGTTTTGCAAGGACTTCGGCAGCATTCCAGAGTTCCGTATCGTAGCGACCTAGCGGAGATCCTCGATAGCCGGAGATGTAGCCGGCCGTATTAAGACCCGCCAAACGGTCGCGCATGCGCTGCTGGATCGGCAGCCGGACCAGGGCGTGCATGCCCGTCATATAGACCCAGCCTTCTTCAAGGACGAATCGGTCTTCCAGTTTCATGTCAAATCTGTTTGCGGACATCGCTTTTTTGCTCTCAACTGAATTTGCGCATTGTGAAGAAGGGTTCAGGAGATGGCAAATTCTATATGGCGACGCTACTTTGTATCATGCGCCTTTACGAAGTTTTGCATACCGCGCCATTCGAGCCAGATATTACACAGTGCGTCTGGATAAAACTGAAGATTTTCTTTCTTACGCGGAGCGCTCACACGAAAATACACCATAAATCGAGGGTCGGGACTTTGAACACGCGTGACGGAATGTGGCGTAGCATAGTGTACTATAACAGCGTCGCCTGCTTTTACCTTTACTAGGGTTGGTTTAGGCCAATAACGACCATCTGTGGTTTGAACAGCGTCTTCACGAAATGCTGCTCTAACCTGTTCGGGATAGTGGCGTAATCCATGACCGTTCGGTGCTTCGCTATGTTCTCTATCCCATGCCGGTCCATCAGGCCCAAGGGGTCCACCTGCGTCTCGCTGTTGCTGGAAAAACTCCCCCATCCTATGGTGTGCACCCTTGAGCAGTCCCAGGTTGCCACATCCCTCGATTGTCTGGTCAGACAGGGCGATCCCGACCAGCGCAGTAAAGTTTTGCACGTTACATTTCTGGTCGTACGTTCGATAGCACCCGTTGCGTGAGGGATCGCTATACCACTTGTGATTTTGGTGTGGTGTGAGTTCCTTGCCGATTTCAGGAATTCGATCACCGCCGTTCCACAAACCGTCCAGATGACCGCACCACCCATAGAATGGCGTGTCTTTATCCTTGTAGCCGGACTCGTTGACGTCTTCTCCTGGTTCTTGCGGGAAGCGTACTGCAACTTGAGCACCTTCAGGGGGTTTTATCTCTCGCCCAAAGAAAGTTTCAACGGTCTTCTTAACGTCTGTGCAGTTGAAGAGATTTAGTATCACTTTCTCCGAGCCGGTAGCTGCCAGTATTTCTCCTGCGGTTTTCATTTCGGCCAGAGTCTTTGCGCCCGTCGCGTGCGTTCGGGTATCGCTGAGATTGATATTAATCTCGCGTCTTGCTTCGTTGACCATCTCTTCCGGGATTATTTTGGGTAGGACAACGAACCCGTCTCGATAAATGTCGCGTTGCTGCCGTAGTGTCAGTCTAATTTTCTTCACATTACTATGCCCATCGCACCTGTACCGCGCGAACATCAATAAGGAGACAGATTTCTTGGGCGGTCGATGAGTTGGGAGTTGTATTGAGAGGCGACCCGGGTTGGAGGCCTGGGTCAAACATATATCCCGCACTGTTTGTTGCTGGCGACATTGAATTCTAATGAAAAATATTCGAAATTTGTATTGTCTATATAACGTAGAATACGCTCTTTTTATGGATAATTAGACTGCTCCATGGTGTTCTCTGACACATCCTTGGACCTTAAGCTGAACGCACGCGGCCTTACGCGGATTTACCTGAGCACCTGGCCCTATATTCTGGCAGAGTTAAAGCATTTCATCGTTCTGCTCATCCTAACCCTCGCGCTAATCGGGTTTGGAACTGCGTTCGGATTTCTAAGCATCGACGTACTATGGGATTCAGTCGGACAAGGCAACCCTCTTAGCTCAGCACAGGCAGGCGTCATGATGCTGCCGGAAGCAGGGTTTGTAGAGGTCGAAATCCTGGCTACGGAAGCTAAGCGCAGCATTCTTATCCGATTTTTGGTCCTGAGCGCAGCGATTATTGTCGTCACCACCACGGTTTTCACTTTCATTCAGTTGTACAAGGCCTGGATACTGCAACGGGTCAATCAGAGACTGCGTACCCGCATGGTCGCCAATGCTGAGGAACTCAGTTTGCGCTTTCACTCCCAGTCGTCAGCAGGTGACGCGATCTACCGGGTGTTCCAGGACAGCGCTATGGTCACTGCAGTGGTCGACAATATTGTTGTCGTTCCGGTGATTGGCCTCACCACGTTAGCGATGCAACTTGCCATCGCTACGCTGTTTAGCCCGTGGTTTGGTTTTCTTTTGCTAGTCGGTGTCGTTACCTGCGTCGTGCTGCTTGCCGTAATCACGCCTCGCCTGCGCAACCTGAGCGCATCGGCACGGAAGGCGAGCGCCACCCTGTTTACTCGCGTGCAGGAAACCTTCCAGAGCATTCAGGCGATCAAAGCCTATGGCTATGAGGAAGCCAACCATGACCGGTTTCAGTCAGAATCAACCAGGGCCATCGATACCGCATTCAACATCCGTCGTGACTTTGCAGCGACCAAAGTATGCACCGGCTACATCCTGGTAATGGTGCTTTTTATTACCGACTATGTGGCAACGCGCTATGTGCTGGAGGGCGGGCCAGTATTCGGCGCCAGCCTGCTCGCCCTGTTCGGTTTGTCAGTCACCGCCTGGACCGTCGCCGCCCATCAGGCACGCCGCGGCAGCATCGAGGCATTCAAGTTCACGTTCGATGATCTGATCCGCGTCTGGTGCCTGGCACAGGACATGGCAGTGGGTCTGGGCCGCGCGTTCTGGTTACTGGAACTGGAGCCCGAGGTTGTTGATGCCGAGAATCCAGTGCCGTTCCCTGATGTGCAGCGGGGTGTCGTCTTTCACAACGTCAGTTTCGGCTACCAGTCTGAGTCACCCGTACTGCAGGACGTCAGTCTCTCCGCTAATCTAGGAGAAGTGATTGCCCTGGTGGGGCCTTCCGGCAGCGGCAAGTCGACGCTGGTGTCGATGATGCTGCGCCTGTTTGACCCTGACACCGGCGATGTCAGGATCGATGACACCGACCTAAGATCCATCAAAATCGAGGAACTGCGCCGTAACGTGGCCATCGCATTACAGGAAAACGTCCTGTTCCCTGTATCTATCGAAGACAACCTGCGCTACGCCGCACCTGATGTTTCTGAATCCGAGCTGCGTGATGCTGTCGCTGTCGCCTGTGCCGACTTCATCGATGAATTGCCCCTCGGCTATCAAACTGAATTGGGTGTAGGCGGTGCGCTACTGTCCACAGGGCAAAAGCAGAGACTGTCCATCGCACGAGCACTGGTTCGGGACACCAGAATACTCATTCTTGACGAACCCACGGCTTCGCTGGATGCACAAACGGAGCAGCGCGTGCTGACGAATCTTAAGGTCTGGGCAAAAGGCAAGGTCGTGTTCATTATCACGCATCGCCCTTCGACGATACGTGATGCTGATCGTATTGTTTTCCTCAAGACGGGTCGAGTGACCGAAACCGGCACCCATGATGAACTTCTGGCTCTGGGTGGCGACTATCACCGCTTTGTTTCCCTTGACGCAAGTAATGAGGAATCCGATGTCTGACTACCATGATCGTCTGGACGTCGATACGCGCCTCACGAGCCGGGGCGTAATCGTGATATTCCGTCGCGCACTGGATTTTCTCTGGCCACAGCGACGGCTACTCGGGATTAGACTCCTGCTGGTGACACTGATGTTTACCATCGGACTCTCCCTACCCTGGTTTCTCAAGATTGTGGTCGACCACGGCGTCATGCAGATGCCCATTCAGGATTTGGATACCATGCTGTACCCATTCTTTATGCTCCCCTTCCTGGAGGCCGTGGCAAGCGCATCGCCCCTGGACATCACGCTCTATACGCTTATAGCTTTGGCGCTGGTCTTCATGTTGGTAGGTTACTCCGGAAATACATTACTGGAGGCGAACCTTGCCGAGGGTGCGGATGTTGCAACCCAGTCTGAGAACAAGATCAGCGCCGGCATGAGTTCCGCCCACGGTCTTGTTGGACTGATCGATCTCAGTGTTGCCATCAGGTTATCGCAGCGGATTACCCACAGTGTGCGCCACGCGCTCTTCGGTAACATGTCGCGCCTGCCGCTGACAACGTTGCAGCAACAGCGGTCCGGTGATGCCATGTTCAGAGTGATGCACGACACTCCATCTGTCGCCGGCATGTGCCACGCACTGACGGTCAATCCATTCACCATGGTGTTCAGCGTGAGTCTGAACCTCTGGGTATTGTCTATGGTTTACGGCAATACTGCGCCGGAGCTCGTGTGGGTAGGGTTTACTGCCGTTTTTATCACGGTCATTCTGACCTCGCCTCTGGCCAATTGGATGCGCAAAGCCAGTCAGGCAAGCCGTTCCTCAGGAAGCGCAACCACCAACGACCTTGAGGAGGGGCTAAAAAACGTGGCCGCTATACAGAGCCTGGGCGGTGGCCAGCAGGAGCGGGAAAAGTTCCGCGATGCCAGTAAAGAGTCATTCAAACAATCATTGCTTTTGTTACTCGTGCGGCACGTGGTGATCTGGATCGCAGACAACATCCATCTGCTGTTCCACACGCTGGGATTCTGGATCATCTTTAACGGCATTATCGATGGACACCTGACCCTGGGGGATACACCGGTCATCATTCGTATGTATTCCATGCTGTACGAAACATCGATGCAGTTCGGTCAGATCTGGATTGAACAGCAGGACAACGCTGCAGCCGCCAGACGCGTGTTCTTTATGATGGATCATGATGCTGAATCAGTATCCCTGGCAGAAACAACTACCTCTGCACCTGGAACAGGAGCCGGCATTCGTTTCGAAAATGTGAGCTTCAGTTATCCCGACGGGCGGGAGGCGCTATCCGACATTTCATTTAGCGTAAGCCCTGGAGAAACTATTGCCATTGCCGGAGCAACCGGGGCTGGCAAATCAACCCTTGCCTACATGATTCCCAGGTTTATCAAGCCAACTTCAGGGCACGTCTACATAGACGATACCGACATCACCGAATTCGACACTACACAATTGCGCAACCATGCAGCCTATGTGTTCCAGGAACATCAACTATTAACGGATACGGTCGCGGCCAATCTGCGCATCGCAAAACCGGATGCCAGTCTTGATGACATGAGAGAGGCCTGCGGACAGGCAGGTGCGCTCGACTTTATTGAAGCCATGCCAGACGGATTTGAATCGCGGATTGGACGCGGTGGTGGCACACTCTCGGTGGGACAAAAACAGCGACTATCCATCGCTCGCGCCCTGCTGCGTGAAGCCTCCATTCTCATATTGGACGAACCAACCGCTGCACTTGACCCTGAGACTGAAGCATCGCTCCTGAACGCACTTGATGCGGAAGACAACAGGAAAATAGTCATCGTCATCGCCCATCGTCTGTCGACTATTCGTCACGCTGACAAAATACTGTTTCTAAAGGACGGTCGAATCGCTGAGCAGGGAACTCATGAGGAACTGCTTGCCCTGCAGGATGGTCAATACCGAAGTTTTGTTGAACTAGCTAACGCTTGATTCGTCCTGAAGTTGTGGTATAACGCTTAGCCGAAATTTTCTACACGTCTTCGACGTTTAAGAGATTGACACCGTATGGATCCAAGATCACTCGACTACCTGCTGACCGAAGAAGAAGACCGAGCCTTTAGGGAGGACGGTTACTTCATAATGGAAGATGCCCTGCCTCCCGATCTGGTCGCGCGATATCTGGAAATAACGCGTGAGGTCGTAGAGGAATACAAGCGTGTCCATAATGTGCCAATGGATCGTTACTTCGGCGTGATCGACTTTATCGGTCAGCGAGATGAACTGCTGAACCTTGTGGACTGGTACCGAACCCTGCCCAAGATCTGGGGCATCCTCGGTCCCGACATTAAGCTTTATCACACGGTTGGGATGCAGACTCCTCCAACGACAAAATATAAACTGGAAGAGCACAGGGAATGGGTTAACTGGCACACCGATACCGGCAACCTCACGCGAGACATCCAGGAGAGCATCGAGCCACCGAGAATCTCCATGAAGGTGGGTTACGTGCTGACAGATACTCTGGAACCGGGAATGTCGAATTTCACCTGTTTGCCTGGCAGTCATCGCAGTCGGGTGTTCCCTGGCAAAGATCGCAAGCTACTAGGAGAAGATGCAGTTCAGGTTTGTGCGCCCGCAGGTTCAGCGATCTTTTTCGATCGCCGATTGTGGCACACGCCGTCGCTTAATGTCAGTGACCAGACTCGCCACATGATATTCAACGGTTATTCGTATAGGTGGCTTGCCAATCGTGACGAAATGACCGTCAGTCATTTTATGCATCGTGCAACACCGATTCAGAAGCAGTTACTGGGTTTTTCTCATCACGGTGCCTATGGCTCGTCGAATAGTTTCGATGATGACCTGCCATTGAAATTCTGGATTCGAGAACACGCGCCACGGTTTGCTGAACGATGGCCAGAACATTCATAGGTGCGGGTTGTCGGGAGAGTCACTGAGTAATTTCCAGCATTTGATCATTTGATACATTGATCATGATGGTCCGAGCTATGGAGCCAACTGATGGTGAGATCCGCGTTTTTATCTGATCCTAGCCCAAATATCTGAACGGCTAGATTCTGTGGCGGAACTTTGCTATCGATAGATATCTCACGGGGCTAGCTAGTGTTTTCTGAAGTTAATAAGATTCTTGCTTCTGTAGTCTCTGTATTTGTAGCGCGTTTGATGAGACGTACCTTAACGTACTCATTGTCTGATTCACTGTTGCGCCAGAGGATCGATCTGTCGGCAATTAGCAGATTGTTGGTATCACCGTCATTGTCAAATTCGGCGCAGACCACACCACGTCCCATTTCAGTATCGAGTAGACATAGATCTTCCCTCGTTCCACGAAAGATCTGTTGCCGCGATTCATGAACGTTCGTCTATGGTCCATTTTGTAAGCTTCATATAATGGAAAGTCATCCGGCGGTAGAACTGATTATTGCCAACTATTGGTAAAGGCTGCTTCCGGCTATGGCCTTGGCGCGCGCTTCTGTTTCAATGTTGGTAAGAGGATTGGTAACACCACTACCTCCGGTTCCGCCGCTTAATGCTGAGGTCAGCAGGATGCTAATTAGGGATAAGATCCGTTTCATCCGCAGAATCTTTAGGTCGTAGTGAACGCCACCACCGATCTCTCTGGCATGGAGACAGTTGCCAATCCTGACGCTAGGCTGACGCCGTCGAATGCTTCCGGCTTCACCGTTTCAGGTGCATCGAAGCTGTTGTGGCTATTCATTGCATCGCCAGTCAGCACACGGGCGTCGCATGACGAAGAATCCAGGCCATGCAACGCGACCTCGACGTCAATTGCATGGTTCGCACTAAGATTTGTCATGGTGACGTGGACACGTCCGTCGCCAGCACGGCTTGCTGATGCGCTAATTGCAGGTACTTCAGTGTCGCCTTCCCCTAGGGTGCCAGTATCAACGTAGCAGGGTAGATGCGTGGCATCGTGGTGCGGAACGTACATCTCGAATACATGGTATGTCGGCGTGAGCAGCATACGCTCACCCTCGGTGAGTACCATCGCCTGCAGTACGTTGATGGTCTGGGCGATATTGGCACCGTGTACGCGGCGGCAATGGCGATTGAAAATATCGAGGGTAAGTGATGCGGCTAGGGCATCGCGAATGGTGTTTTGTTGGTAAAGAAAGCCTGGGTTGGTCCCGGGCTCCACGTTGTGCCAGGTTCCCCACTCATCGACCAGCATTCCCACTGAAATTTCCGGGTCGTAACGATCCATCACGGCACTGTGGAGGCGGATATGGTCATCCATTTCATTCGCTGAATTGAGCAGAAAGTACCAGTCGTCTTCGGTACCCTCGACAGCGAGTTGTTTCTCGCGTCCCGACCAGGTGTAGTAGTGCAGGGCCAGTGCATGCATATTTCGCCGCACCTGCTCTGGCTGCATAAGCGCCTCAGTCCACTCGTCCAGATCGTTGCGTGGACCACAAGCTACTTTGTAGAGCTGGTTCTCGCCGATGTTGCGCAGGTACGTGGCGTATTGCCTATATTGATCCGCATAGAATTCAGGACGCATGTTGCCGCCACATCCCCAGTTCTCGTTGCCGACGCCCCACATACTCACCTTCCAGGGCTCCTCGCGGCCATTGGCAGTGCGCAGTTCAGCCATAGGTCCGCTTGGGGCGGTCAGATACTGCACCCACTGCTGCATCTCCTGCACAGTGCCGGAACCCATATTGCCGCAGATATAGGGCTCAGTATCGAGCTGTTCGCACAGATCCATGAATTCGTGGGTACCAAAGGAGTTGTCTTCAACGACACCGCCCCAGTGATGGTTAACGAGTCTGGGTCGCTCGCTACGTGGGCCGATGCCGTCCATCCAGTGGTAGTCATCGGCGAAGCACCCACCTGGCCAGCGCAGATTGGGAATGCGGATTTTTTTCAGCGCCTCGACAATATCAGTGCGTATGCCACGCACATTCGGGATCGACGATTCTTCACCGACGTAGATACCATCGTAGATGCATCGGCCGAGGTGCTCTGCGAAGTGGCCATAAATGTGGCGAGAGATCGTGCCGCAATTGACGTCAGTGGGAATTGAGATCCGGGTCATTTTTCGTGCTCCAAGCGTAAAAAAAGCGCGATTATTACATGAGTAGTAAAGTAAATAATAATCGAGGAAAGACGTCTTCTATGTCACGGGCAAGATCCATATGGGTGACGACCAGGCACGCTCCTGCAGGGTGGGCTCTTTCTCATCGCTCAATGGAACACCCAACCGCAGTGCGTCCCAGGTTGACCACCGGCATGTTGGGTTCTCAAGTACACGCACATAATAGAATGCATGTTGTTTACGGTCGAAGTCTGGATCTTCCCAGGCCACCTTCAATTCTGCGGCGCCTTTATCGAAATCGTAGCTGCAGGTTGTGAGATCTACGCTGGCGTTGTTGTCAGGACAACGGTGGGTGTCTGAATTCGGCACCAGACCATCGGCACAGGCAACGTCATAGACGCGCTCGTGGCGCGTCCCTGCGTCGAACCAACCTTTGACGATTTGCAGGCGTTGTAGCCACGCACTCATGGGATCGCGCAATGCCCAGGCATAAAAGCGAGGTACGCCTCTTTTGCGAGCTTCAATTTCTCCTCCCATAGTTACGCCGGTGTCGCCAAGCCGGGTTGGGTCGAGATCGTAGCCGCCGAAGAATTTGACGCGAATCCGCGTTCCGCTGGTAGCAAATGTCTCCTTACGTCGCAGTGCAGCATAGATTGAGTCGCGGGTGTTGGCCTCGGCCCATACTGCTGCCAGCCCCGAAGCGCCCCAGTCGAATCCAGTAATAGGGATATCCGGGAGGCGGTTCAATTCTGTATTCTCAAGGTTGGGGGTCGACAAACGCCACTCAGGACGTCCATCTAATTGACCAATCTTGCCGTGATACGAAGGCTCCTCGTAGGCGCCACCTGTATTGTGGGTATCACTGGAGCCGATGAAGCCAAACCGGAACGGATTGAACCCTTGGGTGTCCTCAAACTCTAGTCCCTTTAATAAGGCATCGCGCACAAAGGAGCCTGGCACTTGGTCAGTAGGCATATTTTTTACCTCGAAGTGGGCCCACTCGTCGTTGGGTGACAGGAACGGGTGCGTTTCGGATGTTCCTTTCACCTGGGTAATCTCCACGATCGGCTCGTTGCGCACGCGCAATTGCGCATAGGTTGCATCCATCGCTTCCCCAGCGAATGTAGCTGTTTGGAAGAGATTTCCTCGACTTGAATTAGAGTTGTGGGGAATCGCCAGTGCTTCGATGCCCTTTGCTCGCAATCTATCTAGCCATGCCCAAAGGTCTTCTGGATTGAGAGAATCGTAAGCGGCAAACGGCAGTTCCGGGACCTGTGCACCCTTGAAGATGACGTTGCGATGCAGCATGCCATCTGGTGCTGATGTGTATTCGTAGCCGACGAAAGTGGTGAACTGACCAGGGGCATTGTGTCGTTCGGCGGCCTCAACGATCCTTTGCCACCCTTCTCGACGCAATGCCTCTGGTGCAAAGTTAGCGTCTAGCTCCCCAGACTTGAGAGCACGGTTGAAATAACTGTAGGCGTCCATCGTCAGGCCGTTGCTATCCTCGTCGTACTCAGCCGAGAATGGGTAGTCAGGGTCGTCAAGCGCGATACTGCTGCCTAGATACTCGGCATGGTCTGTGACGGCTAGAAAGTCCAGGGGGGCGCCACGCATGCGGATAGTATGCCCCGAGGGGTGCTTGATCGCCGCCCCCTTCGCAAACTTGTAGGCCTCGTTCGGTCCCGTGCGCGCGCCAAAGCCGTAGGCATCGAGGGAATATTTCGTATGTACGTGTAAGTCTCCAAAATAAGCATTTCGAACTGTTGTTTCAGCGGCGGCTGGGATGATAAATGTCGAGATTGCTAATGCAGCCAGCCAGTTCATCTTTAGCGATTTTGAGCGGTAACTCAGTGTCACAGTGGGTTGCATGAATTAATTTCCCTTTTTCCCCCTCTTAGAATAGCGATTATGCCAGAATCCTACTTGTGAAGGCCTAAGCACAGCCTCCTTTAAGGTATCATCCAGATATTTACTCTTTGTGTTTTAACTTGGAGAAATTGTAATGGAAGCATCGCAAAGCCTCGATTGGCAGCAGTTGGACAACATGCCGGTCGGCCACTGGGAACCTGCCAGCCTTGTATTCGACGGTAAACTGGTCGTGCTTGGTGGCTATGAAGATTACGTTACGTCATCTAAACGGGTAGAACTTTTTGATCCGTCAGATGGTAGTTGGACACAGTTGCAGGATATGCCTAGCGCAGTCGGACACGTGAATCTGGTAGAGCATGATGGTTCGATCTGGTTTGCCGGCGGCATGAAAGACAAGCCTGGCACGCTGGTGAGTTCGGAGAAAGACCACATCATCGCCGAAGTATGGCAGTTTGACCCGAATCTTGATCGTTATATGGCGGCACCACTGTTACCGGAAAAGCGCGGCGGCGGAACGCTCGCGGGTGTGGGGTCGAACTTGCATTACATAGGGGGGCTAAAAGAAGACCGGGACACCGACGGTGAGGAGCATTGGATATTCGACATGGACGAATGGTCGAAGACCAGCAAGGCGCAATGGCGTGATGCTGCGCCGTTTCCTCTGCCCCGGAACCAACATGGCAGTGTGGTGCTGGATGACAAGATCTATGTTGTCGGTGGTCAGTTGCATCACGACAGTGTGCAGATTGATCAGGATCGCGTCGATATCTACGACCCGGTATCGGATACCTGGGAGCAAGGACCCTCGTTGCCTTACGGGCATTCTCATTCTGAGGGAGCTACTTTTGTATACGATGACAGGATCTACATGGTAGCTGGACATACGACCCCGGGAGGCGGAAGCAAAGGCTTTTGCCAAAATATCCTGACGTTGGAAGCAGGTGGCGAATGGGAACTTACCGCCATACTTCCCAAGCCAATGTCGTCTCCAGCATCTAGAATTATCGACGGTAAACTCTACGTGATTGGCGGTTGGGATGGTCGCATGGACGCAGATAAAAAGTGGCTATCTTCGCCAGAAGTATGGGTTGGTGATGCGCCAGCCTTCTAGGCTGCGCCTGACGCTTCTCGCCAGTGGGCAGCACCGTTAACATCCAAGATGCCAGCTATAACAACAGAATTGGCGACCCGGAACTGTCGGTGGTGTGGCGCGACCCCGATTTCGATAAGGACGCAATGGCGTTTTACTACCTGAGGGTACTGGAGATCCCGACACCCCGATGGCCGACCCATGATGCCCGATATTTTGATGCCGCTCTGGATTTGCCGGAGAAGGTGGAAAGAGTTATTCAGGAGCGGGCCTATACGTCGCCAATCTGGTATGAACCTGACCAACATAATTAGTAATAAGGAAGACTGAAATGCCGGAAGATTCAATTAATGGCCACTTTAACAGCGAGATTCGGCTATCCCTGAACGTCCCCGGGGACGCGCCATATCATCCCTGCGCAGAAGCCTTTCCGTCTGAAGACGTGCCGCGATCAACCGTGACTCATCTCATCGAGTGGAATCAATCTGCCGTCTATCCGGAAACACGGCGCGACATAAGAATATCGTTACCAGCGAACCTGGATGGCGAAGTAGCTCTACTCGTCTGTCAGGATGGCAAGGACTACGCAGATAGTAGCGGAGCGGTGCGCGCTGTCGAAGTTCTAGATTCACTGATGCATTCAGGAGAGATCCCGCTGACCGTTGGTGTTTTTGTCGATCCGGGACAATCTGACACAGTACCCAGACAGCGCAATATCGAGTACGACACCATGGACGATACCTACGTCACATTCATTGATGACGAGATCCTGCCTCTGGTGGAGGCGACGGTGAATGTGACCCTCAGCCGAGACCCGGCGCAGCGAACGGCCATGGGTATCAGTAGCGGAGGAATCTGTGCGTTCAACATGGCCTGGCAGCGTCCACAATCTTACGGCAACGTCATCAGCCATTGTGGTTCGTTCGTAAATATTAAAGGCGGGCACGAGTTTCCACTCATGGTGAGGAATATTCCCCGTAAGCCTATCAAGGTATTCATGCAGTCAGGTGAGGGTGATGTTGATATCCCTCTGGGTAACTGGCCGATGGCCAACCACCAAATGGCTCAAGCGCTGGCTTACGCGGGATATGACTACCGGTTCGAGTTCGGCACCGGCGGGCATAACCGGCGTCACGGTGGCGCGCTTTTTGCCGAGTCGCTACGCTGGCTGTACGGGGAGTCGGGGGTTGGACGAACCGTAGCGGACGATGCGGCAATGCAGGAGGAAATCCTGACGCGGTTACGTGCGCACGGTCTGTCCTAACGTCAATTGTAACCCTACAGGTAGTGTGGTGTGATTGTGTCGCATTTGTGCAACCAAGGAACGATTCATGAAAACCGGAGCTGAATATATTGCCTCGCTGGCGGATGGCAGAGCCACGTATTTTGAAGGCGAACGCGTCGAAGACATTGTTGCACATAGGATCCTGGGGCAGAGCGTAGCGTTGATTGCCAGGGGATATGACCACCTTTACTCAGAGGGTTCGGAGTCGATAAGCGATGTGATGAGTGTGCCCAAATCTGCAGAGGAGCTGAAAGAAAAGACGCTTCACAAGCGGGAATCAGACATGCTGGCGCACACCACCTACAGCTCCATCATGACGCTGTTGACGGCGGCAGACCGATTGTCAGAGCGGCTACCCGACGGCGCAAAGCGCATTCGCGACTATGTGGACTGGGTACAGGCCGAAGACCTTCGGATCACCCAGTGTATTACAGATGCAAAGGGCGACCGAAGCCGTAAGCCTGTTGAACAGGATGACCCGGACGCCTACCTTCGCGTGGTAGAGCGTCGCGACGATGGCGTCGTCATTCGTGGGGCCAAGCTGCACATATCGGGGGCCTCACTCAGCCACGAGATGATGACTATTCCTACCAAGGCGATGCGCCCCGGTGAGGAGGACTATTCAATCGCTTGTATGGTTCCCGTAAATGCCGAAGGCGTGAAGATCGTCAACACGACCTATGCCCCTCGACATGAGGATACCCGGGATTTTCCTATCTCGAGGAAGAGCAACGTGCCGGAAGGATTCGTGATCTTCGATAACGTGTTTGTGCCTAATGAACGAATATTTCTCGATGGCGTGCCCGAGCTTGCTGCTACCTTCGCGCATTCCCTGGGTTTGTGGGAACGTCTTGGCGGGCTGGCATCAATGGCAGATGGCGCAGATCGATTGGTAGGTTTCGCGCAGCTCATCGCGGAAGCCAATGGCACCGAAAAGGTAGCCCATATTCGTGACAAGATTGTCGAGATGATGATTCACGCGACTATGGTGCGCGCTGCGCTTGAGGCCGCCATCAGCAATTGTCACATTACCGAGGACGGTGAGGCTGTGCCCAACGAGCTTTTTACCAATGCCGGAAAGTATCAGGGCGCTGCCAACTATAAGATGCTGGTAGGTCATCTGCATGATATATCCGGGGGTTCCATACTGACGGCACCTTCAATAGGCGATCTTGAGAACGAAGATGTGGGTCACCTGATTCGCAAGTACATGTCGACGAAGCAGGAAATTGATGGCAAGTATCGACTAAAGCTATTTCACGCTGTTCGCGATCTGACGGCGGACGCTTATGGTGGCTGGGTTCAGGTTACCAATATGCAATCCGGTGGCGGTCTGTATGCGCAGAAGATTGTGACGCGATTGCACTATGATATTGAGCATGCCAAGGCGATGGCCTTAGAGACTGCTAATATCAGCAAGGACGACCTGTGAATTTGATCACGAGAGATAAGGTTTGAGTATCGAACACCATTAGAAGTTTGGTGGATTGTCCATTAAGTCGATTGTGTCACTTTTTTCGCTAAGAGATATCTCATGCCAAAGTTGCTGTGTTTAGCAATAATTTGGCAGATGCGAAATTTGAAAGGTTACCTAACTTACGCATAGCTCCATCTTTCTTGTTCTTTCTCAGCGGCTATTCATAATTGTGGCAAACTTATTCGTCTTAATTGCCTCCTCTTCTTACGCAGCAACTAGTTTATTGCGCTAATTCCCGTTTACCGCTGTGGCGTGTTGAAAAATACGCCTTAGTTTTTCGACAAGCACATCCGGTAGTGGTCCGCGATTGAGGGACTCAATGTTTGACTTCAAGTGCTCCAGATTACCAGTACCGGAAAGCACCACATGCACGCCGGGTTCGTGGCGACAGAACCTATAGGCCGCATCGACAATGCTGGTGGCGTCTGATTCATCCAAGACGAAGCCCAGCGGGTCTTCCATATCAAGATCGTCGGGGCTTAGCTGACCTTCATCTATCAGGGTCTGTATTGACTCGATGAGTTTGTCTGGCCGGCTGAGTGCACGACGCACCGCATACATGAGTTGGACGGCTACGTCCTTCTCCTGAGTCAGCTTGAAGATGTTTCGTGCCGACTGATTGAGGATATTGAAACCTACCATGACGACGTCAAAAAAATCGTCCGGCAAAGATAGATGCAGCATCTCGTGATGGGTATCCTCACCGAACATCTCTGTAACGCCAATGAAGCGAATCTTTCCTTCGTTTCGTAAATCTTCAAACGTAGGCAGAATCTTGTCCCGCAGATACGCGTAATCTTCAGGGTTGACACCGTGTAGATTGTAGATATCGATGTAGTCGGTATTGAGGCGTTTTAGACTGCCTTCGAGTCCCTCTCTCAAGCGGGCCGGGCTGAATTCTCCGCGATAATTTATTTTGGTTGAGACAACGATCTTGTCTCGGCCAACTTCCTGAAGGGCCTCGCCAATAAATCCTTCAGTCTTATAGACCTCCGAGGTATCAACAAAGTTAACGCCGGCATCAAATGCACGGCGAATGATACTTACTGACTCAGATTCTTTCTTATCGGTACTTAGTCCAATTCGGCTGGGGCCGCCGCAGCCCAGGCCCATCACGCTAACATTGAGTTCTGTACGCCCGAATCTTATGTAGTCCAATTCATCCTCCTTATAAGTAGAACAGGCCTTAAGAGTTGGCTCCGTCCGCCTGGTGCCCTCGATCGATTTGTTTGATACTGGGAAACAGCACATTCAACAGCCATACAATCAGTACCAGCATGGCGGCACCGAACATCAACGCAGCCTCAATCCCAACGAATTCTGCCACGGCGCCGATCGGGATTACACCCAGGGGCATTAGGCCATTAATCATCAACGTCAGACTCATGACACGGCCATGAATGTACCTGGGGGTTGCCAGTTGTGTGATGCTCATATTGAGCGACCCGAATAAATTGTGAAAGAAGGCGGTGAATGCGCCGAAGAATATCGCGGCATAGAGATTACTGGTCAGTGCGAAAAGGGCTATGGCGACGCCCCAGCCAAAGGCTGCTTGCAACATCAATCGACCTTTGCCATTGAAGTCACCCAGGCGTGCCAGAAGCATAGATCCTGCGAGCGCGCCTATGCCCATCCCTGCGGACAGGATGCCCAGTTCCTCAGGGCCACCGCCCAGCACATCCTGATTGAAGGCTGGCAGCAAAAAATTCACCGCGGTGCCGAAAGCGGATGGTGCGAACCCTAGGATCATCAAGCCGAGAATTAGCTTCTCGTCTCTGACAAATTTGAAACCTTCACGAACATCCTCGAGCGGCAAAGTTGTTGGTTCGCTTTTGGGGTTACCGTTATGCTCAAGAAAAATGACGAGCAGTGCAGATAATAGAAGCAGGCCGAAGATAATAAAAAACACCAGCCCTACACCGTAGGTGGAATTGGTGTCACCGGCGGCAAAGAAAGCAATCAAACCACCAGCAAGCACTGGCCCCAGAATACGCGACAGGTTGTAGGTTGCCGTTTGTAGCGCCGAGGCATTGACCAGGTTCTCGTCTCCGACGACTTCGGGCAAGATAGCGAATCGTGCCGGCATGCTGATGGACCCTACAGCACCGTTAAATACCCCAAGGATGATGAAATGCCAGAAGGTAACTTCGCCAATGAAGGTGATATAGGCGAGAATAAATGTGGCGGCTGCATTCAACACCTGCGAGATGATCATGATGCGCTTCTTGCTCATACGGTCGGCAACCACACCGCCTGCAATAGAGAACAACGCTGACGGCAACATGAACGACAACATCACCCAGGTCAGAGCCATGGGCGATTCCGTCATATCGTAGATCAACCAGCCTCGCGCGATATTCTGCATCTGCATGCCAAAGGCGTTGCATGCAGTGGATACCCAGAGACATTGAAAGTCATGCATACGAAGTGATTGGAACAACTAATCTGCAACCATTTGGGCAATACCCGCGTTGACCCTGGCATTCTTTTCCTCATCTATCCACCATAGGTTAGGAAAGCCAGACCAACGCATATACTTAGCACCAATTGGTGGATGACCGAATCGGTCCCAGTAACAGGCATGTCGTCCCTTGGGATGGCCATCGGGTATGACGTAGAAATTCCACAGTAGTACCCGATCGAGAGCCTGCCCTGCGGTATTCATCTCCGCTTCAGTGGTAGCTTTTGCGATCTTCCCTACAAGAAAATCTATTGCTGGATTCTTGATGCCGGCGTAGTTCATCATGTTGGGCCGATCAGCATACTGCGAGGTGTACTGGCTTCGAAGTCGCGAAGGAAACGGTACGTTGAACGTATAGAACTTGCGAATGGTTGCATCATAGTCGTAATTTCTGAGTCGATTCACCATCAGGTTGTTTTCGATCTTACGTAAGTTGGTGTTGATACCCAGTCGCTTCAAATTATCGACGAAGGGCGTCAGCATCAGCTCGAAATCTCCACGCGAGATGACGAACTCGAAAGTCATCGGCTCGGCAGTCTCTGCATTGATGCGCACAAAATCTTTTACTACCCAACCCGCTTCATTGAGCAGTCGGTGTGCCTGTAACAGTGTGTCACGATTGCGGCCGAACGGTTCGTTTTCCGGTAGTGGCACCGGCTGGGTAAAAACCCTCTCGGGCAATTGATCACGAAAAGGTTCCAATAGGGTCAGTTCTTCCTTGGAGGGTAAGTCCCTGGCTTGCAGACCAGAACGCATAAAGAACGAGTTGTTACGTGCTAGACCGTTGTGCCAGAAAATACGGTTCGCCCACTCGAAATTGTAAGCCAGGGACAATGCTTCCCGCACACGGATATCTTTGAACAGTGGTTTACGTGTATTCAACGCTATACTGTAGTGCATCCCGTAGGCACCGCCCATGATATAGGTTTCGGCTTTAAAAAGTCCCTTGCGCCGGGCTTCAAAGTTATATTCGGTATGAAAGTTCTTTTCATTCTGCTCGCGGTAATAGTCGAACACACCGGCCCTGAACGCTTGCAACATGACGCTCTCGTCGAAAAAATAGGTTAGGTCAAGCCGGTCGAAGTTGTACATTCCCTGGGCGTTGGCAAGGTCTTTTGCCCAATAGTTTTTAACGCGTTCGAATATCACCTTGTAGCCGGGATGGACTTCAGCCACTCTGTACGGACCGTTACTGAGTGGCGGCTCCATAGTCGTCTCACCAATCTTGCGGTGCTCATAGTAGTGCTTAGGAAGTGGTGTAAATGTCGCGGTTTGAATGACAAGTTGTGGCGTCCTCTCTGCTTCTTCAGTGAAATGAAACTTGAATGACCAGGGACCGGTCTTCTCGAGTCGTTCGATATCGCGAAAGGCGGCTTTCCAGCTGACACCTGCTTTGTTTTTATAGGCATCGAAGGTCCAGACGATATCGTCCAGGGTGACTGGCACACCGTCGTGCCAATAGGCGTTTTTGCGCAGGGTATACGCGACCCAACTGTAATCGTCAGCAACCTCGATGGTCTCAGCCAGGCGACCATAGTAGGTCGCGAGTTCATCGTCGGACTGCATCATCAGCCGCTCATGGGTAATCGAGATTACGCGGGGATCTATGTATCCCGCCAATGTTCCCTTGTCGACAAATGGATTGAGATTATTGAAAGCGCCAATGGCTGAAACTCTGACGACCCCCCCTTTTGGTGCGTCAGGATCTACATAATCGAAATGCGCCATGTCCTGCGGATATTTGGGCTCACCAAAATACGCGAACGCATGACTGGGCTTGCCGGCGATAACTGACCCGGCGGCGAAAAGCCCCAACAGGATACATAGGATAGTGAGTTGCATGGATAGACTAATATGCACTACTACGCGCTTCAACGAAACATGCCTCAAGGAATCTTTCTAGGGTCCTAGCTTATAAACCTTCCTGCGAAACACGACAACCGATGCGATAAGCAAAACGAGTGCATACCCGGTTCCCCCGGCGGCCCAGAGATACCCGATTGAATCGCCCGCGATCAGCGCGTCAAATGTTTCTATTGTCCAGGCGGTTGGCGAAACAAGAAACAGTGGTCTGTACCATGCATCGGCGTCAAAGAAATATAACGCCAGTGGAATCATCATAATGAAGTTGATACCTTTGGATATAGCGAGGGCTTCAACCTTGTCGGATCCCAAGACAGGCATAGCGAGCGCAAGGGCCGGTGTGAGCAACGCTAGCATGGCAACCACGGTGAAAAGTTCCAATGTGGATAGATGCAGCACCTGCCAGGTACTGTTCATGATGACGATAGTGATGTACGGCCAGATCAGTATCCATACCGTAGCGAGTAATGTTCGCGTCAGGATAAAAACATTAGGCGATATCGATGTGACCAGCATGGCGTCTAGCACCCCGTTATCCCTTTCTTCCACCATGAGCAGGCCAAACATGAAGGCAAACGAAAGACCACCCACTAATGTATATGCCACCAGGAAAGGAAACCAGTCAGCCCAGCCCGGCAGGTGGTCCTGAAAAATACCGAGCATAGTGATTATCACGATGGGAATTATCGACATCACGATAGTGATCAGCATGACATCGTCACGCAGGATTCCCTTGATATCCAGTCGCACCAATGCTGTAAAGGCGCTCATCAGTTATCGACCATTTGTAACAATTGATTGGGTGTACTCTCGCAGCGTCCACCACCAGCCGAAGGCACACCAGAGAATCAGGTACGAAAAAGCATATAGTGTCGCCGTAGTCGAATAGACATTCATATCGACCGCCCAGGTTAATGCAATAAGCACTGCATAAGTTGGTACCAGCGCGATGACTGGTGTTAGTACTTCAGGCAAGATCTCAAAATGTGTCAGCGCTGGGATGTAAAGCAGTGCAACCAACCACATCCAATGTATCATTAGTTTATTCATCGACGGAACTCGTGCGACGCAGGCGAACCCAATCAGGGTTGCCAGCGTGCTACTAAGTGTCAGGACAAACAACATTCTGGGTAAGTTGAAGTCCCCCTCGGTTGCGACGAAAGCAACTACCAGTGAAGATGCAAATGTGATAACAGTAAGGGTCACGGTTTTCGAGGCGACGTATACCCAGGACCTGAGCGGCGTGATACCGAGCGCAAAAATCGTTCCCTCGCTCTTCTCTCTTAACACCATGGCGCCCACGAAGCTTAGGCCAACCATTGCAGGGTCCAGGAAAATGAGGAATGCAGTCAACCTTGGAGAAAAGTCATCAAGCGGTAAAATCAATATGAAGCCACAGATCATCAGCGTACTGGTGATATTGGCGGGATAGATGAACGAGCGGGCCTGTAGGCAGAAATCCCATTTTATCGTTTGCATAAGGGTGGACATGGAGCTATTCCTCCCCTGCATCAAGCTGAACGCCCGTTACATCGGAGAAAACGCGATCAAGGCTGGCTTCCATGCTATGGATGGTTTTCAGATCTGGTGAGTGCAGCGCATCAAGGAACGCCTGATTGCTTCCAAGGCCGTCCATTGCATACTCTTTTTCACCACCCGCCAATTCGACTCGAACTCTTCGCTTACCATATTGTGCTTTCAGTTCTTCGGGGTCTGCGACGATGTTCATCTCACCCCCCATTATGAAGCCCACCCTGTCGCATAATTCATCCACGTCATGCATGTTATGGGTAGTGAGAAGAAGGGTTTTTCCCTTTTCTCGTTCCTCGGCGATCAGTGATTTAATGATCCCTGCATTCACCGGATCAAGTCCCGAGGTTGGCTCGTCAAAGAAGATAACCTGGGGATCGTGTAGGAAAGCTCGGATGAAGTTCAGTCTCATCTTCATGCCTTTAGAGTATTCGTCGACCCGAAGATCTGCTGCATCAGCCAGACCAACTAATTCGAGCAACTCGTCGGGTTCACGCGTATCTGACTCATACATGGAGGCAAAAAAGACCAGATTCTCTTTCCCGGTCAACTTCAGAAAGTGATTTGGTAACTCGAAAGTGACACCGATTTGTTCGTAAAAACGGTGATCCCACTGTTCCAGATCCCTGGATAATACCTGCGCTGCCCCGCGATAGCGGCGATTCTGTCGTGTGAGTACGCGTTGTATCGTGCTCTTACCTGCTCCGGATGGGCCAAGCAAGCCAAAGATCTCACCGGGAGCCACGTTAAAAGATACATCGTTGACCGCCGCTCTTTCTGAGCCTGGATAAACATAGCTCAGCCCTGATACTTCAATCATGTCGTTTCCTATTCATTATTTTTCATACGCGAAGTTCTACACGCTAAAACTAAAGGCTTGATATATCTGAAATTTTCAGAGTAGCGGCACGTCAAGTCCTGCTTTATCCATGGCCTCGCGCTCTTCTTCCGACCAGGGCCGAGGTGCGGGTGTATCGCGCTTCTTTTCCGGCCCGGCGCATACAAGAATATAGGCGCGTCGAGGATTATCTGTGGTATTTGGCGCGGTATGATGCAGGGTTCGATAGCTGTGGAAGGTTGCACCTCCCGGTGCCAGAGGACAGGCAACGGCTTTTGATGGATCGACGTCATCGGTCATCAACCCGTGAATCAACGGGTCGTTGTCGATGTGGCGATGCCAACAAAGGTCCCCTTTATGTGAGCCTGGAATGAACTGCATGCAGCCACTTTCCACGGTTGCTTCATCCAATGGCATCCAGACGCTGAGACTGTTCAGGTAAACATCCGGACTCCAATAGGCTTCGTCCTGATGCCAGGGCGTTTCTGCGCCGTATCGGGCCGGTTTAAAGATCATGTGTCCGCCGGCGCTGACTTTCTCGTCATCTCCAAGCAGCTGCTTACTGAGTTTAAGCGCGTTTCGGTAGTGGTTGCTTTCGCGCAGCTCCGGAATAGTGATGTCCGGGCCAAGTACCTGTGGCAGCACCTCGCGCCCGTCGTGCCCGCGCGGTGCGGCCAGATCATAGTACAAACCTTTTTCTTCGCCCGCACGTTGGTCAAACAGTTGATTGTAGATCCCTTTCAGCCACTCGATTTCCTCATCAGTGGTAATTCGTTCGATGCTTAGAAAACCATTGTCGTGGAAGAAGGCGATCTGTTCCTCGGTAAGATCGATTTCAAAGGTAGTGTCTGTTCTCAACTGTTTTCTCCTAGCATCGTCGCTTATATAAACTGATTATATGTAAACAGGCTCATCGCCGGTTAGATTATTGCTGGAGATTCCCCATTTTTATCCGCGCAGCTTTCTCAGGATCGTACCACCAGCCATCGGGGAAGGGTGGCCAGATTTTTGGCTCAAAATCAGGGCGACCAAACTTGTCCCAGAACACTGTTCTTGGGTGTGCCACTGAATCGAGCGGCAACTGGAAATACTCCCAGAGTAGTACACGATCGAGCGCACGACAGGCAGCGACTACATCTTGCATTGTTTCCGCCAAAATTGCCTTTTCGACTAGTACATCCACCACCGGGTGGCTGATTCCTCCGGGATTTCTTGATAATGGTGTGATGGCCGACTCAGTGTGAAAGAACGCCTTCAATTCCAGAATAGGTGGCATGATAAGGGTGCTGTCTTGCACCATTGCGTCAAATTCGAACTTTCGTAATCTGTTGATGTACTGACTGGATTCCATAAGGCGGATTTTGGCAGTGATGCCTAGCTGAGCAAGCTGCTTGAAATAGGGCAGGAGAAGGCGTTTGTCTTCCGAATTCTGCGATATGAATTCGATCTCAAAATGTTCATTGTCCTTGCTACGCAATTTGCCATTCCGAATTGTCCAGCCCGCCTCGTCCAGAAGCTTTCGGGCCTTTTCCATATTGGCTCGGCGTTTCGCTTGTGTATTGACTTTGGAAAACCGAAACGGTTGCGTAAACAATTCAGTGGGCAATTGGTCTCGGTACTCCGCGAGGAGGACCATCTCATCCTCACTGGGAAGACCAACAGCTGCGAGCTCGGTATCCTGCCAGTAACTGTGCGCCCGCGCGCCGTAACCAAACTGCAATGTTTGGTTCCACCATTCAAAGTTCAGGGCCAGGGTCAATGCCTGACGCACTCTCCTGTCCGTAAACTTAAATTTTCGCAAGTTGAAGGTGATAATACGGCGAATCCCGACCTCCATGCCGTAGTTGCGACGGGTTTTCTTCAGCCAACCCTTTTCGAACGCTGGCGTGTTGTAGGCGCTATGCCAGTAACGGAAGTCCTCCTCTGTCCAGGCATCAATAAGCCCCTTGCGTAACGCCTCGCGAACCACGGTGGCATCACGGTAAACGTCGTATCGAAGCACATCAAAATTGTAACGACCGCGTACGGCGGGGATATCGCGGCCCCAGTAGTTCTTTACCCGTTCGTACTCCACGTAACGACCCTGTTTAACCGACCTTATGCGATAGGGTCCACTGCCTATCGGGATTTGCATGGTGACTTTGGTGGGATCGTGTTTTGACCAGTAATGGGCCGGTAGGATTGGTGTCCACTGAAGCGTGATGATATCGCCGGGCGCCAAACGTTCTCTAAGATGCAGTGCCACGTGCCGATCATCTATTTCCTCGACACGCTCGATGAAGGCGTAAAAAATCTGCCCCTCGAGGTCAGACTTCCGGAAGTCGATGGAAAAAGCCACGTCATTCGATGTGATGCGCATACCGTCATCCCACCGGGCCAATGGATGAATTCTGAAGACAATGGTTCTTCGATCGGGAGTCACAGCCAGCGCGTCTGCTAACCTTCCATAGAATGCGCTGGACTCGTCGCCGGCGCGTTCCAGGAGTCGGTCATGGGTAAGCCAGTATGCGCCGGGAGCCGTTGTGCCATATCTGCCTGATGGGGCCAGCGAATTGAAATTGGTTTGTGTGGACTCTACCCAGGTGCCACCTTTCGGGGCATGCGGATTGACATAGTCGAAGTGTTTGAAGTCAGCGGGGTACTTCAGATCATGGTAGAAAGCGATGCCGTGCCGGAATTCCAGCGAGTCGAGGAATTCGTTGGCGAACACACTACTGTTTGCGAGCAACAGTACCCATAGGAATAGGATTGGATTAAAAATGCCTGATACCTAGTAGTTAATATCTAACAATTCTACTGTATTGATTGATCTTTACATGGCCTCTTTACTGACAAATCATGCCATGCTAGGAACGCGTTTTGTCAGCGCCGACCAGTCTTCGTTTGTAACAGCTTCCCTGATGAGTGGTATGCATTTCGTGAAATCCTTTTCCGACATCAGGTACTTCCACACGTTAGTGATGGTTGCTTGGTCATCCTGGTTCACATGGCGGTACAGCCAATTCATGTATTGTGGCAAAACCTCGTCCGGCGGAAACACTCGGCCCCATAATTGGCCAACGATCTCGGCTTCTTCATCCAAGTCAATACGATCCCGGAGCGCTGCGTAGAGATGGATGTCTTTTTTAGCCAGCTGAATCCGTACTTGGGAATGCAAAGCAGCCGAAGCACGCGCAGCGGCCAGCTCATCCTGTGAGCTAACTACCTCGCCCACCGCTTCGGATATTTCCCTATGATCGTCAGCGAACATGGGGGCCAGTAATGGTGAGAGCACCTTATCCACATCTGGGAACACTGCCTGTTCTTCGGCCTTTTCGTGCCGATCGATGATACCACCGAAATACTGGAGTCGGTCGATCACCGAAGACAAGTCTCCTCCTTGCCTCGCCGTTTCGTGCACGGCCTGGTCGATCTCACTGATATCGCGGCGAAAGGCGTTATGTGCGACTGCAACGGCGTCAAGGCATGCTATCATATCTATGTCTCCTTCTTGGTATTCCAAAAAAAAAGCGCACCCTTGTGGGATGCGCTTTTACGTCTTGTGCTAGATCCTTTTTACTATAAGTTCGGTCTCCAGCGAATCTCCAATCCGAACGAACGTCCATCGGTTAGCGTGCCCGACGCCGGGGTACCAGCATTCGTGGACTGATGCAGGAACTCAATCACACCAATTTCATCGAATGCGTTCTGCACAAACAGCGTCGCGGTAATGTTTTCTTCCGGAGAAGTCCAGGTGCCTCGAAGATCTAATCGACCATATGACGGCAACGTCGAGATGTCGAAGTTACTGAGGTCTGAAGCACGATCGTCAATCCAGCTATAGGTTCCCAGCAGCTGCAGGTTACCGCCAATAGCACCGGTGAATGGTGTTTCGTAGGTAGCGGTTAGCGCGAACTTGTGGTTCGGCTGCATCGGTAATTGGTTACCTGTCATATCCGTGGGAAGAACATACTCACTGGTGGTTGGCTGGCCGGTATTAAAATCAATGTGATCCCAAAGACCTATTTGTGGATTGACCTCACCTTGTACGACCGCTTTATGCGGACCGATCTCAGAGTCGAGGTACGCATAGAAACCGCTCAGACGCCAGTGCTCATCCACTTGGTAGATGAAGTCAACTTCAGCGCCCCATATCTTGGTACCTTTGATGTTGTCGGTGAACTCCACGATGGGTGTTGCCGTAAACTTGCTGAATAATCCGTCGACACCACCACCACCAGCACCCTGAGGCTCGATTGAGCCAGTAATCTGGTAGTTCTCGAAATCGTTGTAGAAAACGCCGGAAGTTAATCGAAGTCGTCCATCCATGAACATCCCTTTCCAACCCAGTTCATAGTTGACCAGCGTCTCTTCCTTAACTAGTGCCGGCACGGCATCAGATTTGGGATTGAAACTGCCTGCCCGGTATCCCGTCGAAAGCCGCCCGTAAATCAGTTGATCCTGATTCGGCGAGTATTCCGCAGAGATATGACCGATGGTTTTATCCCAGGATCGCGGATTAGGATCAGAATCGTCGAACATAATCCCCATGGGTATGCCGCCGATAAAGCCAAAACCGAATTTTGCAAAGCCTCCGTTAAAGGTCTGAACCTTGTTATCCTCCGTATAGCGAAGACCGCCAGAGACCAGCCACTGATCGTTAACCTGATAGTCACCGTTGATGAAGTAGGCATCGGTATCTGAGGCGCCTTTCGACTCGAAACTCAACCATTGGTTGTGGTCGTTACCTTCAGGACAGTACCAGTAGTTACCGGGCACGCCCATTTCCTCCGCTTCTGCCGCCGACGAGGCTGCGCCGAAGATCATCGTAAGAAAAGCAAGTGCATTCGCACAAGTACCGAAGCTTGTCGTTGCCGCTACGTCCTCTGCAAAACTATTCGACCAGCTATTGGTGAAGACAAAGGAAGGTACGATCCATTCACTGGTATTCTCGTAGGTAAAGGCGCCGACGATGAAGTTGAACTTACCGTCCAGGCTTGAAACCAGCTGCAACTCGTGAGAACTCTCAGTGTAGGCGTAGTCCGTCTGATACATCTCATCTCTCAAGGGCACCGGTGCGTCGGATGCCAGGAGTGGATCATCTGCACTGGCTACCCGGTTGGTCAGGTCGCGGTCTCTCGTGACCTGCGAGAAGTTGTCGGTTTCGCCGTAGTTGTAACGCAGCGTGAAGTTGTCATTAATGTCGAGACTGAAAGCGATCGAGGAGCGCTCCGCGGTACTGCCGCCAACGGCAGAACGGTTCACATTCAGCTCGTTCTTAATGTCACCACACTGCCAGCCAGGCGTGCGAGGTGGACAGCCTGCTGGTACGGACGGAACAGGACCCTCCCACAGGTAATGCGCGTTCGGATTTCCAAGAAAATCGGTGGGGCTGGTGATGTCGAAATTAGTCAAGTGCACCTGCGTCCTAGGAATGCCGTCGTCATTCAACTTGGTATAGCGCAGATTCAAATCCATTCTATCGGTTTTGAAACGCAGCTGCGGTGCGAAAAATTTTTGATCAGGTGCATCGAAATCCTCGCCAAAACCAATATTCTTTTGTGCGCCATCACCTTGGTAGTAGCTACCGTTGATTCGAAAGGAAACGTTTTCAGTAATTGGGCCACCGAAAGCCACACCGTAGCGCTGCGTAAACTGGTTGGTAAACTCGGTATGCACCAGAAGATCCCACTCATCGGTGGGTTTAGTCGAGTAATAACTGATAGATCCGGCAATAGAGTTGCGGCCATTGAGGGTGCCCTGCGGACCACGAGCAACTTCCACTCGCTCCAGGTCAAACATATTAGGTGCGACGCCGTAGATACCCAGCGAGTAAATGCCGTCTATATAAGTGGCAACCGCGAGGTCCGGGTGGGTCTCACCATGGAGTCTCGTGCCGATACCGCGTATCGACGTACCTTGACCGGATTGCTCGCCTTCATCCTGAAACTGCAGGCCTGGAACCATTTGCTCCAGGTCATCTTGGTTAGTCATGCCAAGTTCTTCAATCATCTGGCTGCTGAAGGCGGTCATGGTGACCGGTACGTCGAGCAGGTTTTCTGAACGTTTCTCAGCAGTTACGATGACTTCTTCGATATAGGCATTGTCTTTTTCGTCATCCGCCGAATTAGCGACGGGAAATCCCGTTAGGGAAAATGCCAATCCCAGCGACAGAAAAGGAAGGAATTTTTTCATTGGTTGTACCCCCACGGTACTATTATTTTCATAAGCGTTAAGTCAATTTTCACGGCTATATAATTTTGGTTGCAACGATAAATGTCAACCTCTCATTACAACTAAATCTTTGACTTTCCCCATTTTTTAAAAAAGGTTAATAGAATCAATTGAGTATAATCATTAAAATATAAAAAAGGTGAGGCGCGCCTTTTGAGAGTTGTATGGTGGTAAAATCGGAAAAGGTTCTTTACGGTGTTGTGTAATAAGTACCTCATTACTTAAATCGGCCAACTCGATGCGCATTCGGGCTTTTTCGGCCGAACTGACTCGAGGGCTTGGTGTAGTGTCGACCAAGTTCGTCCAGGAGATCATCGTCGGTATTCACCATGCGCAATCCTTGCACCTCACTGATATAGCAAGATCGCTGTCTGAAGATGTTGCGCTCAAGGCGACTATCAAGCGCCTAAGCAGAAATCTGGCTGGGCAAGGCATGACCGAATTTATTACAACCGCCCTGCTTGAGCTTGCTACCCGGGAAGTTATCGAAGATATAATACTTGTCGTTAGTTGCCGCGCCTTGCAAAAGCCTTTCGCCACCCAAATGGAGTATGTTCGGGGCGATGGTGATTCATCAGATGAGGATGGTTACTTTGTGTGTGACATTTCCGCTTTCGATCCTGCATTACCCGATCAATACGTCCCGATACTCAGCCGGCTTTGGTCGAGGCATGCGCCCGACTATCAGAGTGACGAATTAGAGATTCTTGCAGCGATGAGCCAAGTCAATTCGGCAACAGGGGGTAGGGGTATATTCTACTGCGCACGATCAAAAATAGGTACGCTCACTCCCTGGTGGCCGTCAAAAGTACCTGATCTCAGATCAGTGTTTATCATAGATAATCACGATAAGAAGGTTATGTTAGACGGGCGACTTTGGTCGCTCTCTGACCTGGCTTCAAAGATAGAGCTGTCTTATGACAGGATAATTTTCAAGATGGTAAATGCACCTTTTAGTTCGAGGATAGCGGGAACACAGGAAGGACACGACGCCGAGCTGTCGATTCTTGAGCGGTTTGGCAGCTTGGCTGTTGAACTGGATAACGGTAAGCGGGCCACATTTGTTCTCGAACGAAAAACATCGAGACATGATCTAACACCTGTCGACGACTTCTATCTCGCGACCGGCGTTCCCGCTGCTACTCGCAATCAGCTAGCGACACTGTTAGATAATCATTACAAGAGTATTGAGATTGACCAGGCTGCTAACAATCACAAGATTCGATTCAACCCATCAGACGTGCGAGTGTTGTCATACGGCCGTCTGCAACTCCTCAACGTCCTGATGCAGGCAGTGACATACTATGAAGCTTACGTGGAGAAGGCTTTTCCATTAGAGTCCCATGGTGTCAGCAGCGAACCACACGAGGGAGATCATTCGCGGGATTTTAGGAGTTGGAATGATCACATCAGCGCTGGTTCTGGATCGTGATTGGTGTTTGTATAAAAAGTACTTCGCTATTGCTGCTTGCCCTGTTGATGCAGGCGAGGGTTGTTGCGGAGACTCAACCGCTCGAATTTCGGCGTGGAGTTTCGCAGATACCCGAGTATGAACTCAAATATGCCGGCGACTTTCCGCACTTCGACTATCTGAACACGGACGCCCCCAAGGGCGGCACGTTGGTGCTGCCCTGGCTCAAGCCTTTAAACACGGTCTCGCCGATGTATCAGCCCGCGGGATTCTCCCGGTCCTACGATCACCTTATTGAGCGCGCCGGTGACGAACCATCTGGCTATTACGGCAGTCTCGCCGAGTCGATCGCCCTAAGCGCTGATCGCCGAAGAATTGTCTTCCGCCTGCGTCCGGAGGCGCGCTGGCATGACGGGCGGCCGATTACTGCGGCCGACGTTAAATTTTCTTTTGAAACGTTTCGCGCTGACATCATGGCCCACGGTTGGGCAGGAGCGCTGGGTTGGGTCACTGCAGTCAATATCCTGGACAAACTGACCGTTGAAATTTGTGCAGATTCCGACGTTGGCAAACAACTCTTTATTCTCGGCTACACTCCAATCGTACCCGCGCACTACTGGCAGGATCGGGACGTGAGCGAACCGACCATGGAGCCTCCACCACAAAGCGGCCCATACCGACTAACAGGTGTGTCTCAGGGTCGCTACTTCATATACGAGCGGGTGCGGGATTACTGGGGCAGGAATCTTCCAGTGAATCGTGGAAAATTCAACTTCGATACCATTCGCTACGAACGTTACCTTGACGCAACGGTCGCCCGTGAAGCCCTGCGTGCGGGCGTGCTTGACGTGTGGACCGAAACTGACTCGCGGCATTGGTTGGCATCTTATGAGGTTCCCGCTCGCGATGCTGGCTGGCTTGTGATGAGCCAACTGCGGTCCGGCGATCTGAGCGGATCTCGGTATCGCCTGGCGCTGAATACTCGGCGCCAACCGTTCAACGATCTTCAGGTACGCGAGGCGCTGTCGCATGCTTTGGATTTCGAGTGGCAGATCCGGGCGTTGCACGGTGGTCTGCTAACCCGTGCAAATAGCTTCTTTGCGGACTCCATGTTTGCGTCCTCAGGATTACCGGGAGGAGCAGAACTAGTGCTTCTCGAGCAGCATCGTGCTCGGTTACCCAACAGGGTATTCACCCACTCCTTTTCTTTCCCAAGTACAGATGGTGTGGGCGTTGATCGCGAGGGATTATCGAGGGCACGGACACTACTTGGACAAATCGGTTACCGGGTCGTGGATGGCGTCATGGTTAATGCGGCGGGTGAAACTTTTGCGATCGAGTTTCTATCCTTCCAGCGAGAAGACCAGCGTATTCTCCTGCCCTACGTGGATTCGTTGGCGATACTCGGTATCAAGGCAAATATCCGCATGATCGACCGCAGCAGCTACTACAATCTTCTGCGCAATGCTGATTACGATGCTACGCTGGTCGGAGGCGGTATCCAGGTACCACCCTCCTGGGAGTTGCGACCCTTTTTTCATTCCTCATCGACTCTCTATCTCAATGCATCCCGCCTCAACGATCCGGCGGTCGATGCATTGGTTGAGACAGCGCTCAATGCGACAAGTTTCGATCAGTTTGTGGGCGCGACGCGGGCGCTCGATCGTGTTCTGCTGTGGAATTATTACCAGTTCCCGTTGGATGCCCTAGGTGATATCCGCATCGTTCACTGGGACAAATTCGGACGGCCCGACCTGCCGGAGGAGATGCATATAGCACCATTTCCGGATGGCTGGTGGTTTGACGAGGATAAGGCAGCACGCATCAGGTTTTGACTGTTCGCCGTGCATTTGTGGGGTGTATTTACGGTTAGTACTTTGAGTTAATATGGACAACAAACGAGTTAATGAGAGCTCATGATATTCGGCGCACAGTTCCCGCAATACAACATCGACTGGCCTGACATAGTTAAACTGGTACAGACGGTGGAAACGGGGTGTTGGCAAAGCATGTGGTTGTCGGATCACTTTCTACCACCGGGGGTTGGTGGGCACGGTACTGCTCTGGAGGGCTGGGCGCTGCTCGCGGGCCTAGCGATGAAAACTGAACGATTACGTCTCGGTATTCTCGCGACGGGCAACACTTACCGTAATCCTGCACACCTCGCAAAGATTGCAACAACTCTCGATCATATGTCGGGTGGTCGGGTGGAACTCGGCCTGGGCGCCGCATGGTACGAGCAGGAACATACCACCTATGGCTGGGATTTTCCGTCGCTCAGGGAACGCAGCGACCGGTTGGAGGAGGCGACGCAGTTGATTCGTATGCTGTTCCACAAGGACGACGAAGAGTTTGTGAATTTTTCCGGCAAGTACTATCAACTGAACGACGCTCCCATGTCTCCAAACTCGTCTCAGGAGGGACCGATTCCCATTCTGATTGGCGGCAACGGTGAAAAACGTACGTTGAGAACCGTGGCCCGTTATGCCGATGCCAGCAATCTGGACTTCTGGCATCCGGGTGGCGTGGATGTCTATAAACAGAAGCAGGAGGCGATCGATCGTCACTGTGAGGACTGGGGGCGCGACCCGGCGGAAGTCCGCCGCACTGTGTGTATTCCGACCAGAATTTTTGATACCGAGGAAGAGTTTAAGAAATCAGAGGAGGGTAAGCCCTGGTACAACTGGGGTACCATCAACATGATTCAGGACTACGTGGGCCAGTATCTGGAAGCCGGCGCAGATGAGTTTATGATGTGTGGCATCGGTAACAATCCTCACGTGTGGGAGCGGCTCGATTCAGAGGTGTTGTCGGTTTTTTAGCCTATCCGGTTTCCTCAACTTCCTCATGGATGACGACGGTTCCAGCATCGCCATCAATGGTAATCATCTGGCCATGTTCAATGCGTTTGGTCCCATTACCCACACCTAGTACTGCCGGGATGCCATATTCCCGCGCGACAATTGAACCATGTGCAAGGATGCTGCCCATGTCGGTTACCAGGCCAACGGCATGAGCGAAAAGCTGCGTCCATGCAGGGGTCGTAAGCGGCGACACCAGAATCGAACCCGGGGTCATCTTGTCGAATTCCGTTGGCCCAAGGATCACGCTTGCGGGCGCAGTAACGCGCCCAGAACTAACTGCGAAACCGCGCATGGTATCGCTGCTCTCGTCATTCTTGATCTGCGTTTCCTTGAACTTGATTCCGGGTACGTTACTCGCTTCCTCCGGTACGGTGCCTGGGGGATGGTGCCGCTTACGAGCTTCCCGAAGTTCGCGGCGTTCCGCCGCAAGTTTCCCCAATTCGGGTAATGATTTGCCAGCTTTACGCGCTGCTATGGCCTCATCTAGTTCGTCAGTTACCAGGAAATAGGTATCTTCTGGAAGCAGGAAGGTCCCGGCTTTCACCATTCGTCGGCCTAACTCTGCCGCCATCGGGCGCAGTACTTTCCAGGTGTAGCCAAAGTAGAAAGCGACCTCTTCTCGAATGTAGTTGTATTTGCGTCCGAGCCACCAGCGATAACGGAACTGCCAGTACTCGATACCAGATAGCAGTTCCGAGACCTCGGCAAACTTTTGCTCACGTATAGCCGCCGCTTTTTTCTCCTGGTTCTTTGGGTCGTAGTCTTCATCGACGACCATCGCCTTTATGGTGGCAAAGAGAGCGGAGGGGTCCTCTATCTGTGTCGGTTCAACAAAGTCCATGCTGTAACCCTGGTGTCCATAGGTATTCAGGTACAGATCGATACCGTCCGCCACAGCTTTTGCGTCCGCTTGAGTGCCTGCTTTTTCCCGAAGACTCTCCATGAGGAACTGTGCAGGTGTCACGACAACGAGATAGGTTAACTCTTTACTGGAGCGAATCAGCTTGGCGATTTCAAACAGGTCTGCGTTGGCCTGCATGGTTTTGGATTCGATGCCGGAAAGAAACTGCCCGCTGATGTAGTTGTGGTCGGGTAGATGAGTTTCAAGGAAATCCTGCAGATGTGAATCGGTAGACTTGGCAACGCCAAAGGTATGGCTGGCGTTACTGGACCAGTAGTTTCCTTCCTCTCTGCCCATCTCGCATATACCTTCGAGTAATTCTTCATCGCTTGCGCTAGCAAGATCAAGCTTGGCCCACTTCTCACCAACACCTTTGAGGCGAGGCATCGTCTCGTCATGCCACTCCGCCAATTGCCTGTCATTGAAGTCAGTTTTGCTCGCAAACATATAAACTGAGGTACTGCTCCTCGGCATGGTTACCTGGTGTGCGAGGTTGTCAATATTTTGTGCTGTGGCAAATTCGCGGAACGCCTTTTGGTCGTCCTGTGAAAGATCCGCAACCATCAACTCCAGATCGTGCTTCTCCTCCTTAGCTACTTTATCTTCTGCCGGATTGTACGCTGCGGCGAGCTTGGCAATGATATTTTCCTGCTCTTCGAGGTCGGAGTCAGTGACCTCCTTGGATTCCTTTTTCTTTTTCGGTTGCAGCTGCGGCCAGTCTGCGCGCTGGTAGGCGTAACCATTCATGGTGACAAACAACGGGCCGCCACCCACCATGACGCTTTTGTCTTTTCGCGGCATTTCCAGACCCTCGGTCAAATAAAGCTGCTCAAACAAGGGACAAACCGGATCAGGCATGTTCTCGACAATCTGTCGTCGCACCAGTGTCTTTGCTGGTGGCGTTGGTATCCACTCTACTTCGATGGGTTGAACCGGGAGATTGGTGATTGGTCGGGATTGCAGCAGGTGTAATTTCCCATTCGAAAACGCCCATTCGATGTCCTGAGGCAGACCATCGTACAGCGCTTCGATCTTCAGCACGGTCTCGATGAGTTCCGTCAACATGTCATCGGACAACGAGGATTGATCCCGTTCTGATGCTGATACATCTTCCATCTTCACGCCCTGGGCGCCATCAGAAATGATCTTTTGTTCTTTCGGTCCGATCATCGTTTCTTTAACAGTTTTGGTGGTCTTGTCGACGATGTAGGTGTCAGGCGTTACCTGACCGCTGACTACCGCTTCACCGAGACCAAAGCTGGCATTGATGATAATTTCATTGCGCTCACCGGTGGCGGGGTTAGCAGTAAAGAGAATTCCGGAAACTTCTGACGGCACCATAATCTGCACAACGACTGCCATCGCTACTGAATCCTGATCGATGCCGTTCTGATGACGGTAGCTGATTGCCTGTGCCGTCCACAACGAACTCCAACAGTTCTTTACTGCCGCGACGACTGCATCGGCACCGGTGACATTGAGGTATGTTTCCTGCTGACCAGCGAACGACAAACCGGGCAGGTCTTCAGCGTTAGCGGATGAACGAACCGCAACCGGTGGCTCTCCATTCAGGGTGTTATAAGCTTCCCTGATTTCGTTGGTGGTTTCTTCGGACAGTTCAATATCAGCGAACAGCGTTTGGATGTTAGTGGAGGACTGTTCAAAGGAAGGGCGTCCTTCGACGACTGCGGGCCTGGCGAATTCGAGAATCTGGCTATGCAGGTTGTTGTCGGCGACAAATCGACGATAGGCGGCCGTAGTCACTTGAAAACCGCCAGGCACGTTAAAACCGGCGTTAGCCATTTTGGCGAGAGACCTGCCCTTACCGCCAACGATTTCAAGAGAGTCGTCCTTGGTGTCAAGAGAGGTGGTGTAACTGGTCATCTAATGCTCCTTTTGATCGTACACGTGCCGTGCCTGAGGCGGCGAAAAGGTGGGCATGATACCAAAGAATAGTGCGTACCGGATCATATGTGCGTCAGATCCATTTTGCCCAGAGGGTGTGTCGCGATGCCGTTTCGATTGAAATTTGAATGGCCCTGTCGTACCTTGCGGGAGCGGCAAGGGTGTTGGTTGTATATGAATAAAGCAGATACTACCGAATCGGTACGGATTACCGACGAGCATGAAGCCCACTATCGGGAACATGGTTACGCAATCGTCGAGAAGTTTTGCACGCCCACCGAACTGGAGGGGGCACTGACTAGTTTTGATGAGGTGGTGCCGGGGTGGGTCGACTTTGCCAAAGACCCTTCGGGCCCAAAACCCGAATTCTACGATAAGCCCTATCCTGACCAGCGCGGTATTCCGCACTTTCCCTATCAGGGGAAAGCCTTGAATGATCTGACGTTTCACCCTGAACTGCATCGTTTCGCCACACTTATGGGAGAGGGCGAAGAGATGTATTGTGAGCAGTCACACCTGACATATAAGGCAATGAATACGAAGGACGACTTTGATCAGGACATGCATCTGGACTATGGTAATCACACCCTGGCGTATCCGCCGAATGTACCGAAGTACTGGCAGACGGCCTACCTCTATTACTTTACCGACGTCACCCTGGAATCAGGGCCGACGGCAGTTTGTTCCAAGAAGCATTATCCAGAGCGGATTCTGGTGCCCAACCACCACACGAGGGAATCCCGTCCGGAACTCTACGACAACGAGGTAAAGGTAACCTGCCCTGCTGGCAGCCTGCTGATCTATGGCATGCGAACGTTTCACCGGGGTACGGCGTTTACCTGTGACAATCATGGCCGCCTTGGTATGTTCGTGACCTACGCGCCCAAGGCGTGTCGTTGGATGGGTATCGTAGGCTGGCCAATTTCTGCAGGTAAACCCGCATTCAAAGAATGGATTGAGCAAGCTTCGGTCGAAGAGCGAAATGTCCTCGGCTTTCCCGAACCCAGCCACGAATACTGGACGGAAGAAACCCTTGATGGTGTTGGCGCACGATTCCCGGGGATGGATATGACGCCTTACCGGGATGCAAAGGGCTAATGATTCTTTCGCTTTTGCCGGACACCTTCGGCGCGCATGCATCTGACGTTGACCTGACTGCACTGTCAGATGACAGTCTGAAGCAATTGTTGATGGCGCTGTACGAAAACCACATTCTCGTTATTGAGACGGATGGCCTTGCCAATCGGGATTACGTCTCATTTACTCAGAGACTGGGAGAGCCCATCACGCTAAGTCGTGATGCTGAGTTTCCCGAGATTCAGAAGCTCACGAATGTTGAAGTAGATATGATCAAGGACAAGAATGGCGCGGTTCACCGGCATACGGACCAATCATTCAGGGAAAGGGTACCCCCACATGGCATCCGGGGGATTTCTTGAAAAGAAGCTAGCCAGTTGCTCAATTGCCTGTGTGACCAGGCGTTTCAGGACTGGTTCCTCACACAGCATCGGTTGGAGCGGGGTTGTATCTTGAAGTGGGATAACCCGACGGTACTGCACTCGGCGACTCCCATTGCTGCGGCCACCGGCTCCGACGATACGCGGATCATTCACCGCGTGAGGCTGAGAGGTATGGCAAGTGTATTTCCGGATCCGGTCAATGACGGCTGGGTCTATTGTTCACCTGACGTCTATGGTGCCGACAATCATCGGAATCCTTCTGTTGTTGTTTAGTGACCCTTCAGGCCACCACTACAGATCGCGAAAATTCGGCTCACGCTTTTCTAGGAAAGCCTGAACTGCCTCCTTGTGTTCAGCCGAGGCATAAGCCTCCGCTAGGGCTGCTCTCTCGCGTTCGTTCACCTTGTTGATCTCGGACTCAGATCCATTGGCGGTCAGTAGTGACTTCACCATCCTAAGCTGTCGCGCAGGATGCACAGCAATCTCCCTTGCAATCTCTTTGGCCTTGTCGAGTAGTTCATCCGCGGGCACTACGTAGTTGGTGAGTCCGTGCTCGTGGACTTCGGCTGCGGAATAGAGTCGTGCGGTCAGACACATCTCGCTAGCAACCCCGAAGCCTACCCGTTGCACCAGGAAGTGCGACGAAGCGAGTTCTGGTGTCACACCCATCTTCAGAAAAAAGTAGCCGATGCGGGCTTCCTCGGAAGCAACGATAACGTCGAAAGGAAGAATCATGGTGGCACCCACGCCCACGGCGACGCCGTTAATAGCGCCGACAACAGGTTTGCTGCTGCGTATAAAGGTTACATATTCCTCGACGTCATCGAGGATACCCGAGCTGACATTGCCCATTTGTGATTGAAAGGTGTCCTTGATGTCTGCACCGGCGCAGAATCCCCGACCGGCACCGGTAACCACCACCGCGCCGATATTCTTGTCGTTGTTGGCTTCGTCAATGGCGTGAACGATGTCCGCGTTCATCTGGTTGGTCCACGCGTTCAGCCGGTCAGGTCTATTCAATGTGATAATGGCAATGGAATCTTCTGTCTCGTAGGTAACAGTCTCGTATAACATCCTGAAAATCTCGTTGGTCAGGGGTCGGAGGATAACTTAGTTGTTAATACCACGCAGCAACTCAGGCAGTTCTCGCAATGACTGAATGGTGTAGTCGGACTCCGCCTGCTGGTGTGCCACAAATTCGTTGTAGACCTTTATCGTGCGAATACCGGCTGCGCTGGCCGCCGCCAGTCCGCGCTCTGAATCTTCGATCACGATGGCCTTGTCCGGTGTAACCCCGAATCTTTGAAGTCCTGTTTCATAGGGCTCTGCGTTGGGCTTTGGCTTGTCGTAATCCTCACGACAGAGCGCAAACGCCATATTATTCAGCAACGTTCGGTCACGGTGGATCAACTCGAAATCCCGCCGCTTGGAGGTCGTGATTACTGCCATCTGAAAACCCTGACTCAGTTCATCTAGTACCTCAGGCACCCCCGGAATATCGATATCCTCACGCTGCAAGTAATACTGGTAGCGTTCATCTCGCCAGGCACGTGCGGCCTCTACCTCGTTCTCGGTAGCGCCGTTTCTCGTCGCATCAACCCAATTGGATTTTCCATCCACCATATGCTGCTTGTAGTCATCAAAGGTCATGCTGATGTTCAGTCTGGCGAGTGCGCCTCGGGTGGCCTCGAAATACCAGTGTTCGGTATCAACCAGAACACCATCATGATCAAACAATAAATGGGTAATCATTTATCTGTCAGTTAAGTGTTTGCGCAAATTTTACACTGATCCCATCTATCATCATGTTAGTGCAGTATTATTAGGATCTGTAAATGTACAAAGAGATAAGAAGTGACCGATAAAAGCGAATACCTGCTCGATGATGAAGCGATGCAACGCTTTATTGTAGAGGGTTATGTACAGCTCCAGTCAGACCTGCCTCGTGACTATCACGCGCGCATGTGGGAGGAGCTGGAGCCGTTGGACGAGACCGGGCCGCGCGGCCATAACAATCTGTTGCCCTGTGTACCGGAACTCCGCAAGATGCTACAAGAACCCACGGTTGTGGGCGCGCTAACGTCGATACTGGGGCCGGATTACTATCTGCATTTTCACCGTCACGATCACGTTAACTATCCAGACGGTGCGCAGGCACTGCATAAGGACGGCGATGGTCATTCCCACAAAGCGGTGGATGGGCTTCGGCGTTACCACCCGACACGTTATGTGATGCTGCTCTACTACCCACAGGACACGCCACTTGAGGCAGGACCAACGGGAATTGTTCCCCGAAGCCAGTACACGACGCGACGTGAGGCGGATAGAAATAAACATGAGGCGGATGCAAAACGCGGCGAAATCATGCGGCGAATGCGCGACGAGATGGACGAGAGTGCATTTCGTGGGACGGAACGTTTCAAGCGCTACGCAGAGGTTGAGCAGGAGTTGATAAGCAAGCACCCGGACGTCGTTGCCGCGAATGTGGAATCCAGTGCGCCCTGGGAAGCGGCGAAAATCCCCCTGGAGGGTAATGCAGGAACCGTATCGATTGTTCACTTCGATATCGTCCATGGCCGGTATAGCCCCAACGTGACGGGAAAGCAGCGTCATATGGTGAAGTTTCTGTTTGCCCGCAAAGAGGAGCCGACCGCACCAACGTGGAATCATGTTTTCTCTGATTGGCATGGGCCTGAAGATGATAGTCAGACACCCATCTGGAAACACGTCTGGGCGTGGCATCTGGGTACTAACGATAGAAATGAGTCGCAGCGATCGATTGAAGAGTTAACTGAAATCCTTCATGGCCCTGATGACGCGAAGGCTATCGGTGCAGCCTATGAGCTGGGTTCGACTTCCTCCGGCTTAGAAGCGCTGTTTGAGCGATTCTTCTCTGACGACATGAATGTCAGATCAATCGCTGGTTACGGCGTTGTTCGTGCGGGAAAAAGCGCACTGCCAGCGTTGTTGTCTCGCCTTGATAGCGCTGACCCGGAGGTGCAGGTAAGAATCATTGACGTGATTGGCGATATGGGGCAAACAGCGGCCGGTGCGACAGAGCCAGTCCTTGCACTGACCTCGAGCGCCGAGCCACCGGTACGCCGTGTAGTCTTTGAGGCTTTGGGTCTGATTACCCAACAGCAGGACACACTTGATGAAGGTGTCGTTAAGGCATTCATGAAGGGGCTTAGTGATGAAGATGCGATCGTCGTTCGCAATGCCACCTTTGCGATTTCCCGGTTGGGCGAGAAAGCGTGTACCAGTGAGATTATCGATCGGTTAGATGAGAATCTTGATCATTGGCATCATCACGTGCGTGGTTGGACAATTGAGGCCTTGCAGCGGGTTGATGACCCTAGAGCATTACAGTTAGCGCTGCGTTATCTCACTTCCGCGCGCTGGGACCCTGCGGCCAAGTCCGGCGACCGGGTGGTGACCGCTAGTACGCTGGTCAAGGATACTGCCTACAGCATACAAGACTGACGTCATGAAAGTTGTCGCTGCAGGAGAATGCTGCCTGGATCATTACGATGGCGAGGCTGAGCCACGCCTCGGTGGTATCACATTTAATTTTGCACTGCATGCGGCACAGGCCTTTCCGGATGTAGAGATTCACCTGCTCTCTGCGGTAGCCGATGATGACCGCGCCGCTTTTGCGGAAAGGCTGGATGCAGCCGGTATCAAATATGATCTGGCGCCCGCTGTCAGAACGCCCTTTATTGGTATTCGGCTCGATGATAATGGCGAGCGGTTCTTTCACAGTTATGATCCTGGTGGCTTGCTGGATTGGGAAGTGTCCGAATCTCAGCGCGACACCATCGAGCAGGCCGATCTCGTCGTATTGACCCGTTACCAAGAGATTGCACCGGTTTTTGAACGCCTAGTGCGTGTGCCAACCAGGGGCAGGCGAGTTGTCGACTTCGCCGATATATCCGGTACGCCGGTACCCAATGTTGATCATGTGACTGCTGATCGAGATCTTGCGGACGTTTGCATCTTTGGTGTGGCGCCCTATGAGGATGCTCTTCAGGATCATCTGTACACATTAGCGAAGGACCACGCTGGCATGTTTGTTGTAACCCTTGCTGAGGAGGGTGCGGTTGCTGTCAAGGATGGCAAGACCTACCGGGCGCCAGCCGTGCCGGTACCTGAGGTTGTGGATACAACCGGGGCAGGTGATTGTTTTGCCGCACACTTTGTTAATACCTGGTGCACGTTGGATGACATTGATGCCGCACTGGCAGCAGGCTGCCTTGGAGCCAGTCAGATTATACAGCGCCGCGGGGCGAGTTAATCAGTTCCCTTTACTTCGCTTGTTCCACAAGCTGTGCGCGTACATAATTGGCGCCTCTTAATTGGAGTATTCTGGATGCCTGATAACGACCAGTTGATGAAAGATACCGTGATGAAAATGCCGGTACCGACGTTTGACGATCCCGCTTTTACCGAGCCACCCCCATTGCAGGAGGCACGCGTTGCCATCGTGACCACTGCTGCGTTATCGCGCAGGGGCGGGGTTTCCAACTGGAAGCTTCAGGATTTTCATTTTGAGACCATCCCGAGTGATGCGCGTGATCTTGAGCTTGGTCACGTAAGCCCGAATTTCGATCGCTCGGGATTTCATGCCGATATTAATGTGGTGTATCCGATTGATCGCCTGGAAGAACTGGCGGCTGAGGGTGTGATTGGCAGTGTGGCGAGCAACCACTATTCCTTTGCGGGGAATCAATCCGACACGGTATCTGAACTGCGGCTGGATACAGGTCCTGTCTGCGCCGCGCAAATGCTTAAAGACGAAGTCGACGTGGTATTGCTGACTCCTGTGTGACCCCTCTGCCCGCGTACTGTGAGTACGCTTGCACATGTTTTTGAAGCGGCCGGGCTGTCGACGGTTGTGATTACACCGATGCGATTCATTGCAGAGAAGATGAAAACGCCTCGCTCACTGTATGTAGAGTTTCCATTGGGTCTGCCGCTCGGCAAACCCCGTGATGCCGAATTTCAGCACAGTGTACTGCGTGCGGCATTCGCGCTGCTGGAGCGCCGCGAAGGGCCAGTGCTCGAGGATTTTCCTGAGACTATTCAAAGCAAGGATGGTGAGCCGTTAGTGTGTTCGTTGCCGCCACGCTACGATCCTGATTTGCATCCAGCGATCGATGAGGCGAAAGCGTTGCGCGCAGCTTACGATCGTGCGGTCGCAGCAAATGGTCGAACGACCGTCGGTCGGGTGATCACGGCTGATGAGATACCTGCCGCGTTGGAGAAGTTTGTCAGGATAGCCGATGGTGAACCCTGGGATCAGCACGGCTTTGATGGTCCCCTGATGTTTGTGGCGCACGATATCCGTGCCTATTATGAGGAGCTCGTGTTCGAGATCGCCGACAGCGCTTTCGAAGCCTGGGGCGCCGAGCGCTGGTTCTATGAAAAGACCGAGGCCGGCAAGTTGATTCTTGAAGTGAGCAGTAAAATGAAGGAAACGAAAGCGCCGGTCATGGAGTGGTATATGCTAGCGCCTGGATCCCGCCATCGATAAATTGTTGGTACCACCGGTATTCGAGCTATAACAAAAGAACAGCTAACAAAAAGGAACTAACATGCAGTGGCAGATCTATTTATCAGGCGAGATTCATACGGACTGGCGCCAACAAATCATTAGTGGCGCATCGGCGTTACCCGTGACATTTTCATCAGCGGTGACCAATCATGAGGCTAGTGATGCGGCTGGCGATGTATTGGGGGCGGAAAGCGACAACTTCTGGCGTGACCACAAATCATCCAAGGTAAACGGCATTCGAATCCGCACCATGATCGATAAGTGCGACGTTGCGATTATTCGCTTCGGTGATAAGTACAAACAATGGAATGCTGCCTTCGATGCGGGCTACTGCGCCGCGATTGGTAAGCCTTACATTACCCTTCACGATGAAGATATCGTTCACGCGCTGAAGGAAGTGGATGGCGCTGCTATGGCCTGGGCAAAGAGCCCGCAGCAGGTGGTTGAGATTCTTAACTACGTCATCAGCCAGGAATAGCCCTCTCCAGTAGCAGCTAAGAGGACGCTTCCTGAAGCATCAGCAGGTTGCCGCAGCCGTCTTCGAACAGGTTGGTCAGCCCCCAATCCGGTTTATCCAGATCCGGGCGAACTTTGATGCCCACTGCAGTGAGTCGCTCTAGTTCTGCGTCAACATCTTTGACATCGAAGATCATGATCGGCAGGTTCGATTTGTAGGCTTCCTGCTGGAAGGTCTCGGCGAACGTGCCCTGGCAGGGTTCCAGCAGCAGTTGTGTGCCGTCGGGGTCTTCTGGCGACGCCACCACGGCAAGACTTAATTCGGGATCATATTCTTTTGAGGTAAATCCAAGCTTTGTGGTGTAGATCGCATGGGCCTCGATAGGATCCTGTACTGTCAAACTGACTAGCGATATTTTCACGGTACTTCCTTTTCAATCTGTAATATGAGGATTCTCACCCTGATGATAAAGAAACGCCAATTTGCGTCGTTCAGCGCCGGTGGTATTCTGCGTCAACAATTGATGGTGGGGATTGCGGAAGATGGTGGGAAAAGAAACACAAGCGTTACCTGAAAGAGATCCAGGTGAGTTGGGCTTCATACCAGAGCGCCTAAACAAGATCGGTGGCTTGATAGATGCTGAAGTTAGTTCCGGGAGGCTGCCCGGTGCGGCGACCATCATTGCCCGCCAGGGTAAGGTTGTGCACTCTCACGTTAGCGGTTCACTAGACGTAGAACGGCCGGTTGCGGTCTCTATGGACTCTCTGTTTCGGCTCTATTCCCAAACCAAACCGATGACGGCGGTGGTACTGCTTTCACTGTTCGAGGATGGTGAATTTCTACTGGATGAACCCATATCGAAGTGGCTTCCGGAATTTGCCAAGCCAAATGTATTCGCACTCACGCCCGCTTCCGAAAAAGTGCGGGGTGCTTTGGCACCAATGGAGCCCGCGCGACGAGAGATGACAATTTTTGACGTTCTTACCATGACCTCGGGCCTGCCGGCGATGGGGCGCACACCCATTGCATTCTGGCCGGCGATGAAATCGACGTTGTCGGGAATGGAAGATCCAGGCGTAAGTGAGCCCATCCTTGATTATGATGATATTGTCACGGGAATGGCGGCATCTCCGCTACACTCGCATCCAGGTGAGACCTGGAACTACGGGTACGACTACGATGTGTTATCACTATTTCTAACGCGCGTATCGGGCAAGAGTCTCGAAGAACTGTTCCAGGAAAAACTACTTGGTCCACTCGGTATGCACGACTCTTCCTTCTATTGCGACGAAACAGACCTTGATCGGTTGACTACTGAATACAGGTGGAATCCGATGGAGGAGAAACTGATTGTTCGCGACCCTCCCGAGACGACAGAGAAAGCTGGTCGCGCGGAACGGCGCTACATGTCTGGTAACGGCATGTTCGGCGGTTTGCTGTCAACGCCACGGGACTTTACTCGCTTTGCACAAATGCTCGCGAACGACGGGGAGCTCGACGGTGTCCGTATTCTTGGACGTAAGACAGTTGAACTGATGCGAACGAATCATCTCGGTGAGCGCAGCATTGACGTGTACGGCGCGAACTACGGTTTTGGCTTTGGTGTGTACGTGCGTAAGACCATTGGGTCGAGCTTTACACCTGGTTCAGCAGGTGCTTTCGGCTGGGCCGGTGCGGCTGGCACCTGGTTTTTCATTGATCCAAAAGAAGAACTTCTCGGCATGTTCTTTACTCATGTATTCGGATTCATGGGCAATACTGCTGTGCAGTTCGAGAAGATGACTTATGAGGCGCTATCGTAAGTTAACTCGGCAATGTGTCGTCTTCGGTTGGCGTTAATAACAGGCGTCGTAAGCGTTCGACCTGATCTTCTGTGACGCCAATGTGCTTAACGTAATCCAATACGCCGCCATAGACTCGATTCAGGTGCTCCAGGGATTCGCGCATGACCGCGGGTGGGCAATAGGCTGCCTCATAATCCTGCCAGGTTTTGATATCCCCTTCGGGTCCTTTGAATGTTGAGTGTATGTTGTGGCGAGCGGTCAATGCGTAGTCGGCCGCAATAATCTCATGGGCGACACCTGCCATGCCCAGCAGCAAGGCCGTGACCAGCCCGGTACGATCTTTCCCGCCCGAGCAGTGATACAGGGCAACACCTTCATCGTTCTCGGCAAGTGATACCAGAATATCGCGGACCGATGGCTGGCAGTATTCCAGCCAGGTGCGGTACCCCTTGTCCGCACGCATGTGAGCCCGGTTTTGAACGGGCTTATCCTCTAATGTCTTAAGAACCTCTTCATCAATAAATGACCGATGGCAATACTGGACCTGGTCAGAATCTCTGAATACGTTGGGTGCAGACTCAAGTTCCTTGGGTAGTCTTAGATCCACTACCAGGCTGACGCCGTAGTCCAGTAGCACCTGCTTATCGGCATCATGAAGTGCGTGTAGACCATCAGACCGTAGAAATCGTTTCCATTGTGTGGTCTGGCCGTCAACGGTCGGGTAACCACCGATGTCCCGAATATTGAAGGCATGTTTCACCTTGATGTGTCGGTTAGCGTGCAGCAGTAGCTCTTCCATTGAATACCTCTTTTGAGAATGGGATTTTAGATTGGCGTATACCAGATCGGCGAACTAAAAGCGCGTTCCTGAACGACCATGGGTACTTCTTTCGGTAAATTCATCAGGCCATAGAATTTTGCATCGTAGGCCGTCCAGCGTGGGGTAGGAATTTCCAGTACGCGCAGATAATAGAA
>MDTE01016899.1_pt1 | contig 103095 bp, 101 predicted proteins | sample 811231 | NCBI WGS metagenome assembly MDTE01 (sample SAMN05326651, study PRJNA326480) | marine metagenome | isolation source: seawater | place: Indian Ocean: Red Sea | collected 2010 | reverse complement strand
TGCCGGCCTTGTTGAGCTCTTCGAACAGGTGCATCAGCCGCACGGCGATATGGTCGTCGACATTGCCGGTCGGTTCATCGGCCAACAGCAGGCGCGGCCTGTTGATAACGGCCCGGGCAATCGCCACGCGCTGCTGCTGCCCGCCGGACAATGTCGAGGGACGCGCATCGAGACGTTCGCCGAGACCGACCCAGCTCAGCAATTCGCGCACATGGGTATCGATCTCGCCGTGCCGGACACCGTTGACGCGCAGCGGAAGGGCAACATTCTCGACGGCGGTCAGGTGGTCGATCAGGCGAAAATCCTGGAACACAACGCCGATACGCCGGCGCAGTGCCGGCAATTCGCTGCGCGGGGTGACCGAAATATCGTTGTCGAACAGATGCACCAGCCCGCGTGTCGGCCGCAAAGCCAGATACATCAGCTTCAGCAATGTCGTCTTGCCTGCGCCGCTGGAGCCGGTCAGGAAATGGAACGATCCGGGTGCCAGCGTGAAGCTGATGTCGCGCAGAACCTCCGGTCCGATGCCGTAGCGCATACCGACATTTTCGAAGCGCAGCACGAAAGGTCGACTCCGGTTGGAGGCTTTGTCACCGCGGGGTCGTGGCAAAACGACTCGGCGGCTTTCCTGAATCACGTTGGCATGATGATTTACATGCGTAAAGACGCGCGTTGGCGCCCGCCGCACTTGCCACGATTTTGGGTGTCCCCCTATAAACCGCTATTCGCGAAGGCGTTCCGCGAATGGGGTATAGTTCCTCTTTATGCTCAGTTTACCTGTTACGGCTAAAAACGACCGATGATCCTGAAGTGCCCGGATTGCGACACGCGGTTTGCAATTGATGCCGCGAAACTTGAGCCCGACGGCCGTCGGGTGAAGTGCGGCAAGTGTGCGCATGTCTGGTTTGAATCGGCACCCGAGGCCGAAGAGGCCGTCCTGGAACCGATTACGGTCACACCACTCGATTCGGATATCGATCCCGCCGTGCCGCCGCGCAACGTTCCCGCACTGCGTGGGGAAAAGCCGGCCCGCGGTGCGCGCACAGCCTGGACCGTTTGCGCTATATTGCTGGTCGCGATCGTCGCCGTTCTCTGGTTCGGCCGCGAACACATTGCGCGCGCCGTTCCGCAGGCCGAGGCGATCTATGCAAGTGTCGGGATCGACGCCTTCCTGCCACCCGGCGAGGGGCTAGCGGTGGAGTTCAACGTTTCGGCGGAAAGCGGACGCCTGAGCCTGACCGGAGAGGTCATCAATATCTCCGACCGCCCGCGTGCGGTGCCCGAATTGCATGTCGTAATCTCGGATGAGGCCAAGGACATCCTGAAAACCTGGTCCTTCGAAACCGGTTCGCCGACGCTGGGCCCGGGCGAACGGGCGTCCTTCAGCTCGGAAACCGATGAAATTCCCGAGCGCGCGGCGAACGTTAGTATTTTGTTTACCAGTCCCAACGAAAATTCTTAACGCAAGATCGTCACTCCCTCCGCTGTCGCGGAGTCTGCCCTGGTGGAACGGCGATCCGACGTCCCGCGTGTACCGGCAGGTCACGCGTGGCCGGGGGTGGACATATTCGGGCGGCTCGAACGCCCGCAGGTATTTGGGGGCGGAAGAAAAGATATGGCACGAGTTCTTATTGCTGAAGATGACACTGCGGTCCGCGAGTTCGTGCGCCGTGCGCTGGTGCACGCGGGCCATGACGTCGCCACGGCCAATGACGGGCTGAACGCGCTCGATCATCTGAATGTCGATCACGATTTCGACCTGCTGATCATCGACATCGTGATGCCGGGTATGGACGGTATCGCGCTTGCGCTCAAGGTCGCGAAAGAGTATCCGGAAACGGCGATCCTGATGATGGCCGGCTATGCCGCCGGAAATGACCACGCGCGCACAATCTCGAGGAACTTGTCCACGAGGTGATCGACAAACCGTTCAGCCTGAAGCAGATTTGTGACGCGGCCGAAGACGCGATCGCGATGCGCGAGAGCCGGCCCATGCGGCACTAGAAGCGGCGCAACAACCGTTCCAGATAGTCCAGTTCGAGTGCAGGACGGGTCGAGTCCAGGATGCGCTCGCGCAGCTCATCGATGATTTCGAGCGCACGTTCGGCCTGCTCTCCATCACCGATTCTCTGGCGTCCACTCGACTGGAAGCCTCCCGATGTTTCGTCATCGGGTTCCAGCGGGCGGCCGAGCGGATCGAAACCTTCCTCGCCGGGCTGGGCGAGGCCCTGTTGCTGCCCCGGCCCCTGTCCCTCTCCCTGGCGGCGAATGATTTGCAGGGCCATCTGCTGGGCGCCGCGCTGCAGTTCGGCCAGCGCGCGTGCCTGATCGTTCAGCGCCTGTTGCAGGTCGCCGGATTCAAGTGCGCCTTCGGCTTCGCCCATCGCGTCTTCCGCGTTGCCCAAATTCTCGGGAATCTGTCCCATCATTTCGCCGAGTTGGCGCATCATCTCCCCGAGCTGCCGGCGAATCTCGTTCTGGCTGTTGCGCAGGTTCTCGGCATCCGATTCGGAAAAACTCTCGCCGCTCTGGTCGCGCCGGAAGACATCGTCGCGCAAGGCCTGTTGACGGCGCACGACGTCCTGCAACTCCCGGAGGAGCTCCTGGGCCGGTGAGCCGGCCTGCTGCTGGCGCAGCATGTTGGGTGCATTCTGCAGGGCCTGGAGCATCTGCTGCATGCGTTCCAGCAGCTGTTGCGCGCCCTCGGTATCGCCAAGCCGGGCCATTTGCTCCAGCTGCTGCAGAAGCTGCTCCATGGCTTCCCGGTCGATGACGTCGAGATCTTCGCCGGCCTCGGGTAGCGAGGAGAGATCCATCCCTTCGAGCGCCTGGGAGAGATTTTGCGCCAGCGCCTCCAGGTAGCGATCGAGTGCCGTGCGCAACTCGGCCATGAGCTCCTGGATTTCCTCGTCGCTGGCGCCGTTCTCGATAGCTTCGCGCAGTTCGCGCTGCAGCTCGGCAAGCCGGCGCTGCGTGAGCGACAGCGCGCCATCCTCCAGACGCAAGGCCGTGTCCCACAGTTGCGAAAGGATCGGTTCGACGCTGTGGTCGGCGTTTTCATGGATCATGCGTGAGCGCGCCGTCATCAGTGCCAGGAACACCACGATATCGTTGTTGAAGCGCTGGGGCACGGCGCCGATGCCGTCGAGCGAGCGGGCGACGTCGCGCCGGTTCTCCGGCGACAGTGCCAGGACCCTGCGTTGCTCGATGATTTCGCGCGCAACAGGGTGGTTGAAGGTTCGTTCCGGCAGGAATACGGCCAGCCTGTCAGTACGCCCGGCCTGGCCGCGCCCGTCGGTGGCGGTCAATTGAATGTCGACCTCGAGGCCCGCCCAGGGATGCGCCGTCAGGTCGTGAACGCTGACCGCACTGCCGTCGCGCGGGTCCGGCCGCGGTTGTGGAAGTTCAATTTCGACCGGGCCGATCCCGGTCCGGTCGGGGTCACCCGGCCATGTGATGTTGGCGGTCACTGCGGTGATGCCGTGGTCGTCGGTGCTCTCGTAGCTCAGCTGCAGCGTATTGCTTTCAGTGGCGGCCGGAGATTCGACGAACCGTATTTCGGGGACATGGTCGGGCGTGACCTCGATGGTCCATTCACCCAGTGTCTGGCCCGACTGCTCCACGCGTATGGCCTGTTGTCCCTCGGCATTGAGGGGAGACTCGATCCGCCAGGTCGTCTCCGATGCGGCAACAAGGTCCTGCTGCTCGTCGGCGATGCGCAGCGTGGGTGTGCCCCGGGCGTCGCTGACCTGGGCCAGTAGCAAGCTGTTGACGGGCACTCGGATGGGGCCGTCACCCGCTATCGTGGACCGCGGATCGGCGCTGGCCAGGAGCTGCGGCGGCAGATTGGTGTAGTTGGGTGGCGTGACCCACAGTTCGAGACTGGCGGATTGTGCGTTCGTCAGCCCTTGCAGGTCTGGGCTGAGCGCACGCGCAACGCGCGTAGCCGGGTCCGGTCCGGCGGCAAACATGCTGATCACGAGCGCAACGCCAAGCGCGATGCGCAACGCATACGGGTCTCGGTTCGCCAGATTGGGCCGTGGCCAGCGCAGCCGGATGTTCATGGCCGCCGCCGTCGCGCGCGCCAGATGCAGATGCCAGAGGCGCTCCGTTTCGGGGTCGACGACTCCGAGCGCGGGCCGATCCTCGATGACGGTCAGGGGTCGATGTTCGAGGCCGGAATCGGTCTCCAGGCGACGGGTCGCTTCGGCGTTCGTCGGAACCCGGATCTGCCGTGCGCCGACCCACAGGCGATGGGCGAACAGCCCGGCAAACAGCATGAGCAGCAAGCCGTGCAACCAGCCCGGTATCACCGAAAACGCGCCGACGAGCGCCATGGCGAGGAAGAGGCCTGCGATGCCCACCGCGGGCCAGAGCGCCGGCCACGCCCGTTCCCAGAACACCGAAGCGCGCGCCAATGCCCGGCGCAGGCCAAGCCGCATGGACATGGCACCTCTCGGGGTCGGCGGTTGCGTGCTCGTCTCGCTCAAGTCCGGCCTTTCATGGGCCGTCACTGGTGACGACGCAGGGTCAGGATTGCCAGTCTGCCAGGGTTTCTTGCGCCAGGATCGTGGCAATTTCCTGACGCGAGCGTACCACAGCAAACTGATCGCCGTGTACGAGCACTTCGGCGATCAGCGGACGGCTATTGTAGCCCGACGCCATGACGGCCCCATAGGCGCCCGTGTCCCGGATCACGAGAAGTTCACCGGCCGCCAGTGTTGGAAGCTGCCGGTCGGTCGCGAAGGTGTCGGCCGTTTCGCACACCGGGCCGACAATATCGTAGGTGGTCTGCGGGCCGTCCGAAGCTTCCTTCAGGGGCATGAACTCGTGGCGCGCATCATACAGGGCGGGCCGCATCAGGTCGTTCATGGCCGCATCGATGATGGCGAAGGCGCGCGTCTCGGCGTCCTTGACGTAGATGACTTCCGTCAGCAGGACACCTGCGGGTCCGGCGAGATAGCGGCCCGGTTCGAACACCAGTTCGCAGCCCAGATCGCCGACGGTTTCCGCGACGACGCCGGCATAGTCGGCCGGGTCCGGCGGCTCATGTTGTCCATAGTCGATTCCCAGGCCGCCGCCGAGATCGAGCTTGCGGATATCGTGACCCGCCGTGCGCAGTTCGCGGACCAGGACCGCGACCCGCGCGAAGGCGTCGCGGAAGGGCTGCATATCGGTCAACTGGCTTCCGATATGAACCGCGACCGCGACCGGGTCGACACCGGGCAGGCTTGCCGCATGGGCATACACGTCGAGCGCCCTGTCGATATCGATACCGAACTTGTCGTGATGGCGTCCGGTCGAGATCTTGTGGTGGGTGTCGGCGTCGACATCCGGATTGACCCGGACCGCGATGTCCACGCCGGCTGACATTGCGCTGGCCACGTCCGAGAGCCGTTCCAGTTCGGGCACCGATTCCACGTTGAACTGGCCGATATCGGCCTGAATTGCCGCACGCATTTCGTCAGCCGTCTTGCCAACCCCGGAGAAGACGATGTCCGGCCCCGCGATGCCCGCGGCCAGCGCCCGTTCGAGTTCCCCGCCCGAGACGACGTCCGCGCCGGCGCCCAGCGCAGCCAGCACGCGAATGACGGCCAGGTTGGAATTGGCCTTGAGGGCGTAGCAGACCCGCGCGTTGAGGTCCGCATCGGCCAGCGCGCCGGCAAACCGGCCATAGGCATCGGCCATGGCGGTTTGCGAATAGACATAGGCGGGCGTTCCGACCGCTGCTGCGATCCGCGACAGGGGAACGCCTTCGGCGTGCAGTTCGCCGTTCTGATAGGTGAATTGGCTCATCTTCTTAACTCGGTGCGGGCAGCCATCAGGCCGTCAGCGTGTCGGATAGGTCCGGGGATAGGTGACTCTTTCGCCTTCCGGCGGTTTCGGCGGTCCCTTTTTCCCGCACGCCGTCAGCGCCGCAACCATGACGAGGGCCATCAGGGCCCGACGTGACATCGGTGTGGCCAACCGGTCCATCTCAGTTCCCCAGATAGCGCGCGCGTGCCGCGTCGACCGCAGCGCGGACATTGTCGGGTGCGGTGCCGCCTTCGCTGGTCCGGCTTGCGACCGAGGCCTCGACCGAAAGCACCTGGAAGACGTCCTCGCTGATGCGTGGATCGATGGCCTGCATATCGGCTGGCGACAGTGTGGACAGATCGACGCCCCGTTCCTCCGCCAGGCTGACGACGGCGCCGGTGATCGCGTGTGCGTCGCGGAACGGCACACCAGCGGCCCGCACGAGCCAGTCCGCCAGGTCCGTCGCGGTCGGTTGGCCCTTGCCGGCGGCCGCCCGCATATTCTCCGGGTCGGCCGTCATATCCGACACCATGCCGGTGATGGCGGCCAGGGCCAGGGCCAGGGAATCGGCCGCATCGAAGACCGGCTCCTTGTCTTCCTGCATGTCCTTCGAATAGGCCAGCGGGAGCCCCTTCATGACCGTCAGCAGGCCGAGGAGGGCACCGAACACGCGACCGGTCTTCGCCCGCGACAGTTCGGCGGCATCCGGATTGCGCTTTTGCGGCATCATCGAACTGCCGGTCGTGTAGGCATCGCTCAGGTGAACGAACCGGAACCCGTCGCTGCACCAGATCACCAGCTCTTCGGCGAAGCGCGACACGTGTGTCATGGCAATCGAGGTCGCGGCCAGGAATTCGAGCGCAAAGTCCCGGTCGGAGACGGCATCCAGCGAATTTGCCATCGGCCGGTCGAACCCGAGTTCGGCCGCGGTCGCCGCGCGGTCGATGGGGAATGACGTGCCCGCCAGCGCCCCGGCGCCGAGCGGAGATTCGTTCAGCCGTGCCCGCGCATCGGCAAACCGGCCCCGGTCGCGGCCGAACATCTCGACATAGGCGAGAAGGTGGTGACCCAGGGTCACCGGTTGCGCCGTCTGCAGATGGGTAAAGCCGGGCATGATGGTATCGGCGTGCGCCGCGGCCTTGTCGAGCAGCGCTTCCTGCAATCCCCGGAGCTGGATTTCGACCGCGTCGATTTCATCGCGGACCCAAAGCCGGAAATCCGTCGCCACCTGATCGTTGCGCGAGCGCGCCGTGTGCAGCCGTCCGGCGGCATCTCCGACCAGTTCGCGCAAACGTGATTCGACGTTCATGTGGATGTCTTCGAGGGCGGCCGAAAACACAAACGAACCCTCTTCGATTTCTCGCGAAATCGTGTCTAGACCGTCACTGATGGCCTGCCCATCTTCAGATGAAAGGATGCCTTGCTCGACAAGCATCCGGGCATGCGCGCGCGACCCGGAAATATCCTGGGCAAAAAAGCGCTGGTCAAAGCCGATGGACGCGTTGATGCGTTCCATGACCTCCGAAGGCCCGGAGGTAAAGCGGCCGCCCCACTGCGTATTGGCTGGCTTGCGTGTTTCGTTCGGGCTCATGGCATTCGGGCTCGTATTACTGGGAGCGACGTTTAACGATATGATACGCCGGATGAAAGTTTTTCTGTTCGCCGCTGCAAGCGCACTGACACTCGTATTTGCCGTTTCGGGCACTGCGACGGCCGATTCCGGACCGCCGATCGAGGGTCAGGTCCAGAACTATGAGCCGCTCAAAGAGCGACTCGGAACCCCCGATGTGACCGTCTTGTCCAAGGCGGACGGACCCGTGACCCTCGACCAATTCAAGGGCAAGTTCGTGGTGCTCAACTTCTGGGCGACCTGGTGCGGCCCCTGTATCCGGGAGCTGCCCTCGCTCGAACGGCTGAACACCGAGCTGGGCGGCGACAAGGCGCAGGTGGTGCTGATCAGCCAGGACCGTGGCGGCTTCAAGCAGACCGACCGGTTCCTCAAGAAGCTCAAGGTCGATTTCCCGGACAACTTCATTGATGAGCGGCTCAAGTTCTCCCGTGCCATCGGGGTTGTCTCCCTGCCCACCACGATCCTGATCGGACCGGACGGCAAGGAAGTCGGGCGGTTGGTCGGATCCGCCGAATGGGATTCCCCCGAGGCCCTGGCCCTGGTGAACTGGTATCTCCATGAAGCCGGCGATTCGATGGACAAGAAGAGCGGCAGCTAGCCTCTCGCCATCATTCGGAAACGAAAAAGGGGCGACGCGATCCGGTCGGGGTGCCCCAATTCGTATCTGATCCGAAAACTGGTCAGCGTGTCGGCACTGGCGCGTCGCCCGAATAATCGTAGAAACCGCGACCGGTCTTGCGGCCGAGCCAGCCGGCCTCGACATACTTCACCAACAGCGGGCAGGGCCGGTACTTCGAATCCGCCAGCCCGTCATACAGCACCTGCATGACCGCTAGGCAGGTGTCGAGCCCGATAAAGTCGGCCAGTTCGAACGGGCCCATCGGGTGGTTCGCTCCGAGCTTCATGGACTTGTCGATGGAATCGACGTTTCCGACGCCTTCGTAGAGCGTGTAGACCGCCTCGTTGATCATCGGCAGCAGGATCCGGTTGACGATGAAGGCCGGGAAATCCTCGGACACGGTGCCGATCTTTCCGAACTTCTCCGTCAGTCCCCGGATCTGGGTGAAGGTGTCGTCGTCGGTCGCCAGACCGCGGATCAGCTCGACGAGCTTCATCATCGGCACCGGGTTCATGAAGTGCATGCCCATGAACTTCTCGGGCCGGTCCGTCGCGGCCGCCAGGCGGGTGATGGATATCGACGAGGTGTTCGACGCGATCATCGCGCCGTCCTTGAGGTGCGGACACAGCGCTTCGTAGATCTTGACCTTGGTGGCTTCGTCCTCGGTCGCGGCCTCGATCACCATGTCGCAGTCCGAAAGGCTGTCGAGCCCGGTGCCGGTCTCGATCCGTACGAGCGCGGCTGCCTTGTCCTCTTCAGCGATCAGTGTGCGTTTGACCTGCCGGTCCATATTGCCTTCGATGCGGCTGACGACTTTTTCGAGCGCGGCCTCGTCGATGTCCATGATGACCACATCATGTTCGGCGAGCGCGCACACATGTGCGATACCGCTGCCCATTTGGCCGGCGCCAATGACGCCTATCTTGTTCAACATTTCGCTTGTCCTGGGTGGTTCGTCTTGCCGGTCTCGGTTCAGCCCTGCTTCTCGAGCTCGTCGTTGAGCTCGGGCAGGATCTTGAACAGATCACCGACAAGACCGTAGTCGGCGACCTGGAAGATCGGCGCTTCCTCATCCTTGTTGATCGCAACAATCACTTTCGAATCCTTCATGCCGGCGAGATGCTGGATCGCACCGGAAATACCAACGGCAATGTACAGCTCGGGCGCCACGACCTTGCCGGTCTGGCCGACTTGCCAATCGTTGGGCACGAAACCGGCATCCACCGCCGCGCGCGAAGCGCCCATGGCGCCGCCGAGCTTGTCGGCGATCGGTTCGATCAGCGTGTAATTGTCGCCAGAGGCCATACCGCGGCCGCCGGAAATGACCACGCGCGCTTCGGTCAGTTCCGGGCGGTCGCCGCCCGATTCCGAACGCTCGATGAACCGTGATGCACCGCTGTCACCGCCGGGTGTGATCGCCTCGACGCCCGCGCTGCCACCTTCGGCGGGCGCGGCATCGAAGGTGGTGGAGCGGACCGTGATGACCTTGGTCGCGTCGGACGACTTGACCGTGGCCATGGCGTTGCCGGCGTAGATCGGGCGCACGAAGGTGTCGCCATCGACAACGGCGCTGATCTCGGAGATTTGCTGCACGTCTAGCAACGCTGCGGCGCGCGGCAGGAAGTTCTTTCCGAAGGTCGTCGCGGGGGCCAGCACGTGGCTGTAGTCGCCCGCGAGGCTGACCACCAGGTCCGCCACGTTTTCGGCCAGCCCGTGCTCGAGCGAGGGATTGTCGGCGACCAGCACCTTCGATGCGCCCTCGATCGCGGCAGCGGCGTCCCCGACGGCGGCGCAGCCTGCGCCGGCCACCAGCACCGTGATGTCGCCGGCTCCGGCGTCGGAAAGTTCCCGTGCCGCCTGAACGGTGTTCAAGGTCGCGGGCTTGAGGGCGGAATTGTCGTGCTCGGCGATAACAAGGATGGCCATCAGATTACCCTCGCTTCGTTCTTCAGCTTGTCGACCAGCTCCGCCGTGGTCTCTACGATCACGCCGGCCTGGCGTTGGGCGGGTTCCTCGACCTTCAGGGTCTCCATTCGCGGCGCGATGTCGACGCCGAGAGCGTCGGGGCTCATCTCCTCGATCGGCTTCTTCTTCGCCTTCATGATGTTCGGCAGCGAGGCGTAACGCGGCTCGTTCAGCCGCAGATCAACCGTCACGACGGCCGGCAGGTTGACCTCGATCGTCTCGAGGCCGCCATCGATCTCGCGAGTGGCCGTGGCGACACCGTCGCCGATTTCCAGCTCGGAAACGAAGGTGGCCTGCGACCAGCCGAGCAGGGCCGCGAGCATCTGCCCGGTCTGGTTCGAATCGTCGTCGATGGCCTGTTTTCCTACGATCACCAGGTCGGGCGATTCCTTCTCGACCAGCGCCTTGAGCAGCTTTGCAACGGCCAGCGGTTCGAGCTCGGCATCCGTGTTGACGTGGATGCCCCGGTCGGCCCCCATCGCCAGCGCCGTGCGGATGGTCTCCTGGCATTGTGCGACGCCGAGGGAGACGGCGATCACGTCGTCGGCCGAACCGGCCTCTTTCATGCGCACGGCCTCCTCGACAGAAATCTCGTCGAAGGGGTTCATCGACATTTTGACATTGGCGGTCTCTACACCGGTCTCGTCAGATTTGACGCGGACCTTCACGTTGTAGTCGATCACCCTTTTGACCGGGATCATCAGTTTCATTGGATTATCCGATTGAGATCATAAGATGGGTGCCGTGCTTGGCCGCTCGGAGCGGCGTGGAAACACCCGGGTGCTCCGTTTCTTTCGCACTGCAACATGCCGAAGGCTCCAGGCGGAGTCAATTGACCCGCCGGGTTCTCTCACTCTGCGAGAAGCCCCGGAAAATCGTTCCGTCAGCCGCGGTTTTCGCCCGGTTTCCAGAGAATATCGGCGCGTCCGCCATCGTTCAGGCGGCGGCCGAGGACGAAGAGATGGTCCGACAGGCGGTTGATATATTTCAGCGCCTGCGGATTGACCGGTTCGGACGTGGCCAGTTCCGTCATCAACCGTTCGGCGCGCCGCGCGATGGTGCGTGCCATGTGCAAATGGGCGGCGGCCGGTGTGCCGCCGGGGAGAATGAACGATTCCAGCGGAGCCAGGTCTTCGTTGATGGTGTCGATCTCGGATTCGAGCCGCGTCACCTGGGCCTCGACGATCCGCAAGGCACCTTCGGATTTCCGCGCGGCCCGTTCATCGCCTTCGGGCGTGCACAGGTCAGCGCCAAGATCGAACAGGTCGTTCTGAATGCGCTCCAGCATCTTGTCGGTGTCGGCGTCGCCGCCGGTGTGGAGGCGGGCCAGGCCGATGGCGCCATTGGCCTCATCGACGGTTCCATAGGCGGCCACGCGCAAATTGTGTTTCGCGATCCGTTCGCCGGAGCCCAGCGAGGTCTCGCCGGCATCGCCGCCGCGCGTATAGATTCGTGTCAGCTGGACCATGGTTCAATTACCTCCTGCCGCGGCCACGATGAAAAGCAGAAACAGCACGATCGCCGCCCCCTGAAGGAAGATGCGGGCCCGCATCAGCTTGTTGCCGTATTTGCGGTTGAACTCGCCGCCGCACGCCATGGCGATCACACCGACGACCAGGACCGCGACAACGCCCACGAGCGCGATGGCCAGAAGAATAGACAGAACTTTCATGCCGAGATCATATCGACACGCCGCGTTCGTGACGAGGGCGACTGGTATCCGGCGGCGCGGCTGATCCGCGGTCTGCGCGCCTGGTCCTAGGCCCGGCGGCTAGATGCCCTCGTTGCGGGCGGCGGCCCGCGCGATCTGCCGTATGGCCATCGCCCAGATTTCCTCTGGCTCTGTGCCGGCCTCGCGCATGGCCCGCAGGGTGAACGCCTTGTCGCGCTTGGCCAGGCGAATACCCTCTTCGTTGGCGAGCAGCGGCATGTGATGCCATTCGGGCACGTCGAGGCCGAGCAACGCCTGCAACAGACGGTGGACATGGGACGCAGATAACAGGTCCTCTCCGCGCGTCACCAGCGTCACGCCCTGGGCAGCATCGTCGATCGTGACCGCCAGGTGGTAGCTCGTCGCGATGTCCTTTCGCGCCAGCACGACGTCGCCGAAGATTTCCGGCTGCGCCGTCTGTTCGCCCCGGGTGCGGTCGAACCAGGTGAGGGACCCGGCCCGGGTGACGGCTTTGTCCATATCGAGACGCAGCGCGTGGGCCTCTCCGGCGGCAATGCGTGCAGCCCGTGTCTCTTCATCGAGGGCCTTGCAGATGCCGGGATAGATGGGGCCGTCGGGTCCATGGGTCTGGGTGTGGGGCGCTGTGCTGGATTGCTCAATTTCCTTCGCGATGTCGGCGCGGGTGCAGAAGCACGGATAGAGCAAACCCTGCTGGTCGAGCCGGTCGAGCGCTTCGGCGTAGACGTCGATGCGCTCGGACTGCCGCAGGACCGGGGTTTCCCATTCGATCCCGAGCCAGGCCATATCCTCGAAGATTGCGTCTTCGAATTCGGGCCGGCACCGGCCTTGGTCGATATCCTCGATCCGCATCAGGAACCGGCCGCCGCCCGATTGGGTCAGCCGCCAGGCAAACAGGGTCGCATAGGCATGCCCCAGATGCAGCAATCCGGTCGGTGAGGGTGCGAACCGGGTGACGAGGGGCGGGTTGTCGGTTGCGTTCATGGCGTCGTTCGGGTCCGATCCCTGTCCGGTGGGGTATTCGGGTTGATCTTGGGCCTGGAATTGGCTTGAACGGTTCGAACGCTCACCCGCGTCCGCAGGAACGATGATGCGATGAAAACACGCAAACGGCTAGAGGCCGGCCTCCAGGAACTTGGTGTGCTCGATCCGCGCATGGCCGAGCTGCGGCAGCGCACGGGCACACCCGGGCCTCGCGTCCGGCCGGCGGGCTATACCACCTTGTTGCGCGTCATTGTCGGCCAGCAGCTCTCGATCCATGCGGCCGCGGCGATCTGGAAGCGGATGGAGGTTGCCGGGATCACGAAGGACCCTGTCGCGTTCGTCGCGTGCGACGATGAAACACTTCGTGGCTGCGGCTTGAGCCGCCAGAAGATTGTCTATGGCCGCGGGTTGGCCGAGGCGATTGTGATCGGCGATCTGGATCTGGGCCGCATGCGGCGCATGGACGACGAGGCCGCGATCGAGCAACTGGTCCTACTGAAGGGGATCGGGCGCTGGAGCGCGGAGGTCTATCTGCTGTTCGCGCTCGGGCGTCCCGATATCATGCCGGCCGACGATCTGGCCCTGCTGGTCTCCGCCGGCCGTCACCTGGGCGACGGGGAGCGATGGACCCCGGGTCAGCTGCGGGCCGAAGCCGAGGCCTGGCGGCCGTGGCGCAGCGCGGCGGCGCGCCTGTTGTGGCACGCCTACCATGTGGATGTGATCTAGGAGGCAACCGGTGCGAACTCACGGAGAACGGACATGAATGACCAGATTCTCAGCGGCCCCAGCTTCGGCCCCGCCTCGGGCGGGACGCCGCGCCAGTTGGTCGTCTTGCTGCACGGACGCGGCGCTGACGGCAACGACCTGATCGGGCTTGCGCCGCTGTTCGCAGAGCAGCTGCCCGACGCGTTGTTCCTATCGCCCGACGCACCGCAGCCCTGCGATATGGCCCCGTTCGGCCTGCAGTGGTTCAGCCTGATCGACCGCTCGCCGGAGAACATCGCAGCCGGGGTGCGCGGTACGGCGCCCGCGATCGATGCGTTCCTCGACCATCATCTGGCGCAACACGGATTGACCGATGCCGACCTGGCTCTGTTCGGGTTCAGCCAGGGTTGCATGATGGCCCTGCATGTGGGTCTGCGCCGATCCACAGCGGCTGCGGCCGTGATGGGATATTCGGGCATGTTGGCCGGGGCCGAGAGCCTGTCCGCAGAGATCACGGTCCGCCCGCCGGTCCTGCTGGTCCACGGCGACGGTGACGAGATCGTCCCCCATGCCGCGCTGGCGATGGCGGAGACGGCGCTCCGCGATGCGGGCGTTTCGGTCGAGGCCGTATCCCGACCGGGGCTCGGGCACGGTATCGATGATGAAGGCGTGCGTCTGGCACAGGCGATGTTGGGTCGGATCTTTGCGGGCCGGTGAGTTGCTCGATCGGCCCGCCCCATGTGACAGTCAGGTCTTGTTCGGGCGATGTGTGTTCGCAGTGTTTTTGCTCGGAATCGGAGCTTTGTTCTAGTTGGTGAGTGCGTTCGTTCGGTGAATTGACCCGGGGAGGGATTGATGGACGTCGCGCTGGAATCCTGTCCAGCCCTCGTGCTCAACGCGGACTTCCGTCCGCTGAGTTACTTCCCCCTGTCGCTGTGGCCCTGGCAGGAAGCTGTCAAGGCGACGCTCATGGGCCGCGTCAACACGGTCGCCGAATATGACCGGGTGATCCGGTCCCCCAGTCTCGAGATTCCGTTGCCCAGCGTAGTGTCGCTCAAGGAGTATGTTCGCCCGGCCGAGAAGCCTGCATTCACCCGGTTCAACGTCTTCCTGCGCGACAAGTTCACTTGCCAGTATTCAGGCCAGCGCCTGCCGGCGCACGAATTGACCTTCGACCATGTGATCCCGCGCTCCCGCGGCGGGCGGACCTGCTGGGAAAACGTCGTCACGGCGTCGAGCGAGTACAATCTGATGAAGGCGAACCGGACACCGGACGAGGCGGGGATGAACCTGCACACCGAGCCGCGCCAGCCAGATACCTGGGAGCTGATCGAGAACGGCCGCTCCTTCCCGCCCAACTTTCTGCACGAAAGCTGGCGCGACTATCTCTACTGGGATTCCGAACTCGACCAGTAAGCGGCGCCTAGACCCGCGTCGACAGCCAGATCGCGGTCCGCGTGCCCGCCTTGATGAACTCCGACATCAGCCGATAACCCGGCGCCTGTTCGGCCTCGTGCGCGAGCCCGGTTTCCTTGTGCTCGATCTCCTCGGCGCGAAACTCGTCGATCAGGTCGCGCAGTTCGGCCTCGTCATCGCCCAGTTGCGCCGACTGGTCAGCATAGTGATCCTGGATCACGTCTTCGACGGCGACGGTGCAGGCCATGGCCGCGCGTTCGCCCATCGCCGCCGTGGCGGCCCCCAGCGCGAAACCTGCCGCATGCCATACCGGTGTCAGCAGGGTCGGCCGTACCCGCCGATCCGCGACCAGTTCGTTGAAGGCGTCGAGATGGCGCTGCTCCTGCTCGGCCATGTGCCGGATAGTGTCGCCGACCGGGCGGCGGCCGAGCACCGCGAGTTGGCCGGCATAGATTCGCGCGGCGCCGTATTCCCCGGCGTGGTCCACCCGGATCATGCGTTCCACCAGGGTCTCGGGATAGGGATCGCCGGGCAGGCGGTTCCCGCCGGTTCGTTTCGGATGCCTGTGGTCGTGATCGCTCATGCCGTCATCCGCCAGAAGCCTCGCGCCGCCCACAACGAAGCCCCCGCGAGGGCGAGCGAGATGAGGAAATTGTAGCCCGCCATGGAAATACCGAACAGGGACCATGTCACGTCGTCGCAGCGCACCAGCTTGGTGGACAGCAACCGGTGCTTGAGTTCCTCGATCGACATGCCGGGATCGTCAAGGCCGCCGCCGCAGGTCGACAGGCCTTCCCACCAGCCCTGTTCGACGCCGACGTGAAACCCGGCCACCCCGGCGCCTCCCAGAAACACAATGGCACCGGCACCCGCAAATATGACCAGCCCGCGAACCCCCATCCGGCGGGCCGCCAGCACGCCGAGCGCGGCAAGCACGATCATGATCCAGTAGGGCCAGCGCTGGTAGATGCACAGCGTGCAGGGCTCAAACCCGCCGATGAGCTGAAATCCCCAGGCCGTGGCGAGCATGGCCGCGCTGGCGGCGAGTGTGAGCGCCGGCCAGAGGCGTGGCTGCGCAAGCAGGCGGGAACGGATTTCGGGGACAGCCATAGGACTTATATGGGGTTCGCCATGGGGAGGCGCTAGAAGACAAACTTGATCAGCACGAAACCGCTGACGAGGAGGACCACGAAGGCGAGTGCGACCCAGCCCAGATAGCGTTCGACAAATGCGCGGATCGGCGGGCCGAAATACCAAATCAGGGCCGCGACCAGAAAGAAGCGGGCACCGCGTGAGGCAAGCGATGCGATGCCGAAGACCACGGGGTCCAACTGGGTGACCCCGCTGGCGATGGTCACGACCTTGTAGGGAAACGGGGTGACGCCGAAGATCGCGACGATCCACGCCCCCAATTCATTGTACTGGGTGGTGAAACGCGCGAAGGCCTGTTCCAGGCCATAGAAGGCGATCACGGGTTCGCCCACCGTCTCGAACACGGTGAGCCCGACCAGATAACCGAAATAGCCGCCGAGGACGGAGGCGATCGTGCAGATGGCCGCCAGGCGCCAGGCCCGGGTCCGCGCGGCCAGGATCATGGGGATCAGCAGGATATCGGGCGGGATGGGAAAGAACGAGCTTTCCACGAAGGCGACGCCCGCCAGCGCCCAGACGGCGTGGCGGGATGCGCCGAGCCGCATCGTCCAATCGTAGGTTGCCTGCAGCATGCTGCCTCCACGCTCCGGCGTGTGTTCGCCGGATACGGGCGGCCTCGTAACAGGACGCTGCGTGACTGTCCATGATCGCGTGGTCCGGCTAGCGGCGTTTGATCTCGCGCAGATAGACCACGGTCCCGTCGTTGCGCCCGTCGGCGACCCACAAACCAGTATAAACATACCTTGCCTGATGCAGGGTGCCGGCCGGGTCTGCGGACGAGGCGACGGACCGGCCGGAGGTCTTAACATCGGCGGCCGGCGTATCCGGCCAAACTGTCAGAATGCCCAGCATCGCAAACCAGACGACGGTGATTCCGGCGATTTTTCGCATCTCGTTGAACATCGTGCGTCTCACGTTGTTGTTCCCGTGACCCACAGGTAGCGATCCCTGAACACGATTGAAGTGACGGTGGTCACATCGGTTCGGTTTGCAATGGTTGACGGCCCGAGGTCCGGGGACTTATGCAGGGTGCGTTCGACACGGGGCCCCTGTGGCGGAATTGGTAGACGCGGCAGACTCAAAATCTGTTGTTCGCAAGAACGTGGGAGTTCAAGTCTCCCCGGGGGCACCATTCGATGCGCATTACACTTGGGAGGCTGCCGTGCCGATCATTATCAGAGGTGACGATGTCGCCGCGGTCGATTCAGCGGGATGCCGGGTTTCGGCGCTGCTGCGGGCGAAGAATATCGGCAACGACCAGATCGAACTCGATCATGTTGCCATGGATGCCGGCGCGAGCCACGAACTGGCGCTCGATGACGGCGCGGTCGGCTGGCTTCAGGTCCTCTCGGGCAGCGGCACGGTTGGCGGCGAGGCGCTGACGGTCGATCACATCGCCTATCTGCCGTTCGGGTTTACGGGCGGATTCGAGGCCGACGCCGACGACACCCGAATCATGGTTGCCCGGGTGCCCGATGCCGGGCGATTCGACCCGGACATCGCCAACATGCCCACGGAGCTGCGCTGCGTCGACTGGACCCGCGAACCCGTGCTCCAGTCCGAACACGATGCACGCAGCCGGATCTACCTGGCCACGCCCGCGCTGGCGGGCACCGAGGCATTCAAGGGTGAGATGATCAGCTACCCGCCGGGTACGGCGGCACCCGAGCACCATCATGTGGGTGCCGAGCATTTCCAGTATGTGCTGGCCGGCGAAGGCACGGCGATGCTCGACGGCGAGGCGACACGGCTGAAGGCGGGCGATCTGCTCTACAATTATCAGCATGAGCCCCACGCCTTCATCAACGAGACCGATTCCGAGTTCGTCTTCGTGGAATTCTTCGTGCCGGGGCCGTGCGAGACGGTCTGGTCGCCGGGTGCCAATCTCTGCGCCTGGCTGCCCACCGGTGTCGACAGCGAGGGGCGCAAGCCGGTCCGCGATATCGCCTACCATGTGCACGGCCAGGACTCCGGAATTTAGTCCACACATCATGCCGATCGTGGCGTGGGCGCCGGTTGCGATTCCATAATAAGAAAATTAGTGTGCGGGCCTGACAACAGGGCGCGTCGAGAACGCTCTTCGTCGATGGGAAGTGGGACGGGGATTCCGATGCAACTTGAGAACAGTTTCACCGTGCCAGCGCCGCCGGACGTCGCTTGGGAAATCCTGCTCGACGTGCCGCGGATCGCACCCTGCATGCCGGGCGCCGAACTCACCGAGGTTGTGGGTGAGCGCACCTATCGCGGCAACGCAAAGCTGCGTGTCGGGCCGGTCTCGCTGACGTTTTCGGGCGAGGCAGAGATCGTCGCGCTCGACGAGGCTGCGCGCACGGCCACGGTCCAGGCCAAGGGAAATGACACGAAGGGCCGCGGTGCGGCGGAAGCGAGTGTCCATTTCGCGCTCGTCGAAGATGGCGGCCAGAGCCGGGTCGATATCACCTCCGAGGTCGATCTCAGCGGTTCGATTGCGCAGTACGGCCGCGCGACGGGCCTGATTGATGCGATCGCCGGTCAGATCATCGGCGATTTCGCTAAGAACCTGGAGGCCGAAATCGGGTCGGCGGCGGACGCGCCGGCAGAGGTATCCGAAGACACCCCCGCATCTCAGCCGCCTTCGGACGCACCCGCGCCGGCCGCGGCCGACAATTCCATTTCGGGTATCAGCCTGGTCTTTCGCGCGCTCTGGTCGGTGATCCGCGGCGCGTTAGGCGGCAAGGCGGAGGGAAAATGAGCATTCAACCGAACCGACAATCGGAGGCGTACCGATGAAACCGGCGCCCTTTACCTATCATGACCCGACGACGGCCGACGAAGCCGTCGCGTTACTGGCCCAGCACGAGGATTCCAAGGTGCTGGCCGGCGGACAGTCGCTCATGCCCATGCTGAATATGCGCTTCGTTGTTCCCGATCACGTCATCGATCTGAACGGGATTGAGGGGATCGCCGGAATCAGGGATGCGCGCGATACCCTGGAGATCGGCGCGATGACCCGTCAGCGCGACCTGATGCGTGACGGGACGATCGCCGAGAAGGCCCCGATCATTCCCGGAGCCCTCAACTGGGTCGGTCATTTTCAGACCCGCAACCGGGGCACGATCGGCGGCAGCCTCTGTCACCTGGACCCGGCCGCGGAGCTGCCCTGCCTGATGGCAGCCTATGACGCGACGCTGACGGTGCAGGGCCCCGATGGTGCACGTGCGGTCCCGTTTGCCGAATGGCCGCTCGCCTACATGATGCCGTCGATCGGGCCGGACGAGATCCTGACCGCTGTCAGTGTGCCGTGCTGGTCGGGCAATGTCGGCCACGGCTTCGTCGAGTATGCCCGCCGCCACGGCGACTTTGCCATCGTCGCCGTCGCTGCGTTGCTGGCGGTCGAGGGTGGCAAGATCAGCCGGGCCGCGATTTCGCTGGGCGGGGTCGATGTTCGCCCGCTCCGCTTGGATGCGGCCGAAGCCGCACTCGTCGGCGAGGCGCCCGGTGCCGATACCTTCCGCGCCGCGGCAGAGCTCGCGCGTGGCATCGACGCCATGTCCGATGCCTATGTCTCTTCTGAATACCGCCAGCGACTCGCCGCGACCTTGACCGAGCGTGCGCTCAACGCAGCGGCCAACAACCTCAACGGGAGTGCCTGATCATGGCTGATACCCGCGACATCACATTGACCGTGAACGGCGAGAGCCACACGGCCACCGCCGAGACTCGCACCAGCCTGGGTGATTTCCTGCGCCACACGATTGGCCTGACCGGCACCCATATGGGTTGCGAGCACGGCGTGTGCGGTGCCTGCACCGTGCTGCTGGATGGCGAGGCCGTCCGCTCCTGCCTGATGCTTGCCGTGCAGGCGAACGGGCACGAGGTGACGACCATCGAGGGGCTGGCCAACGCCGATGGCACCCTGTCACCGCTTCAGGAGGCGTTCTGGGAGCATCATGGTTTGCAGTGCGGTTTCTGTACGCCGGGGATGCTGACGTCCCTGACCGCATTCCTTCGTGACCATCCCGATGCGGATGAAAAGGAAATCCGCGAGGCCATTTCGGGCAACATCTGCCGGTGCACCGGCTACCAAGGCATCGTCAATGCCGCGCTCGACGCCGCCAAGACGATGCAGGAGGGCTGACCCATGGGTGTTCGCTATATCGGAGCCGAAGTCCAGCGCATGGAAGACCCCCGGCTGATTACCGGGCATGGGCGCTATGTCGATGACATCACGCTGGAGGGCATGCTGCACGCTGCATTCTTGCGTGCGTCGCACGCACACGCGAAGATTCGCGCGATCGACACATCGCGGGCAGCTGCGTTGCCCGGTGTCCATCGTGTGTTCACCCATGTCGACTTGGGGCCGCAATACAGCCATCGGATGAACCAACTCTATCCGGCACCGGTCATCGAGCAGGACCGGACACAGTATCCGCTGGCGAAGGACGAGGTTTGCTATGTCGGTGAGGCCGTGGCCGTCGTAGTAGCGGACAGCCGAGCGATCGCCGAGGATGCCGTTGCGCTGATCGACGTCGACTATGAGGTGCTCCCGGCGGTGGTGAATGTCATGACCGCCCTGGATGACGGTGCGCCGCTGGCGCATGCCGATATGAATTCGAACCTGATGGGACGCATGCGCTCCCAGTTCGGGGACATCGAGGACGCCTTCGCGAAGGCCGACCATGTTTTCTCAGCTGCCTTCATGCAGCATCGTGGTGGTTGCCATTCGATGGAAACCCGCGGCTGCATCGGCCGCGACGATCCCTGGGGCGACGGGCTGACCCTCTGGACCTCGGCCCAGTCGCCCTACCTGATCCGCCGCGCACTCGGGAAATGGCTCGACGAACCCGAGGAGCGCGTTCGCGTGATCGCGCCGGACGTCGGAGGCGGTTTCGGGCCGAAGGCCGGTTTCTACCCCGAGGAGATCGTAATCCCGCTTGTCGCGCGTTTCATGGAACGCCCGGTCAAGTGGATCGAGGATCGGCGCGAACACTTCATGTCGACCACGACCCAACGCGATCAGCATTGGGACCTCGAGGTGGCCTGCACGAGCGAGGGCAAGATTCTCGGACTGCGCGGCAAGATCACCCACGAGAACGGCGCTTTCGTTCCCTACGGCATCCTGTTGCCGAACAGTTCACTGACTCCGTTGCCCGGCGCCTATTCCATTCCGGCCATCGATGTCGGCGTCGATATCGTGTTCACCAATACCGTACCCAATTCGCCGGTCCGCGGCGCGGGCCGCCCCAACGGGATCTACGCGGTCGAGCGCATGATCCAGACGGTTTCGCGCGAGTTGGGCATTGCGCCTGATGAGGTGCGGCGGCGCAACTATGTCCGCCCGGATCAGATGCCCTACGAAACCGGCGCCACGCTGCGCGGTGGTGTGCCTTGCGTCTACGACAGCGGGAATTACGAGGCACTGCTCGACAAGGTGCTGGAGCTGGCCGACTACAACGATTTCCCGGCGCGCCAGGCTGCTGCCCGCGCGGAGGGCCGTTATCTGGGTATCGGCATTTCATCCTGCATCGAGGATACGGGCATGGGGCCCTATGAAGGCACGACCGTGCGGGTCGAGGCATCGGGCAAGGTCGCCGTGCGAACCGGCGCGGCCAGCCAGGGCCAGGGCCATCATACGATGATCGCCATGATCGTGGCCGAACAGGTGGGCGTCTCGCCCGAGGACATCCTGTTTGAATCCGCCGACACGGCGAAGTTTTCCCACGGCGTGGGCACCATCGGCAGCCGCGTGGCCGCGAATGTCGGCCCCTCGGCCTTCGATGCGGCGACCCAGGTGCGCGAGAAGGCGCTGAAGCTGGCGGCCGAAGTGCTCGAGGCGTCGGAGGCCGATCTCGATATCGAGGACGGGGTCGTGCGCGTGAACGGTGCGCCCGATCTCTCGATCACCTTGGGGGAGCTGGCCGTCCAGCTGTCGCCGCCGTCGGCGATGCGGGTCCCGGCGGGATTCGATCCGCTGCTCGAGGCGACATCCTTTGACGGGTCCAGCGGATCGCCCATCGCCTGCGGCTCGAATGTTGCCGAGGTGGAGGTCGATCCCGCGACAGGCGAAGTCCGCGTTCTGCGCTACTCGGTCGCCCATGATTGCGGCGTCATGATTAATCCGATCGTGGTGAAGGGCCAGATTGAGGGTGGCGTCGTGCACGGCATCGGCAACGCGCTGTTCGAGCGCATGATCTATGACGATCAGGGCCAGCCGCTGACGACGAACTATGGTGAGTATCTGCTGCCGCTGGCCAGCGAGATGCCGCGCATCGACATCACCCACATGGAGACGCCCTCGCCGCTGAACTCGCTCGGGGTCAAGGGTGCGGGCGAGGGGGGCACGATCCCGGCGGCTGCGGCGGTCGTCGCGGCGATCGAGAACGCGCTCGAGGATTTCGGTGTGGAGATCGACTACTACCCGGTCGACCCCCAGTACCTGACCGAGCTGATCGACAAGGGTGCGGCCGAGGCCGCTGAGTAGGCGCTAGTCCTTTTCGTCGTCGTCCAGGTTTTCGACCAGGGCCTGGACCACATCGCCGATCCCGTGCCCGTGATCGGGATCGGACTTCTCGCGCGTGTCGGCGGCATGCTCGAAATATTCCGCGATGGCATCGTAGACGTGCCTATGGTGCGGGCCAGTGCGGCTTCGGCGCGAAACTGGTCGGCGATGGCGCGAACGCTGCCCGTTTCCAGACGTTGTGCCTTGTCGAGGAACGCATGCACATCGCGCACCGCGCGATCGACGGCGTCCTGATCGGCGTCCTTCATCATGTTGGTGTTGCCCTCTGCAGCCTGGCGGCTACCGGTTGTCGATCTTGCCGTTCCCCGACAACATGATCGCGATCGGCCGGGTCGGGCCGAAATAGGAGAACACGATCATCACGATCATGGTCAGCGGGACGGAAAGGAACATGCCCGCCAGACCCCAGATGCTACCCCAGACCGCCAGCGAGATCAGCACGACCAGCGGCGAGATGTTCAGCGAAGACCCCATTAGGCGCGGTTCGACGAGATTGCCGATGACAAACTGGGTTGCGCCGCCCGCGATCAGCACGGTGAGCACGGGGCCGACGGTCGCGAACTGGACCACCGCCAGCAATGTCGGCAGCAGGATGCCCAGCAGCGAACCAATGGTCGGGATGTAGTTCAGAAGGAAGATGATGAAGCCCCAGAACCCGGCAAAGTCGACCCCTACCAGCAGCAGGATGACGTAGCTGATGATGCCGGTCATGGCGCTCGTCAGTGTCTTGATTGCGACGTAGGTTTGAATCTGCTCCTGCATGCGATGCAGCAGGTCGCGGACCTCCTGGCGGTGCTCGGAATCCGGGAAAAGGGCGTTGAACTTGTTCTCGAAGCTGCCCTGCTCGATCAGGAGAAACACCACATAGACGAGCACGATACCGAAGGATCCCGCGAACCCGGCCGCGGTGGAGGCAAAGTTCCCGATCAGCGCACGTAGGTCGATCTGGTCGATGACGCTGGCGATATCGGGCGGTTGCTTGAAACCGGCGAGGCGCGACGCGGCGGCAACCAGGTTTTCGAAATTGGTCTGATAGGCCGGGGCGGCGGCGGCGACCTGGGACAGGTTGTCGCTAATCAGCTCGGCGACCAGTGCGATCGCCAGCAGCACAACGATCACGGCGAGTGAAAAGGCGGCCCAGTTGGGCAGCTGCCAGCCGCCGAGCGGGATGCGGTGCATGAAACTGGCCAGCGCGTTGAGCAGGTACCAGATGACGATGGCCACGGCGATGGGGATCAGAAGGTCCCGTCCCTGCACCAGAAAGAATATCGTTACGGCCGTGATCAGGACCGCGCCTGCAAAGGCGCCGATCCGCGCCGGAGATGTTTCGTTCATCTGCGTTCGTCCCGCGTCGATCTGTGGCGTTCCGTCCATCGGCCCGCAACGCCTACATTTCGCATGTAGCACACATCCCGTCGATTTGGCGTGCCAGCGTTGACGCCGGTGATACGATGGTGGTTTGCTCATACCAAGCAAGACGCGGCCATCGGCTAACGATGCCGCAGAATCCAGGATTTACGGGGGAGTGGGATTGTGTCGACGGGATTGGAAAACGCACGCCTTGGGCGCGTCGAGCGGGAAGATTGCCCGCCGGAGTTTCTGGACGATTATGACGAGGTGATCCGTTCGCGCGGCCGCACGACCATGCCGAACGTGTTTGCGTTGCTGGCCAACAGTCCGGGCGCCCTGGCGGCCGTCTGCCCTGTCGGCGCGCATGTTCGCTACGGCACGAAGTTCGACGATGCGCTCCGCGAATACGTGATCCTGACGGTCGCGCAGGAGCTTCGCTGTTCCTATGAATGGGGCCACCACTGGGAGTTCGCCCTGAAGGTCGGTGCACCCGAGGACATGCTGAAGAAGGTCGGCACGCCCGAAATCGAGGCCGAAGAGGGCCTCGTCGGTCTGGCCACACGCTACGCACGTCTCGTGACACGCAATGAAGAGGTCGATGACGACACTGTCGAGGCCCTGAAGGATGCGCTCGGGAATGACGGTTTCGTCGATATGACGATCATGATCGGTTACTACGGCATGCTGGCGCGGTTCATAAACACGATGCGTCTGTCGCTGGAAGAGGGCAGTACCGCACCGCCCTTCAACGTGTAGTTCGTACCGCCGACGGACGGCACAAGAATAAGAAGGAGAAGATGTCATGGTGAAAGTTCTGGTTCAGATGTACCCCATGCTCCGCGCCGACAGCCCGGAGGAGCGCAAGGAACTTCGCCCCATCGGACGGAACCGCGAGCGCTACCAGGAGGCGATGAACGGGTTCCCGGACCTGATCCGGGCCATGGACGATCTCGGGGTCTGGGGCGTTTCGTCCATCGAGCATCATTTCCATTCGGAAGGCTACGAGGTCGGACCCAGTATCGGAATCAACACGGGCTACTGGGCGGGATTGTCGAAGAACTTGAACATCGGATCTCTCGGCTATGTCATGAGCGTGGATGACCCGATCCGTGTGGCGGAGGAGACCGCGACCCTCGACCACATGACCAAGGGCCGGTGTTTCGTCGGCTTCGCACGTGGATACCAGTCCCGCTGGGCGAACGTGCTCGGCCAGAAGCTGGGTTCGGTCGCAACCCTGTCGGACAAGAGCGCGTCGGACGAGCACAACCGCAAGATTTTCGAAGAACAGGTCGACATCGTCGTGAAGGCCTGGACCGAAGAGGCCTTTGACTACAAGAGCGATCTATGGGAATACCCCTATCCCCACGACACCGGCCTCGAAGGCTGGTTCATGGGTGATATCACCCGCCAGATGGGTGCGCCGGGCGAGATGGATGAGGACGGCAATCTGCGCAAGATTTCCGTCGTGCCGGCACCCTATACCCGGCCCCATCCCAAGGTTTTCATCGCCTCCAACGCCTCGATCGAGACTGTCGAGTATGCGGGCAAGCGCGGCTTCATCCCGTCCTATTTCTCGAGCATCGGCCGGTGCGCGGACTATGGCCCGCGCTACACCGAGGTAGCGAACGAGAACGGCTACAACTTCGCTCATGGCCAGAACCAGGCCATCGTGCGCTGGCCCCATGTGGGCGAAAGCCACGATGACGGGGCCCAGAAGATGCTCGACTGGTCGAGCGACATCTTCATGAACTTCTACGGGCCATTGTTCCCGGACTGGACGGAGAAGGCACAAAACGCCTCCAGGGACGAGGTGCTCGAGTTGATGGACGGAACCGGGCTGTTCCAGTACGGCACGGTCTCCGAGGTGCGAGATTCCTACGTTGAACAATGGAAGCAGCTTCCGGCGGAATACATCACGCTGATCTATCACTACGCCCAGTGCCCGAAGGACGACATGATCGACCAGCTGCGGATTTTCATGCAGGAGATCAAACCCGCCCTGGACGAGATTGCCGATTTTCCCGAAGCCGAAGCGGCCGAATAACCCTCGGCACATGATTGTGTGACGGGCGGCGCCAGCTGGTGCCGCCCGTCCTGTTACTGAAGTGGACAGACGGCATGCTCAACTCGACATTCGCACCTCACGGCATGGTGGTCGCACCGCATCACCTGGCGGCGGAAACCGGACTGTCCGTCCTGCGGGAAGGCGGCAACGCGCTGGAGGCCATGATTGCGGCTGCGGCGGCCATCGCCGTCGTTTACCCGCACATGAATTCGATCGGCGGCGACGGGTTCTGGCTGATCTCGCCGGCGGGTGGGGATCCCATCGCCATCGATGCCTGCGGCGGTGCCGGCACCGGCGCCAAGATCGACCGTTACCGGGAGGAGGGTTGCGACATCATCCCGCCGCGCGGGCCTTTGGCGGCGCTGACGGTGGCCGGCACGATTTCCGGCTGGGGTGCGGCGGAGGAGATTTCGAAGAGCTGGGGCGGACGGCTGCCCCTCGACAGGCTTCTGGCGGACGCCATCGGCTATGCGCGCGACGGTGTCGCGGTCACGGCGGGCCAGGTGACGAACACCATCGAGAAAATGCCCGAGATGGGCGACGCGACCGGTTTCGCGGATGTCTATACTCCCGGCGGTGCTGTTCCGGCACGCGGCGATGTGTTTCGCCAACCGCGCCTGGCCGATACACTGGCCCGTATCGGTGAGGCGGGGACGGAGGATTTCTACCGCGGCGACCTGGCCGCCGCGATCGGCGCCGACCTGGCGGCCGTCGGAAGCCCCGTCGAGCGCGGTGATCTGGCCGCGCACCAGGCCGCGGTCAAACCGCCCCTGTCATTCCCGGTGGGCGACGCGACGGTCTACAACATGCCCCCCCCGACCCAGGGCCTGGCCTCGCTGCTGATCCTCGGCGCGTTTGACCGGCTTCATTGTGCGGACGCCGACGGTTTCGACTTTGTCCATCTGCTGGTCGAGGCCAGCAAGCAGGCCTTTGTGATTCGCGACCGCCACATTACCGACCCGGCGTTTATGGAGCCGGCACCGGAGACATTCCTGACCGCCGAGACCGTGGACGGGCTGGCCGCGGCCATCGACCGCAAGCGCGCGAGCGACTGGCGGCGCGGCGGGACCGACAGCGACACGATCTGGATGGGGGTCATCGACAAGGACGGCAACGCGGTCAGCTTCATCCAGAGCCTGTACTGGGAGTTCGGATCCGGCGTGGTGCTGCCCGAAACGGGGATCACCTGGCAGAACCGCGGCGCCAGCTTCGCGCTCGACCCCGATGCGCTGAACCCGTTGCAACCGGGCCGCAAGCCGTTCCACACGCTGAACCCGGCGCTGGCGCGGTTCGATGACGGGCGGGTCATGTCATACGGAACCATGGGCGGCGAGGGGCAGCCGCAGACGCAGGCCGCTATATTCTCCCGCCACGTCCGGTTCGGACAGCCCGTGCAGGCCGCGATCACTGCACCGCGCTGGCTGCTGGGCCGGACATGGGGCAGCGACTCCACCAACCTGAAGATCGAATCCCGCTTCCCCGAACCCGTTATCGATGCGCTTCGCGATGCCGGCCACGATATAGAGGTGGTCGGGCCCTTCAGCGACCTGATGGGGCATGCCGGTACCCTCGTACGCCGGCCCGACGGTATGATTGAGGCAGGTGCAGACCCGCGCAGCGACGGTGCCGCGTGCGGATATTGACGTGAGCGACGGCGAGCCTCCGTTTACGCCGGACCATTTCGTGCGTGTCGACAACGGCGACGACGCGGACTTCTACCGGCCCGAACGTCTGGTCCATCACCTCGACGATGCGGGCCGGGCGGCCCTGACGGATTTCTATCGCCAACTGCTTCCGGCCGGATGCCGGGTGCTGGACCTGATGTCGAGCTGGGCCTCTCACCTGCCCGAAGACGGTGTTTATGACGGTGTCACCGGGCTCGGCATGAACGCGGTGGAACTGGACGCCAATCCCCGCCTGACGGACCGCCTGGTCCACGATCTGAACGCGGATCCGGTGCTGCTGTTCGGGGACGGGTCCTTCGATGCCTGCCTGATCGCACTGTCGGTGCAGTATCTCGTGCGGCCCCTCGACGTGTTTGCCGAGATCGCCCGCGTCCTGAGTCCGGGCGGTATCTGCGCAGTGACCTTCTCGAACCGGTGTTTCCCGACCAAGGCCGTGGCGATCTGGCGCGGGCTCGATGATGCGGGCCATATCGGCCTGGTCGATGCCTATTTTCGCCATGCCCGCGGCTTCGACGAACCGGTTCATCTGAAGCTCGCGGCGCCGGGCCTGCATAGCGACCCGCTGTTTGCGGTCTGCTGCCAGACCGAGGCCGAAATCTAGCTGCGGCCCTTGAACGCCCGCATCAGGAACATGCCGATATCGTGGTCGCGCACCGCGTCGTCACGGCCGATCAGATAGCCTTCGCTATCGGAACACACCCCAAGGATGACCTTGCGTAGGAACGGTCCCGACATGGGCAGCAGCGTCAGCATGTCGCGGACGACCCCCTTGGCATTCACGTTGAGGTCGCATCCGGCCAGATTGCGGCCGATGGTGCGGGGCCCCGGGAAGCTGCCGTCCCACTGGTGATAGGCGCCTTCATAGACGACAAACTTGGCCTCCGCGCCGCCCTCGCGCAGATCCTCGACGATATCGTTGCAGCGTTCGGGATCGACGATGCCGTCTTCCGAAAGGGCCAGCAGCAAGACCGGTGCACCGGTGGCGCGGATGTCATCGAACTGGGCGATGCACGGGCCGTTATAGGATACGTGCGCCGCGAAACGCTTCCCGCCGGGGTTCAGGGCCTCGGCGGTCTGGGCAAAGGCCCCGAGCATGGTCGACATGCCGCCATAGGAAAATCCCATCAGCGCGACCCGGTCGCCATCGACCTCGGGCAGGAAATCCAGATGGCGCAGGCCGGCATAGGCGGCGGCCAGCGCCATGGTCTCGGTGATTTCCAGAAAGCGGTTGATGCACCCCGTGGCCCGGTCGCGCAGCGCGCCGAAGGCATCGATGACGAGCGCGGCGACACCCATTTCCGAAAACTGGGCGCCATAGGTCAGCTCGCGAGACCCGAGCACGCCGGCCGCACCGTTCCGCAACACGACCGCGGGGGCCGGGTTCTCGGCGCTGGCGCCGTCGGGCAGGAACAGCGCGGCGCGAGCTTCAGTCGGGGGTCGAGCGTATCGCCCTTCCCGGCTTCCCACAGTTTGAAGGGGCTGTAGCTGGGGAAGGTGACGAGTTCGCCGCGCACGCCGGACAATGATTGGGCATCCGGCCATGTCGTGAGATCGATCGTGTCCGGGTGCGCCGGCGTTGCGAACGCAAGAACGGCGGCCACCAGGCCGGAAATCATGAAGGGTCTGACGTGCAGTTTCGCCATGGAAGCTATTCGTGTGTGCGGGGACGGCGGTCGATGAGATTGATATAAAAAGGCGGGTCCCGGCGTCCAGCGCCACGGAATCAAAATATCGGGAGGAAACCCCCATGGGGCTAGAGCTGTATCACTCCGATCATTCGACCTGCAGCCAGAAGGTCCGGATCTGCCTGGCCGAGAAGGGGCTGGAGTGGGAAAGCCACGTGCTGCATTTCGCGACCGGCGATCATCTCACGCCGGAATATCTGAAGCTCAACCCGAACGGCGTGGTCCCGACGCTGATACATGACGGCGAACCGGTGATCGAATCCTCGGTCATCGTCGAGTATCTAGACGAGATCTATCCCGATCCACCACTGTCGCCGTCCGATGCGCTGGGGCGTGCGCGCCTGCGTTCCTGGATGCGCTACATGGAAGAGGTCCCGACCCCGGCGGTGCGTGTGCCGTCCTTCAACCGCGTGTTCCGGCCCTTGCGATACGAGAATGCCTCGGAGGAGGAATTCCAGGCGCGCGTCGAGAAGATGCCGCTGCGCAAGGCGTTCTATCGCCGGATGGGCAGGATCGACGGATTCAGCACCGAAGAGGTGGACAATGCGCTTGCCCAGATTCGTCAGACCACGGAACGCATCGACGCGTCTGTTCGCGACACCCGCGGGCCCTGGATCATGGGCGCGCAATACACGCTGATCGATGCGACCCTGACGCCGCTCATCCAGAGGATGGCGGATATGAGCTACGGTCGGTTGTGGGAGGATGACCTGCCGGAGATGACGGCATGGTTCGCACGGATCAAGGCGCGCCCCTCCTTTGACGTTGCGTTCTATGCCAACACCAATCTCAGCGAAAAATACGGTGAGTATCTCGCCCCGGAGGATGAAAGTGACGATTGAGCTGTACCAAAGCCACCATTCGACCTGCAGCCAGAAGGTCCGGATTACCCTGGCCGAAAAGGGGCTGCCGGAGAAGGACAAGGACTGGATCGCCCACGAGATTAATCTCGGAAAGTTCGAGCACCTGACGCCGGAATATCTCAAGATCAATCCCAACGGCGTGGTGCCGACCATGATCCATGACGGATCGGTGCTGATCGAATCTTCCGCCATCGTCGAGTATCTCGATGATGTCATCCCGGACAACCCGATGTCTCCGGAAGACCCCGTGGCGCGCGCAGGCATGCGGGCATGGATGCGCTACATCGAGGAAGTGCCGACCCCCGCGGTGCGGGTGCCGACATTTGCCAACATGCTCGCCCCGGCGCGCTACCTGGAATACTCTGACGAGGAGTTCGCTACCCATGCCGACCGGCTTCCGCTGCGGAAACGCTTTTATCAGCGCATGACGCAGAAGGGCTTCGGCGAGGCCGACGTGAACTATGCCAAGGAGCAGATTCGCCAGACCTGCGAGCGGATCGACCGCGATATTTCCGCCAACGGCGGCCCGTGGATCATGGGCGAACAGTTCACCCTGGCCGATGCGCTGGTCGCCTCGCTGATCGATCGCATGGACGATCTCGGCTACACCTATCTGTGGGAAGGTGATCTGCCGGCCATGGAGGAATGGTTCGCCAACCTGCAGGCCCGGCCATCCTTCCAGGCGGCCTTCTATTCGGGCGCGAAGATTTCCGAGCGCTATCCGGAGGTCTACCGTACTGCCCGGGAAATCGAGGCCGAGCGGGGCTACTAGCCTCCGCAGCCGGCCGCTAGATCGTCGGGAAGGGGCCGACCCGCTCTTCGTAACCCTTGGTGGCCGGGTGTTCGATCATCGGCGTGACGTCGACGCTCATCCAGGGATGAAGCGGCAGCGACGAAATATCGGCATGGAACTCTTCCAGCGACGGCGCCTCCCAGATCGAAAAGTTCGACCGCTCGCCGATGATGCGCCAGACCTTGCGCATCCGGCCGGCCTGGATCAGCTCGATCGCGCGCTCCAGCTCCGCCTCGCCGAGCGCCTCGACCTGGGCCGGGTCCATATCGCCCGGCAGTTCCACCTTGATGCGGACCATGAACAGCATGGCATCCCCTTTCGTTCGTTGTGATGTGGTTTTGTCGCGTTTCGAACCGGCTTACAGATAGACCCCCAGCAGCCGGCCCCAGAAGTATTGCAGCGGCAAAATGATCAGTACTCCGAACACAAAATAGACCGATAGGAGCCGGAAACCCTCGCGCATGGGCACACCACCCACAGCCATCGCCATGGCAACGGGTGGTGCTTCGTGGGGGAACGGATAGATCATCCAGCTTGGCACCTGGGCCAGCAGCACCGATTGCAGCGGCCACCCGGTCGCCTGTGCGATTGCGTCGGAAAAGGAGGTCACGATCGGTGGCGCGGCCGGAAAGGTGGTGACCATGCCCACGGCTGCGCTGATCGCGAATATTTCGTAGAAGGTGACGATCCCGCCGTCTTTCGTCAGCGGCACGTTGGCCAGTAGCCAGTCGCCCATTGTTCCGCCAAGACCGGAATGGTTGGCGATGGCGCCCATCCCGATGACACCGGCGACGAACAGCCAGGCACCGTAGTTGATGTCCTTGGAGAAGACGGAAGCCGGGAGTATGCCGATGCCCGGTGTCACACATAACAAGGCCGCGCCCAGCGCGATCCAGGCCGGCGAAGTCCCGTGCAGCGAATCCGTCATCCAGAGCGCGAGCGCGATCAGCATGATGCCCATCAGCCGGCGTTCCGCGCTGCTCCACTGGGTCTGCAATGGGGCCTTGCCGCGCGGTTCTGGTTTGGCGCCGAACAGGATCGCAATCAGCGGGATGACGATCATCGCGCCCAGGAATCCGACAACCGGGTAGTTCAGGAAGGTGTAGCCGAAATAGGTGAACCCGATACCGTGGATTCCCTCGGCCGCACCAACAAACGCCATGTTCACGACGTTGGAAGGCAGGATCCCGAACGCGGGAACCGTGGTGCCCCAGCCGGCGGCCAGGACCAGTCCGTGCCGGGCGCGGGTGTTTTCATGGAAGCCGAGCTGGTCGGCGAGCGCCACGGCCAGCGGTGCCATCATGACTGCGCGTCCCGAGGCCGATGGCATGATGAAGCTCAGCAGCATGCCAGCGATCGCCAATCCGCCCGCCATCATCAGATAACGCCCCGGCAGGTGGATCATCAGTGCCTGGACCATACGTGCACCCAGCCCCGACCGATGTACGGCCACCGAGATCACGAAACCGCCGAAGACCAGCCAGGTGGCGCTGGCATGAAAGCCGGAGAACACGATATCCGGAGGCGCGATCGCAAAGACGGCAGAGAACAGGAACAAGATCAGCGCCGTGATATGCGGCGGCAGGGCGTCCGTCGCCCAGTTGACGACGGCAAACAGGATGATGCCCGCTGCCGGGAGCACCCCGGGTTCGTCGGTCCATAAGGGGGCGGCGATCAGAGCTGCGCCGATCAGGGAGGCGAGTAGTCCCGAATAATGCGCCACGGTGAGACGGGGAATTCTATCTGTCATACGGATCGTGCTGCCAGCGTGTTCTCTGCGTATCCGGGCGGAACGGCAGTCTAACAATCGTGCCGTTGCCTTGCGAGGTCTGCGCCATTCCGGGTTTTCCTTGCAGGCATACGCTGGACGCAACCGGTGCAACGCGGGGTCGTTTCGCTGCGCACAACGACTTATGTATGATCGTCGGGCGAGATCGAACGGTTTAGCCGTGAAATCGGAGCCACGGTGTGCAACGAGGGGCCATGGTAGCCAAGGAGTCAAACGAGCCCGTTCTGCTGCAGCAGCAGGGCGGTGTGGCGGTGATCACGATCAACAACCCGCCGGTCAACGTTCTGGCCAAGCAGGTGCGCATGGCGATTGCCGACTGCCTGGAAGAGGTGCAGGACGACCGCCTGGTGAACGCCGTGGTGATTTGCGGCAACGGGCGAAACCTGTGCGGCGGCGCGGACATTCGCGAATTCAACACACCCGACCGCCAGGTCAAACCGATGACCCGCGATCTGATGAATTTGATCGAAGCTTGCGAGAAGCCTGTCGTGGCTGCCATCCATGGGCCGACCCTGGGGGGCGGGCTGGAGCTCGCACTCGGCTGTCACTATCGGGTCGCCGATCCAACGGCCAGCATGGGGCTTCCCGAGGTGCATCGCGGTGTGATCCCGGGCGCGGGCGGAACCCAGCGGCTGCCCCGACTGGTCGGGTTTCAGACGGCGGTTGAGATGATCACCGGCGGGGCTCCGGTCGATGCCGGCAAGGCGCTGGAGATCGGTCTCGTCGACCGGGTGGCGGATGACGGCGATGTGTGCGGCGATGCTGTCGCGTTTGCCCATGAACTCATCGAGACCGAGACGGGCCCGCGCCGTGTCAGCGAGTTGCCGGTCGACGTCGAGCCCGACACGGGCGCGGAGCTGGTCGAGGAGACGCGCACAAGGCTGGAGAAGTCCGCGCGCGGTATGCAGGCGCCGTTCTCGTGTCTCGAAAGTGTTGCCAACACTTTGACCATGTCTTTTCGTGACGGGTGGACTCGCGAGGCGGAGATCAGCCAGGCGGCGGTCGCATCCGTCGAATCCCGTTCGCTCGTGCATGCGTTTTTTGCCGAGCGGCAGGCCGCGAAAATCCCCGATGTTCCTGCCGACACGACCCTGCGCCCGGTTGACCGCATCGCCATTCTTGGGGCCGGCACGATGGGTGGCGGCATCGCGATGTCCTTCGCCAATGCGGGAATGTCGGTGACGTTGATCGAAACCGATCAGGACTCCCTCGAGCGCGGCCTGGGCCGGATCGAGGCGAACTATGCCGCAACACGCGACCGCGGCCGGTTGAGCGAAGACGACATGGCGGCCCGGATGGCACGGATCACCGGCGCTGTGGGCATCGAGGCGGTTGCCGAGGCTGACCTTGTGATCGAGGCCGTCTTCGAAGAGATGGACGTCAAGCAGGCCGTCTTCCGCGACCTCGACCGTCTGGCGCCCGAGGGTGCCATCCTGGCCACAAACACCTCAACGCTGGATGTGGATGCGATCGCGGCCGTGACATCGCGTCCCGAGGACGTTTTGGGGATGCATTTCTTCAGTCCGGCAAACGTGATGACCCTGCTGGAGGTCGTGCGGGCGGAGAAGACAGCGAAAGACGTGATTGCCACGGTCATGGCGCTGTCGGCGAACGTGGACAAGACCGGCGTGGTTGTCGGCGTGTGCGACGGGTTCGTGGGGAATCGCATGCTCGCCCCGTATTTCCGGCAGGCCGACTTTCTGGTCGAGGAAGGCGCCTATCCCCAGGATGTGGATCGGGTGGTCGAGGAATTCGGGTTCCGTATGGGGCCGTTCCGGGTTTCCGATCTGGCCGGTCTCGATATCAGCTGGGCAATCGAAAAGCGCCGGGCCGAGACGCGGCCCGCGGAAGAACGCTTCTCGCCGTTGCTCGATCGGATCTGTGAACTGGGCCGGTACGGCCAGAAAACAGGCGCCGGCTGGTACAGCTATGAGGGGCGAAATGCTGTCCCCGATCCGGAAATCGAGGCGCTGATTCGGGCGCGGTCGGACCAAATGGGGTCGGCCCGGCGCAACATCTCCGATGAAGAGATCCTGCAGCGCTGCATCTATTCGCTGATCAACGAGGGCGCCAGGATTCTCCAGGAGGGGCTCGCGATCCGGGCGTCCGACATCGATGTGGTCTGGCTGCACGGATATGGATTTCCGCGTTGGCGCGGGGGCCCGATGTTCTACGCCGATATGGTCGGTTTGGACGAGGTGGTGGCCACGCTCGACCGCTTTCATGCCGACTGGGGCGACAAGTGGGAGCCCGCGGCATTGTTGCGTGAACTGGCCGAGGCGGGCTCGACCTTCAAGGCGTGGGACGCCGACCGCGCCGCCGGCGCCTAGACTGGAACCGTCGCGCCGCCATCGATCACAAGCGTCTGGCCGGTCACCCAGCTCGCGGCACCGGAGGCCAGAAAGACTGCGGCCCCGGCTATATCTTCCGGGTCTCCCAGGCGCCGCATGGGGGTGGCGGTGATGCGTGGGTCTGCAAACTCCGGATTCTCCCACAATGCCCGCGCGAAATCGGTTTTCACCAGCCCCGGTGCGATTGCGTTGACCCGGATGTTGTTGGGGCCCAGCTCAACGGCGAGATTCTTCGCAAGCTGGATGTCCGCGGCCTTCGAGATGTTGTAGGCGCCGATCACGTCGCTGCCGCGCAGTCCGCCGATCGACGAGACCAGGACGATCGCACCGTCCTTGCGGGCCTGCATATCCGGTACCACCATCTGGGTCAGCCAGAGCTGGGACTGGATGTTGGTCTGCATGATCTTGGCGAAGATATTGTCGGGTATCTCCATGGATGGGCCGTAATAGGGGTTGATGGCGGCGTTGCAGACCAGAATGTCCGCCGGGCCCCATTTTGCGCGGGAGCCGTCCACCAGCGACTGCAGTTCCGCCTTTCGGCCGACATTGCAAGGAATGCCCAACACTTTGTGACCGGCATCGGCAAGCGCGCCTTCGGTCTCCGCGACACGCTCGGTGTCGCGGCTCGACACCGTGACATTTGCCCCGGCTTCGGCGAGCGCGACGGCAATGGCGCGCCCGATGCCCTTGGTCGAGCCCGTGACGATGGCAGTCTTGTCGGACAAGTCGAACGGCATGGACATGGTGATTCCCTCAACGAACGTGTTCGGCGGTATCATAGTGGGAGTCATGGCGTTATGCATCGGCCTGGGCGCGAAACTGAAGATGACAGGGGGAAGAATTATGGATTTCGAACTTTCAAAGCGTTGCCAGGAACTCAGGGTCGAACTGACGGCCTTCATGGACGAGTTTGTCTATCCGAATGAAGAGACTTTCGATCGGCAGTTGGACACCCAGGGCACTCGCTGGCAGACACCGCAGATCGTCGACGACCTGAAGGCCGAGGCGCAGAAACGCGGGCTTTGGAACCTGTTCCTGCCGGATGAACATCACGGTGCCGGGCTGACCAATGTCGAGTACGCCCCCTTGTGCGAGATCATGGGGCGCGTGGACTGGGCGCCGGAAGTGTTCAACTGCAATGCGCCGGATACTGGCAACATGGAAGTGCTGCACATGTACGGCACGCGGGAACAGCAGGACGCCTGGCTCAAGCCGTTGCTGGCCGGAGAAATCCGGTCCGCCTTCGCCATGACTGAGCCCGATGTCGCGTCTTCGGACGCGACCAATATCGAGTGCTCGATCACCCGCGACGGCGATGAGTACGTCATCAATGGCCGCAAGTGGTGGACATCCAACGCCGGCAATCCGCGGTGTCAGATCATGATCGTCATGGGCAAGACGGACCCCTCCGGTCCGCGTTACGAGCAACAGTCCCAGATTCTCGTGCCGCGCGACACGCCGGGGCTGACGGTCACGCGCACGCTCAACGTGATGGGATATGACGATGCACCGCACGGTCATGCAGAGGTCGAGTTCGACAATGTGCGGGTACCGGCCGAGAACCTTCTGCTGGGCGAAGGGCGCGGATTCGAGATCGCACAGGGCCGCCTCGGGCCGGGGCGCATCCATCACTGCATGCGTGTCATCGGTGTGGCCGAACGCGCGCTGGAAGCGATGTGCAAGCGCGCCACCGAGCGGGAGACCTGGGGCAAGCTGCTGGCCGAGCGCGGCATCACCGAGGAACGTATCGCCCAGTCGCGGATCGAGATCGAGATGTGCCGGCTCCTGGTCATGAAGGCGGCGTGGATGATGGACACGGCCGGCAACAAAGAGGCGCGCCAGGAGATCGCGATGATCAAGGTCGCGGCCCCGAACATGGCGCTGGATGTGATCGACCGGGCGCTGCAGCTGCACGGCGGCGGCGGGATGAGTGACGACTTCCCGCTTGCGGCCATGTATGCCCGTACCCGCGCGATGCGCCTGTTCGACGGCCCCGACGAGGTGCATCGCCGGCAGATCGCCCGCATGGAGTTGCGGCGGCAGATCGACGACTGGCCACGCAACCGCGGAACCAGCTAGCCGGCATGTTCTGGCGCCTGTCGACGACCGTCATCGTTCTGCCGGGAACCGCGCTGGTCTTCGTCCCTGCGGTCATCTTCTGGGCAACCGGAAACACCGGTGCCGCGATGGACTATATCGGGCCGTCCGACCCCGGATTCTGGGTGGGCGTGATCGTCGGCGCGATCGGTCTGGTCTTCGCGCTCTGGACCGTGCGTTTGTTCGTCAGCCGCGGCGAAGGTATACCGGCACCGTGGGATCCGCCGCAACAGCTCGTCATCCGCGGGCCCTACCGGCACGTGCGGAACCCGATGATTGCCAGCGTCTACATGATGCTGCTGGCCGAAACCCTGATCCTGAACACCTGGGCGATTGCCGTCTGGTTGCTGGTCTTCTTTCTGGCGAACGCGATCTATGTTCCGCGATCCGAGGAGCCGGCGCTGGAGGGGCGTTTCGGTGATCCCTACCGGCGGTACAAGGCGAATGTGCCGCGCTGGTTTCCCAATCCCTTTCCCTGGGACCCCGATCAAGCTGGAGAGAACCCATGATCGCCGTGATCTTCGAAGTCTGGCCGGCTAGCCGTTTCGCTCGACCAGTTCCCAGGCCCGGATCGAAAGCTGGCGTGCGAGGTCGCGGCGGAGCAGCGCTTCCGGAGAGGACGCGTTGCCCTGCAGGCCACGAAAATAGACGCCCTGGATGATCGCGGCGAGCCGGAACAGGCTAAGCACTAGGTAGAAGGTCCAGTTCTCGATCTTGCCGCGACCGGCGTGGCGGCAATAGGCGGCGATATAGTCTTCTTCCGATGGGATCCCCGGTGTCGAAGGATCGAGGCCGCGCATATCGCCGAAGGATTCCTCCGGCCAGTGATAGGGCAGGCAGTTGTAGGCAAGGTCGGACAAGGGGTGGCCGAGGGTCGACAGTTCCCAGTCGAGGACGGCGATCACCTTCGGCTCGTCATGGGCGACGATCAGGTTCTCCAGCCGAAAATCCCCGTGCACCACCGTCGTCTCGCTGTCGTTGGGCATGTTCTCCGGCAGCCAAATCATGAGCCGGTCCATCTCGGCCAGCTCGTCGGTCTTGGATGCCTCGTACTGCTTCGACCAGCGTGCCACCTGGCGGCCCATGTAACCCCCGACCCGGCCGTAGTCGCCGAGGCCAACCGCCGCGAATTCCACCTGGTGGAGGGCGGCCAGGGTCTGGATCATGGAGCCGTAGACCGCCGCGCGCTCGCTTTCCGGCAAGTCGGGAAGGGAGGGGTCGTGGAACACCCGGCCATCGGCATGATCCATGAGGAAGAACTCGGTGCCGACAATGGAGGTGTCCTCGCACAGGGCAAGCGTGCGCACCACGGGCACGGGCGTGTCGGTCAGGGCCGAGGTAATCCGGTGCTCCCGGTCGACCGCGTGGGCCGAGGGCAGGAGCTCTCCGGGCGGTTTCTTGCGCAGCACGTAGCGTCGCCCGCTGGCATCCGTGATCAGGAAGGTCGGGTTCGACATGCCGCCCTGGAACTGGGCCATCTCGATGGGGCCGGCTAACCCGTCGATATTGTCCGACATCCAGGCGACGAGGGGCGCAGTGTCGAAGCGATGCTGCTCGAGGACGGGGACGACCTGGTCGGTGCGCGAGAATGTTCGCTCGGCGGTGCTCATGAGCCGTCCCGCCGGCCGATCGGCTCGGGGTACATCAGGCGCACCGTCTGGGCGACGGCGGCCGGGCGTTCGCTGCCTTCCAGCTCGATGACGCTGTCCAGCACCAGGTGCACACTGCCGTCCGGGCGTTTTTCCGCCGAGGCGAGGGACTGCCGCAGGCGGACGCGGGAATCGACCGGCACCATCGCGGTGAAACGGACCTTGTTCAGGCCGTAGTTGATCGTGTGGGCCAGATTGTCGACATCGAAGAAGGCGTAGCTCAGTCCAGGTATCAGGGAGAGAACCAGGAAACCATGGGCGATGGTGGTGCCGGTCGGCATCTCCGTCGCTGCCCGCTCCGGGTCGACATGCAGCCACTGGTGATCACCGGTGGCATCGGCGAACTCGTCGATCTTGGCCTGGTCGATCATCACCCAGTCGCTCACGCCGAGTTCCTGTCCGACCATGTCGAGGAAGGCGTAGGGGTGCGAATATTGAGACAAGGTATTTGCTCCGTTTGACCAGATGGGCGGCGCTGCGCATCATGGCCGCCGAACCTGCGCCAGCGAGGATTACCACAGACCGGTGCGGGAATCAGGGGGGTGAAGATGAGTGATGTTGTCGGCTACGAGGTCGAGGGCCGTATCGCGGTTCTGACCATCGACAATCCGCCGGTAAATGCGCTTGGGCTTGCCGTGCGCGAGGGCATCGTGGCGCGGATGGAACAGGCCGCGGGCGACGACGCGGCCGACGCCATCGTCCTGATCGGTGCCGGCCGGACCTTTCCCGCCGGCGCGGACATTCGCGAGTTCGACCAGCCGGCGCGTGATCCCCACCTGGTGGCGGTGATCGACCGGCTCGACGGTATCGAGAAACCCATCGTGGCGGCGATCCACGGCACCGCGCTGGGCGGCGGGTTGGAGCTGACGCTGGGTTGCCATTTCCGTGTCGCATCTCCCGATGCGCGGGTAGGGCTGCCGGAGATCAATCTCGGCATATTCCCCGGCGCTGCGGGAACCCAGCGCCTGCCACGCGTCGCCAGCCTCGATCATGCGCTCGAGCTGATTGTCTCGGGCCGCCCTATCGGCGCGGCGAGGGCGCTGGAGTATGGGATCGTCGACACGGTGGTCGAAGGGGACCTGCGCGCCGGCGCGATCGCGTTTGCAGAGAAGATTCTCGCCGACCGCATGAACCGCCGCATCTCGAGCGAGCCGCGCGCGGGCATCGGGAGCGAGGATGAGTTCGCCGATGTCATTCAGAAATACCGTGATCTCGCCAACCAGCGGTTCCGCGGCCAGGAGTCACCCCATCAGGCCATCGAGAGCGTGATCGACGGGCTGCGCATGCCGTATGAGGATGCGGTCGCCGCCGACCGGACGCGCTTCGAGGCCTGCAAGAATAGCGATCAGTCGAAAGCGTTGCGCTATGCCTTCTTCGCCGAACGCGAGGCAGCGAAGATTCCCGATATCGGCAAGGAGGTCACCCCGCGCGAGATTGGGAGCACCGCCGTGATCGGCGCGGGCACGATGGGGCGCGGCATCGCGATCAGCCTGGCCGATTCGGGCCTGTCCGTAACGGTCGTCGAGGCCGGACAAGAAGCGCTCGATTCCGGCATGGCGGAGCTGGAAAAGCTCTATGACGGAATGGTCGCGCGCGGCCGGATCGACGAGGCGACGAAGAAAGAGCGTCTGGGCCGGATCACCGGTGCCGTTGACTATGCCGCGACGTCCGATGTCGATCTGGTGATCGAGGCGGCGTTCGAGGATCTCGACGTCAAGAAGGGGATTTTCGCCCAGCTCGACCAGGTTGCGAAGCCGGGCGCGATCCTTGCTACCAACACCTCCTATCTGGATATCGACGCGATCGCGGCACAAACGTCACGCCCGGAAGACGTGATCGGCCTGCATTATTTCGTGCCGGCAAATGTCATGCGCATGCTCGAGGTGGTGCGTGCGGACAAGAGCGCGCCGGACGCGGTGGCGACAGGCATGGCGCTGGCCAAGCGGACGGGCAAGGTGGGTGTGCTGGCGCGGGTTTGCCATGGGTTCATCGCCAACCGGTCGCGCGCACCGCTGGTGCGTGAGGCAACCTTTTTGGTCGAGGAAGGGGCCGCCCCGGCCCAGGTCGACAAGGTCCTCACCGATCTTGGCATGCCCTTGGGTCCGCTGGCCGTTAGCGATATGTCCGGGCTCGACGTCAGCTGGCGCATGCGCCAGTCGCTCGCCGGTGAACGCGACCCCGAGGCGCGTTACATGTACTTGGCTGACCGGATGTGTGAGCTCGGTCGTTTCGGCATCAAGGCCGGGCAGGGCTGGTATGCCTATGAAGACGGAGGCCGGCGCCCGTTACCCGATGGTGATGTCGAGGCCATTGCGGCCGACGTGGCCAGGGAGCAGGGCATCACGCGACGCGAGATCTCCGATGAAGAGATCCGTGCACGCTGCCTGTACGGCGCGATCAACGAAGGTGCCAAGATCGTCGATGAAGGGATTGCCGCGCGCGCATCTGACATCGACGTGATGTGGCTGTACGGCTTCGGCTATCCGCGCTGGCACGGCGGCATCATGTTCACGGCCGACGAGATCGGGCTCGCCGAGATTTACGAGCAAGTGAAGGCCTTCCATGGCGAGCACGGCAAGCTCTGGGAACCATCCCCGCTGCTCGAACGTCTGGCCGCGGAGGGCGGCGGGTTCACCCGCTAGGTGCGTTCATGAAGGTTGTTCGCGCCCACGAGTACGGTCCGCCCGAGATTCTGCGCATCGACGATGTCAGGCCGCGTGATCCCGGGCCCGGCGAGGTCCGCATTGCGTTGCGTGCCTGCGCGGTCAATTTCCCCGATATCCTGTCGACGGGCGGGACCTATCAGCACAAGCCGCCGTTTCCGTTCAGTCCGGGGCGCGAGGCCGCCGGAGACATCGTGGCCGTGGGGACCGGTGTCAGCGATGTGCGGGAAGGCGACCGGGTCATGGTCTGGTGCGGCCATGACTATGACGGCTATGCCGAGGAGGTGACCCTGCCGGCGTCGCGCGCATATCCGTTGCCCGACAGCATGGACTATGTGGAAGGCGCCGGTTTCTTCCTGGTCTACGGGACGGCCTGGCACGGGCTTGTCGACCGGGGCGGGCTGCAATCGGGCGAGGTGTTGGCGATCCACGGTGCGTCGGGCGGCGTGGGTATCGCGGCGGTGCAGGTGGCCCGGGCATTGGGGGGTGATGTGATCGCCTCGGCGGGCAGCCACGAGAAGCTCGAATTTGTGTGCGCCCAGGGGGCCAACCATCTGATCAACTATCGCAATGACGATGTGCGCCAACGCCTGAAGGACCTGACGAACGGGCGCGGGGTCGACGTGGTGTTCGACACGGTCGGTGGCGATGTGTTCCGCGCCAGCCTGAGCGCGATTGCCCGCGAGGGCCGTATCCTGATCGTCGGCTTCACCAGCGGTATTCACCCCCAGGCACCGACGAATATCGTACTGGTCAAATGGGAGTCTCTCATCGCGGTCCGGTTCGGCCAGTTCATCGAGACCTACCCCGATGAGACCCGCGCCAACCACGCGCGGCTGCTGGAGATGTACAGCGCCGGCCAGCTGACGCCGATCGTCGGGCGCACCTATCCGCTGGAGCAGGCGGTGGACGCCCTGAAGGCCCTCCAGAACCGCGAGATCACCGGCAAGATTGTCCTGACGACCTAGCTTTCCGCGTCAGGCCCCCATTCGGGCGCGACGAGCCGGCGTTTGCCGTCCGGAGTTTTCGAGATGCCCGGTGTGTCCAGTTGGGTCCGGTCCCACAACTGACAAGTGACCGGAATATGTTTCTGGTCCAGTGCTTCGCAATAATTGGTGTATTCGCAGACCCGCACCACGTCCCCATGACCGGCGTGAACCTTCCGGAACCAGTCCGGATCGGCGAGGCTTTGTCGCGCGAAGCCGATGATATCGGCTTTGTCTGCCTGCAGGATCTCTTCAGCCTGGGCAAAGCCGTGAATGCCACCGGTGACCACCAGAGGGGTGTCGCAGCCGGCGGCGCGTACGGCATCGCGAATCCGCGCCACGGGTTCGACGTTGCGCCCGAATGGTCCGCGATTGTCGGAAATATACTGCGGCATGCACTCGTAGCCGCTGGGGCCGGTATAGGGATAGGCCGCCTGGCCGACGGCGGGTTGCTTGGCATCCTCGAACTTGCCGCCGCGCGACAGGGACAGAACATCGAACCCGGCCTTGGCGAACTCGGTGCCGAACCAGGCCGCATCGTCCACCGTATTGCCATCTTCGATGCAGTCGTCCGCCAGGAAGCGTGTGCCGACCACGAAATCGTCTCCGACGGCGGCCCGCACCGCGTCGAAGACCTCCAGCGGCAGTCGTGCACGGTCCTCGCGGCTGCCGCCATAGCCATCGTCGCGGGTGTTCCGCGCCGAAAGGAACGACGCCATCGTATAGGCGTGGGCATAGTGGAGCTCGACCCCGTCGAACCCGGCGTCGCGGGCACGCCGTGCGGCATCGGCGAACAAGCCGGGCAAGACCTCGGGCAGCTCGCGGATCTGCGGCAGGTCTGTGTCGGTGACCCGTTCGTGGTAGCCCTGCCGCAGGGCCTCCAGCTCGCGTTCACTCAGCACGTCGTCCAACCGATCGTCCGGCAGCCCGGCCAGATGCGCGCGAACCTGGTCCTCGGGCCAATCGCGGGCGTCGAGCGCGTCGCGATGGCGGTCCGTGATCTTCAGGAAACGTTCGAAGTACTTCTCGGGCTCCGGCCGGCGGCGGATGGCGAGGAAATCAATGAGCTGGATCAGCAGTCGGGTATGCCCCTGGCTTTCCCGGCGCACTCTGTTCTTCAGTTCGGTCAGGCCGGGAATATATCGATCGTGTCCGATCCGCAGGAGCGGTCCCGAGGGAATATCCCTGATGCCTGTCGCCTCGACGACAATCGCGCCGGGCCGCCCGCGCGCGAAGCGTCCGTACCAGTCGAGCACATTGTCGGTGACCTCGCCGTCTCCCGTTGCTCGCCATGGCACCATCGCGGGAACCCAGGTGCGGCTCTGCAGCCCGACCGGCCCGATCTGGACGGGGCTGAACAGGCGTGATCCGGCGGCTTCCTGGGCGGTGGGCCAGTGGCCGGGATCGGGTGTCCAGCGGATGCGTTCAGGGGGGCGCCACATGATCAATCAGACGACCGGTCGGACGGACGGGCGGCCGCTAGGCTCGATTTCAGGTTGGCGAGGCTGGCATGGAGTGCCTCGAGTTCGGACCGCCCGAGGTCGCCGAAGAGATCCGTGATCCAGTCCGCATGGGCCGCTGACATCCGGTCGAAGGACCGGCGGCCGGCAGATGTGATCTCGATAATTTGGGCTCGCCTGTCATCGGGGTCGGCCCTGCGCTCCACCAGTTTTTCACCGACCAGTCGGTCGATCAGCGCCGTCACGTTGCCGTTGGTCACCATCAGGCGGCGCGACAGCTCGCCCATGCTCAGGCCCCGGTCCGCGCGCACGAGCTGCGCCAGAAGGTCGAAACGGGCCAGAGTGATGTCGAATTCGTCGCGCAACCGCTTGCGGACATCACCCTCAATCAAGTTGGCGCAGGTCAGCAAACGCAGCCAGGTCCGCAGGTCCAGGCGATCGTCATTCGTCAGGCCGGTTTCGAAATCACTCGTGGCCGAGTTTGTTCCCTGGGGCATCACGCGGCTTCCATGGCGTCGATCGTGATGGCCTCGCCGTTGGTTCCGCCGGCGGTGGGCGCACATAGCCGGGCGACGGCCTCGGCCACCTCGGCGGGCTGAATGATGCGTCCGTCCCGGTTCGCACGTGCCAGGTCCGCGCGCGCCTCGGCTTCCGTGCGTCCGGTCTTGGCCGCGATGTTCCGAATGCTCTCGCGTAGCATGTCGGTGTCGGTGAAACCGGGGCAGACCGCATTGACCGTGACGCGGCGGTCTGCGACCTCCAGGGCGAGTGCGCGCGTCAGTCCGACCACGCCATGCTTGGCCGCGCAGTAGGCCGACACATAAGGAAAGCCTTTCAGCCCGGCGGTGGACGCGATGTTGACGATGCGCCCGTATCCCGCCTCGAGCATAGTGGGCAGGACCGCATGGGTGCACGCGTAGACACTTGTCAGGTTGAGGTTGAGGGTGTTCTCCCAGGTCGCGTGACCAAGGCGTGTGAAGGGGGCGCTTTCCGCCCCGCCCGCGTTGTTCACCAGGATCGACGGGGCGCCTTGGTCCCGCACCAGATCGCCTAGGACCGAATCCACCATCGCGCCGTCGGTGACGTCGAGGGTCCGGAACTGCGCATTTACCCCGTGCCTTGTTGTGATTTCCTCTGCGGCTGTCGCCAGCACATCTGCAGTGCGGCCGACCAGGGTGAGGCTGGCGCCGCGCGCGGCCAGGGCCTCGGCAATGGCCCGGCCGATGCCACGGCCGCCGCCGGTGATGATCGCGGACTGTTTGTGGAGGGAAGCGGTGTCGGTCATTGCGGCTTGCATGCCTCGATCCAATAATTTTAATATTAAAAAATATAGCTATGAAATATCAAGGGCGATGATCGAGATTCTGCAACCTGTGGGATGGGTGCCGCCCCGCGGCTATGCCAATGGCGTCGCGGCGACGGGTCGCCTTGTCTTCGTCGGCGGACAGATCGGCTGGAACCCGGAAACGGGCAACTTCGGCAGCGATGACTTCGCAGCCCAGGTCGGCCAGGCGCTGGAGAATATCCGCGCCGTGCTGGCGGAGGCTGGTGGCCTCCCCGAACACATCACCCGGCTGACCTGGTTCGTCACCGACAAGCAGGCCTATCTGGAAAACCTGAAAGGCGTGGGCGGTTTCTACCGTGAGGTCATGGGACGTCATTTTCCGGCCATGTCGGTGGTCGAGGTCACGGCGTTGGTCGAGGACCGGGCGCTGGTGGAGATCGAGGCAACGGCGGTCGTCCCGGAAAGTTGATCGTCCGCCGAAAGAGGGACGCGTTCGGTACTTTTCATCTGCCGAGCGATATGGTCCCATAGTGAAATCACCCTGGGAGGAGTTGATAATGCTAAAAAAACTAATGGGCTTGGCAGCCATCGTGACGCTGATGGCGTCGCCGGCTGCGGCCGACATCAAGATCGGGTTCGTCACCACCCTGACCACGCCCGTCGCCGTGATCGGCAAGGACATGCGCGACGCCGTTGAACTGGCGATGGAGCATATCGGTGGTAAGATGGGCGGCGAGGACGTCGAAATCGTCTATGGAGATGACGAGTTCAATTCGCAGAAGGGCAAGCAGGCCACCGAACGCCTGGTGCTGCGCGACGATGTGGACATCGTGGCCGGCTATATTTGGTCGAACGTGCTTCTGGCTTCCGCCCCGGTTGTGCTCAACGCCAACAAGATCCTGATCAGCGCCAATGCCGGCCCGTCGCCGCTCGCGGGTGCGCAGTGCCACGAGAACTTCTTCAACATCGCCTGGCAGAACGACCAGACGCCGATGGCGCTGGGCGAACTGCTCAACCAGCAGGGCGTCAAGTCGCTCTACCTGGTGGCGCCGAACTATGCCGCCGGCCAGAACATGGTCGCGGGCGTGGAGCGCACCTTCAACGGCGAGGTCGTGGGCAAGGACATGACCGTCTGGCCGTCCCAGCGCGACTGGTCGGCCGAGCTGTCGAAGGTCAAGGCAGCGAAGCCCGACGGGGTCTTCACCTTCTATCCCGGCCCGGCCGGACCGGCCTTCATCAAGCAGTATCAGCAGGCCGGTCTTGAAGGCAGTGTGCCGCTCTATTCGGTCTATACGCTGGATTCGATCAGCCTGCCGCTGTTCCAGAAGGCCGGCATGGAGACGGTGCTTGGCACCAAGATGACCCAGTTCTGGGGGCCGGACCTCGACAATGAGGCGAACAAGAAGTTCGTTGCCGACTTCCGTGCGAAGTACGGGCGTTACCCGTCCTTCTACGCGGCCCAGTCCTATGACTCGATCCTCTATATCAAGTCTGCGGTCGATGCGGTCGGCGGCAAGATCAGCGACACCGACGGCATGCGTGCGGCGCTCGAGAGCGCGGATTTCCCGTCCATCCGTGGTGCGTTCAAGATGGGGAACAACCATTTCCCGATCCAGAATTTCTATGAGCGCACCGTGGTCAAGGACGCCGACGGCAACTGGACCACGGCGGTCGGCCGTACGGTCCTGAAGGATCATCAGGATCCGTATGCCAGTCAGTGCAAGATGGGGTGATCGTTTCCGTATCAACCAACGTTGCGGGCGGGGATGCATGAGCATCCCCGCTTGCATATCTGCCGTCGCCTAACCCCCGGGGCCCGATGGACTACGTCCTCCTCACCGAACAATTCCTGAACGGCTTCCAGTTGGGCATCATCCTGTTCCTGATGGCTGCCGGGCTGACGCTCGTGTTCGGAATCATGGACCTGGTCAATTTGGCCCATGGCTCGATGTTCATGATCGGCGCCTTCGTCGGCGGCACGCTGGCGCTGGTCACCGGCTCCTTCATATTCGGCGTCATCCTGATGATCCCGGCCATGCTGGTGATCGGCATCGTGGTCGAACGAATAAGCCTGCAAACGCTCTATGCGCGCGATCATCTCGACCAGGTGCTGGCAACCTTCGGCCTGATCCTGTTTTTCAACGAGGCGGTGCGTCTGATCTGGGGCCCGGAGGGGCTTGTCGTGCCGCTGCCCGACTTCGTCGATGGTTCCGTCGCGCTGGGGGCGGGCATCACCTATCCGGTGTACCGAATCGTGATCATCGTGCTGGGCCTGCTGGTGGCGCTCGGCCTCTACCTGCTGGTCTCGCGGACCCGCATCGGCATGTTGATCCGCGCCGGCGCGTCGAACCGGGCCATGGCCGGCGCGCTCGGGGTCAACATTCCGATGCTGTTCTCGGTCGTGTTCGGCATCGGTGCCGTGCTGGCGGGCCTCGCCGGGCTGATTATCACGCCGATCACCGCGGCCCAGATCGGCATGGGCGAGGATGTGCTGATCCTGGCTTTCGTGGTCATCGTCATCGGCGGCATCGGTTCGATCCGCGGCGCCTTCATTGCCTCGATCCTGACCGGCGTGATCGACACGATGGGCCGGTCCTTCCTGGATGTGTTCCTGTTGCTGTTCCTGCCCGAGAATGCAGCGGAATCGGCGGGCCCGGCCCTGTCGTCCATGCTGATCTACGTGCTCATGGCGGCGATCCTGTTTTTCCGGCCCCAGGGCCTGTTCCCGCCGAAGGGGGCCTGACGGGACATGGACGCGCTGCGCAACCCCACCAACATCCTGTCGGCCATCGTGATCGGCCTGTGCGCAATCGTGCCTTTCGCCGCGCCGGCGGTCGGCGAGCCGTTCTATGTCATCGTCTTCGCCCGGATCATGATCTGGGCCATCGCGGCCGTCAGCCTCAACCTGATCATGGGCTATGGCGGCATGATCAGCTTCGGGCACGCGGTCTATCTCGGGGTCGGCGGTTACACGATCGGCATCCTCGCGTTTCATGGCGTCACCAGCGCCTGGATCCAGTGGCCGCTGGCGATCGGTGCCTGCGCCCTCATTTCCTTGATCTTCGGGGCAATCAGCCTGCGGACGCGCGGTGTCTACTTCATCATGATCACGCTTGCGCTCGCCCAGATGATTTTCTTCCTGAGCGTCAGCGCCGAGCGTTACGGCAGCGATGACGGGCTCAACATCCTCACGCGTAGCGATTTCGGGGTCGAGTTCTACGACCTGAACCACAAGCTCACCATGTACTACACGATCTTCGCGGTGCTGGTCGCCAGCGTCTTCGTGAGCTGGCGGCTGGTCAATTCGCGTTTCGGGCTGGTGATGCGCGGGGCCAAGTCGAACGACACGCGCGTGCAGGCGGTCGGCGTCTCGACCTATCTCTACCGGCTCAGCGCCTTCGTGATCGCGGGTGTTATGTGCGGGATCGCCGGTCTGCTGCAGGCGAACCTGGAGAATTTCGTCTCCCCCGACATGATGGACTGGCGACGCTCGGGCGAGCTGATCTTCATGGTCGTGCTCGGCGGCATGTCGACCCTATTCGGGCCGGTGACGGGCGCCTTCGTGTTCCTGATGTTGTCCGAGGTCCTGGCCTCCATCACCCATCACTGGCACATCATTTTCGGGCCCTTCCTGGTGCTTGTGGTGCTGTTCGCGCGCGGCGGTATTGCCGGGCTCCTGACGCCCAGGTCGGCCCGTGAATAACGCGGCCCTCGATATCCGCCTCGAAGCGCGTTCGCTGCAGAAGAGCTTCGGTGGCCTGATGGCGACCGACAATCTGTCGCTGGAGGTCGCGCATGGAGAGATTCATGCCGTGATCGGCCCCAACGGCGCAGGCAAGACGACCCTGGTGCATCTCCTGTCAGGCCTGCTGCGCCCGGATGGCGGGCAGATCGTGTTCGAGGGTCGCGACATCACGCGCCTGTCGGCGTCCGCCCGGGTTCGCCGCGGCCTGGCGCGCTCGTTTCAGATCACGAGCATCTTCCGCGAATTCACGGCACTGGAGAACGTCATGCTGGCGGTGCAGGCGGGGCAGGGGCACAGCTTCCGTTTCTGGCGGCCGGTGATGCAGGACCTGCGCCTGATCGATCCGGCGCGCGAAATGCTCGAACGGGTCGGGCTCGGCGCGCGCACCGACGTGCAAGCCGGCAATCTCGCCCATGGCGAGCAGCGACAGCTCGAAATTGCGATCTCGCTAGCCACCGACCCGACCTTCCTGCTGCTCGACGAGCCCATGGCGGGCATGGGCCCGGAGGAAAGCCAGGGCATGATCGCGTTCCTGAAGGAACTCAAACGTGACTACACGATGCTGCTGATCGAGCACGACATGGATGCCGTCTTCGCGCTTGCCGACCGGATCACCGTTCTGGTCTATGGCCGGGTGATCGCCACGGGAACACCCGATGAAATCCGCAACGATGCCACGGTCCGCGCCGCCTACCTGGGCGGCGACGAAACCGGGGAGGTGGCCTGATGCTTGAGGTCGCCGGCATCGAGGCCTCCTACGGCGACAGCCAGGTGCTGTTCGGCATGGACCTGTCCGTGGGTGCGGGCGAAATGGCGACCCTGCTCGGGCGCAACGGCATGGGCAAGACCACGACCGTGCGCACCATTCTCGGTATTCTGCAGCCCCATGGCGGCGAAATCCGCTTCGGCGGGAAGCGTATCGACGGGCTGTCCTCCTACAGGGTGGCCCAGGCCGGCATCGGGCTGGTGCCCGAGGGACGGCAGATTTTCCCCAACCTGTCGGTGCGGGAAAACCTGGTCGCAACCGCGCGACGGCGGCGGGGAGAGGGAGAGGAATGGACCTTCGACAAGGTGATCGACCTGTTCCCGGCGCTGGCCCAGCGCCTCGATTCCGCGGGCAACCAGCTCTCGGGCGGCGAGCAGCAGATGCTGGCCGTGGGCCGGGCGCTGATGACCAACCCCGAGCTGCTGGTCCTCGACGAGGCGACGGAAGGCCTTGCGCCGCTGATCCGCCAGGAAATCTGGTCGTGCCTGGCGAACCTCAAATCGGCGAAGCAGTCGATCCTTGTGATCGACAAGAACGTGGATGCGCTGACGAAGATCGCCGACCGCCACCACATCGTCGAAAAGGGGCAGGTGGTCTGGACCGGCAGCTCCGATGCCCTGCGCGCCGACGCGGAGCTCCAGGCGCGGTATCTGGGGGTATGAAACCCAATTCCTTCTGCGTCATGCCCGGGCCTGATCCGGGCATCTTTTCGTGGCCGAACCTGAGATGCGCGGATCAAGTCCGCGCATGACAAAACGGAAACTCAGTTGTCCCGCAGCTTGAACCGCTGGATCTTGCCCGTCGCGGTCTTTGGCAGCTCGTCGACGAAGTGGACCCAGCGCGGGTACTTGTAGCGGGCCAGCGCTTCCTGGCAGAAGGTCTTGAGCTCATCGGCCAGCGCGTCAGAGCCGCCGCCCGCCTCCTTCAGGATCACGAAGGCCTCGGGCTTGATCAGCTCATCATCGTCGCCACGTCCGACGATCGCGGCCTCGAGCACGGCATCGTGCTCCATCAGCCGGGCCTCGATCTCGACCGGCGAGACCCAGATGCCGCCCACCTTGAGCATGTCGTCGCTGCGCCCGTGGCAGGTGAAGTGGCCATCGGCGTTGACGGAGTAGGAATCCCCGGTGCGGATCCAGCCGTCTGCGATGGCCGCGGCCGTTCGCTCGGGCTGGTTCCAGTAGCGCGAGGTGACCGATCCGCCGCGGATCATCAGATTGCCGACCTCGTCGATCGGTGTCGGATTGTCGTCGTCGTCGACGATGCGCGCCTCGTAGCCCGGCACCAGTTTGCCGCTGACCCCGGGCCTGGCATTGTCGGGGCCGTTGGCGATGAAGATGTGCAGGATCTCCGTGGTGCCGATACCGTCCAGAATTCGTACGCCGGTGCGCTCGTGCCAGCGCTCGAAGATGTTGGCCGGCAGGGGCTCGCCTGCCGAGACACATGCGCGCAGGCTCGACAGATCGGGCGTTGCGCTCTCAAGCAGGTGGAGCTGGGCCGCGAACAGGGTCGGCACTGCGTAGTAGAGGGTCGGCCGGTGGCGCTCGATATAGTCGAACATGATGTCTGCGGTCGGCCGGCCGCCGAACAGGACCGCCTGGCCACCGGTCCACAGCGGCATGGTCATTGCGTTGCCGAGCCCGTAGGCGAAGAACAGCTTGGCGGCGGAGAAATGGACATCGTCTTCCGTCACGCCAAGTGTTTCCACGCCGTAATACTGGCTGGTCACCACCGTGTCCCGGTGGGCATGGACCGCGCCCTTCGGCGTGCCCGTCGAGCCCGAAGTGTAGAGCCAAAAACAGTCGGCGTCGGGCGTCGCGGGCGCAGGCTCGAGATCGGCCGCCGCATCGGCCATCAGTGCGGCCAGGCTTGCGCCGTCACCCTCGGTCGGAAACCGGTACGCCGGACCGGGGGACAACGCGTCCAGCGCCGGGACCATCTCTTCGGCGAACTCGGGCGACCAGACGACGCAAGTGGCACCGGAATCGGCGACGATGAACTCGAAATCCCCGCGCCGGAGCAGCGAGTTCACCGGCACGGGCACGAAGCCCGCCTTGATGGCACCCCAGAACAGGAAGAAGAAGGCCGGGCAGTCCTTCACCGCCATGATGACCCGGTCGCCATGGGCCAGCCCGAGCCCGGCCAGCGCGTTGCCCGCCCGGTTCACGCCCTCGGCAAGCTCGGCATAGGTCGTGTCGCCGTCATCGGTGCGGATCGCGACCTTGGCGCCCCGGCCCTCGTCCAGGTGCCGGTCGATGAACGGCACGGCCACATTGAAGCTGTCGGCGAAAGTGAGCGCCGCGGGGCTGGCCGAATTGTCGACGGTGACGGTGTTTGCGGTCATGGGATCAGTGGAACAGGACGTATTCGAAATCGATGGGCTGGCCGTGGATGCCGCGCTTGGGCGGGGCGATCCAGCCGGCCATCTTGCCGGGTTCGGTGACCGGCACCATCAGCGAATTCACATAGGCATGGTCGTCGGCGGTCGGCAGCCATTCGCGCTTGCCCTTCTCCCATACCTCGCCTGTGAGCAGCGTGCCGTCGGGCGATGCGTGGACTTCGGAGAAGATACCGATGCCGCGATTGAATTTCTCGTCCGGCAGGGTCAGCACGAAATCGATGTCGTGGGCCGCGATCATCTTGTTGAACCGGTTCAGCCCGCGCTGGCTGTCTTTGGTGTAATCCTGGCGCAGCTTCAGGTTCATGGCCGTCAACGCCGCGATGGTCTCGTGGTCGATGCCGTCCGCGGTGACCTTAGGAATCTCGATCTGCTCGCCATCGAGCTTGTGGTCGTCATCAAGCTTGGCCTCCTGATAGCGCCCCTTCAGGCCCATGGAGAAATAGTTCGCCGCGTTGGTCGAGCGTTCAGAGCCGAACAGGTCGAGGCAGATCGAATAGTGGAAGTTGATCCATTTCTGCAAGGTCTCCAGATTGATCCCGCCATAGGGTCGGACATCCGCCGTGTCGTGCTCGCGCATCAGCTCGCAGGTCCGCTGCAGGATACGCATCACCCCGGTCTCGCCGACGAACATGTGATGCGCCTCTTCGGTCAGCATGAACCGACAGGTGCGCGACAGCGGGTCGAAGCCGGATTCGGCGAGCGCGGCGAGCTGGAACTTGCCGTCCCGGTCCTGGAAATAGGTGAACATGAAGAAGGACAGCCAGTCGTTCGTTTGTTCGTTGAACGCCTGCAGGATGCGCGGACGGTCCGGGTCACCGGCGTGACGCTCAAGCATCTCGTCGGCCTCCTCGCGTCCGTCGCGCCCGAAGAACGCGTGCAGCAGATAGACCATCGCCCATAGGTGGCGGCCTTCCTCGACATTCACCTGGTACAGGTTGCGCAGGTCATACAGCGAGGGCGCGGTGCGTCCGAGCTGACGCTGCTGCTCGACCGAAGCTGGTTCGGTGTCGCCCTGGGTGACGATCAGGCGGCGCAACTCTGTCCGGTATTCGCCGGGAATATCGGTCCAGACCGGTTCGCCCTTGTGGGCGCCGAAGCCGATTGTCCGGTCGGGTTCGGGTTCCGCCAGGAAGATGCCCCAGCGATAGTCGGGCATGCGTACATGGTCGAAATGGGCCCAGCCGTCGGTGTCCACGCTGATCGCGGTGCGCAGATAGACCTGCAGGTCGGTGGATTCGACCGGACCCATGTCCCGCCACCACTGGATATAGGCGGGTTGCCATCGCTCCAGCGCGCGCAACAGGCGGCGGTCGTCGCCCAGATTGACGTTGTTCGGGATGCTCTCGTTGTAGTCGGCTTTCATAATCTCAAACCCGTTTGCGATCGAATTGAGGTTGCTTTCCGGTCCCGTACAGCTCCAACGCACCGCCTTCGCCGACGGCGTTGGGGCGCTGGAAAATCCAGTTCTGCCACGCGCTCAGGCGGGCGAAGATCTTGCTTTCGATGGTCTCCGGCCCGGGAAAGCGCAGGCTCGCCTCCATGCCCGTCAGGGCATCGGGGGAGAATGCGGCGCGGGCCTCGATCGCCAGGCGCACTTCGTCGTCCCAGTCGATATCGTCGGGCGTGAAGGTGACGAGGCCGAGCTCCTCGGCGTTGAGCGCTTCCAATTCGTTGCCCGTCTCCGCCGCAATGGCGTCGAGGGCGTCGTCATCGCCCAGGAAGCGCGTCTGTAGCCGGGTCAGGCCGTTGCACATGGGCAGCGGGCCGAAATTCATGGCCGTCGGGCGCAGGGTCGCAGGCGGCGTGTTGGCGCCCTCGAAGGTGCCGTCGAGCATGTAGGACCGGTCGGCGGCGAGCGCCAGTTCGAGCAGGGTGCCGGTGAAGCAGGAGCCCGGCTCGATCAGGGCGATCAAGGAGCGCGAGGAGACGTCGATCCGCTTCAGGGTGCGGCGCAGATAAAGCGTGATCTCGCGTACCAGCCAGTTGTCCGGGTGATCCGCCAGCAGCGTGTCGCAGGCCGCGACGAGATCGGCTTCGCCTTCCGTGCGGAACACCCAGGTGCCGATCTCGGTCTCGTTGAACCGCAGGTGCAGGATTGCGTCGTCCAGTTCGCGGGCGATCGCCAGGGGCCAGAAATCGACCCCCTAGGCATGGATGCCGGCGAGATCGGCGGGCGGCGGGTCGGCCGGTGCGCGCACCGCGAGGGTTGCGGTGGCCTTGTCCCGGTCGATCGTGACCGCCAGGTTCGGGTAGGTGATATCGTCCGCACCAAGGGTGCGGTCCAGCGGGGTGAGAGCAACGCCGGCGCCGTCCGCCGGGCGGTCCGAGGCCTCGGCGCGCGCCGTCGCCCGCTCGGTCGCGACGTCGGCCAGCTTCGAGCGGGGCACCAGTTCGTCCACCAGGTTCCACTCCAGCGCCCGTTTGCCGCGCATACCCTCGCCGGTAGTGCAGAAGAAATCCGCCCGGTCGCGGCGCACCCGGCGCTTGTCCACGACCCGCGTCAGGCCGCCTGTGCCGGGCAGGACGGCGAGCAGGGGCACCTCGGGCAGGGAGACCGCGCTGGAGCCGTCATCCACCAGAAGGATGTCCTCGCAGGCCAGCGCAAGCTCGTAGCCGCCGCCCGCGGCGGTGCCGTTGATCAGGCAGATATAGCTCTGACCGGAATTCTTGCTGGCGTCTTCCATGGAATTGCGCGTCTCGTTGGTGAACTTACAGAAGTTCACCTTGGCGACATGGGGCGAGCTGGCGAGCATGGGAATGTTGGCGCCGGCGCAGAACACTCGTTCCATCGCCGAGGTGACGATCACCGCGCCGACCTCCGGGTGCTCGAAGCGCAGCCGCTGGATCGCATCGTAGAGCTCGATATCGACGCTCAGATCATAGGAATTGAGCTTCAATTCGTAGCCCGGCGCGATCCCCCCGGTCTCGTCGACATCGAGGGTCAGCGTGGCGACCCGGCCGTCGATGGCCAGGTTCCAGTGCTTGTAGCGGTCCGGGTGTGTCTCGAACCCAATCATGGGATCGTAATGCTCTCCTGTTTCCCGCTAGAACACTAGTGGAAGCCTATCGATTTGTTGACCGGATAGTGCGTGTATCCAACCAATTGGCGAGATTTGAGCGTTTGTCCATGGCAGGTGTCCCAGACCCGAAGATGCAAACCGTGACCGCGGCGGGGTGGCGGCTGGAATATTTCTGGACGCGCGTACGCACGGAAGATGAACCGGTCCTCCTGTTCCTGCACGAAGGGCTGGGTTCTGCGGGGCTCTGGCGCGATTTTCCGGCCCGTCTGAGCGCGGAAACCGGGCTGCCGGCGCTCGTTTACTCCCGCTACGGGTATGGCGGGTCGGACGTGCTGGCCGGCCCGCGCGATGTCGACTACATGCATGACGAAGCGTTGCAGAGCCTGCCGGTACTGCGCGATGCCCTCGATCTCGATGATGTGATCCTGGTGGGCCACAGCGACGGCGCGTCCATCGCGCTGATCCATGCCGGTGCGGGCCAGTGGCCAGTGCGCGGGCTGATCCTCGAGGCCGCCCATGTCTTCGTCGAGGATGTGAGCATTGCCGGTATCGAGGATGCGAAAGCTGCCTATGACACAACCGATCTGTCAGATCGTATCGCCCGCCACCACACGGACGGTGAGAAGACCTTCCGGGGCTGGAACGATATCTGGCTCGACCCGGCGTTTCGCGACTGGAACATCGAGGCGTGTCTGCCCGCGATTGATTGCCCGGTGCTGGCGATCCAGGGCGCGGAGGACGAATACGGGACCGAGGCGCAGCTGGCGGCTATCGGCCGGGGCTGCGCCGGACCGGTCGACACGATCCTGGTTCCCGATTGCCGCCATGCGCCACACCGCGACCAGACCGACGGTGTGCTCGCCGTGATGGCGGATTTCGTGGTCGGCGTCGCCGACTAATCCCCCGGTTTTCCCGGCCCGGTACTGTTCACGATCCGCCCGGCTTGATATGAACGTGGCATGGCTGACACTTACGATTTGATCATCAAGGGCGGTACCGTCTGGACCACCGGCGGATCCGCCGAGACCGACGTCGCGGTGCGCGACGGCAAGATTGTGGAGATCGGGCCGGTGTCGGGCGATGCGGGCGAGGCGATCGATGCCGCGGGGCTGACGGTCCTGCCCGGCATCATCGACAGCCAGGTGCATTTCCGCGAGCCGGGTAACGAGCACAAGGAAGATCTGGAATCCGGCATGCGCTCGGCGGCGCTGGGTGGTGTGACAGCAGTCTTCGAGATGCCGAACACCAACCCGCTGACCGTCACGCCCGAGGCGATGGCCGACAAGCTCGACCGGTCGAAGGGCCGAGCCTGGACGGATCATGCGTTCTTCGTCGGCGCGACGCCCGAGAACGCCGAAGAACTGCCCGAGCTGGAGCGCCTGCCGGGCTGCTGCGGCGTGAAGATGTTCATGGGCTCGTCGACCGGCAATTTGCTGGTGCCCGATGACGAGAATGTCCGCCGGGTGCTGTCCCATGGGGTGCGCCGGGTTGCGGTGCATTCCGAGGACGAATACCGGCTGGAGGAGCGCAAGGGCGAGCGTGTCGAAGGCGACCCCTCGTCCCACCCGGTCTGGCGGGACGTCGAGACGGCCATGCGTTGCACGACACGGCTGGTGGGGCTTGCGCGTGAGACCGGGCGGCGCATTCACGTGCTGCACATCACCACGGCCGACGAGGTCTCGTTTCTCGCGCAGCACAAGGATGTCGCGACCTGTGAAGTCACGCCCCAGCACCTGACCCTGGCGGCGCCCGATTGCTACGAGGAATTGGGCACGAAGGCCCAGATGAACCCGCCGATCCGGGATGCCCATCACCGCGCGGGATTGTGGGACGGGGTCGTGAAGGGAGTCTTCGACGTGATCGGGTCGGACCATGCGCCCCACGGCGCCGAGGAAAAGGCGCAAGCCTATCCCGCCTCGCCGTCCGGCATGCCCGGCGTGCAGACGACCGTGCCGGTGATGCTCGACCATGTCGCGAAGGGGCGCCTGACCCTGGCGCGTGTCGTGGACTTGCTGTGCGCGGGACCGCAGCGCATCTTCAACATCGCAGGCAAGGGTCGGATCGCGCTGGGATACGACGCCGATTTCACGCTCGTGGATCTCAAACAGACACGCGCGGTCGAGGCCGACTGGCTTGGCTACAAGTGCGGCTGGTCACCCTATGAAGGGATGGAGCTCACGGGCTGGCCGGTGGGCACGATCGTCCGCGGCAATATCGTGATGCGCGACGGCGAGCTCGCCGCCGACGGCCAGATCGGAGAACCGGTCCGGTTCAACGAGACGCTCGGTTAGGTCCTAGAGCTTCGTCGGGTTCGGCGCGTCGCCATAGACCTCGACCGGGTCGAAGACCTTTTCCGTCTCTTCGAAGGTGAGTGGCGTGACCGTATCCTCGCCCGCGCCCACGGGCACCGAGCGGAAGAAGCATGAGCGGTAGCCCACATGGCAGCTTGCACCGCCCTGAACGTCGACCCTGAGCCAGACCGCGTCCTGATCATCGTCGATCCGGATTTCCTGCACCTTCTGAACCAGCCCGGACGTCGCACCCTTATGCCAGAGCACCTGGCGCGAGCGCGACCAGTAATGGGCCTCCCCGGTCTGGATGGTCCTGGTCAGCGCCTCGGCGTTCATATAGCCGTGCATCAGCAACTCGCCGCTCTCGGCATCGGTGGTGACGACGGGCAGCAGGCCGTCGGCGTCGAACTTCGGCGCGAGTTCGTGGCCTTCCTCGACCTGCTCGATGGTCAGGCGCTGGGCGAACATGGGGCTTGCGGTATCGGACATGGGGTCACTTTCACTTAATGGGCGCGCGTTGCTGCGCCCGGTTTCGCGCGTGTTATAACGGTTCGCCCCCGCGCAATGTCAAGCGGGCGCTTCGATGTGAGAGATAGAGATGAGCGACGTCGCGCCGCAAATCGCGGACGAACTGATACCGGTCTCCCTGCTGACGGGCTTTCTGGGCAGCGGCAAGACGACCGTTCTGAACCATGTGCTGCACGATCCGGGCATGGACAAGGCTGCGGTGATCGTCAACGAGTTCGGCGATGTCGGCCTCGACCATGAACTGATGGTGGCGGGCAGCGAGGATATGGTGCTGCTGAACAGCGGCTGCCTGTGCTGCACCGTGCGCGGCGACCTGGTGAACACGCTGCGCGACATGGTGATGCTGCGCCAGCGCGAGGATGTGCCGTCCTTCGACCGGGTGCTGATCGAGACCACTGGGCTCGCCGATCCGGCGCCGATCCTGCACACGCTGATGTCGGACCAGCTTGTGACCAATTATTTCCGCCTCGACGGCGTGATCACGACGGTCGACGCGGTCAACGGTGCTTACACTCTCGACCGGCAGTTCGAATCCGTCAAACAGGTGGCCGTCGCCGACCGGATTCTGCTGACCAAGACCGATCTGGCCGGCGCGGACAGCGTAGCTGCGCTGGACGCACGCCTGACGGATGCCAACCCCGGCGCGCCGCGGATCCAGGTGGTGAACGGGGTCGTCGACCCGGCGCAGCTGTTCAATGCCGGCCTGTTCAACCCCGAGACCAAGTCGCCGGATGTCGAGCGCTGGCTGCGTGACGAGGCCTATGGAGAGGGCGACCCCCATGGGCACAGCCACGAACATGGGCACGATCATGATCACGGCCACGACGTGAACCGCCACGACGATCACATCAGCTCGTTCTGCGTGACTTATGACGAGCCCCTGCGCCTCGATGCGCTGGAGCAGTGGTTCGACACCATCATGATGCTCAAGGGGCCGGACTTGCTGAGGATCAAGGGCATCGTCAACGTGGCCGAAATGGACAAGCCCGTGGTCATCCACGGGGTCCAGCATGTCTTCCATCCGCCCGCGGTCCTCGAAGAATGGCCGTCGGATGACCGCCGTACCCGCATTGTTTTCATTACACGTGACGTCGAACGCGAGACCATCGAGGATACATTGTCCTGGTTTTCCGACGAGCGATTGCAGGTCCACAAGAATCCCGGTGACGGGGTCATACAGCCGAGAGAACCAACATCATGAGTGACACCGTTCGCGTAGAGCGCGCCGACAATATCGCGATCGTCTCTCTGCATCGCACCGAGAAGCGCAACGCCCTGCGGCGGGAGGACTGGATCGCCGTCGGCGATGCGATGGATGCGTTGGGCGAGGATGACGACATACGCTGCATCGTCTTGCGCGGTGCCGGCGATGAGGCGTTCTGCGCCGGTGCCGATATCGCGGGTTTCGAGGAGGAGCGTTCCGACCGTCGTAAGGTCAAGGCCTATGAGGCGGCCACCGACCGCGCGTTTCTGGGTGTGCGCAATTCACGTCATCCCGTGATCGCCATGATCCACGGTTTTTGCATCGGTGGCGGGTTTGAGCTGGCATTGGCCGCCGATCTGCGTATTTCCGCTGAGTCCGGCCGCTTCGGCGTTCCGGCGAAGAATATCGGCCTCTTTCTCGGCTACCATCTGGTGCAGTTCCTCGTCGATGCTGGCGGGCGGGCTGTGGCCGCCGAGATTTTACTGGAAGGCCGGGCGATTTCGGCGGACGAAGCGCTTGCGAAGAATCTGCTGACCCGCGTGGTCCCCGATGCGGAGCTGGAAGACGAGGTGATGAAATCTGCGCGCCGGATCGCCAACGGCGCCCCACTGTCGCACCGCTATCACCGCAAGGTTTTGAAGCGGCTGGCCGATCCGCGGCCCCTCAGCCGGGCCGAGCTCGAGTCCCAGTTCGACTATGCCGACAGCGAGGACTATATGATCGGCTACAACGCGTTCAAGAATCGCGGAAAGCCGAAGTTTCGCGGCCGCTAGACCGGGTCAGGACCAACCATTATGGCAAGCACCCTCGATGCGCCGGCGGACCGGCCCCCGGCGATCCGCCTGTTCGCGCTGATTTTCCTGCCGTTCGCCACCGGCTATTTCTTTTCCTATCTCTATCGCACGGTGAACGCGGTCATCGGGCCGGACCTGGCGGTCGAAATGGCACTGACGCCCGGTCAGCTGGGCCTGCTGACCAGCGCCTACTTCATCACCTTCGCCGCCGCACAGATCCCGGTCGGCCTGTATCTCGACAGCCACGGCCCGCGCCGGGTCGTGACGGTCCTGCTGCTGATCGCGGCGCTCGGCGCGTTCCTGTTCTCGATCGGTGAGGGAATGTGGAGCCTCCTGATCGGACGCGCGCTGATCGGGCTCGGGGTGGCGGCGTGCCTGATGGGGTCGTTCAAGGCCATGGTCGAATGGTTTCCCAAGGGCAAGCTGCCGCTGATGAACGGTTTGATTGTCGCGTTCGGCGGCCTGGGCGCAATATTCGCGACGGCCCCAACCGAGGCGCTGGTCTCGGAAGTCGGTTGGCGCTCCGGCTTTATCGCCCTGGCGCTGGCGACCCTTCTCGTGGCGGCGGCGATCTGGTTCCTGTCTCCCGAGCGCGAACGTAGCGGTGCGTCGGAAACCGTCGCCATGCGCTTCGGCGGCCTGATGACGGTCTTCCGCAGCGGTTTGTTCTGGCGGATCGCACCCCTGGCGGCCCTGTCGCAGGGCAGCTTCCTGGCCATCCAGACCCTTTGGGCGGGGCCCTGGCTTCGCGATATCGCCGGACTGGATTCCCGGACGGTCAGCTTCACGTTGCTCGCCGGTGCGGCCGGATTCGTCGCCGGCAATCTGATCATCGGCTTCGCCGCGGAGCGACTGGACCGGCGCGGCATCGCGCCTATCGTGACTGCCGGTGTGGGTATGGGTCTGTTCATCCTTGTGCAGTTCGTGGTGATGGCCGGGTGGGCGGACAGCCCGGTGCTGCTCTGGCTGGTGTTCGGCGCCACGGGCACCACCGGGGTCGTCTGTTTTGCGGTCATCTCCCATGCCTTCCCCGCGGATCTTGCGGGCCGCGCCAGCACGGCGCTGAACCTGATGGTGTTCGGTGCGGCGTTCGCGCTGCAGTGGGGTATGGGCGAGGTGATCAACATCTGGCCGACCGGTGCCGATGGCAGCTACGCCGCGGCGGGCTACCAGGCAGCCTTTGGGATTGCACTGGCGCTGCAGATCGTCGCCTTCGCCTGGATGCTGATCCGTCGCCCGCAGGCGCCGGCCCTCTGATCCGATTGCGCAAGAAGCGGGTGGTGCGCACCGTCGCGTGATGGCAAACCGAAGCCGTGCAGCATGGAGGGCAGGTGTTTGCCAGAGTTATCCGACATTTCGGCGCACGCCGTCATTCCCGATGTCGCGGCCATGGAAGCAGACCTTGAGGCGCAAGGGCATGTGCAGCTGGGCGCGTTGCTGCCGGCCGATGCGTGTCGGGTGCTCGCCGCGTGCTATGCCAGCGAGGCGGGGTTTCGAAAACGGATCGTCATGGCGCGACACCGTTATGGGCAGGGCGAGTACAAGTATTTCTCCTATTCGCTGCCCCCATTGGCCCAGGAACTGTGCGAACGTCTCTATCCGCCGCTGGCCGAGATCGCGAACCGGTGGAACGAACGCCTCGGCGAGGCGGAGTGGTTCCCGGCTCAATTGGCGGACTATCTGAATCTCTGCCACGCGGCCAGGCAGGTGCGTCCGACGCCCCTGATGCTTCGCTACGGCAAGGGCGATCACAATCGCCTGCACCAGGATCTCTATGGCGATCACGTATTTCCGCTGCAGGTGACGATCTTGCTGTCCCGGCCGGGGCGGGATTTCAGCGGTGGCGAGTTCGTCCTCACCGAACAGCGTCCGCGCCAGCAGTCACGCGTCGAGGTGGTGACGCTGCATCTCGGTGACGCGGTGATATTCCCGGTTCGCGACCGGCCGGTAGAGGGGACTCGCGGATACTACCGCGCGACCATGCGGCACGGTGTCAGCCCCGCACGCTCGGGCGAACGCACGACCCTGGGGACCATCTTTCACGATGCGGCCTAGCGCCTGCGACTGCGACTAGCCCTCCGAGCCGGGAACGGCGGCCTGGTCGCGGCGGAACGGCTGTGCGAACTGGCCCACAAAGTTCGTCGGCATCGGGCCGTCGATTCCGATATTGGACGGCGGCCTACGGTCGGGCAGGTAGAAGGTCTTCAGCAGCAAGTCGAACAGCATCAGGTTTTCGCCGTAGTTGCGATTGCCCTCGTCCGGGTTGCGCGAGTGATGCCAGCGGTGCACGGCCGGCGTGTTGAACACATAGTTGAGCGGCCCGAAGCGCATCTCGATATTGCAGTGGGTCAGCATGCCGATAAACGCGGTTGTCGAGTTGACCCAGATGAAGACATCCGAGGGCGCCCCGGCAAGAAACAGCAGCGGCTGGCTCAGCAGAATGCTGGTCACGGTATCGACCAGATGAAAGCGTCCGGTGTTGAAGAACCAAAGGCGCGGGGCGCTGTGGTGGACGGCGTGAAAGCGCCAGACCAGGGACCATTGGTGGCCCAGCCGGTGCGCGGTGTACAGGCCGGCCTCGGCGATCAACAGGCCCAGGACGACCTGGAAAAACAGCGGCCAGTGGGTCGGCCAGAATTCACCGCCCTTCGAGGCCGCGGCCTCAGCGATCCCGATGGTCACACCGACCACGACGAGGACTTGGGCAAACCCCTTGCTCAGCAGGGTGTGGGCGAGGTCGGCCCCCATCTGGCGGTCGTTCTTCAGCCATTCGCGCTCATGGGGCAGCAGGCGTTCCAGGACGAACAGGCTTACGGCCAGGATCAGGTAGGTGACGTTGAAATAGAGCGCGGATTTCCCGGCGGCACAGCCCAGCCAGGTCCCGCACAGGCAGGCGGCGAGGATGCCCGGCCAAAGCAGATAGGTCAGCACGTAAACGGCTAGGCCTTGTTGCCTGCCATCGCCGGTGATGGCGGCCACGTCCCCGTTCGAAACAATACTCAACTCAAACCTCCGCAAAGGATTTGGGCGTCTGATGCGCCCCGTCCCCTGGAGCCCCCAATTTCGGGAATTCTTATGCCACATCTGAGGTTGCTTGTTGCAAGGAATACCGCGCTTGATATTCCGACCGAGGCCTAGGGTGAGGCATGGCCCGGTTCAACCACCACCGTTCCCAGCTTGCTGTCGGATTCCACAAATTCGTGCGCCTCGGCGCAGTGGTCGAGGCCGAAGGTCGCCGCGACCGTGTGCCGGGCATTACCCCCGGCGAGCCATGCGGCGATATCGGCGCGTGCGGCATCGATAGCCTCGCGCGGCACGCTGTGCAGCACCATGAAGCGCACGACCGCGTTGCGCAGGGCCATCCGCATGAAAAGGTTCTGTGCATCGCCGCTTGAGTAATAGACGGACACAAACCCACCCTGCTTCAGGACGCGCCCCGTCAGTTCGAAGTTTGCGGCCAGGTCCACCTCGACGATGCGGTCGACGCCCTCGCCATTACTCAGCGCCAGAATTTGATCTGCCGCATCTGGGTCCCGGTAGTTGACCGTATGGTGTGCGCCGCCGGCTGTCGCATGTGCAGCCTTGTTGTCCGAGCTGACGGTCGCGATTACATTGGCGCCGCCCCATCGCGCCCATTGCACCGCATAATGGCCGACCGCGCCGGCGCCGCCGGTCACCAGCACGGTCTTGCCTTCGACCGGTCCGTCGGCAAACACGTTGCGGTGGGCTGTCATGCACGGGATGCCCAGGCACGCGCCTTCCGCGAAGCTCAGATCGTCGGGCAGGGAGGCGACCAGCCAGGAATCCAGGGCGATATATTCTGCCGCCGTTCCGAACGCGCGTCCGCGCTGGCCGTTGAACAGCCAGACCCGCTTGCCGAGCAGCTCCGGCGACACGCCGTCACCGACCTGGTCGACAACGCCCGCACCGTCGCTGTTGGGAACGATGCGGGGATACTCCATGCCGTAGGTGCCGAGCCCGCGGCGCTTCACGTCGGCAGGATTGACGCCGGATGCGTGCAGCGCGACCCGCACTTCGCCCGGACCGGCTTCCGGAGTCTCCAGTTCGCCCGTATGCAAGACATCGCGCGCGGGACCGAGTTCGTCGTACCAGACCGCCTTCATTTCATTCTCGCCCGTTGACCTGTGATATCGGGATGCTGTCGTGTTCGTGCGTCGATGTCATCGCCTAATCGAGTCGAAACTCAGATGGTGAGGCGTACGCATGGTGTGTCTCCTCGCGAGTCCGGCCCGGAGGGGTGTGGGGAATCCTGAACATTTGGGTGAGGGATCGCAGCCGGCGCGCTAAACTGGGCGGTCCGGTCACCCTCGTATCCATCGAGCCATCCCATGAGTGCATTCGAACTCCACCCCCAACTGGCCGCCGACACCGTCGCTGTCGCGACCTGGCCGTTGTGTGAAGTGCTGCTGCTGAACGATGCCAACTTTCCCTGGCTCGTGCTTGTTCCGGCGCGTCCTGACCTGCGCGACTATCACGATCTGACGGCCGATGACATGGCGGTTGCCGGCGCGGAGATCACCCGGGTGAGCGAGGCGCTGGTCGCGCTGTTCGCGCCGACGAAGATCAACGTCGCTGCGCTCGGCAATATGGTGCCGCAACTACATATCCATGTGATCGCCCGGTTTGCCGACGACCCGGCGTGGCCTAATCCGATCTGGGGCGCCGTCCCGACGGAGCCTTACGGCAAGGAGGCGCTGGACGAGCGGGTCGCCGCCCTTCGCCGGGCGTTTGACGGCGGGTGAGCAGGCAACTGCCAGACGTGTTGTCGGGCTGGTTCGCCGCGCGCGGCTGGACCCCGCATCGACACCAGCTGGATATGCTGGCAGCGGCGCGTGACGGGGATTCTGCCCTGCTGATTGCGCCGACGGGCGGCGGCAAGACCCTGGCGGGGTTCCTGCCGAGCCTGGTCGAGCTGATCGATACCGACCCGCCCGCCGACGGTCTGCACACCCTCTATATCTCGCCCCTGAAGGCCCTGGCGGTTGATATTCACCGTAATCTCGAATTGCCCATCGCGGAGATGGCGTTGCCGATCCGTGCCGAGACCCGGACCGGGGACACGCCCCAGTCCAAGCGTCAGCGCCAGCGCCGGCAGCCGCCGCAGATGCTGATGACGACGCCGGAAAGCCTGGCTCTGTTGCTGTCCTACGAGGATGCGGGGCAGATCTTCTCGGGCCTGCGTTGCGTGATCGTCGACGAATTGCACGCGCTTGAGGATAACAAGCGCGGCGACTTGCTGGCGCTTGGCCTGTCGCGGCTGTCGGGGCTGGCACCCGATGCCCGCCGGGTCGGGCTCAGCGCTACGGTGGCCGAGCCGGACCGGCTGCGCCGTTGGCTGTCGCCGACGCGCGATGCGGCCGATGTGCGCCTGGTGGTCGGGGAAAGCGGGGCGGAACCCCGGATCGGCGTGCTGGAAACGGTCGCCGAACTCCCCTGGTCGGGCCATATGGGCACCCACGCCATTCCGGAAGTCTATGAACTCCTGCGCGATGGCGGCACCACCCTGGTGTTCGTCAACACGCGCGCCCAGGCCGAGATCGTGTTCCAGGAACTCTGGCGCCTGAACGAGGACGGGCTGCAAATCGCCTTGCACCACGGGTCCCTCGCACCCGAACAGCGTCGCAAGGTCGAGGCGGCGATGGCGCGTGGCGATCTGGACGCGGTGGTGGCCACATCGTCCCTCGACCTTGGTGTGGACTGGGCGGCGGTCGACCTGGTGATCCAGATCGGTGCGCCGAAAGGCTCGACCCGCCTGTTGCAGCGGGTGGGCCGGGCCAATCACCGGATCGACAGCCCGAGCCGCGCCGTCCTGGTGCCGGCCAACCGGTTCGAGGTCCTGGAGTGCCGGGCCGCGGTGGAGGCGATCCGCGCCCATACACTCGACGGAATACCGACGCGTCCGGGCGGCCTCGATGTGTTGGCGCAACATATCCTGGGCACGGCCTGTTCCGGTCCCGTCGACCGGGACCAGATCTATGCGGAAGTCCGGACGGCCGGCCCGTATATGGACCTGTCGCGCGAGGATTTCGACGATGTCTTTGAATTCGTCGCGACGGGCGGCTATGCGTTGGGCGGTTACAAGAAGTTCCAGCGGCTGTTCCAGACCTCGAACGGGACCTACGAGATTGCCAACAAGACGGCGATCCGCGATTACCGCATGAATGTCGGGACCATCGTAGAGGCGCCGACCCTCAAGGTTCGCCTCGGGCGCGGACGGGTGCTGGGCGAGGTGGAGGAGAGTTTCGTCAACTACATGACCCAGGGCGACACCTTCGTGTTCGCCGGCCGTCTGTTAGAGTTTGTCGAGGTGCGCGAGACCAGCGTGATCGCCCGGCCCGGAAAGGGGGACGCCCCGGCCGTGCCGGCCTATGTGGGCGGACGGTTCCCCCTGTCGACCCATCTCGCCGACCGGGTGCGCGCGATCCTGTCGGAACCGAATAGCTGGACCGACCTGCCAGAGCAGGTCGCGAACTGGCTCGACGTGCAGCGCTGGCGTTCCCTATTGCCCTCACGCGACGGACTCCTGGTCGAGATCTTTCCGCGTGCCAACAAGCACTACCTGGTGGCCTATTGCTTCGAGGGCCGCAACGCCCACCAGACACTGGGGATGCTGCTCACACGACGGATGGAACGCGCGGGCCTAAACCCGCTGGGCTTCGTGGCCACGGACTATGTCATCGGTGTCTGGGGCACCAAATCGGCCGAGGGTGCAGACATCGAGGCGCTGTTCGACGAGGACATGCTGGGCGATGACCTGGAGGCCTGGATGGCGGAGTCCTCGCTGCTCAAGCGCACCTTCCGCAATGTCGCGGTGATCGCTGGGCTGATCCAGCGGCGCCACCCGGGCGAGGAGAAGACGCGGCGCCAGGTCACCTTCAATTCCGACCTGATCTACGATGTGCTGCGTTCCCACGAGCCCAACCACGTGCTGCTGCGCGCGACTCGGGCGGATGCGGCCTCGGGCCTGACCGATGTGCGCCGGCTGGCGGACATGCTGTCGCGGGTGCGTGGCCGCATCACCCATCGCCACCTCGACCGGGTCTCGCCCCTGGCGGTGCCGATCCTGCTCGAAATCGGCCGCGAGAGCGTCTACGGCGCGGCGATAGACGAGCTTCTCGGCGAGCAGGCCGAGGAGCTGATTTCCGAGGCCATGGACAATGTGGGAACGAAGGATCTGGGCTTCGATGCCGCCTGAGCGCCGCAAACAAATCACGGAGATCGAAACCCGGATCGGGGGGCGCCCCATCATTCTCGACCATTCCGGCGCCGCGTGGCTGCCCGACACGGGCGATTTGCTTTTCGCGGATTTACATTTCGAGAAGGGTTCGGCCTTCGCCGCGCGCGGGCAGGGGATGCTGCCACCCTACGACACGGCCGAGACCTTGCGCCGGCTGGAAGTGGTCTGCGCCCGGTTGCGACCGGCCCGGGTGATCTGCCTGGGCGATACGCTGCACGATCTGGCAGGCGAGGTGAGGATGTCCGATGGCGATCGCGGCCGGCTGGCGCGGCTGGTCTCGGCGCAGGATTGGGTCTGGGTTGCCGGTAACCACGATCCTGAGCCACCGGCTGATTTCGGCGGCGAGGCGGTCGCCGAGCTGCGCATCGGCGATGTTATGTTGCGCCACGATGTCGAGACCGGGCCGGATGCGGCCCTGCCCGTGGGCGAAATCATCGGGCATTACCACCCGAAGGCCGCAGTTCGGGTGCGCGGGCGGTGGATATCCGGGCGCTGTTTCGCGACCGACGGCCGGCGGTTGATCCTGCCCGCCTTTGGTGCCTTCGCTGGCGGCCTGAATGTTCGCGAGCCGGCGATCTCCGGGCTCCTGTCGGATGACTTTCGGGCCTATTTGATTGGCCGTGCCGGGGTGTTCGCGTTTCGCCGCGACCAGCTCCTGACCGATCCGAAACGCGCGGCCTGACGTAGAAAGCAGGGAAGAAATTAATCAGGTTCCATGAGCTCCGACGCACCCGCCATCGTCTGGTTTCGCCAGGACCTCCGCCTGACCGACAATCCCGCCCTGGCGGCGGCATGTGCAAACGGGCGGCCGGTGATCGCGCTCTACATCCTAGATGAGGAGAGTGAGGGCGTGCGCCCGCCCGGTGGGGCGTCGCGGTGGTGGTTGCACAAGAGCCTCGAATCCCTGGCCCTTAGCCTGTCCGAGACAGGCCAAAGGCTGGTGCTACGCCGCGGCGGCGCGCTCGGCGTGTTGAAGGACCTGGTGCGCGAGACGGGTGCGTCTTCCGTCCTTTGGAACCGGTGCTACGAGCCCGGCGCGATCGCCCGCGACACCGCCGTCAAGTCGGTGTTGCAGTCCGCAGGTGTCGATGTCGAGAGTTTCAACGCCTCGCTGCTGCTGGAGCCCTGGCAGATCGAGACGGGGCAGCGCGGGCCCTACAAGGTCTTCACGCCGTTCTGGAACCGGTTGCGCGAACTCTATCGTCCGCCGACGTTGGTGGAACCGGCCGCCCGCATACCGGCCGTACCGAGCGTGGCGGGAGATGATCTCGACCAGTGGTCGTTGTTGCCCGATAAACCCGATTGGGCCGGGGGTCTCCGCGATGCCTGGGAGGTTGGAGAAGCGGCCGCACAGCAACGCCTGAGCGCATTCCTCGATGCGCCGGTTGCGGACTATCCCACGGACCGTGACCGACCCGACCGGCCTGGCACCTCGTGCCTGTCGCCCCACCTGCACTGGGGTGAGATCGGCCCGCATCAGGTCTGGCGGGCAGCGGCATCCCTGATCTATGCGGGCGATCCACGAAGCGGGGGTGCGGAAAGCCTTCTTCGGGAACTCGCGTGGCGCGATTTTAATCATCACCTCCTCTTCCACTTTCCCACGATCGTGACGGCGAACTGGCGGCCGAAGTTCGACACGTTTCCCTGGCGCGACGATCCGCAGGGATTGGCGGCCTGGCAATGCGGGCAAACGGGGTATCCGATTGTCGACGCGGGCATGCGTGAGCTCTGGGCGACCGGCTGGATGCACAACAGGGTGCGCATGATCGTCGGCTCGTTCCTGGTCAAGGATCTGTTGACCGATTGGCGTGCCGGCGAGGCCTGGTTCTGGGACACGCTGGTCGACGCCGATCTGGCGAACAATGTGGGCAACTGGCAATGGGTGGCCGGATCCGGAGCCGATGCGTCGCCGTTCTTCCGGATCTTCAACCCGGTCTCCCAGGGCGAGAAGTTCGACCCGCAAGGCGGCTATGTCCGTCGCTGGGTGCCGGAACTTGCGGACGTGCCGGACAAGTGGATTCACAGGCCGTGGGATGCGCCCGCCGATGTGCGCGCGGCGGCGAATTTCACATTGGGCGGGAGTTATCCCAGACCGATCGTGGATCACGCCCGGGCGCGGGTGCGTGCATTGGAGATCTACAAGTCTCTGAGCGATCCGGACGACTGACGCAAGCCGGCGTTTCATGGATTTGTCATTGTTGCGTCACGGAACCTTGTCCCGCGGGGTCTAATTCCCTGGGCATGATGATTTGCTAGTCTTTCCCAAGGGAGCAGAGGATTGACCCAGGACCAGCCCGAATTCGCCTGCCGCGTTCGAAGCGTCGGATGATGTGCCGTCGAATTCGTCGGACAATGAAACCTTCGGCGGTGTCGTGCACAAGCGCTATATCGGCCGCATGTTCTATCGGGTGCCTGTCGGGGCCGAAATGTGCGGCCCGCAGTTCGCGCCTGACGACCAGACCCTTTTCGTGGCGGTCCAGCATGTCGCGGTCGATGGCGCCAAGGACTGGCCCCCGTTCGGCCGGGACTCGACATACGAGGATCACGCCACGCGCTGGCCGGATTTCGATGAGGCGATGCCGCCCAGGTCCTCGGTGGTCGCGCGGTCGGCGGCTAGTTGTCGCCGGGGGACGCCGACCCCAGCTCGTAGACGAACCAGATGATCATGGTGAAGAGCACCACTGCACCCGCCTGATGGGTGGCCGCGGCGTGGACCGGCACCACCAGCAGCAGGGTCGTGATGCCCAGCACCACTTGGAGGGCGGCGACCACCAGCAACCCGTTCGCGACCGCACGCGCGCGGGGCGCCAGGGCAAGCCAGCGGCTGTTCCACCACAGTGCCAGGACGGTGAGAAGGCTGAGGATGGCCAGCACCCGGTGGTGAAACTGGATGGTGCCATGATCCTCGAACGCGGCCGCGGCCGTATCGAAATAGCCCGGCGGTAGGATCGCGCCGTCCATCAGGGGGAAGGTGTTGAAGATCAGTCCTGCATCGGTGCCGGCCACGAAAGCACCCGAGAGGATGGTGAGGGAAATCAACGCAAGTGTGGCGAGCGCCAGGCGGCGGACGGTGGTCTGCTTCCCGTCGACGACAATCGGCCTGTCCGGGATGGTCAGGGACAGGCCGGTCCAGACCAGGGCCGCGTAGATCACGAATGCGAGCGACAGATGGGCAGTCAGCCGGTACTGGCTGACCTCGGGAATATCGACCAGCCCGCTGCGCACCATGTACCAGCCAAGCACCCCTTGCACACCGCCGAGCAGGAACAGGATCACCAGCCGTGGTACCAGGGCCGGCCGGACCCGGCCGCGGACCAGAAACCAGACGAAGGGTATGAAGAAGACCAGGCCGATCAGGCGGCCGAACAGACGATGGATATACTCCCACCAGAAGATCGCTCGAAATTCGGCAAGCGACATGCCCGCGTTGACTTCCTGGTATTGCGGGGTCGCTCGGTAAAGCTCGAAGACCCGCATCCAGTCCGCGTCTGTCAGGGGTGGCAGGAACCCGAGGATCGGCCGCCATTCGACGATCGACAAACCCGATCCGGTCAATCGCGTGATGCCGCCGATGACGACCATTGCAAGGACCATTGCCGCGCAAAGCAACAGCCACCGGCCGATGGCGCGGTCGTTGCGTCGTGTCATGGTTTGAGGGTCTGTGGTCGTTGCCGTCATAGGTTCGCGCCAGATCTTCGCGAAATCTGGAGCGTTAAGCGGCTAAGGGCAAGGCGGCGCGCCCATCGGTCGCAGGCGCGCGCCCAGCTTTGTTTGTTGCCGTTTACTCGACGGTCCAGGTCTGGCCGCGCCGCAGCAGCTTGTTGATGTCGGCCTCGCCCGCATCCTTGCCGGCCTGGTCGATCTGCGAGTGGACCGCAGATTCGTAGGTCGGTGCCGCTTCGGCGTAAAGCACGCCCAGGGCCACCGGGAAGTTCGGCGGATCCATCTGCGCCAGCATCGTGGCCAAGCCACGGTTGGTCTCGTCGTGCACGGCGATATCGTCGATGGTGACGCCGTTTTCGCCGAGTGTCGCAACCTCGAGGCGCATCTCCTCCTTGTTGAGGATCAGGCCTTTCTGCTTGTCCTCTCCGAACAGCAGGGGCTGGTCGTGCTCGACATGAATCTGCATCTCGTCCTGGATAGCCTTCTCGGTGAAGTGCTTGAAGGCGCCGTCATTGTAGACGATGCAGTTCTGGAAGATCTCGACGAATGACGCGCCCTTGTGCTGGTAGGCGCGTTTCAGGACTTCCGGCAGATGCTTCTGCAGAATGTCCGACGAACGGGCGATGAACGTACCGCCGACGCCAAGCGCGAACTGCGCCGCCGAGACCGGATTGTCGATCGAACCCAGCGGGGTCGAGGGCGACTTGGTGCCGATCTTCGAGGTCGGTGAATACTGGCCCTTGGTGAGACCGTAGATCTGGTTGTTGAACAGCAGGATCTGGAGGTCCACGTTCCGCCGGATGGCGTGCATTGTGTGGTTGCCGCCGATCGAGAGCATGTCGCCGTCGCCTCCGACAACCCAGACATCCAGTTCCGGGTTGGCGAGCTTCACACCCGATGCCACCGCCGGTGAGCGGCCGTGGATCGTATGGAAGCCATAGGTCTCCATGTAGTACGGGAACCTTGCCGCGCAGCCGATGCCCGACACGAACACCGTGTTCTTCGGGTCGGCCTCGAGCTGGGCCAGGGTGTTCTGCACGCCCTTGAGAATGGCGTAGTCGCCGCAGCCTGGGCACCAGCGGACTTCCTGGTCGGTCGCGTAGTCGCGGGCCTTGAGTTTTTCCGGGGGGCTTTGGACGTTCATTCTAGTTCTCCAGCCTGTCGAGGATCGCGTCTTCGAGTTCGCCGATCAGGAAGGGTTTGCCGTTGACCTTGTTGAAGCCTTCGGCGGGAAGCAGATACTGGTCGCGGAGCAGGGTCTTCAGCTGTCCGGTGTTCATTTCCGGCACCAGAACCTTGTCGAAGCTCCCCAGAAGCTCGCCCAGGTTGCGCGGCAGCGGCCAGATGTAGCGCAAGTGGATGTGCGATACGTCCAGTCCCTCGTCACGCATGTTGCTGACTGCGCGGTTGATCGGGCCATAGGTCGACCCCCAGCCCACGACCGCCAGCTTGCCGCCGGCTTCGCCGACACTGCATTCCTGTTCGGGAATGTCGTTGGCCACACCCAGAACCTTCGCGGCGCGCACGTCGGTCATCTTCTGGTGGTTTTCGGGGTCGTAGGAGATATGCCCGCTGTCATACGAGCGTTCGATGCCGCCGATCCGGTGCATCAAGTCCGGCGTGCCGGGCTTCACCCACGGACGCGCGAGCGTGTCATCGTCACGCATGAAGGGCTGGAAGTTCTCCGGATCAGTCCGGAACTGGACTTCGAACGGATCGTTGTCCCCCGATTCCGGAATGAGCCAGGGCTCCGATGCGTTGGTGATATAGCCGTCGGTCAGGACCATCACCGGGGTCATGTACTTGGTGGCGATGCGCACCGCCTCGATGGCGACTTCGTAGCCGTCTGACGGCGTTGAAACCGAAATCACCGGCATCGGTGCGTCGCCGTTGCGACCATAGACGGCCTGATAGAGATCCGACTGCTCGGTCTTGGTAGGCATGCCCGTCGATGGTCCGGCGCGCTGGGAGTTGACGATCACTAGCGGCAGTTCGGTAGCAATCGCCAGCCCGATGGCTTCCATCTTCAGCGCGATACCGGGACCGGAGCTCGAGGTGATGCCGAGGGAGCCGGCATAAGAGGCGCCGATCGCCGCGGCGGCGGCCGCGATCTCGTCTTCGGCCTGGAAGGTCACGACGCCGAATTCCTTCATCCGGGCCAGCTGGTGCAGCAGGCTCGAGGCGGGCGTGATCGGATAGGAGCAGAAGGAGATCTTCAGGCCGGCAAGCTGCGAACCGGCCAGCAAGCCCAACGACACCGATTCCGCTCCCGTGATGGTGCGGTAGAGGCCCGGCTCGATCTTGGCCGGCTCGACCTCGAAAGTGCCGAGCTCGGCCGGCATCTCCGCGGTCTCGCCGAACGCGTGACCGGCATTCATCGCGGCGATATTCGCGTTCGCGATGTCTTCCTTGCCGGCAAACTTGGCCTGCAGCCAGTCGACCGAGGCCTGTCGCTTGCGGCCGTACATCCAGTAGACAAGGCCCAGCGCCCACATGTTCTTGGAGCGCAGCGCTTCCTTGTTCGACAGTCCGAACTCCTTGACCGCTTCGACGGTCAGGCGGGTCATGTCGATCTTGACCAGCCGGTAGTCGTCGAGGCTGCCATTCTCCAGCGGGTTCTCGTCGTAGCCGGCCTTCGCAAGATTGCGGTCGGTGAAGGCACCGGAATCGGCAATGACAATCCCGTGCGGCTTGACGTCCGCCAGGTTGGTGATCAGCGCGGCAGGGTTCATCGCTACGAGAACGTCCAGCTGGTCGCCCGACGTCATGATTTTTCGGGCGCCGAAATTGATCTGGAATGCGGACACGCCGAATGTGGTTCCGGCGGGGGCGCGAATTTCGGCTGGGAAATCGGGGAATGTCGCAAGATCGTGTCCTGCGATGGCGGCCGTCATGGTGAACTGGCTGCCCGTAAGCTGCATTCCGTCACCGGAATCACCGGCGAAACGAACGACCGCAGACTCTATTTCCGTACGGTCATCTTCCGGCCGTTCGACGGCCGCTACCTCAGACATCGGGTGTTTCCTTCCCGTATTTCGACGAATATTTCTGATAATTCCCGGCTGGGTTTGCACCGCCCCGGATGCGGGGCGCTACAATCATCCGCTTGCACCTGCGATTCAAGCATAAACTCGCTCGTTGCGGGCCCAATTAAGGTGTTTTGCCGATCAGTCAAGGACTGCAATCATTTCGTCCACATTGACGAACTTTCTTCGCGGTGCGCCGGGTTTCGCCGCGGCGACTTCTGCCGCGTCGATCGCCTGCCAGTCGGCATAGCTCAAAGTACGCACGGACCGCTCTTCGAGAAGAGTCTCAAGAGCCTCTCGACCGGGCTTCGTACCGTCCTCGATGTCTTCGAAAATCTGGGTCGCGGCGGTGTCCCCGTCCGGCTTGTTGGTACCGATGACCCCGGTCGGGCCACGCTTGATCCAGCCCACTGCATAGACGCCGTCACCGACGCGTCCGTCATCGTGCACCACGACTCCGTTGTCGACATCGAACGGCACACCGGGGAACGGTGCGGAGAAATACCCGATCGCCGGGATCAGCAATCCGCACGGGATTTCGAAAAACTCGCCGGTGCCCACGGAGCGTCCATCTTCGACGCGTGTGTGTTCCATGCGCACGCCCTCGACCTTGTCACCGCCCAGAACCTCGACGGGCTTGGCGTAAAAGGTGAAATGACAGCGCTTGGACATGCCCGACGGGTCGACGTCGGGAAACTCCTTCATGGTGGCGAGATTGCGTTCCTTGAGCCGGCGATCCCTGTCTGACCAGTCGCCCTCGACCTCGTCGGGCAGCTGGGCCGGATCGATCACGGGCTGGCAATCCTCGAGCTTGCCCATTTCGCGCAGTTCGACATTGGTGAACTTTGCTTCGATCGGGCCGCGGCGGCCGACCATGTAGACATCCTTGATTGGGGACGCATCGATGGTATCGGCTGCGTGATCGGCGAGATCCGTCTCCGTCATTTCCTCCGGCGTCTTCACGAGCACCCGGGCGATGTCGACGGCCACATTGCCGTTGCCGATGACCACCACTGTCTGGGTGTTCAGGTCGGGATCCAGATCGGTGAAATCGGGATGCCCATTGTACCAGCCGACAAAGTCGGCCGAGCCGTAGACGCCGATCTTGTCGTCGCCGGGTATGCCGAGCTTGCGGTCCGTCGGTGCGCCGACAGCCAGCACGATGGCATCGTAGATTTCCTGGAGTTCCGCAATGGTCACGTCGCGGCCCACTTCGACATTGCCGAAATATCCAACCCCATCGGTGAGCGCAGTCTTCTCGTAGACCCGTGCGACCTTCTTGGTGGTCTGATGGTCCGGCGCGACTCCACCCCGGATGAGACCGAACGGTGTCGGCAAGCGCTCGATAATGTCGACCCGGACATCCTTTTCGCCCTTGAGCAGGGCGTCGACGGTGTAAAATCCGCTCGGGCCGGCGCCGATAACGGCAACGTTTATTGTCATGATTCCTCCCTAGAACTGGGCGGACTATATCTAATGCTTCCTGCGTCTTCTATCCCGTCAAACCGCATCGGGGAAAGTATTGGGAATTGCATTAGACGTTGACCTCATCATGAGTATATGTTGCCACATGGCGACGGAGTTGGTCGCCGGATCAAGGGGAACGTGAGAGCGCGACAAACGCGCCCTGGAACAACGATTTCTGAGGAGAGACGATCATGCTGCGCATAAGCGTTCGCACATATCTGATCGCCGTGATGGCGGTCCTTCTTTCAAGCCTTCCACAGTCCACGGCCGGGGCGCAACAGGACCCGATCCGGATTGGCGAGATCAACAGTTACACCGGACCGTTGGCGGCCTTCACCGTGCCGTATCGGAGCGGCTGGGAGCTGGCCGTCGAGCAGATCAACGCGGGCGGTGGCGTCCTCGGTCGGTCGCTCGAAGTCATATCGCGGGACGATGGCGGCAAGCCGGCCGACGCGGTCAAGTTCGCCGAGGAGCTCATTCGGCGAGAGAAGGTCGACCTGATCGCCGGGACGTTCCTTTCCAATATCGGGCTCGCCGTGGCCGACTTTGCGGAGCGCAACAAGGTGTTGTTCGTGGCCGCCGAGCCGCTGTCGGATGCCATCGTCTGGGCCAAGGGAAATGATTATACGTTCAGGCTCCGGCCCTCGACCTACATGCAGGCGGCGATGTTGGCCGAGGAAGCGGCGAAGCTGCCGGCCAAGCGCTGGGCGACGGTGGCACCGAACTATGAGTATGGGCAGTCGGCCGTGAAGGCGTTCAAGGATGTGCTCAAGGGACTACGGCCCGATATCGAATTTGTCGAGGAGCAGTGGCCGGCCCTGTTCAAGCTCGACGCCGGCGTCACGGTGCAGGCGATCGCGCTGGCCAAGCCGGACGCGATCTTCAACGTCACGTTCTCGATCGACCTGGCAAAATTTGTGCGCGAAGGCCAACTGCGTGGCCTGTTCGCCGATCGCGAGGTGGTCAGCCTGCTGACTGGTGAGCCGGAGTATCTCGATCCACTGAAGGACGAGGCCCCCGAGGGCTGGATCGTGACGGGCTATCCCTGGCAGTCGATCGAAGATCCCGCGCACAATGCGTTTCTCGAAGCCTATCAGAAACGGTTCAACGACTATCCGCGTGCGGGCTCGATCGTCGGCTACAACACCATCCTGACGATTGCGGCCATGCTTCGGAAGGCCGGCAAGGTCGACACCGATGCGATGGTTGCAGCGATGAAGAACCTGGATCTCGATACGCCGTTCGGCCCGATCACCTATCGTTCCCTCGATCATCAATCGACGATGGGCGCATATGTCGGCCGGACTGCGAAAGTAGACGGGCGCGGCGTGATGGTCGACTTCCGTTACGCCAACGGCGCAAACTATCTTCCCGACGACGCCACGGTCCGGAAACTTCGGCCCGGCTGGTAGTCCCGCGCGGCGACGGGACGCACAGCGGCGCTGGAGGATGTATTGAGTTTCATCGTCGCTCAGGCGATCACCGGTCTGGCCAGTGCGGCGTCGCTGTTTCTGATAGCCGTCGGCCTGTCGATCGTGTTCGGCGTCACCCGCGTGGTGAATTTCGCCCACGGGTCCTTGTATATGCTCGGCGCCTATATCGCGTTCACGTTGGTGAGCGTGATGGGTGGCAGTTTCGCCGGATACCTGGCGGCGTTCGTGTTGTCGGCGCTCGCCGTCGGTGCCATCGGCGCCCTCATGGAAACGACGTTTCTGCGTCGCATCTATCGGGCGCCCGAATTGTTCCAGTTGCTAGCGACCTTCGGCGTGGTCCTGATCATCCAGGACCTGACGCGCATTGTATGGGGTGCCGACGATCTGTTCGCGCCGCGAATGCCGGGACTGGACGGGGCGATCAATGTCCTTGGCCACCAGTTGCCCGAGTACGACCTGTTTCTCATTGCCGTGGCGTTTCTCGTGCTCGGTGGGCTTTGGCTGTTGTTTCGTCGGACCCGGTTCGGGGTCCTGGTCCGGGCGGCGACCGAGGACCGGGAAATGGTCTCGGCTCTCGGGATCGATCAACGTTGGCTGTTCACCGCCGCGTTCGTGCTCGGTGCGGCACTTGCCGGCCTGGGTGGTGCCCTCCAGATCCCGCGCCAGGCTGCCAGCCTGTCGATGGACCTTTCCATCATCGTCGATGCCTTCGTGGTGGTGGTGGTCGGCGGCATGGGTTCGATCATGGGCGCCTTCGTCGCAGCCGTCCTGATCAGCATGTTGCTGGCATTCGGCCTGGTGATATTTCCCGAGATCACGCTGGTCCTGATCTTTCTCGTCATGGCCGTGACCCTTGTGCTCAAGCCGAGCGGCCTGTTCGGGCGGCCGGAATTCACGACCGAGGAAGACCGGCGAAGTCCGGACCTGCCGTTGCGCGCCTCCGATGGCCTGCTGCGAATCTTCTGGTGGGGGTTGCTCCTGGTGGCGCTCGCTGCACCGGTCCTGCTGGGTGAGTTTGCCGTCATCGTCCTTACCGAGATCGCGATCCTGGCGCTGTTCGCCGCGAGTTTGCATTTCCTCTTGTGGGGGGGCGGTCTGATAACGTTCGGGCATGCGGCGTATTTCGGGCTGGGGGCCTATGGCGCCGGACTGGCGGTGTTTCACCTGTCCCTCGGCATGGAACCGGCCCTGCTCCTCGCACCGCTGGCCGGCGCAGCCGGCGCGGTGTTGTTCGGATGGTTCTGCGTCCGCCTGTCGGGCATCTATATGGCGATGCTGACGCTGGCGTTTGCCCAGATCACCTGGTCGGCGGCGTTTCAGTGGATCGGGTTCACCGGCGGCGACAACGGCATACTCGGTGTCTGGCCAAGCGCCTGGGCATCGAGCCCGGTCGCCTTCTACTACCTGACGCTCGCGGTCTGCGCCGCGGGCATCTGGGGTCTCCGCCACGTGGTCTTCAGCCCGTTCGGCTATACCCTTCGTGCGACCCGTGATTCGGCAGTCCGATCGGCCGCCATCGGCATCGACGTCACGCACCATCGCTGGCTGGCATTCACCCTGGCCGGTGCGGCCGCTGGTATCGCGGGCGGTTTCTTCGCGTTCGCCAAGGGCAGCGTCTTCCCCGACGTCCTGTTCGTGTCCACCTCGGTCGACGGCCTGGTCATGGTCCTGCTGGGTGGTGTCCAGTCGCTCGCCGGGCCGGTGCTCGGTGCGATCGTCTTCACCGAAATCGAGACCGAGCTGAACCGTCTGACCGAGCTCTGGCAGTTGTTACTCGGCGTCCTGATCGTGGCGCTTGTGGTGTTCTTGCCCAACGGATTGGCGGGTCTTGTACGCGCCGTCCGGAGGAGGCCGGCTTGAGTGTCCTGTCGGTCCAGGGGGTTGCAAAGGCCTTTGGCGGCGTCCAGGCCGTGGACGGCGTGTCGTTCGATGTCGGTGCGGGAGAACGCGTGGCACTGATCGGCCCGAACGGGGCCGGCAAGACCACGCTGTTCAATGTCATCAATGGTCAGCTGCGTCCGGACCGGGGATCGGTTCGTATCTCGGGCGCCGACACGACCGGCCAGGCACCGCATCGGGTTTGGCGCAACTCGGTCGGGCGGACATTCCAGATTACGGCCACCTTCGTGAGCATGACGGTGAGCGAGAACGTGCAGGTGGCGCTCGCATCCCATGCCGGGTCGGCCAGACATCTCGGGCGGCGACTGGGGCAGGCATTCCGGTCGGAGGCGGCCGAGTTGATCGAGCTGGTGGGGTTGACCGACCAGAGCGAACGGCCGGCCGCGGAACTGCCCTATGGCGATCTCAAGCGGCTCGAGCTCGCCGCGGCAATGACCAACGCACCTGCACTTCTTTTGATGGATGAACCGACGGCGGGTATGGCAGCCAGTGAGCGCGGGGCCATGATGGACCTGGTCGATTCCATGGTTACGACGCGTGGTGTGGCCGTCCTGTTCACCGAGCACGATATGGACGTGGTGTTCGGTCACGCCGATCGGGTCATTGTGCTCGATCGCGGCGGGGTCATCGCGGCGGGCACGCCGGATGATATCCGCGCTGATTCGCGGGTGCAGGCCGTCTATCTCGGCACCTTCGACGCCGAAGCGGGGGCGGCATGAACGCGCCCGCGATCCGGCTGTCGGGCATCGATGCCTATTACGGCACGGCCCAGGCCCTGTTCGGGCTCGATCTCGAGGTGCCCGAGGGCTCGATCACCGTTCTGCTTGGCCGTAACGGCGCCGGAAAGTCGACAACCTTGAAGGCGGCCATGGGGCTGGTGGATGTACGGGCCGGGCGGGTCGAGCTGGCCGGCGCCGACGTGACCGGGGCAGCGCCTTATCAGGTCAGCCGGGCGGGGCTGGGCTATGTGCCCGAGACGCGCCGGGTGTTTGCCGGCCTGAACGTGGATGAAAACCTGACCGTCGGCGAGCGGCGATCAGCGTACGACAGCCGGGTATGGAGCCGCGAACGCGTCTTCGATCTGTTCCCAACACTCGCGGGGATGCGCGGCCGGTTGGCCGGCCAATTGTCCGGCGGCGAACAGCAGATGTTGACCATCGCGCGGACATTGATGGGCAATCCAAGAATCGTGCTGCTCGATGAACCCTCGGAAGGATTGGCGCCGGTGATCGTGCAGCAGATTGCCCAGACGATCGGAACCCTGGCTGACGCGGGGCTGACCGTTTTGTTGTCGGAACAGAATGTGCGGTTCGCCACCCATGTGGCCGACCGGGCCGCGGTGATCGAGCGCGGCCGGATCCTGATATCGGGTCCGATCGAGGAGATCGCAGCGAACGAAAGCGTTCGTGAGGCCTACCTCACCCCGTAGGTTCGGCGGACCCGTCAGTGAATCTCGAACGACGCGGCGACGGGTTTGAATTTCGGCGGTGACACGATCTCGACCTGGCCGACTCGAACCGAGTGCAGCGGTCCGTCCAGGTTCTCGACCCAGAAATCCAGAAACTTGTGGAGCTTGGGAAATTCGGGCGGATAGTCCAGTTTCTGCCAGATGAAACTCTGCAAAGCCCCGGGGTGATCGGGCAGGTGATAGAGGGTTTCGGCGGTGGTCATCCGCCAGCCGTTCAACTGTAACGCAACGTCCCTGCGCATCGATTGCACCTCGCTTGGATAAAAACGAATCGCTCTCAGGACGAATTATCCGAAGCAAACTCCCCCACGAAAAACAAAATCTTGTTTAAGTACAGCTGGTTAGCGCCGGTCGACCGAGAGTGCTGCCAAACCCGGCGGCAAATTAAAGTCCGACCGGTGACCCCCAAAGCCTTGACAGCCGACACCCATATCACTACCTGTCTGGCACTCACGCGGGAAGAGTGCTAGCAACTCGGCGAGACCCGCTGAAAAACTTATATATTACAGGAGGATAAGGGGATGAGTTTTCGCCCTTTGCATGATCGGGTTGTGGTGCGTCGCGTCGGTTCCGACGAGAAAACGGCGGGCGGCATCATTATTCCGGATACGGCTCAGGAAAAGCCGTCTGAAGGTGAAGTTGTGTCGGTGGGCCCCGGTGGCCGGACCGAGGACGGCAAGGCGATTGCCATGGATGTGAAGGCCGGTGATCGGGTCCTGTTCGGCAAGTGGTCGGGCACGGAAGTCACGATCGACGGCGAGGAACTCCTGATCATGAAGGAGTCTGACATCATGGGTGTCATCGAGGCCACCAAGAAGGCCAAGAAGGCCGCATAACCAGGTTTCAAGGAGAAGTTAAATGGCTGCGAAAGAAGTCAAATTTTCGACCTCGGCACGCGACAAGCTGCTGACCGGCGTCGACACGCTGGCCGACGCCGTCAAGGTGACGCTCGGCCCGAAGGGCCGCAACGTCGTTCTCGACAAGGCGTTCGGCGCACCACGCATCACAAAGGACGGTGTCACGGTTGCCAAGGAAATCGAGCTTGAGGACAAGTTCGAGAATATGGGTGCCCAGATGGTCAAGGAAGTCGCTTCCAAGACCAACGACATTGCCGGTGACGGCACCACCACCGCCACGGTCCTGGCTCAGGCCATCGTTCGCGAGGGCTCGAAGGCCGTTGCGGCCGGTCTGAACCCGATGGATCTGAAGCGCGGCATCGACACGGCGGTCGAGTCCGTTGTTGCTGACATCGAGAAGCGCGCGAAGAAGATCCGCGGTTCCGAGGAAATTGCCCAGGTCGGCACGATTTCCGCAAACGGTGACGTCGAGGTCGGCAACTACATCGCGGACGCGATGCAGAAGGTCGGCAACGAGGGCGTCATCACGGTGGAAGAGGCCAAGAGCCTGACGACCGAGCTGGAAGTCGTGGAAGGCATGCAGTTCGACCGCGGTTACCTCTCGCCGTACTTCATCACCAACGCCGAGAAGATGATCTGTGAGCTGGACAATCCCTACATCCTGCTCCATGAGAAGAAGCTGTCCAGCCTCCAGACGATGCTGCCGGTTCTCGAAGCCGTGGTGCAGTCGGGCAAGCCGCTTCTGATCATTGCCGAGGACATCGAAGGCGAAGCGTTGGCGACCCTGGTGGTCAACAAGCTGCGTGGCGGTCTGAAGATCGCGGCCGTGAAAGCCCCGGGCTTCGGCGATCGTCGCAAGGCGATGCTCGAGGATCTGGCGATCCTGACCAACGGTCAGGTCATCTCCGAGGATCTCGGCATTAAGCTCGAGAATGTCACCCTCGACATGCTCGGCACATCCAAGCGCGTCTCGATCACCAAGGAAGAGACCACGCTGGTCGACGGTGCTGGCAAGAAGGCCGACATCGAAGGCCGGGTCAACCAGATCCGCGCCCAGATCGAGGAGACCACGTCGGACTACGACCGTGAGAAGCTGCAGGAGCGCCTGGCGAAGCTCGCCGGTGGTGTTGCGGTGATCCGTGTCGGCGGTGCGACCGAGGTCGAAGTGAAAGAGAAGAAGGATCGCGTCGAGGATGCGATGCACGCCACCCGTGCGGCCGTCGAGGAAGGCATTGTTGCCGGCGGTGGTACCGCGCTTCTCTATTCCACCAAGGCTCTGGATAAGCTGACGGGTGACAATGAAGACCAGCAGGTCGGCATCAACATCGTCCGCAAGGCGATCCAGGGTCCGGTTCGTCAGATTGCCCAGAATGCAGGCTTCGATGGCGCGGTTGTCGCCGGCAAGCTGCTCGAGCAGAAGGACACCGAACACGGTTTCGACGCGCAGGCGGGTGAATACACCAACCTGGTGAAGGCCGGCATCATCGACCCGACCAAGGTCGTGCGCGCCGCGCTGCAGGACGCCGCTTCGGTGGCCGGTCTGCTGATCACCACCGAGGCCATGGTTGCCGAGAAGCCGGAGCCGGCTGGTGCCGGTGCCCCGGCCATGCCTGATATGGGTGGCATGGGCGGTATGGGCGGCATGATGTAAGCCAGTCCCATTCGGACAAGACAAGAAGGGCCGCACCGGCAACGGTGCGGCCCTTTTTCATTGCCGCGACCTTATGGGCTTGGGACTAGTCTTCCTCGACCGCGCGGATGATTCCGGCCTGGTCGAGATCGGCCCAGCCGCGGTCCATCATTTTCTGCCAGAGCTCGAGGTTCGTCTTCAGGGACAGCAGATCGACACCGACCTGGTCGGCGAGCTCGAGCGCCTGAAGGATATCCTTGTGGTGGACCGAGGCCCGTCCGTGGGGCTCGAAGGCGCGCTCGACCATGCGGCCGCCATGCAGGTCGAGCACCCGCGATTCCGCGAAGCCACCCAGTAAGGCGGTTCGCACCTTGGCGGGGTCGACGCCTGCCTGTGCGGCCAGGGTCAAACCCTCCGCGACGGCCGCCAGCGTTATGCCGACGATGGCCTGGTTGGCGGTCTTGGTGACCTGGCCGGCCCCGACATCGCCGACATGGGTGATGTTCTGGCCGAGCACCTCGAACACCGGCATGGCGGCGGTCAGGGCATCGGCGTCTGCACCGATCATGATTGTCAGATTGCCTGCTTCGGCGCCGACCGTGCCGCCTGAGACGGGCGCGTCCACATAGTGCCCGCCGGCTGTGACCACTTCCGTGGCCCAGGCGCGTGTCTCACGGACCTTCGTGGTGCTCATGTCGATGATAGTCATACCGGCCGAGAGCCCGGACAGGACACCGTCATCGCCGTGCAGGACCTTGTCGACCGCGTTGGTGTCGGTGACCATCAGGATGACGATGTCGCTGGCATCGGCCACGTCGCGCGCTGTCGGCACCGCGTTCATGCCTTCAGCCGCCAGCTCTTCGGCCGGACCGGCGCTGCGGCTGGTGATCGTCATGCTGGCGCCCGCGGCATTCAGGTTGCGGGCCATCGGCTTGCCCATCAGGCCGAGGCCGATGAACCCGATCTTCATTCCTGCGATATCCGTCACCGGGCCGCTCCGCGATGGCCTGCCGTTCAGGCCGGCGCGTAACGCGCGCGCGCAGCGCGTTCAATGGCGGCCGCAGTCGGACGCTCGATCTCGAGCGAGTGACGGATCATTTCCAGCAGCCGCAGTTCTTCCTGACTGGTCTTGCCGTCGGCGGTGGCGATGTCGCAGGTCAGCACATAGGCCGTGTCGCGCAGGCGCTCGGGCAGGGCGTCGCGGATCTGGTCGAGGCCCTGGTCGAGGCCGTCTTCCTGGGATAGCAGGTCGGCGCAGTCGCGTGCGATGTCGGTCAGCTGTTCGGTGTCGAAGCCCGAGAAAACGGACAGCTGGTTGACGATCTCGCCAATCCGGCCGATTTCGGAATCAGTCATGTCGCTGTCGGCGGCGGAGACCATCACCATTTTGTACACGAGGGCGGTCTGGGGTTCGATCATGATGCGCTGTTCCTTGCTGATGCTTCGGGTGGTTAAAGCGGGCAGGGGACAAGCCGTCAAGCCGCCATTGGAGGGTTCGCCCATGGCAGGTATCGACACGCGCTATGCTCCCCAATAATTTGGGGTCATGTCCGCAGTTATCAACGTCGCAATTCCGGTTTTCGCGATCATGCTCGCCGGTTATCTCGCCGGACGGTTTCGCATCCTGGGAGAGTCGAGTTCTGAGGCGCTGAACGCATTCGTCTACTGGTTCGCGCTGCCGCCCGTCATCTTCCTGTCGATCGCCACGGTTCCCCTGGCGGATGTGTTCAACTGGCCGTTCATCTGGACCCTGTTGTCAGGAATGGCGCTGGTGGCCATCCCGTCCTTCTTGCTAGCGCGGTTCCTGTTTCCGAACTCCATCGCCGGGCTGACCCTGCACAGCCTGACCGGGATATTCTCGAACACCGGCTATATGGGAATCCCGCTGTTTATCGCGGCTTTCGGGCCGGAGGGGGCGCTGCCGGCGGTGATCGCGACGGCGGTCAACAATATCGTCTTGCTGGGGTTGACGATCCTGCTGGTCGAGATGGATCGTGGCGGCGATCACGCGCCCTTGCGGGTGTTCGGACAAGCGGTGCTGGCGGTGGTGCGCGGCCCATTGTTCCTGGCACCCCTGGCGGGAATTCTCTGGTCCTGGTCTGGGCTCGGGTTAGCCATCCCGGCATCGAATTTCTTCGGCCTGATGGGGGCTGCGGCCGGCCCGTGCGCGCTGTTCGCGATGGGGCTGTTCATGGTCGGCAAACCGATCGCGAGCGGGGCGGGCGAAGTGGGATGGATGGTCGTCGCCAAGCTCGTCGCGCATCCGCTCATCACCTGGTGGCTGGCGGTGGAAGTGTTTGCACTGGATTTCGAGCTGACGCGCGGCGCGGTGCTGATGGCTGCGCTCCCAACCGGTGCCCTCGCCTTTGTCGTCGCCCAGAAGTACGGGGTCTTCGTGCAACGCTGCTCTGCGGCGATCCTGGTGTCCACGGTGGTGTCGATTGCGTCCGTCAGCGCGCTGTTGGCCTGGTTCGGGACGGGTTAGCTGCCAAGAAAGTCTTCCGTCGCCTCGATCGCCTCGACCAGTCCGACCCGTTCCGGCACCACACCCTCGGGAAACGCGCCGAACAGCCGGGTCGGCGTTGCCGCGTCGAGGATCGTGAACACCCCGCGATCATCCTTGCGCCGGATCAGGCGGCCATAGGCCTGCGCGAGGCGAAGTCGTGCCAGCATGTCGTCGTAGTTCCGGCCGCCAAACGCGTCGCGTCGCGCGCGGTGCAGGATGGTGGGCCGGGGCCAGGGAATGCGGTCGAAAGACAGCAGGCGCAGCGAGCGACCGGGCACGTCGACGCCGTCGCGCACCGCATCGGTGCCCAGTAGGCAGGCATCGCCTTCGGCCCGAAATATGTCGATCAGGGTGGCGACATTCAGGGAATCCACGTGCTGGGCGTAGAGCGGCAGTTTGGCTGCATCGAGCGCATCTGCCATCCGGGCATGGACCTGGCGCAGACGCGCGATTGATGTGAACAGGCCGAGTCCGCCGCCGCCCGCTGCGAGGAACAGTTCGCGCATCGCCGCGGCAACCTGATCGGCGTCGTTCCGGCGGACATCGGTGACCACGAACACGCGGGTTTGCGCGGCGTAGTCGAAAGGCGAAGCGACCCGGCTGTGCACGGCGGGGAGCGGCAAGTGGGCGGCGCCGGTGCGCGCATCGGCGCTGTCCCAGTCGACATCGGCATCGCCGCTGCGGTCGGCCAGGGTCGCGGAAGTAAAGACCATGCCGTGGGCGATCGGCGCCATCGCTTCGGCGAAAGGCTGGGTCGGATCGACCCAATGCCGGTAGAGGCCGGCATCCAGCTCCCGGCCCTCGATACGCTCGACCTCGACCCAGTCGACGAACAAGTCGGACGCCGGTGTGTCGATGGCGTCGAGCATGTCGATCCAGGCGCCGATCAGCATCTCGCCGCGGCGCTGGAGCGCGCGGCTCACGGCTTCTATCCGGACACGCGTGGCGCTCTCTAGCTCGTCTGCGTCTTCATCGAGGCGGCGGATCAGGCGCGCGCAGAGCTTGTGCAGCGGCGTGGCCAACGCGACCAGGTCTTCGCGCAGCGCCGCGGCCGCATCGGGCAGGCCGTCGATCGGGGGCCGCACCTCTGTTTCGAGCGAATAGGGGCCGTCGCCGGACTCCGACCGGGCATAAACCTGTTCGCGGACCGTCGCGAGGAATGCTTCGGCAGGCCCCTCGGTGATGGCGCCGGATAGCCGGTTCAGCCAGCCCGGCGCAGGCAGTATTTGGGCCGCGTCAATCGCAGCGGCGAGCGCCTCGACGGCTTCGGAATCGTCGCTGGCGATCAGGTCTTCGGCTCGCTCGCGCAGGCCCCGCGCACGACTTCCGGGGCGGCGCCGTCCGCCGCCTTCATTGCCGAGCAGCCAACGGCGTAGTTCGGCCATTTCCCGGCCACTCAGATGGGCCGCGAAGGCGGAGTCCGCCGCGTCGAAAATATGATGCCCCTCGTCGAACACATAGCGGGACGGGACATTGGCGTCGTCGCCGGCACCGATCGCCGCCTGGATCATCACCAGCGCATGATTGGCGACCACCAGGCGGGCGCGGCGGGCCTTGCGCACACTGTGTTCGACGAAGCATCGATTGTAGTGGCTGCAGGCCGAGTAGATGCATTCGCCCCGTCGGTCGGAAAGCCCCAGCGTTGGGGCCACACCGACGAGATCGACCAGCCAGGCCGGAAAATCACCGCCCAGATCGCCGTCTCGGGTGGCTTGGACCCACCGCGCGGTCAGGGCCACGCCAAGGGCGTTGCGCCGCTGGAACGTCGTGAAGCGCCCGGCGGCGTCCTCCAGGTTCAGCAGGCAGAGATAATTCTCGCGACCCTTGCGGATGACAACCTGGCGGGCCTTTTCATCGGGGTCCGGATACAGGCGTGCGAGCTCCTGATCGATCTGCTGCTGTAGGTTGCGTGTGTAGGTGCTGATCCAGACGGGACCGGCGTTCTTTTCCGACCAGACGCTGGCCGGCGCGATATAACCGAGCGTCTTGCCGGTGCCCGTACCGGCCTCGGCGAGGACGATGTTGGGACTGTCGGGTGCCGGCCGTGGCTCGAAGGCCATGGCTGTGGCGGCCGCATAGTCGCGCTGCCCGCTTCGGCTTTCGGACTCGGCGCCCAACAGCATGGCCAGTCGCTCCTGCGCTTCATCGGCCGTGACGGGCTCGTTGCCGGGTGGCGGCTCGGGCGCCGTCTCTCCCCATTCCGGTACGTCGCGCCAGACGGCGAGTGCGCCTGTGGGCAAGTTGGTGCCGTCGTCGGGCCACGGGGCGGCGTCGAGGGCTGTCAGCACCAATGGCGCCCAGAGCCAGCCGGCACGCTGCAGGGTGCGCGCGATCGACACCATGTCTTCATACGTGTCGCGGTCGTCGGCAATGTCATTCAGCAGCCGGTCGGCGATGATGGTAAGCAGCGCGCCGTCATCGGTGGCGTCGTCTGCCTCCGTAGATATGCCCAGCGTGCGCGACAAGCCGCGGATCGTGGGCAGCGTAAACTCTGCCGGCCGCGCAAAGGCGAACAGCTCAAGCACGTCATACCCGTCCACATGCTCGACCCCCAGGCGCCGCGCCGTGGCTGGTGCATGGCACAGCAATGGCGGTTGTGCACGCGCCAGCCGCGCGGCTTCCTCGGCGCCCACGGCCTCGCTGTCGCTGCCCGGCATACGCCATGTGGCGAAGCCGCGTGCGGCAACCAGGGCCGGAAGTTCGCGCGCGAGAATGCCGGAGGGTGGAACGGCGTGTTCGGACATCGGATGACCTTAGCGGGCTCGCCCCGAATCTCTAAAGGTTTCAGAGAATTCTGCCGGTATTCCCGGCGTATCACCTTTGAAACAGGATGACCCGGCAAGCCCCCGCACCAGATAATGCCGTGTCTCTCGTGGTGCGCGAGTATCGCGGTAGGTGTTTGCCCAGGATGGAGCAACGAACATGGATCTGAGTTCTGCGAGTCAGGTATCGACTCTCGTGCGCGAACCGGCGCGCGTCGGCGGTACGGCTGCGCCGGTCCCCGCGGCGAGCGAGGCAAGCAGCGATTCCGGCGGCCAAGCTGGCGGTTGATCTGTCGCGCCGCCGCAAGCTGTTCGCCCGGTCCAACCGGTCGAGGAGCCGCATTTGCCCGTGCCGGGTTCGCCCGAACCCCCGGACGGCCAGGCAGAGCGATTCGATATAGAGGTTTGAACGCGGCCTGTTGCTGTGTCCGGACCCGGTTCGGAGGAGGATGTCGGGTTGGCCGCGGCGGGCGTGGATACCCGCTGCTGTTGACCTGATTCCTGCCCGCGCCTAATTTCCGCCGTCACACGAAACCGGCGGACACCAACGGCGCAAATGGCGATCGATCACGATACACTTCTGGCTGCGAAGGCCTGGCCGTTCCAGGAAGCGCGCGCGATCGTCGATCGCCTGGGCGGGACGAATTCCGACCGGACGCCGGAGAAGGGTCATGTCCTTTTCGAGACCGGCTACGGCCCCTCGGGCCTGCCCCACATCGGCACGTTCGGCGAGGTGGCGCGCACGACAATGGTGCGCCACGCCTTTGCGACGATGTCGGATGTTCCCACGCGCCTGATCGCCTTCTCCGACGATATGGACGGGCTGCGCAAGGTGCCCACGAACGTGCCCGAGCAGGAGATGCTGGCAGAACATCTGGGCAAGCCGCTGACCGCCGTCCCTGACCCGTTCGGCACCCATGAGAGCTTCGGGGGCCACAACAATGCGCGCCTGCAGGCGTTTCTCGATGCGTTCGGCTTCGAATACGAGTTCCTGAGCTCGACCGAGTGCTACAGCTCGGGCCGGTTCGACGGGACCCTGCGCCGGATGCTCGCGCATTACGACGAGGTGATGGCGGTGATCCTGCCGACCCTCGGTAAGGAACGTCAGGCGACCTACAGCCCCTTCCTACCGGTCTGCCCGCGCACGGGCGTCGTCCTGCAGGTACCGATGGAGAAGATCGATCCCGATGCCGGCACGGTTGTCTATCGCGACCCCGAAACGGACGAAGCGGTCGAAACACCGGTGACCGGCGGGCACTGCAAGCTTCAGTGGAAGGCCGATTGGGCGATGCGTTGGGTCGCGCTCGAGGTCGACTATGAGATGTCGGGCAAGGATTTGATCGATTCCGTGAACCTTTCGAGCAAGATCGCCCGCATCCTCGGTGCACAGCCGCCGGTCGGGCTGACCTATGAGCTGTTCCTCGATGAACACGGCCAGAAAATCTCGAAGACGATCGGCAACGGACTGACCCTCGAAGAGTGGCTGACCTACGGGCCGGCCGAGAGTCTGTCGCAGTTCATGTATGGGAAGCCCAAGACGGCCAAGCGCCTCTATTTCGATGTCATTCCGAAGTCCGTCGACGAATACCTCACCCACGTCTCGAAGCTTCCCGAGCAGGAACCGGCCCAACAGCTGGAGAACCCGGCCTGGCACATCCATTCCGGCGATGTGCCGCCGTCGAGTTCCGATCTCTCCTTCGGTCTGCTTCTGAATCTGGTCGCCGCGGCGAACTCAGATGATCCGCAAGTTCTCTGGGGCTTCATCGCCCGCTACGCCGCTGGCGCGACGCCGGAGAACAATCCCATGCTCGATCGGCTGGTTGGCCACGCGATCGCCTATTACACTGACTTCGTGAAGCCGACGAAACAGTATCGCGCGCCCGACGCGCGCGAACACGCCGCCCTTACGGATCTGGCGGACCGGTTTGCTGCCATGCCCGAGGGCGCGGACGCGGAAGCCCTGCAGAACGAGGTCTATGCGGTCGGCAAGGAGCACGAGTTCGAGCCCCTTCGCGACTGGTTCCGGGCGCTGTACGAGGTCCTGTTCGGACAGAGCCAGGGTCCGCGTTTCGGGTCCTTTGCCGCCCTGTATGGGCGTGATGAGACCGTGACCCTGCTGCGCCGCGCCCTTGCCGGCGAGGATCTCAGCGCCGCCTAGCGGCGCGAATGGGCGAAATCCCAATATAGTTCACGTGCCCGCCGATAGATCGGGCCGGCCTGCAGCTGCCGGTCCTCATACTGGGTGACCGGCTGCACCTTGCCGTAGTTGCCCGAGTTGAAGATTTCGTCGGCACCGTCGAGCTCGCCGACCTCGACCGTGCGCTCCTCGACCTCGATCCCGTCGTCGCGCATCAAGCCGATCAGCCGCTGTCGGGTGATCCCGTTGAGGAACGATCCATTGGGCACGGGTGTGATGGCGACCCCGTCCTTCACGATCCAGATATTCGCCGTTGCGAACTCGGCCACATGTCCAAACCCGTCGCGCATCACAGGGTTCTGGAAGCCGCGGTCGCGAGCATCGATGATGGCGCGCGAGGAATTCGGGTAGTGGCACGACGCCTTGGCGTCGGTCGGCGCGGTCTCGGGCCCCGGACGGCGATAGGGGCTGAGGCAACAGGTGAAACCCTCGCCGGTCGGCATCGGCGCCTCGAACACCGTCAGCACGAAGCGGGTGCTTTCGGGGTCCGGTGCCAGCAAGCTTATTCCGGCGTCGGCATACAGCATCGGCCGGATGTAGAGCTCGGCGCCGTCCGGGAACCGGGCGATGCCGTCGCGGGCCACCGCTTCAATCTCCTCGGCCGACAGGGGGGAATTCAGGTGCATCGCAGTGGCGGAATTGACCGCCCGCTGGCAGTGCCGGTTGAGATCGGGTGTCACGCCTTCGAATGCACGTGCGCCGTCAAAGGCGATCGAGCCAAGCCAGATGGCGTGGGAGGTGGCACCGATGACGGGCACGTTGCCATCGTGCCAGTCGCCGTCGATGAAGGTGATTGCAGCCAAGGGAACGCTCCCGCGTCGAATTGAAGATATTCAAGATAGCGCCAAGGGGATGGCGCGGGCGACCCCTCTCTTTACGCGGCGGTGCCGCGAACGCATATTCACGTTATGGCGATACTCAAGATAGCCCGGATGGGCCATCCGATCCTGCGTGAGCGGGCAGCGGATGTACCGGACCCCACGGCCCCCGAGGTCTCGCGTCTCGTGGATGCGATGATCGAGACAATGGAGGATGCCGACGGCACCGGCCTGGCGGCGCCGCAGGTCCACATGCCCTGGCGCATTGTCGTCTACAAGGTCGAGGATGAGCGCGCCGGCACCGAGGAGGGCGATCCGGACGGTGCCGGTGGTGTGCCCCTGACGGTGATGGTGAACCCGGTGGTCGAACCCGTTGGGGACGAGACGAACGTTGGGTTCGAGGCCTGCCTGTCAGTTCCCGGAATGGCCGGTCCGGTGCGCCGCCACAGCCAGGTTCGGGTGACGTATCACACCACGGACGGCGAGGAGGTCGTGCGCGATGCAGAAGGTTTCCATGCGCGCGTCATCCAGCATCAATGCGATCATCTCGACGGCATCCTGTACCCGATGCGGGTCGAGGATATGGGCCAGTTCGGCTTCGTCGACGAGTTGAGCCGCTGCCACGACGAGGCGGCCGATGACTGACGCGGCCGACTCCAGCCGGCTGGAGCGGCGACGCGCCATTCTCGCGGCCATGTTGCCCCATGTTCCGTTCGACGGCTGGTCGGACCGGACCCTGCGCCGGGCAGCTGCCGATGCGGATCTCGATCCGGCGGTCGCGCGATTGGCGTTTCCGGGCGGGGCTGCAGAGGTCATCGCGTTCTGGAGCGATGAGGTCGACCGGGCTGCCGTGGCTGCCTATGCCGCACGCGATGGCGATGGGATGAAGTTTCGCGAGCGCATTGCCTATCTCGTGCGCGCACGCATCGAGGCGCTGGCGGGTGATCGCGAAAGTGTCCGCCGGGCCCTGACCCATCTGGCGCAACCGCAACATGCGGGCCTGGGCATGCAGTGCCTGTACCGCACCGTCGACGAGCTTTGGCATGCGGCGGGCGACCGCTCGACGGATTTCAATTTCTATACGAAACGCCTGACGCTCGCCGGGGTGTATTCCTCGACGCTCCTGTTCTGGCTCGATGATGAATCGGACGACAGCACGGAGACATGGCGGTTTCTCGATCGCCGGATTGCCGGCGTGATGCGCATTCCTGCACGTCGCCAGAAACTGCAGCAGGCCGGCCAGTTGTTCCCGAACTCCAGACGCTTCGCGCGCATGGTCTCGGAGCGCTTGCGTGAAGGCCGCGTCGGCTAGGGCATGGATCGTGCGATTCAGGTGCGCGAACGCGGGCTGGGCGACACTCCCTCGATAGAGCATATCTATCTTGCTGCTTTTCCCGATGAGGATCTGCTGCCGGTTGTGCGCGAACTGCTCCGGGAGACGCGGGGCGTTTTGTCGCTGGTCGCTGTATCGGATGACGCCGTCGTCGGACATGTCGTCTTCACGATATGCACCGTCGCCGATGGAGCCGGTGCGGTTGCATTGCTGGCACCGCTGGCGGTCTTGCCGGGTTGGCAGGGACAAGATGTCGGAAGCGCGATCGTTGGTGAAGGCTGCCGACGAATGGAAGAGGTGGGTGTAGACTGGGTCTACGTCCTGGGCGATCCGGGATATTACGGGCGCTTCGAGTTCGCAGCGGATGACGGTGTCGATCCGCCATACCCCTTGCCCGCGGAATGGCGTGCCGCATGGCAATCACTTGGTCTGGGCGAACGGGCGGTACCGGCAAGGGGAAAGCTTTGGGTGCCGCAACCGTGGCGCCAGGAAAACCTTTGGTCCGCCTGATTAGATTGCGGTCGCTTCCGGAACGAACAGGATTCGTGCCGGCACGCCGCGCGACGCCTCAATCCGTGACAGGAGCACCCAGGTGGGTGATATGGCCCATCTTCCGGCCGGCCCGCACTTCGGTCTTGCCGTAGAGATGTACCCGGGCCGCCGGGTCGTCCAGATGGGTACGCCACGAATCCACATCGTCGCCGATCAGATTCTTCATGACCGCGTCGCAGCGTCGTGTGGGGTCGCCCAGGGGCAGCCCGCAGATTGCCCGCACCAGCTGTTCGAACTGGCTGGTCCGGCCAGCGTCGATCGTCCAGTGACCGGAATTGTGCGGGCGGGGCGCGACCTCGTTGACCAGAACGTCGCCGTCGGCCGTGACGAACATCTCGACGGCGAGCAAGCCCACCACTTCGAGCCCCTCGCACAGTCTCAGCGCGATGTCCTGCGCCGCCTGCGCGGTGGTGTCCGGGATGTCGGCCGGCGCAATGGTTTCATCGAGGATGTGGTTACGATGACGGTTCTCCACCGGGATGAACGCCGCGGTCTCGCCACCGGCGTTCCGTGCGACGATCAACGAAATTTCGCAGGCGAAATCGACAAATCCTTCCAGGATGCCGCCATCGGTCTGCGGACCGGCACCGCAGGCAGCCCAGGCCTCGGCCGGGTCGGTATCCGCGTTGATCGCGACCTGGCCCTTGCCGTCATAGCCGAACCGCACCGTCTTGAGCACGGACGGTGTGCCGATCTCGGCAATCGCCCGGGCCAGCGCGTCGCTGTCGGCCACGGCCCGGAACGGTGCGGTTGCGATCCCGAGTTCGTTGGCAAAGGATTTTTCGCGGACCCGGTTCTGGGCAACCGCTTGCACGGACGGGGCCGGAAAGACGGGGACCTGTTCCGCGATATGCTCAAGCGTGGCGATGGGCACGTTCTCGAATTCCAGGGTGGTCACATCCACGCGTGCCGCGAACGACGCGAGTGCCGCGGTATCGTCGAACGGCGCAAGCGTCGTCTGGGCCGCCACCTGGGCGGCTGGTTCGTCGGCGCTCTGGCAGAAAATGTGACACTGATATCCGAGATTTGCCGCGGCCAGCGCCGTCATGCGCCCAAGCTGGCCGCCGCCGAGAATACCAATGGTGGAACCGGGCGGGATCAGGCTGCCCGTCTTGCCCGCGTTCATGGCGTCAGGACGCGTCTGTGGGTTCGTCGGCCACTGAACCGGTCTGGTTCTCGCGCCAGGCATCGAGCGCCTCTGCAACACCGGGATCGCCAAGGGCGACGACCGATGCCGCGAGCAATGCGGCATTCACTGCACCCGCACGTCCGATGGCCAGCGTACCGACAGGGATTCCCGCCGGCATCTGGACGATCGACAGCAGGCTGTCCATGCCGGATAGCGCCTTGCTTTCCACCGGAACGCCGAATACCGGCAGGCTGGTCATGGAAGCGGTCATGCCGGGCAGGTGGGCGGCACCGCCCGCGCCCGCGATGATCACCTTCAGACCCCGCTCGCGCGCCTGTTTGGCATAGGCCGACATCCGGTCGGGGGTGCGGTGCGCGGAGACGATCTTGACCTCGTGGGCAACTCCCAGAGAATCAAGTGTTTCCGCGGCGTGCTGCATGGTTTCCCAGTCTGACTGGCTTCCCATGATGATTCCGACCGCAGGCGTGTCGGCCATGTGCTTCTCCTTGGGGCCGTCTGGCCCGGAAAAGCGGGGATTATAGGAGTGCGGCGGGGTCTGGCAAGCGCAGCAATGGTGGTTCTGCCGATTTCCCGCCATCCGCAAACATTTGTTAACCACTTCCGGAATAGGTTGAGGAGGCGTATTTTCAGAGGCAATCCAATCGCTTGCCGGATATTTGAGTCCACTCTGCCGGGTTTTAATGAAGATTGAACGTACACGGCCCCAGCGCAAGAGCGTGGCCAGCCCGGTTCGTTCTGCCCAACAGGCGAGCCAGGCCTATGGCGCGACGGGCGCCGATACGACGGCTCCGGCGCGCGCGGCGGCCGATGTGGCGACGATCGCAGGACTGACAGAGGCCGATCTCACGCCGAAAGTGCGCCAGGCCCTCGATATGCTGATGAACGAAGTGCAGCGTATGCGCGAGGAACTGGGCTAGGCGCGGCACCGGATTACCTATCTCGAGAAGCTCGCCGATGAGGATAAGCTCGTACCCGTGGCGAACCGGCGCGCCTTCGTCCGCGAAATGAGCCGCGTGGTTGCATATGCCGAGCGTTATGGCGCGAATTTCAGCGTTCTGTATTTCGACATCAACGGGTTCAAGGAAATCAACGACCGCTTTGGTCATGCGGCTGGTGACGCTGCGTTGCGCCAGATCGCCGAACTCCTGGCCGAGAATATCCGTGAATCCGATATTGTCAGTCGTCTCGGCGGTGACGAGGTCGGGGTGATTCTGGCCCAGGCCGACGTTGCGGCCGCGGCGGAAAATGCCGTATCCCTGTCGGCACTGATTGCCGCCACGCCGTTCGAGTGGGAGAGTACGAGCGTGCCCTTGTCCGTGTCGTACGGCGCCTATTCCTTCTCGGGCAAGAAGGATGCGGGCGAGGCTCCGCAGCGCGCCGACGAGGCCATGTACGAGAACAAGCAGGGCCGCGCCAGCAACGGAAGCTGATCGTCGCTCACGCGATGATGTCGGGCAGCAGCTGGCTCTCGATCGACAGAATCTCGTCTTTCAAACCGAGCTTGCATTTCTTTAGTCGCTGAATCTGAAGCTGATCGAACGGCTTCTCATCGAGGATGCGGGCGATGACATCGTCCAGGTCGCGATGCTCGCTGCGCAGCTCGTTCAATCGATGTCGAAGGGCTTCCTGCCGGGATATTCGGTCGCCAGACAAGTGGGTCGTCCGCAAGGGATGATTTCGGCCGTCCGGGCCCGGCGACGACTATAGCAGATCGGGGTTGGTGCGGCGGTTGGGCCTGGGGTTTTGTCCACTTTGCAAGAGAAGGTGAATCACCTTAGCATTCGATGGTGGTTTTTCGAACAACGCTAGCGCGACAAAGGAGACGCTGCACGTGACGATGGACACGAGGATCGATGAACTGAGGCAGAAACACGCAAGCTTGGAGACGAAAATCGATGGGGAAGTGCAACGCCCGCACCCCGATGACAGCGTGATTTCCCATTTGAAGAAAGAAAAACTCAGGCTCAAGGATGAAATAGCAAGCCTTGAGCGCGCCTGACCGGATCCGGACTAGGATGCAGATTTAAGAGAGAAAAGGCGGCTCGTGAGAGCCGCCTTTGTTGTTTGTGCGTTGACGCGCTGGCCTATTCGGCCGCGCTCGCAAGTTCGTTGGCCTGATCGCGAAGTTTGAACTTCTGGATCTTGCCGGTGGATGTCTTCGGCAATGGGCCGAAGACCACGTAACGCGGGCACTTGAAGTGGGCCAGATTGTCCCGGCAATGCTGGATTATGTCTTCTTCGGTCACTTCGGCACCGGGTTTGAGCTCGATGAACGCACAGGGGGTTTCGCCCCATTTCTCGTCCGGCCGGGCCACGACACCGACGGCTGCGACGGCGGCATGCTTGTACAGCGCGTCCTCGACCTCGATGGATGAGATGTTCTCGCCGCCGGAGATGATGATGTCCTTGGAGCGGTCCTTGAGCTCAACATAGCCATCGGGATGCCAGACCCCGAGATCACCAGTGTGGAACCAGCCCCCGGCAAAGGCCTCGTCGGTTGCCTTGGGGTTCTTCAAATACCCCTTCATGGTGACATTGCCGCGCGTGAACACCTCGCCCAGCGTCTCGCCGTCCTGGGGCACCGGCTCCAGGGTCTCGGCGTCGGCGACCATCATGTCTTCGAGCACCTCGTAGGGAACCCCCTGGCGCGACTGCAGTCGGGAGCGCTCTTCAAGCGGCAACTCGTCCCACTCATCCTGCCAGGCGCAGATGATTGCCGGCCCATAGATTTCGGTCAGGCCATAGACATGGGTCACGTTTATGCCCTCTTCGGCCATCGCGGCCAGAACGGCGGCCGGCGGCGGTGCTGCCGCTGTCATGAACTCGACCTGCTGATCGAACGGCCGGCGCTCTTCTTCAGTGGCGTTGACCACCATTTGCATGATGATCGGCGCACCGCAAAGATGGGTGATGCCGTTGGACGCGATGGACTCGTAGATCGAGGCCGAGTTGATGTTGCGCAGGCAGACATTGGTGCCGCCGACCGCGGTCACGCCCCAGGTGAAGCACCAGCCATTGCAGTGAAACATCGGTAGGGTCCAGAGGTAGACGGGTCCACCGGTCGCACCCCAGGTGAAGACGTTGCCGACCGCGTTCAGATACGCGCCGCGATGGTGAAACACGACCCCCTTGGGGTTGCCCGTCGTGCCCGATGTGTAATTGAGCGCGATCGCCTTCCACTCATCGTCCGGCAGGGACCATTCGAACTCGGGATCGCCGGTCGCGATGAACGTCTCATAGTCCACCTTGCCCAGCTTCTCGCCGCCCGGGCCTTCCGGGTCGTCGATGTCGATCACGATCGGGTCGACCTCGGCGATTTCAAGCGCCTCTTTGATCACCGGTGCGAATTCGGTGTCGGTCAGAACCACCTTGGCTTCTCCGTGGTCCAGAATGAACGCGATGGCCTTGGCGTCCAGGCGGTAGTTGAGCGCGTTGATGACGCCGCCGGTCATCGGAATGCCGAAATGGGCCTCCAGCATGGGCGGTGTGTTGGGTGACATCACGGCCACGCAATCTCCCTCGCCGATTCCCCGCTGGCTCAGCGCTGAGGCGAGGCGGCGGCAGCGCGCGTAGAACTCTGCATAGGTGAAACTGGTGTCTCCGTGCACCACGGCGGCACGGTTTGGGTAGACCTTCGCCGACCGCCGAATAAAGCTCAACGGCGACAGAGCGTTGAAATTCGCCGCGTTCTTGTCGAGGTTGGTTTCGAAATGATTGGCCATGTCTTCCTCCAGGCGCGCGTTGAACCGCGCTATTTCTTGAACAATGCGTCGGCGTCGCCGCGCAGGGATTCCCGGTTTTCGATCTCCGCTTCCGCGCGTGCCATCTCGTTTCCGGCGTGCTCGATATAGGCCTTTAGCTCTTCTATCGACAGGGATTCAACGTTGATCTCGTCGAAGGATTTCTTGTGTCCCTGAAACGTGGGTTCCAGATCGTCATCCAGGCTCATGTTTCTGCTCCCTGCCAATGGGACCGGCTGGTCGTTGTGCATGAAGTTTGACGCGCCTAGATTGCGCCCGCAACTGTCCGATAGTTCGATATTTGTCGAGGAGAGAGACGATGACGTTACCGGCGACGATGCAGGCGGTGGAAATTTCCGGGCCCGGCGGACCCGAGGTGCTGAAGCCCGCCGAACGGGCGGTCCCGGAACCCGGCACGGGTGAGGTCCTGATCAAGGTGGCTGCCGCGGGCGTTAACCGCCCCGACGTGGCGCAGCGCAAGGGGCTCTATCCGGCGCCGCCGGGCGCGTCTGATCTGCCCGGACTCGAGGTGGCGGGCGAGGTTGCCGCGCTCGGCCCTGATTGCGCAGGTTTCGAGGTCGGTGACGCCGTGTGCGCCCTTGTGGCCGGTGGCGGGTATGCCGAGTATGTCGCCGCACCCGCGCCCCAGACCCTGCCGGTGCCCGACGGGCTCGACATGATCCAGGCCGCCGGGCTGCCCGAGACCTTCTTCACCGTCTGGACCAACGTCTTCGAGCGCGGGCGGTTTTCCGCCGGCGAGCGGGTTCTGATCCATGGCGGCTCGAGCGGGATAGGCACGACGGCGATCCAGCTCTGCAAGGCTTTCGGTGCCGAGGCGATCTTTACGACGGTCGGCACGGCGGAGAAGGCGGCATTCTGTGAGTCTCTCGGGGCGACCAAGGCGATCAACTATCGCGAGGACGCGTTCGAGGAGGTGATCGAGGCCGACGGCAAGGGGGTCGACGTCATCCTGGACATGGTTGGCGGGGAGTATCTTCCGCGCAATATCGCCGCGCTCAATCCCGATGGGCGGATCGTGCAAATTGCACTGATGGGCGGCGCCAAGTCGGAGATCAACCTGGCGAAGGTCATGATGAACCGCCTGACCATCACTGGATCGACCCTGCGCCCGCGTTCGGTGGCACAGAAGGCCGAGATCGCCGAGGCCCTGCGCGAGAAGGTCTGGCCGCGGATTGCGGCGAGGGAACTGGCGCCGATTGTTCACGCCACATTCCCACTGGCGCAGGCTGCCGAGGCCCACGGACTGATGGAATCCAGCACCCATATCGGAAAGATCATTCTCGATATGTCGTGAACCGATCTTGCTGTGTGCTTTGCATTTGTGCGGATCGCCGCATATATAGGGGCGGAACCCCCACAGGGATGACGAATTGGGCGGGTCCGGTCGCGCCCGGCGCGGCGGACCGGCGAAAGGAGATTTTATGGCACCTCCGTTGATGCCGAAGGCCACGGCGGTATGGCTCGTGGAAAACACGTCGCTGTCGTTTCAGCAGATTGCCGCGTTTACCGGCCTGCATATGCTTGAAGTTCAGGGCATCGCCGATGGTGAGGTCGGCGTGGGTATGCGCGGCCTCGATCCGGTGGCGAACGGCCAGCTGGAATGGTCCGAGATCGAGCGCTGTCAGGCCGACCCGGCTGCGCGACTGGAACTCAAGGAAACGGACAACCCGGCGCCAGTGAAGCGCACCAAGGGACCGCGCTACGTGCCGGTGTCGAAACGCCAGGACAAGCCCGACGGCATTGCGTACCTGATCCGGTACTACCCGGAACTCAGCGATGCGCAGATCGGCAAGCTGATTGGCACGACGAAGCCGACCATTACGGCCATTCGCGACCGGACCCACTGGAACTCCTCGCAGATTCAGCCGCGCGACCCCGTGACGATCGGGCTCTGCCGTCAGGTCGATCTCGACGAGGCTGTCGAGAAGGGGCGCAAGGCGGGCCGCAAGCCGGCCGATGACGATCGGCGCCCGATCAGTGCCGACCTGATCCCGGAAGAGGAGCCCTCACAGAGCCGGATTCCCGACTGGATGGCAGATGTGCGGATCGGCGGGAACAATCAAGGCGAAAGCTAAGTATCTGGTAAAATGGACTAAAAAGAGAACGGGGCCGAATTTCGGCCCCGTTTTTCGTATTCGGTGTCGGCGTTAACCATTTTTTAGCGCAGGTCTGCGAATCTGGGTGTGATGGCTCCTCCCATGAACCATCTCGGGATCCACCCAGATCCCTTTTGATGCCTCCCTGTTTTGACTGAACCGCTTCGGCCTCCCCCCTCCGGAGCGGTTTTCTTTTGCCCAAAGACCATTGACCCGGTTCAAGCCGGGGCCCGGTTGCGATAAGTTCGCGCGCAATCCTCTCCGCTGCCGGACCCGGCCCATGATCGACCCGAAGCATCTGAAGTTTTCAACCCTCAGCCTCCATGCGGGCCAGCATCCCGATCCCGTCACTGGCGCGCGCGCGGCGCCGATCTACCAGTCGACGTCCTATGTGTTTCCCGATGTGGACCATGCCGCGAGCCTATTCAATCTCGAACGCGCCGGGCACATCTATTCGCGCATTTCGAACCCGACCGTGGCCGTGTTCGAGGAACGCATTGCCGCGCTCGAGGGTGGTGTCGGCGCGATCGCGACGGCGAGCGGCCAGGCGGCAATGTCGCTGGCGGTCATGACCCTGATGGACGCCGGCGGGCACATCGTGGCCTCGCGCAATATCTATGGCGGGACGCACAATCTGTTCGTCCACACGCTGCCGCGTTTCGGGATCACCACGACCTTTGTCGATCCGCGCGACCCGGACGCTTTCCGCGATGCGATCCGCGATGAAACCCGCCTGGTGTTTGCCGAGACCATCGGCAACCCCGGTCTTGAGGTTCTGGACATCGGCGCGGTCGCCAAGGTTGCACATGACGCCGGACTGCCGCTCCTCGTCGATGCGACCTTCTCGACGCCTGCGCTGCTGCATCCATTCGAACACGGGGCCGACTTGATCATGCATTCGGCCACCAAGTGGATCGGCGGCCACGGGGTGGCCATCGGCGGGGTGCTCGTCGACAGTGGTGTCTTCGACTGGGAGGCATCGGGCAAGTTTCCCGGCATGACCGAGCCATATGAAGGTTATCACGGGCTGGATTTCGCTGAGGAGTTCGGGCCGGCCGCCTTAATCATGCGGGCCCGGGCAGAGGGGCTGCGTGATTTCGGTGCGTGCATGGCGCCCCAGACTGCGTTCTATCTGCTGCAGGGGCTGGAAACCCTGCCGATCCGAATGGCACGCCATGTCGGCAATGCGCAGGCGGTTGCCGAGTTCCTGTCCGATGCGGATGAGGTGGCCTGGGTCATGTATCCCGGGCTTCCCAGCCACCCCGACCACGACCTTGCAAAACGCATTCTGCCCGACGGCGCGGGTGCCATCGTGACGTTCGGGGTCAAACCGGGGGCCGAGGGGCCGCGGCGCGCGGGGGCGAAGTTCATCGAGGCGCTGGAATTGTTTTCCCATCTGGCGAATGTCGGAGACGCGAAATCCCTGGTCATTCATCCCGCCAGCACCACGCACCAGCAGATGAGTGCCGAGGATCTGGACGCCGCCGGCGTGGGCGAGGACATGGTCCGCCTCGCGATTGGCCTTGAGGACACCGGCGACATCGTCGCGGACCTGAAGCAGGCGCTTCGCGCCTCGCAGAAATAGGGGGCGGGGAATGGACGTTACCGTCGACGATCTACGGGTCTTTGTGCACACCGGCGGCACGGCCTTCGACCCCGCGCTGCCGACTCTGGTGCTGGTGCATGGTGGCGGCAATGATCACAGTGCCTGGGGGTTACAGACCCGCTATTTCGCCCATCACGGCTTCAACGTGCTTGTGCCCGATCTGCCGGGTCACGGGCGTTCGCAGGGGATGCCGTCCGGCGGCATCGAGGGTTATGCCGATTGGCTCTGGCGGTTCGTCGATGCCGCAGGTGTCGAACAGGCCCATCTGGCCGGGCACTCCATGGGTTCGCTGATCGTGCTGGCTGCGGCCGCGCAGGCGCCGTCGCGGACCGCCTCCCTCGTCCTAATCGGGCCGTCCGATCACATGCAGGTCCACCCGGACCTGCTTACTGCGGCGGCCGCGAACGACCCGGTCGCCTGGGAGCTGATCACCGATTGGGGCTTCGGGAAATCCGCCCACAAGGGTGGACACCAGGCACCGGGCCTGTGGCTGCGCGGTGGCGGCCTGGCGCTGCTGGCTTCGGGACCGCCGGATGTACTCGGGATCGACCTGGCGGCCTGTAACGACTGGACAGGCGCGCTGGACGCTGCCGCGAAGGTCGCGTGCCCGACCCTGTTCCTGATGGGGACGGGCGACCGGATGACGCCGGTGGGGGCATCGAAAGGGCTGCGCGCGGCGATTGCCGATGCGCGGGCCGAAATCCTACCCGACACGGGGCACATGATCATGGTCGAGCGTCCGAACGAGACGATCGACATTCTCTCAGCATTTCTGGACGAGGCTCGATGAGCGACAAGAAGTCCGAGCGGGAGGAGCAGCGCGAGAACTATCCGCACTTCCTGGAAGTTCCCACGCGCTGGATGGACAACGATGTCTACGGTCACGTCAACAACGTGACCTACTATTCCTATTTCGACACGGCCGTGAACGAGTTCCTGATGCGCTTCACGGGCCTCGACTACCGGAAGACGGAACCTGTCGGCATGGTGGTCGAGACCGGTTGCCGGTTCCACAGCGAGATCGCGTTCCCTGACGTGCTCGACGTGGGCGTCCGCGTGCGCCGCCTGGGCAACTCATCGGTGACCTACGAGATCGGTATCTTCAAGAAGGGTGCCGACGCGCCGTCGGCGACCGGCCACTTCGTGCATGTCTATGTGCGGCCGGGCGAGATGAAACCGATCCCGGTCCCCGACCATGTGCGCATGGGTCTCGCGCCGCTGGTCGTCGAGGATTAGTTCCAGAGACGCTCGGACGCGATTTCCGCGCCGCGAACTAGCGACTTGAACTTCTCGATGGCGATCTCCGGATCGACCTTGCCGATGCCGGCGAAGGTGGCGAAACCGCAGTCCGCGCCCGCGATGACCCGTTCCCGGCCGACCACGTTCGCGTAGTTGCAGATCCGGTCGGCGACCACGTCCGGGTGCTCGATATAGTTGGTCACGCTGTCGATAACGCCAGGCATTATGATCTTGTCGTCGGGCAGCGCCTTGTCCTCGAACACGCGCCACTCGTGAGCGTGTCGGGGGTTCGACGATTCGACCAGCAGGCCCTGGGGCTTCGCCTTCATCACCACGTCGAAGATCGCCTCGAACGGGATGTCGAGATGGTGGGGCCCCTCGTAGTTGCCCCAGCAGATATGCATGCGCACCCGGTCGGCGGGGATGTTCGCCAGCGCCGCGTTGAGGG
>MDTE01191460.1_pt1 | contig 103410 bp, 97 predicted proteins | sample 811231 | NCBI WGS metagenome assembly MDTE01 (sample SAMN05326651, study PRJNA326480) | marine metagenome | isolation source: seawater | place: Indian Ocean: Red Sea | collected 2010 | reverse complement strand
GTCGCACTCTGCTATAAGAGTATCGGCTTGTGCCCCTGTGAAACCATGTGCAAACGCAATATCAACACGTCCACCGCGCAAAGCGATTGGCGCTGCTGATCGAGACAACATGTTCAAGTTCAAGCCATCCAAGTATGGAAGTGGTTGGTTCCAGTAATCATCTCTCTTGGAGAAAACATACTTCTCACCAGGTATCCACTCATCAATCTGGAATGGGCCTTGAATTACGTCAGGAATTTCCTTACGCATTGCTTCACAATCAGTACCACCATAAATGTGTTCTGGTCTTATGATGTGGTAAGGCATTCCAATAACTTCAAGTATCGCTGCTTTTGGATACTTCAAGTTGAAGACAACGGTTAAGTCATCTGGAGTGGTTACACTATCAACTGCCAAGAACTGTACAGCTCTTGGACTTCGATTTAAGCACTCACCAGTAATAATGGTGTTGTAAGACCATGCGACGTCAGCGCTTGTTAGAGCGGTACCGTCAGACCATTCAAGTCCATCACGGAGTTTGAATGTCCAGGTCTTTCCATCTTCGGATCCCTGCCAAGATTCGGCAAGGTCAGGATGGAAGTTGAAGAACGCGTTGTTCTGATAATCTTCCAAAGTACCCCAGGATTGCGGCCTTATAAGGCTGCTATGAAGCGGTTGCATCGAGAAGAATCCCGATCCAGCTGCCTCTTCCCATATACTGTTTGATGGGCCTTCACCATCATCGAAGATTTGAAGGATTCCACCAAACTTAGCATCAGGATCTAATGGGATCCCGCTAACGGATGTTGGTCCTGCGACCTCTTCTTTAGGTGCTTCTTTTTGCTGTTGCCCAGAAGCACTTTCTTTAATCTCCTGAACTGCAGTAGTAGCTGCGCCACTAGTAGCAGTAGAAGACGATGAAGTGTCAGATTCCTCAGAATCCGACGCTGGAGAACAAGCTGCCAACATAAGCGCCGCAGCAGCCAAACTCCCTATTAAAATAAGCGACAATCGTCTCAACATTAATACCCTCCTGTACTACCCCTCGGTAGATATATTCTGAATATACTTTGACGTATATTACGGATGTTGATCCAATATGTCAACAATATAACTGTTATTTAAGTTACATTCTTGTTACATCTCTTGCTCCAGCAAGAACTCTCTACCTATTTTCGCGGGAGAACAATATCAAATTCTCGAAATGAAACCGCCAATGCTTGTTATACTTATGAGGAGGATGGAGATATTCTTATGGGACCTGCCAATAAAGAATTCGGAGAATCTAAAAAGGACCTGTTCGTAGCTTTTGACGGACACGCACTTTTTTACAGATCTTTTCATGCAATGCCTTCAATGTCCGCACCAAACGGGGAAGAAACAGGTGCAATTTATGGTTTTACCGCGGCGATCCTTAAAACCTTACGAGAAACGGATCCCAAAAGGGCAGCTGTAGCTTTCGATATGAGTGGGCCCACCTTCCGGCACCAAGCTTTCGAAGACTATAAAGCCAATCGCCCACCAATGCCTGACACGATGAGAAACCAGTTTTCTCGCATTAGAGAGGTCGTGGATTCTCTTGGTATTCCTATATTGGAATTGCAAGGTTTTGAGGCGGATGACATCCTCGGCCACGTAGCAAAAGTGGCATCCGGCAAGGATTTGCACACCATAATAGTGACCGGAGATCAAGACACTATGCAGTTAGTCTCTCCAAATGTTCGCGTGCTGTATCAAAGGCCCGGTGGATCGAACACACTGTTCGACGAGTCTGCTGTCAGTGAGAAATACGGACTTTTACCCAAGCAAATCCCAGATTTAAAAGCCCTTATGGGTGATTCATCGGACAATATTCCAGGCGTTCCCGGAATTGGATCGGTGACAGCTACTTCATTGTTGCAACAGTTTGATTCCATAGAAGGGATCTATTCAAACATAGGGAGCGTAGAACCCGCTAGAGTCAGAAAAAAACTAGAGGATTCAGAAGATTTAGCACGGCAGTGCCTGGATTTAACTCGGATCGTCGAAGATCTTCCTATAAATTTAGATTTCGATACTCTGATATGGCAGAAACACATAAAGCAAGACGAAATCGAACGGGTTTTCAATGAACTAGACTTCGATACTCTGTTACAGAGAGTACCTAAGATTCAGCCAGAAGAGTCATTTACCCTCAACGAGGAGAATAGACCTCAGGATATTCCTACGGAATACAATACGGTTGATAATTTAAACGATTTAACAACACTTTTTGATGAACTAGGCGATCTGGACGAGATAGCAATAACCGTACCTGGAACTACTGGTACAGACATAAATTCTGTACCAGTAGGGATCGCGTTATCTTGGGCCCCAGGGCAAGCAGCTTATATCCCCTTATCAAACCCTTTGCTTACCACTTACTCGGAAAACAGCTTGCGGATGGCCGAGAGGTTTGCTGATTATATTAATAATTTCACCCAAAAGAAAACAATCATCTTACATATAGCGAGGAACAACATTAATCCTTTGGGCAACATAGGTATAAATACCGCGAATACACGTATTTGGGATACATCAGTCGGAGCTCATCTAGCAGGAATGAACACAGGTAATTACGAAACTTTGATTAATGAATTATTCTCGGCAACCCCCCCGAAAGATATCCCTTCACGTGGGAAACCTAAATTTTCCTTGGCTGATTTGCCAATAGAGGATGCGTCCGATTATTCGTGCTTCCTTGCAGATTACAATATGCGTTTAAAACAAAATTTAGAAGTGCGGATACAACAACAAGGAATAACAGACTTATTCGAAAACATAGAGATGCCCCTAGCCATTCTCATGGCCAGAATGGAAAAAACCGGCATGTTAATGGAAGCGAAGCCCTTAGAACTAATGTCCAAGAAAATGACTGAAGAACTTTCGCTAATGCAGGAGAAAATATATTCTGACGTTATAGAAGAAGGCAATATCGAAGAAGGGTTCACCTTTAATCTCAATTCATCAAAACAGGTTGGTGAAGTTCTGTTTGAAAAACTTAATCTCCCTGTTATGAAACGTACAAAAACGGGTGCGTACTCTACTGATTCATCTACATTAGAGAGCTTGAGTAAAACTCCAGACATTAGGGGAACAATCGTAACTTCGATTCTTGAATATCGAGAGCTATTTAAGTTGGTATCAACCTACCTGGATGCCTTGCCTAAGCATATCAACAACGAAACTGGGCGAATCCATACCAAATTAAACCAAGTCGCTACTTCAACCGGAAGAATAGCATCGAGCGATCCAAATTTGCAGCAAATACCAGTTAGAACATCAACGGGTAAACAAATTAGGGAGGCCTTTAAAGCACGCCCTGGAAATTTACTCATATCCGCTGATTATTCCCAAATCGAGCTAAGGATATTGGCTCACTTATCTCAAGATTCGGGGTTAATCGAAGCTTTTCAAAATGAGGAAGACATACACTCCTCGACCGCTGCTGCAATATTGAATAAAAAACTGGAGGAAATCACGGAACAGGATCGAAGAGTAGCAAAGGCGATCAATTTTGGAATTGTATATGGAATGAGTGGGTTCGGACTAGCTACGAGATTAGATATGGAACGATCTTTAGCAGATGATTTCATCAAAAATTACTTTAAAAAATATTCGAAGGTCAAAACATATATGGATTCCACTATCGATCAAGCAAGGAGGCTCGGTTACGTAGAAACGCTTTTAGGCAGAAGACGGTATATTCCAGAAATAACATCTTCAAATGCAAATATAAGAAATGCTTCTGAAAGAATGGCAATAAATATGCCGGTACAAGGAACGGCGGGGGACCTAATAAAAATTGCGATGATTAACGTACAAAATGCGCTCGATAAAACAGAAATGAAAGCACAAATGCTTCTACAAATCCACGATGAGTTACTCTTCGAATGTGATGAAAACGAAGAAGAAGAATTAGTTGGTATAGTTTCAGATATAATGCCTAAAGCTTTACCAATATTATCTGTACCAATAGGTGTTGAAGTAAAAAGCGGTCCCAATTGGGGAAGCTTATCCTAAAATAAACTACTTCCGGTGATCTATTATCAGCCCCCCCAACAACGGAACATCAGCTACTCATGGAATTGATGGATCAAATTCCGTTCCTATGTGGCCTTTTTCTTCGAAGTCAGCATATTCCTGATCAGTGTATCCAAGGACTGTCTTATAAACATACTCATTATCCTCCCCAAGTGTTGGAGCAGCTCGTCTAGCACCAACATTCTCATGGTTACCCGATTTGAAAGGGGTTCTGACATGTTTATGGGTCCCAACTTCAGGATGCTCTATTGATGAGAAAAATTCCCTTTCATGCAAATGCCGATCTTCTGTTGCATCCCTTTCGTTCATAACAATTCCCGATGGAACCTTCTCTAATTGAAGCTTATCCATAATCCAAGAAGCCTGCCTATCTTGCGACCATTCGCTGATGATAGCATCGAGCTCTTTACGATTTTTATATCTAGACTCATTGTCTTTAAACCTTGGATCAGTAGCCAGGTCTTTCATCCTCATTATTTCGCATAACGACTTCCACTGGTCCTCATTCCAGCAAGCAATAGTAACCCAAGCATCTTCGCCTTGTGTGCGATAAACGTTATGAGGAGCTAAATACCAATGTTCGTTACCCATCTGAGTCCAAAGCCGACCATTCATGGAATAGTCCATCACAAAATCTCCAAGTAAAGGAACAAAATTTTCAGCTGTAGGAGCTTCAATCATAAGACCTTTGCCTGTTCTCCGAACATATCTTCGTCCCATTAGCATTCCAAGAGCAGCTCCAATCCCTCCAGCTGCATCAGCAGGAACTCCAGCGGGAGCATACTCTGGGCTGAGATCAGGGTATGTCCGTATTAAAGGGTGGCCAGATATTGATTCCATATGGTTACCCCAAGTTCTATAGTTGCGATAAGGTCCGCCCAGTCCAAATGCAGGCATTCTTAACATCACGAGTTTAGGATTAATTTTTGACAACCTTTCCCACCCAATTCCTTGCTTATCCATGCTTTGGGGTAAATTATTCTCAATTAAACCATCTGATTTCTCGACCAACCGCTCAAAAACTTCTTGTCCTTCTGGTTTTGTTAAATCGACTGTCATCGAAAGCTTGTTTCGAGCATGTGCATTAAAAATGGCATGCCGATTCCAAGGTCGCTCACCAGCCTCTCGCCAAGCGTATCCCATACCGGTTGAAGTTCCACCATCAACAACACCTTGGGGTGGGCGAGCCATTTGCCCTCGGGTGGTGGCAGCAAAATATTTTGTCGATTCAATTCGAATTACTTCTGCCCCCCAATCAGCAAGTTGCATAGTTGAATAAGGGCCTGCCCAAACAACAGTTATATCCAATATTCTCATCCCTTTTAACGGCAAAGAATCGTCTGGATTTGTGGGGTTATTTGCTGTCATGGATATCTCCTTTTATTTTATTTGACTTCTTCCTTATTTATATAACACTCTGCTTTTTCAATGTTTCAATCTCGGATTTTGATAATCCAATCTCTTGTAAAATCTCTTCGGAATGTTCGCCCAATAATGGTGCCCTCTTGCGATCTGGCATTGGCTGACCCTCATCACGATGCAAAGTGAAATGATAACCAGGATATTTTATTGGTCCTGTTTCCGGATGATCGATTTCTTGGAAATAACCCCTATCAATAAATTGTTCGTTATTCATCAGATCCTCGATCGTATTCATTGGGCCTCCAAGCACAGCATGCTTTTCAGCTTCTTTTCGAATTTCCTCTTTAGTCCGAGATAACGTCCAAGGAATTAAATGCGGCAGGAATTCATCTATCCTATCTGGATGAGCACGCCCCTCAGGGGTTGACCACTCTTCTTGATCAAGTAATTCATCCATACCAATCATCCGAATAATGTTGGGAATAAATCGGGCACCACCTGTTATCAGAAAATAACCATCTGCGCACGGATGCACACCAGAACCAACCGCCGAAGCTTGACTCTGTCGTCCAGCTAGACGTCCAGTGTATTGGTACCCCATTAATCTATTTAGCCGCATATCTATGGAATGTGTAGCAGTCTCAAATATACTTACATCAAAGTGATCGCCCAGTTCGTCTCTTTCTTCAACGGTGTACAAACCTAGTGCGCTTGCCAACGCTGCCACATAACCTGCATGGTAATTAACCATTCGGCCTGCTGTTTTCAAAGGTTCATGATCGATATTACCAGCACCAATCATACTTCCCCCCATCCCATAGAGATTTAGCTCGTTTCCTATGTAATCTCTGTAAGGTCCAGTCTGCCCATAGTTCGAAAGAGAGGTAATTATAAGTTTTGGGTTAGCCTCTAATAATTTAGTTGGGGATAGCCCTAACGCATCCATAGTTCCGGGTGAGAAATTCTCAACTAATATCTGTGAATGTTTCACCAATTCCAGTACCAGCTCTCGTCCTTCTTCTTTTTTCAAATCTATAGTGATAGAGCGTTTATTCGTATTTAACCATAGAAATAATCCACTTCTTTCCAATCCAGGCTTGTCTTCATAAAACGGTGGAAGCATCCTAGCCGGATCTCCCGTTTCAGGACGTTCAATTTTTATTACATTGGCGCCATAATCACTCAGTATTCTGGTTGCAAATGGCCCAGCCGTATAATGCGTTAAATCTAGGACCGTAACATCGTCTAAAGGCATTATCCCAACCATATCAATTCCTCCAAATAATTATTTGCTAGCTAACAGTTATATATCGTAATCCATCCCAATATGCCCTGCAGATTCAAATTCCGCATACTTATCTGCATCAAAACCTAATAGTTCCTTATAAACATATTCATTATCTTCTCCCAATCGAGGTGCCGCCCTTTTATGACTTCGGTCAGTTGAAGCTGTTTTCCAAAGAGTGCTTGCATACTGGTATTTCCCAGTTTCAGCCCCTTCTAAAGTTTCCCAAAATCCATTTTCTTCAAGATGAGGGTCTGAGAAGGCGTCTTCTTCGTTCATCACTACCCCTGCAGGTATCCCTTCAGCCTGTAAAGCGCTCATAGCTTTGTGAGCGTCCATGCCTTTTGACCATGCCTCAATTAATTGGTCAATTGTATCGTGCAGAGAACGCCTGCCAGAAACATTACTGTATTCCGGATCCTTCGCAAGTTCTGGGCTACCTATCAAATTGCATAAGGACTCCCATTGCTTGTCGGAATTCACCGATATCGCTATCCATCTATCTTCCCCTGTGCATCGGTACACGCCTTGGGGAGCATTAGAGATATCCCGGTTTCCCATAGGGCTTGCCAATCTTTCGTTAACCGTATAATCAAGTATGTGATCACCAAGATAATTTGCAAAATTTTCGGCCGTGGCAATCTCAATAAAAATCCCCTTATCATTATGATTGCGATACCGAATCCCCGCTGCAAGCGCGAGAGCAGCTCCGGCTCCCCCTGCAGCGTCAGCAGTCAAAGTATTTCCTGTCATGTCAGCCAACTCACCTTGGTAGCCCATCACAGAGTAGTGTCCAACAACTCCTGCCATATGGCTGCCAAAAGTACGATAGTCTTCGTAGGGTCCATCTAAGCCAAACCCTGGCATGCGCAACATCACAATTTTGGGATTCACACTAGAAACCCGTTCCCAATTTACATTAATACGATCCATACTTACCGGTACATTATTTTCTATGACTACATCGGAAATTTTAAGTAACTCATCGAATACCTCTTGCCCTTCAGGCTTTGTCATGTCTACGGTCATACTCTTCTTATTGCGAGCATGTGCATTAAATGAAGCTGTACGATTCCATGGGCGCTCCCCTGGGTCTCTATTCGGATAAGCACTTAAAGAGCCTTTCTGAGATACCATTGCCTTGGTTGGGCGCATAACCATTCCTCTCGTGGTCGCTGGAAAATGTTTGATCGATTCAACTCTAATTATTTCTGCTCCCCAATCACCAAAAATCTGAGTAGCATATGGGCCTGCCCAAACAACAGTCAAATCAAGAATTCTTAACCCTTCGAGAGGCAAAGGTTGTGAGTTATTAGAAACCATTTATATGACCCCACCTTCCCGCAACTTTTTTATCTCTGACGCGCTTGTTCCAAGAAAATCTTTCAATACTTCTTCTGTATGCTCCCCTAAAAGAGGTGCTGCTATTTTTTCGTTGCCCTTTGAATTATCTAAATGCAGTTTAAAGGGAGCAGATGGGTAGGTTATAGGGCCCATCTTTGAGTGGTCTACTTCTTGGAAGAATTCTCTGTGTTGGAAGTGAGGGTCATTAAGCAAGTCTTCAAAACTATTTATAGGCCCTCCATATACGCCATGCTCCTGGGCCGCATCTCTAGCTTCAGCTTTTGTGCGCTCAAGCATCCAAGGAACAATTAAGGCTATAGATTCATCTAGTCTTTCAGGATCAGATCTCGCGGCAGCCGTAGACCAGTTTTGGTCATTCAATAAATCAGCGGCCCCTATCATGTTGGCCATCCTAGGGAAAAGCCCTACCCCCACGGCTGTCATAAAATAACCATCAATACATTGCCAAATTCCTGTACCTAAAGCAGAAGCAGGCCAAGGCCGAGTTGATATGTCACCTGTATACTGATGGCTCATCAAATAACTTTGCCGTCTATCTATTGCGCCCATCCATATCTGAAACGCTCCTAGATCGATGTGGTCGCCTTGTCCCGACTTTTCTGCACCCAAAATTGATATTGCTGTAGCCGCGGCAGATACCGTCCCGACGTGAAAACTAGGTATATGCCCGCCTATATAGAGTGGGGGTTTTTCTGGATGCCCAGTGTTAATCATCGCACCGCCCATAGCGTACGTGGTCAACTCAGATGCTTGCCAATTTTTATAGGGTCCGGTACTCCCAAAATTGCTAATGGAAGTCATCACCAACCCTGGATTTCCCGAAGACAGCACACCATAATCTAATCCAAGTCTCCCCATAACATCCGGGCTAAAATTTTCAACAACCACGTCCACATGGCTAGAGAGTTCAAGAAAAATCCTCTTTCCCTCTTGGGATTTAAGGTTGAGGGTTATAGAACGTTTATTAGTATTTAAATATTGATATAAAAGACTTTTTTCAGGACCTTGTTCATCTTTGAAAAATGGCTCCATTTCCCTAGACGGATCACCTTCAGAAGGTCTTTCAATTTTTATGACATCTGCACCGTAATCTGCCAATAATCGAGTCCCGTAGGGTCCAGCCAAATGCCAAGTCAAATCTAGCACTCTAATACCAGACATCGGAAGTATTTTGCTACCATTAACCATGACCATCCCCCAAACATGGCGATAACGATAAAGATACGGCATTATCGCATTGACAGGTCATCATGGGAAGGCTTTCGAGCAAAAAACGCAAATAATATAGAACTTACTTTTAAGGTTAATTGAAGTATAGTGTGCTGTATTGTGTTCAACCAATAAAATATTTGAAGAAGTGTTAGTAGATGGAAAAAGACAATAGGTATGTTTCCAAAGCAGCTCTGCCTGAGAATACCAAAGTATACAACAAAAATTTCATACTGCTTTTTATTCTAGAATTCACTATTTTCCTCGTTTTTTATATTATTTTGCCCATAATTCCTCTTTATATTCTGCACATCGGCGGAAATGAAGCTATGGTCGGTTGGATTATTGGTTTAGCAGGCCCAATTGGTGCTATAGGGGTGCCTCTCTATGGAATTATGGTAGATAAGTGGAGTGCAAAAAAAACGATAGCTGTTGGAATGGTTGCATCTACGGCTAGCGCATTCGTTCTAACTATTATTCAAACTCCTTGGCCTGTCCTAATATCAGCAGTGCTAAGACGAATAGGAACAGGAGCATCAGGAACAGCAACTCGAACAATGGTTATTTCGAACGCACCCGGAAATCGAAGAGGCGAGGCTATGACCAACTTTGCTACTTCGCACAATTTCGCTATCGCTATTGGCCCTTCAATAGGAATCGCTTTACTCGCTACCGATGGTTTCAGAACTGTATTTATAGTAGCTGGAACTTTGATGTTTGCTTCGATAAGTCTGCTTTTCCCTATATCTAGCCCTAAAAGACGAACTCCAACGGCAGCTCCTGCAACAGAAGAATCCGGATTTTTCTCACAAATAAAAAGCACTTTTGTTAAAGAAGCATGGGCACCAGCAGCAGCCACTTTTTTCTTATCTGCTGCTTATCTATCGACTATCACTTTTATTTCTGTAATTTGTGAGCAAAGGGAAATAGAGAATTACAGTATGTTCTTTACGGTGTACGCAGCGGTCGTAATCATTGGCCGACTGTTAACGGGGAAATTATCTGACCGCTATGGACGAGCCGTAATCCTGTATCCTTCTCTAATTCTTGGGGCTATTTGCATGCTTTTAATCGCTCAAGCTTTTTCATTCGTGATTCTCATATTAGCATCTGTAGCACTAGGGTTCGGTTTTGGTACAGGAAACCCAATGTTACAGACAATAGCGGCGGACTGGGCTCCTGAAGAAAAACATGGTAGAGCGATGTCCATGTTATTAGGATCTTTTAGTTTTGGTTCGGCTTTGGGAACAATAATGATAGGTGAACTCAGCAGATTAGCTAATTTCCAGGTGGCTTTTAACGTGATGGCCGTAATGATGATAATGGCGCTGATTGTATCAATCGTTGGGTTTAATACTAGAAAAAGTGGTCTGGAAAATTCATAATTGATCTTATGAAAATATTAATCCCACCCAGTGAAGGTAAATCAACTGCAAATCAACACAGCACAACTTTCCGAGAAACAAATTCTTCTTTTGCAGAACCAATATCAAAAATACTCGACTCCTTAAAAGAGATCGCGCCCTCGAGGCTAACCAAAATATATGGAACATCAACTGAAAAATCACTGGCGTTGCACGAACTCAATTTGAATATCTTTGATAACCATTGCTCAGAAGCTATTACGCGATACACCGGGACAGTTTACAAAAATTTAGACCCAGCATCCTTCGAAAGAGATTCAAAGGATTACCTGAACGAAAACGTTAGGATAACAAGCGCATTAATGGGCCTCGTTGCACCCGATACATTGATTCCTAATTACAAATTAAAAATGAACGTTTTGAATCTAACTGAGTTTTGGAACCCATATTTCTCTGGTATCCTATCTCAGGAAGATTTAGTTATTGATTTACTTCCTCAAATCCACAGGAAAGCATATACGAAAACAGATAACACAATTGTTATTAACTTTAATGTGAAAAAAGGGGAGAAAATCGTCCCTGCGGGCCACTTCGGAAAAGTGATTAAGGGGAAATTCGTAAAATTTCTTGTTGAGAATAGAATAACCGATGTAAGTGACGTAATAAGCTTCGAAGAAGACGATTTTACGTGGGATAATACGAATAACGCGTTCATTAAAATAGATTAAATAAGCCCAATACCCTAGTAAGAATCATTGGAAAAGCGATTAATTCTATCCTCAAAAACAAATTCCGTTGAATTTATTAATTAAAGTTGTCTTGCATGGACATCAACGCCACCATCAACACTTAAAACTTGCCCAGTAACCCAACTTGATTCATCAGAACCAAAATAAACCGCCGCATGTGCGACATCTACAGCATGTCCAACCCTATCCAATTTGCTTTCAGCAACTGTATCGTCGCCATCGTCACCTACTCTAGTTCGAATAAGACCCGGTTCTATAATATTTACACGAATATTATCTTTATGTAATTCTTTGGCCAAATTATGAGCAAACCCCAAGACTCCACCTTTTGCAGCAGCATACCCCGCGTTGCTTGCCTGGCGAACGCTATAGCTGGCGGTCAATAATATGACTGACCCTCCACCATTATCTGTCATAATCGGAGTTACATTTTGTATTAAATTTAACGGTCCATCCAGAGTATTCGAAATCACAGAATTCCAAAAGTTTTGATCGACATCTACAAACTCTCTTCCGGGATCGAAAAAGCCTCCTGCTCCGCTGTATAAAATATCAACTGTGCCAAACTTATCGTTAATCTCATTAACCGCATCTTTCGCTTGCTTTTCGCTGGTCACATCTGCCGTGATCGCGATTCCTTCACCACCGTTTTTCTCTATTAGTTTTAAACTGGATTGTAAATGCTCTGGGTTGCGTGCTATCAACCCTACCTTACATCCCTCTTGACTATACATAAGTGCAGTAGCTCTCCCCATATTTGGGCCTACTCCTGATAAAACTGCAACTTTCCCCTCAAGCCTCAAAACGCACCTCTTTCATAACACAAATTTCATACTGCAGATTACTGTATAGAATCGTCGTAATCCATACCAATGTGTCCATTTTTTTCATATGCTTCATATTGCTCATCGCTGTACCCTAGTATTGTTTTATATACGTATTCATTATCCTCACCTAATCGGGGAGCAGCACGCCTCAATTTATTATCAATAGCGTTTGATTTCCAGAGGACTCCAGGATATTTATACGTTCCGGCCTCAGGATGGGTAAGCTCTTCCCAATAATTACGTTGTTGCAGGTGTGGATCTTCAAAAGCATCTTTTTCGTTCATAACAGCACCTGCAGGAATCCCGTTATTTTGAAGGATGTTCATGAGCTCTATGCTGTCGTGATTAATAGTCCACTTACTGATCTCTTCATCAATGACGTCGTGATGCATTCGCCTCTTCTGAACATTGTTGTAATCATCTTTTTTTGATAGTTCCCCCGAACCAATTAGTGACGAGAGTTTTTGCCACTCCAAATCATCAGTGATAGTAATAGAAATCCAACGGTCTTCACCTTTGCATGGGTAAACGCCCTGAGGAGCATACACTGGATGTCGATTTCCTATATATTCTGGGACATCTTCTTCCATAGAATAGTTTAGTATATGTGGCCCCAATTGGTTAGCAAAGTTCTCAGCAGTCGCAGTCTCTATTTGAATTCCTTTCCCAGTATTACGTCGATGTCTTAAACCACTCATGAATGCTAAAGCTCCAGCAACACCACTGGCGGGATCAGCAAAAAGGCTAGTACCACTGGCTTCTGGAGTTTCTCCTTGGTAGCCAAACAAGGAATAATGCCCAACGAGAGATTCCATGTGGCTTCCAAATGTTCTATAGCTCTTATAAGGCCCTGAAATGCCAAATGCAGGCATACGAACAAGAACGAATTCAGGATTAATTTTTGAGAGTTTTTCCCAGGACACTCCTGCACGTTCCATCGTTGCTATAGCATTATTTTCAATTAACCCATCAGATTTTGATACAAGGTCAGCAAAAATTTCTTGCCCCTCTGGATTCGTGAGGTCCACAGTCATGCTTAATTTATTCCGTGCATGAACATTGAACAACGCGGCGCGATTCCAAGGCCTATGCCCCGGATCCTTATCAGGGTAACCCCCAATCCCTCCTTGCTGGACAAGTTCTTTTGATGGTCTTGCCAGTGTACCTCTTGTGGTTGAAGGGAAAAATTTAGTAGATTCGACTCGAATAACCTCCGCTCCCCATTCTGCAAGTAATTGTGTTGCAAAAGGGCCTGCCCAAACAACCGTAAAGTCCAATATCCTAATGCCTTCTAACGGTAATTTTTTTTGGGGTTTATCTTTGCTAACCATTTAAACAACCTTCGCTTTCCTAAGAGATTCGATGATAGATTGGTCCATTCCAAGTTGATTAGATAGTATTTCATCTGTATTTTCACCTAGAAGAGGTGCAGGTCGACGGTCAGATATATCTTCTTCCTGATCTCCAACTGTCATTCGAAAATTATAACCTGGATAGGTTAAAGAGCCTGAAACAGGGTGCTTGATTTGTTGGAAGAAGTTACGTTCTTCAAAGTGTTTATCTTGCAGCAACTCCCCTATATTGTTTATAGGGCCACCATAAACACCTACTTTTTCGACTTCATCTCTTATTTCGCTTTTCGTATGTTCGAGCATCCATAAAATTACCATAGCTGAAAATTCATCAACCCGTTCAGGTGCTGCTCGCGCAGCGGGAGTAGCCCATAGGGGATCTTCCAATAAATGCTCAGCTCCTATCATTTTTGCCATCGCAGGAAATCGATTAGCTAAGACAGTAGTGAAGAAATAGCCGCCATCAGCAGTAGGCCAAATACCAGATCCAGGTGTTCCAGCTACAGGTGGGCGAGTAGAAATCGTCCCATCGTACTGATGGTTTAACAATGCTGTAGATCTTCTGTCAATATGACCCATTAAGGTTTCAAAGAAATTTATGTCGAGCCAGTCCCCTTCCCCAGTTGCTTCTGCTCCCCAAAGTGCTATAGATGTGGCTGCGGCTGCGGTTGCACCAACATGAAATGAAGGAAGGTAATTCGCCAACTGTAAAGGTTCTTTATCAGGGTGCCCGGTATTTATCATGGGGCCACCCATCCCATAGAGAACTAAATCAGATCCTTTCCAATCCCGATGAGGCCCTGTTTGACCAAAATTACTGATCGAAGTATAAACAATACTATTATTTAGCTGGCTGACAGATTCATAATCCAAAGACAGGGATTCCATCACTCCTGGCCGAAAGTTCTCTACTAAAATATCCGCATTTATTATTAATTTTTTCACTACCTCTAAACCACGGTTATCCTTTAGATCTAAAGTTAGAGATTGCTTCCCGGTATTGAGAAACATAAATAGACTACTGCCTTCACCAGATTCCCCATCGTCGAAGAAGGGAGGTACTTTCCGAGCGGGGTCTCCAGAATTAGGAATTTCAACTTTTATTACAGATGCTCCATAATCGGCCAGTAATCTTGTACAGTACGGCCCTGCCGCATTGCTAGTTAAATCTAATACATTTACTCCAGACATTGGTAAATTAAACACTAGGCGCTCCCATCAATTATCCCCTACTGAAATAGGATTCCATTATATCGCGATAAAATCTAAAGCATAATAATTCTGCTAACATTATAGTACTTTGGACAATTTTCTTATGTTTATTCTGCCCATAGCAGGATTCGCTGCAGGTACCATCGGCGCTTTAATAGGGGCCGGGGGTGGATTTATAATAGTTTCTCTTTTACTGTACGTTTTCCCTCAAGATAGTCCTGGATTAATAACTACCGTCTCTCAAAGCGTCGTTCTATTAACAAGTTTGTCTGCAAGCACAATATACGTCAGAGAAAAAAGGGTTAACTTTAAATCAAGCTTAAATATAGCTGCAGGTGGGATTATTGGTATGGCCCTAGGCGCATTCACTGTAGAACATTTATCTAGAGGTTATTTTCAAATTATATGTGGTATGGCGCTTTTTAGTTTAATGATATACCTACTCATAAACCCCCTCAGAAAACCCAGAGAAACACAAAACATTTCCCTTAGTAACAGATCCACAGCGAGGAAATTTTGGTTGTTTATTTTAGGATTATCAACTGGATTTATGGGCGGCCTATTGGGGATTGGTGGAGGAATTTTTATAGTCCCCTCTTTAGTACAAATATTTGCTTTCCCAGCCCATATTGCCACAGCAACATCACAGTTTGTCATCCTCATCACTAGCCCGGCGGCTATTGCGGTCCACGCTACAGCAGTACCAGTAACTGATTACCTGCTCCGGATAGTGCTTCTTGGATTAGGAGCTATAATAGGAGCGCAAGTTGGCGCAAGGATTTCAAAATATTTCTCCGCTCCATGGTTGATTAGATCATTAGCATTGACAGTAGGATTGGTAGGTCTACAGTTGATGAATAGGGGCATTAGCATTATTTAGATTTATATCTTAGAAAAACTATACTAGTTCCTATACACTTTATACAAAACAAGGTTTTGGGGTATTTAGATGGATAATTTACCTTTGGTTGGCATTACGTTGGGCGACCCTGCGGGAATTGGGCCAGAAGTTATAAGTAAGGCACTTTCAAATCATAAAAAAGGTGGGTCGGGAACATACGCCCCATTAGTAATCGGAAGCAAAACAATATTCGATGCTTCCTTAAGACAATATGCCCCGGAACTTACAAGTCAAAGCATAAAAACAGTAGAAGCTGCTCGAGATGTTGCTAACGGAAATAAAGCAGTCCCCGTACTAAATATCGAATCACCTGATATGGATTCAATACCACTTGGCACGTCTTCCGTAGCAGGTGGCCACGCATCTGTTAGAGCAATAGAACAAGCTGCTACTCTTGCACAATCAAATTCATTGGACGCGATCTGCACCGCCCCGATAAATAAAGAATCCGTCGCACTTGCAGGGTATTCAGAATTTGGTCATCAAGAAATGTTAGCTAGGATCGCGAAAATTAAAAAAATTGGCACCATGCTGATCGCAAGGCAGCTACGAGTAGTACACCTGACTACACACGTTCCATTTCGCGAAGCCCATAAATTTATAACAAAAGACAGAATTCTAGAATATATACAAATGACTGATAAAGCATTCAAATCATGGGGCTTCTCAAACCCCAAAATAGGTGTCGCTGCGCTGAATCCACACGGAGGGGACGGTGGACTATTTGGGGATGAAGAATCAGAAGAAATTAGTCCCGCGATAGAAAACGCCAAATCTGATGGGATAATAGTTTATGGCCCAATCCCTGCTGACTCCATATTTCTGAGAGGAGTAAATGGCGATTTCGATGCCATCATAGCGCTATATCATGATCAGGGTCATATAGGAGTTAAGATGCATGATTTTCATAGAAGCATAAGTGTAAATATCGGATTACCTTACATAAGAACTTCCGTCGATCATGGAACCGCCTTTGATATAGCGGGAAAAGGCATCGCTCAATCGACCAGCATGGAAGAAGCATTGATAGTTGCTTCAAGTTTAGCTTCCGGAAAAGGGTTCAAGTGATTATACTCTAGAGGAGGTTAAATCAATGTTCGCAATACCAACAATATTAATACTATTCTTTATGGGGCCGCTTATACTAGGAGCATTCGTTGCTACCCTAGTTATACCGCTGGTATATCTATCTTTAATATCTAAAATAAAAGACCCTGTTTAATATTTCTTAGTAGAGAAAAGCACGTTTTTAATGAAAGCTGTATACATAACAGAACAGGGTGGCTCAGAAGTTTTGACTTTTGGCGACATGGAAGACCCAGTGATGGGCGAAAACGAAGTCCTTATTTCAATTAAATCTGCTGCTATTAACAGATTCGACCTTTACGCTCGTTCAGGAGAAAATAGAGTCCCGATAAATTTTCCACGAATCTTAGGAGAGGATCTATCGGGAGAAGTAGTAGATGCAAGTCTGCTAGGACTACAACAAGGAATTATTCCCGGAGGTCGGGTTGTTGTAGACCCTAGAATCCCTTGCAATATTTGCCCATCATGTAAAATTGGCCAAGACGAAAATTGCGTTGACCGTAAGGATTTAGGATACGATTTAGATGGAAGTTACGCCCAGTTGATTTCAGTACCAGCACAAAATGTTTACCAAATTCCTGACGAACTTTCTTATGACGAAGCTGCAGCTCTACCTATAGCATTCAAAACCGCCTGGAGAATGCTAGTAACCAAAGCCGACGTGCAACCCGGTAATACCGTGCTCATCCACGCCGCAGGTAGCGGAGTAGGATCCGCGGCAATCATGATTGGAAAATTATTAGGCTGTCGAATAATTACAACTGCAGGAGCAGATTGGAAACTTGAAAAGGCAACTGATCTTGGGGCAGACGACGTCATTAATTATGAAAAAAATCAGAATTTTGCTGAAGCAGTTTATGACGTGACTGAAGGTGAAGGAGTAGATGTAATAATTGATAGCATAGGGGCGCCAATATGGACGGAAAGTATCAAATGCCTCAAGAAACAAGGAAAATTTGTTACATGCGGTGTCACTGGAGGGCATAAAGCTGAATTGCACTTAGGCCAACTATTTCTCCAAGGCTACGAAATTATGGGAGTCGGAGGATTCCGCTCTTCAGAATTCGGAGCAATCATGAATCTTGTCAACAATAAAAAATTGAAAGGCATAGTTGGGCCTACCTTCTCGTTAAGCGAGTGCTCGGACGCTCACAATACAATGGAGTCTCGAGATTTCTTCGGCAAAATCATACTAAACCCTTAGTATAAAACCTGTGCCGTTTTAATAGGGGCATAGTAGAAAGTTATAAGTAAAATGGCGACCTTGGCACTAGTTATGCTCGGAGGAGCGTTGGGGGCAGCTTCCAGGTGGTTACTATCACAAGCTATCGTGAATTCCATCAGCTCTTCTTTACCCCTGGCCACTCTTTCAGTAAATATTGTAGGGAGTGCTATTATCGGTATCGTCTGGAGTCTAAGCGAGAAAAGCATGCTACCTCCTCAAATAGCTGCACTAATCATCATAGGTTTTCTAGGATCTTTCACCACATTTTCGGCTTTTAGTATGGAAACTATAAATCTCTTTCGCTCTGGCCATGTAGGGACAGCTATTTTAAACGTGATTATGCAAAACGCCCTGTGCATTAGTGCGGCAGGGATAGGGTTCTACTCAGGAAAATTTCTATTAAAGTAAATCTAGAAAATGTTTAACTTGTATGCATAACATCAAAAAGTTATAGTGATGTTCAATACAGACATTTAATATTGGAGATAAAAATGCCTCAACTGACTCGTCAAGCTATAGCAGAGGGTCTTGCTACATTCATCTTAGTCTTTATAGGAGCAGGGTCCATAATGGTAGGTACATCAACCGGATTAACTGGTATTGCGCTCGCTCACGGTTTCGCAATCTTCATAGGAGTCGCAGCAACTGCACATATATCGGGCGGCCATATAAACCCAGCTGTTACCATAGGTTTCTTAGTTACAAAGAGGATCGACTCCCTAACTGCATTAGTCTACATAATTGCACAGCTGACGGGAGCATTAGTGGCGGCAGGAATACTTTACTCTGTGTTCCCCAGTAATTCGGGGTTAGGATTACCGATGCTATCCGGCATTGGCCTGACAGAAGGTATCATAATTGAGTCACTTCTAACATTAATTTTAGTAGTTGTAATATTTCAAACCGCTGGCGATGCAAAAGGCCCTTCTGGAATCGCACCTATAGCAATAGGCCTCACTGTAGCAGCAGATATTTTAGTAGGAGGTCCTTTGACCGGAGCAGCTATGAACCCCGCACGATGGTTCGGACCAGCTCTAGTATCAGGAGTATTTGATAACGCTCTAGTTTATATTATCGGCCCAATATTTGGTGGCATCATAGGAGCATTTTTAGCCGATAAAGTACTTCAGCAAAGCTAATTTATTGAAAGTATAGATTTAGCTTCTATCCTTCATGGACACGTAATCTCGTTGCCTTTCCCCAACGTAGAGTTGTCTGGGTCGAACTATACGTTGTTCCCTATCTCCAAAAGCTTCGCTCCATTGAGCCATCCACCCAACAGTACGAGGGATAGCAAAAAGTACAGGGAATATTTCTACTGGGAACCCCATGGCTTGATAAATTAGCCCGCTATAAAAATCTACGTTCGGATATAGTTTCCTCTCGATGAAATATTCGTCTTCAAGAGCTATTCGTTCTAATTCAAGAGCGATGTCCAAAAGGGGATTTCTCCCGGTTACCTCGAAAACTTTATCTGCCATTTCTTTCACCAGTCTGGCTCTGGGGTCATAATTTTTATAGACCCTATGCCCAAACCCCATAAGCCTTACGCCATCTGCCCCCGATTTAACATTTTCAATAAACTTAGGTATATTATCGACCGAGCCGATTTCCTCCAGCATCCTTATAACAGCCTCATTGGCTCCTCCATGCAAAGGACCATAAAGTGATCCTATTGCACCAGCTAACGCAGAATATGGATCTGCTAAAGAGCTTCCAATAGCCCGCATAGTATTAGCACTAGCATTTTGCTCGTGGTCAGCATGCAAAATAAACAGTACATCCATAGCTCTTTCAATAACAGGGTTAGGAATATATTTATCTTCTACCATCCTAAATAACATATTCAATAGATTCCCCGAATACGACAGATCATTATCTGGATATATATATGGGTAGCCAAGGGTATGCCTATACGCCCAAGCCGCAATGGTCCCAACTTTCCCGATAGCCCTTATAGTTTGTTCAAGTCTAACGGATTCATCTTGTACATTTTTTGCCTCAGGATAAAACGTAGAAAGTGCGCCAACCGTACTAACTAACATCCCCATAGGGTGGGCATCATACCGAAACCCTTCCATAAATTTCTTGACGTTTTCCAAGACCATCGTCCTGTGGGTAATATCTGTTTCCCAGTTTTCGAGCTGGTCCTTATTGGGGAGTTCGCCATGAACAAGCAGGTACGCTGTCTCAAGAAAAGTGCCTTTTTCAGCAAGTTGCTCTATAGGATATCCCCTATATTCCAAAATTCCTTTATCCCCATCAATAAAAGACACAGAGCTTGTTACCGTCGCTGTATTGCCCAAAGATGGATCATAGCTGAGCAAACCAAAATCATCCTCATCAATTGCTATCTGCCTAATATCCATTGCTCTGATTGCACCATCCTTGATGTCAATCTCATAGGATTTTCCAGTTCTATTATCCGTAATACTTAATGATTCTTTACTCATATCATTATTCCTCTCACGCCCCGCAAAATTCTAAGATTTCCCCTATATTTCTATTGGGACAAACCTACCCCACAAATCCATTGCATTAACGTTTATCTTCTTCTCTTAAAAAACGGATTGAGCGTCAATCCGCTGTCATATGTATCAATTCCTTCTTTATTTTTCAAGAAATCTATAACGCCATACGTCACAGGCGTTGCTACCGCTTCATAGAATACTTTAAACCCCCAATTTATTAAAACCATCCTAATCATATCATTTAAAGTCAAAAGACCGCCAAAAGCAACAAAAACAAAAATCAATGAGTCCAGACCTTGCCCAACAACTGTAGAACTTATTGTACGAACAAAAAGCAACCTACCTCTCATCCGGATTTTTAGTTTAGCAAGTATATAAGAATTAGCAAATTCACCCACTAGATAAGCTAAGAACGAAGCTACTATAAGGCGCCTGCTAAATCCAAGAATTTCCGTATAACTTTCCTGACCGGCCCATATGCTAGATGGCGTTAACAGTCCACCAACATATATAAAAACAACCATTATTAAATTGCAAAGAAACCCGATCCATATGATTCTCCGAGCTATATGAAAACCATAGACTTCCGTTAACACATCTCCAATAATGTAACTTATGGGAAAAACAATAATGGCTGCATCTACAACAATCGCCCCTAACAACGGAAGGGTCCCAAAGTCTACAATTTTTACGGCAATAATGTTTGATGTCAGTAAAGATGTGACAAAAACACTAGACACCAAAATTATCCATGGACTATCAAGATTGGTTCTGCTCATGGTTATTTGATCATCCCTATCTCTATTTATTCAACAATATTAAATGTTTATAAAAATTTTACTATAATACTTTAGGCTTTATAAAAAGATACAATAAAGTTCTATGAAACGAGGAGATTATGGCTCAAGATAACAGCGACGGTTTTCAGAATAGAAGGAAGATACTGCTTAGCTCCCTTATTATTATTTTATTTGCCTCTTTTCTAACCCTTCTAGTCGTTGGTATTATTAATCGCTCGGCAATCACTGAAGAGAGTGGGGCACAAAGGTTAGGACAACAAGCCCCTGAATTTACTCTAAAAAATATAGAATCAGGTGAAATCGTAGAGTTATCTGATCTAAGGGGGAAACCTCTGGTCATAAATTTCTGGGCTTCTTGGTGCACCCCATGCAGAGTAGAAATGCCACATTTTGTTGATGCTTTTCATCATTATAGTTCAGATGAGGTTACGTTTATAGGAATTCACACTATGGAGCCTGAAGCAGATGCTCGGAATTTTATAGAAGCTTTTGAAATCCCAATACAAGAGGGATTTTTAATCCTATCTGATGAAACGGGAACATCAACAATCGATTATGGTGTCTCAGGTATTCCATCCACATTTTTTGTTGATAGCGCAGGATTCGTCAAAAAGAGGTGGATCGGCGGAATCAGTCAAGAAAACCTTCAGTTAAATATAGATGCGCTACTAGAAGAGACCTAGATTGGATTGGTAAATATTCCCATCAGCTATCCTCTTGTTTTCGAAGAGCGCATGTGAGGAGGTATATCTGCAGGCCATCTTAGCCCTAGATCAGGGTCATAATGCTCCTCATCACCGCCTAAAGTGTTTCTCCCCATTAAAACGAGTTGCCACATGCTATCATCTATCGGATCTTGCATATGGATATCGTTAGGGACATCTGGCCACCAAACAATATCTCCTACATCCAATACAATATCTGTCACCAATCGTAACGTAGCCTTCCCTAGCTCGTCCCCCTCATCCATTCTTTTCCATTGCTTGTATTTTTCCCTACCTTCATATGCGCACATTACACCCCATGTACCATGGTTATGGATTTTCGTAGGTTTATCGAATTCAGCAAGAATTATAATAGGCCCATCAGGTTCATCATCCCTATATAAAACATAAGAATCAACTGCGTTCACGCCCTTGCCCCTGTGTTCGCCAATAGATTTCAAATCACTTCGTGAGGCAAGTTTATGTAAAAGGTCTCCAATATATTTAAATCTTTCATCGTTAAGCTCTCCGCTAGAAATAATAACTTTGACCTCAGCAATTAATTCTTGAGGGGAATATTCGACCAGCTCTTCATCCATAATAATCTCCCAAAACGAATACTATTGTTATAAGTATTCCATAATGTAATATATTGTTATCATTATAAAGTTTTATATCGTTCGTTGCTGAAACGATAGACGATCGTTCAATCTGTTTCTGATCGATTGTTGCAACCTATCGTGACGGGGATGCTTAATATGCGGGGGAAAAGGGAGGATTTATCGTGTCATCTTTTGCTGACATCAGTTCAACTGCGAGAGCAGAAAATAGAGTAATACTAACTGAACAAGAGTCTAAAACAGTACTGAAGGCGATTAATATACCGATCACCGAACCGGTACTCGCAACTAATTCTAAAGAGGCTGCAAATATATCCTCAGATATGGGATTCCCTGTAGCACTAAAGATAGCTTCTCAAGACATCACTCACAAAAGTGATGTTGGGGGAGTACGATTAGGGATTGATTCTCAAGAAGAAATAGCAGAAGTTTTCGATCAAATGATCAATACCGTGAAAAAAGAAGCTAAAGGTTCTTCTATTGATGGTATTACCGTACAGCCTATGGCACCTCCAGGTGGAGTCGAAGTAATTATAGGAGTTACTCGAGACCACCAATTTGGTCCAGTTATTATGTTTGGTCTAGGAGGAATTGCTGTAGAAATTCTGCAAGACGTATCTTTCAGAATAGCGCCCCTAACACCAGTTGATGCTGAAGAGATGATCAAGGAAATTAAGGGGTACAAGATGCTCACCGGATATCGTTCTTTTAAGCCGGCGAACATGGATAAATTGAAAGATTTACTACTAAAAGTTTCAGATCTTGCCATGCAAGAATCTGAAATTAGCGAGATGGATTTAAATCCAGTATTTGCATATGAAAACGAGGTGGTTGCCGCTGATGCGCGAATAATTTTAACTGATAGTTAAATAAATTCTGGGAGGAAACAATGGATAAGGAACGAAAAGCTAATTTAGATAGAGCTTTGAACCCAAAAGTAATCGCTGTAGTAGGCGATAAAAAAATTACGGACTATATGTGGTTAAAAAGTGTTAAGGATGCCAAAGCAAAGGTCTATTCAGTTCAAATAGACGAAAATGACATCCCTGGGATTGAAGAAATGGGGATAGATAATAGAAAAAGCATATCGGATATTCCTGAGCAAGTAGATTATGCAATAATCGCGGTTCCCAGACCTGTCCTCCCTTTTATCCTTGCCGACTGTATAAAGAACAACGTTGGCGCTGCCGCTGCATTCACTTCGGGCTTTGCAGAAACGGGTGAGCCAGAGGGAATTGAGCTCCAAGAAAAAATAATTCAAATGACTTCAGAAGCTAACTTTAATTTAGTTGGCCCAAATTGTATGTGTATGTATCACGCTAAAGTTGGAATTCGCAATACAGCTGACCAATGGATAGGAGAGGGCGGAAATATAGGTTTCATGTCCAATTCTGGAACTCATGCGACGAACTTTGTTATAAGAGCGCGTTCAAACGGCCTTTACCCTGCTAAGTCTATTAGCATGGGCAATTCGATTTCAATAGACCAAGGAGACTGGTTAGAGTACTTGGGAGATGATCCAGATATAGAAGTCATCGGTATGTACATTGAAGGAACTCGGGACGGAAGAAAATTTTTCGAGACCTTGCGAGAAGTTGCTCAGAAAAAACCTGTCGTCATCTGGAAAGGTGGCCAAACTAAGGAAGGCGCACGTGCTGCTGCTTCTCATACAGGTCATTTAGCATCAGATATGGCACTTTGGGACGCCATGATTAGACAAACAGGTGCCATAAGGGTGGATACGCAAGATGAATTGATGGATACCATGAAGGCATTACTAATGATGAAACCTTTTACAGGGGAAAACATGGGAATAATCGCCCAGACAGGAGGTCAATCTGTGTTGGTTTCTGATGCATTTGGGAGTGAAGAATTGAAAGTACCCGCGCTTACAGAAACAACTCACGAAAGATTGCGACCCATTGTTACGGTCGTCGGAGGTAGCTACAAGAATCCGCTGGATGTGTCGGGCTCCTTAACTAGTGTCGAACGAGCCACTGAAATGCTTAATGGGCTTCATGACGATCCTAATACAGATATTATCGTAATGGAATCAAGTATCGGTTTTATCCAACGACGCCTGGAAAAACAAGGGCAAGGGCTTGATACTCTGATCGAAGGGTTAAAATCGTTCCAAGAATCCTCTAAAAAACCATTTGGCGTGATCGCCACCTGGAATCAAAATGAAGGTGAACTTGCAGATTTCCGGAAGAAAGTATCAGATGCCGGAATAGCTGTATTCCCTACATTCCAAGCAGGCGCAGGGGCTATTCGCAAAGTAAGAGATTATTACAGGAAAAAAGAGACCCTAGGTACTAAATAAAGAATACTTAATTGTTCGGTTCTTGGTGTGAATGTTCATAGATATCGCTTGGTGTGATAGGAATTTTATTGATGCTGCGATTTAATGCATCAGAAACAGCATTTGCGATAGCGGGTCCTACCGGAACTATAGGCGTATCTCCAATGCCTCGAACTTTGAGAGGACCATATCCTAGATCAGAATCTAATACCACTATATTTAATTCTGGGATATCCCTCTGTGTAGGCATTTTATAATCTGCAAAGGATTGATTAAGTATCCTTCCATCCTCAGCCGTAAGTTCCTCCATTAGAGAATGGCCAATACCTTGAATTACCCCTCCTTCTATCTGAGCTGTAAATCCTTGAGGGTTCACTACTTTCCCAGTTTCGTGTGCCGCCGTATATCGTTTCAACCAAACGGTACCTGTCCAAGGATCAATTTCCACTTCTGCTATATGGGCTGTGAAAGACATATATGGGATTTCATCTCCTTCATCAATCGACGCTTCCCCTGAGATACTGCCACCAGTTCTAGATACAATATCTTCAAACGTTACTTCTTCAGATGAACTCCGGTTGACTATTTTACCCTCTCTAACAATTAAGTTATCTTCCTGCCAGCCTAAGAGCTCAGAAGCAAGCAAAGCAATGTTCTTTTTAAAATCTTGGCTTGCTTCGTAGGCTGCGCGGGTTGCCACACGAGTTCCTCTTTGCCCAGCAACCCCGTAATCTCGTTTCCCTGCTTCAGTAGACCATGGCTCTATAGTAATCCTTGATATATCGACATCCAGTTCATCAGCTACAACTTGCGCGAGAGTCGTCCCTGTCCCCATTCCAGGATCATATATCATCGTATTAATAATTATGCTTCCATCCAAATTGACTCTAACGGCAACGGGAGTATCGTAACCACTGTCTCCTTGCCCATGGAAAGCAATACCACGCCCTATATTAGGAAGTTTCTGATCAAAATATCCTGCTTTATCCGCGGCAGCTTGTAAGATCTCATTCAATCTGAGATTTTGGTACTTATCAGATTCAGGGCTTGTTATAGGGGTCCAGTGTTCGGTCGCTTTTACATCTTGAGGCGTTTGTACAAAGTTTTTACCTCTTAATTCAAAAGGATCCATACCTAATTCTTTTGCCAGCATATCTATTATCGATTCGCTAGCAAAAACCGATTGCATCATCCCGGGACCTCTAATATAACCTCCTGGCACTGTATTAGTATAAACTTGATGTGAATTTATACGGACGTTCGGGACAACGTAGGGTTCAACCATAGCTGTCGATAACATGCCTCCAAGTTCACCTACGGGCGCATATGCTGCATACCCTCCTGTCGCAAAAAAACCTTCTGCTTCCCAAGCCTGAATAAGACCATCAGATGTTGCCCCTACTTTTACTTTAATTGTTGCAGGATGGCGTGGATTCATCGCAGATAATTCTTCACTGTAATCCATAACATACTTAACAGCTTTGCCTGTTTTAGCAGCGAGCAAATAACAAACCACTACACCTGTCGCGTCCATCTTCCCCCCAAAAGATCCCCCTATATGGGCAGGATTGATTACCAATCTTTCCCGCTCAATTCCCATCATCCGAGCCAGATGGGGTCTACGACCGGTAGGAATTTGTGAAGACATCCAGACCTGAACTTTTTCTTCTTCATCTATCCACACCGTACAAGCATGGGGTTCCAAGTAACCTTGGTGAACCCTGGGAGTAGTATACGTATTCTCTACAATGACATCCGAAAGACGAAATCCTTCTTCAGAATCACCCCACTCAGTAACAACCGATTGTACGACATTACTCAGGGATTCTTGCTTTTGAACCCCTCTGTAATCATTAAACTCTTCATGTAAGATAGGCGCCCCAGGTGCAGCTGCTTGTTCGGGCTCAAATACTGCAGGAAGTTCATCATAGGTCACGCTTACCAATTTTACTGCATCTTCAGCGATTTCCTTAGTATCAGCAGCAATCGCGGCTACTTTATCTCCAATAAATCTCACTTTATCCCAGCTAGCTAAAATAGGCTCATCAGCGTATAAGTTTCCGCCTCGGAGAGATTTAACGTCTTCCCCAGATATAAAAGCCCGTACTCCAGGAAGTGTTTCAAGTGCTGAAAAATCAATTGCCGTTACACGAGCATGAGCGAAAGGTGATCTTACAAACTTTACCCACAATGTTTCAGTATCAGCGACGTCTGCCACAAATCGAGCATTCCCCGTTACTTTTTCAGGTCCATCAAGGCGAGGCACGGATTTACCGATCACAGCCATAGAAATTCACCTTTCTTAAATTAACTACCTTGATCTATGATGAAACTTAACGTGTAAGCCATTTGTTAGTTAGTTACTTTGTTTTAATCTTCCGTATAGAACTTCAGGATGGACAGGCACTGTATCGAGTCTTTCTCCTACAGCATCAAAAATTGCATTTGCTATAGCAGGAGCAGTCGTTATATTTGAGTGTTCACCAACTGCTTTTACGTTGTACTCTCCCCAACCTGAGGGCGCTTGAACTAAAACAGTTTCTAAAGTCGGTAAATCTCTTTCTGTGGGAATCTTGTAATCGGCCAAAGAAGGATTAGATACCCTTCCTCCCTCATCAACATTTAAGTCTTCCATTACTGCATGACCAAATGCCTGGACCATCCCACCTTCCACTTGCCCCTGAAAACCAACAGGGTTCAGAATTTTCCCTACATCGTGTGCTGCCGTTATCTTTAAAACTTTCACCTGCCCAGTATCAGGGTCGACTTCCACTTCAGCAACCTGGGCAACGAACGAAGTCACTGGGCTAAGCCCTTCCTCAGGATCAAAATTCCTGCCTCGTACTGGTTCACCGCTCCTCTGCACCAACTCACTCATGTGCACTTTCTCTTTTGTTCTAGTATTAATGAGCTCTCCTGAGTCGTACTCCACCAATTCTTGATCCCATCCATTGAACTCAGAAGCAATCCTCTTAAGGTTATCTTTGACATCTCTAGTAGCTTTAATTGCAGCCTGAGGTGCGACCATACTTCCTCGTGAACCTCCGACCCCAAAATCAAACAAGTCATCAAACATCTCATCCGTGCTAAAAGGCACAACACTCACACTTGAAATTGGGACTTGCATTTCCTCTGCTACAGATTGCTGGATCAGAGTGTATGTACCGGTTCCAGGGTCAAATACTGAGGTTCTCGCAGTTAGCGTACCATCTTCATTCACCGTAATTAAAGACTGACTGCCTCCACCATATTGGGGCCTATGCCCATAAGCTAAACCACGCCCTACGTTATTAGGTCTAGAATCAGCCATTTTCCCAACTTTCGCAGCTTCTTTGATAACTTCTTCAGCAATAATGTCACCAAAAACTTGGCCTGTCGGAGTATCATCGCCATCATGGACAACATTAATCAATCTAAATTCCACTGGATCTATATCTAATTCTGATGCTATGACGTCCATCATGGATTCACCTGCAAAAATCCCCTGAACTTCTCCAGGGCCTCTCTGAAACCCTCCTGGAACAGTATTAGTAGCGACCTGCCAAGAATCAATTCGTGTGTTATCAATCTTATAGGGGCCCGCGACTTCATTTGCCCCAGGTAGATTACCTCCCGGAGAATAAGCCCTGTAAGCCCCTCCATTAAAAAATAAGTCGGACTCCCAAGCTGTTATTTTCCCCTCAGTTGTGACGCCAACTTTAACGTTGATCTTAGATTGGTGCCTTGGATTCATAGACATGAGTTCTTCCGAATAGTCCATGGAAAATTTGACTGGCCGCCCGGTCTTTTTCGCTAATTCATAGCATATTGGTACACCAACAATATCCCCTTTACCACCAAAATCTCCTCCAACATATGCAAAGTTAATAATCACATCATCTATATCTAAATCAAAAAGCTTTGCAATCTGTGCTCTGTTTTGGAGTGGAGACTTGGTGCCTACCCAACACTGCAGTTTCTTATCCTCATCAATTGCAACTACGCAATTATGGGGTTCTAGATACAACTGATGAGTTCGACCAGTAAAAAAGGTTTTTTCGATCACATGGTCTGCCTGGTTCATACCAGAAACAACATCACCTTTTTCCCAGTGCCCATTCACTACTATGTTAGTAGGTCCGTTTAATTTCTCCGCTACACCTTCATATTCGTTGAAATCAGGATGTAATATTGGAGCGTCGGAATCAACGGATTCCTCTATAGTGAATACTGACGGGAGCTCTTCATACTCAATCTCAATTAAATTTAATGCATTTTCTGCGATATCTTCGTCCTCGGCTGCAACCGCTGCAACTTTATCTCCGATATACATAACTCTATCCCAAGCGATAATCGGCTCATCCTGAATCAGCTTTCCCCACCGCTTCCCTTTAAAGTCTTCTCCAGTTATAACTGCATGAACACCCGGTAGCGCTTCTGCTGCTGCAGTATCAATGCTTAAAATCTTAGCGTGAGGATACGGAGACCTTAGAACCTTGCACCAAAGCATATCCGGTAAAGCAATATCAACAACGTATTTCCCCTTACCTGTCGTTTTCTCAGGTCCATCAGACCTAGGTGAAGCTTTTCCTATGATTTTATGTTCATCAGCATTCATTTTTGATAACTCCTAAACCAAATATTGCACTTGAACCGATAGTTACATGCTCTTGTAAAAGCCATACTATTGCTGGTCATCATTATTGTACCTTGAATATCCTAGATATTATCCAATAGAACTTAGTATTTCCATTTTTTGTCTCAAGATTTCCATTTGCCAGTTAAATTTATATACAAATTCACCCTTGATTCCATATTTATAGACAAAATAATCTAGCATTTTATGCGTAATATTGGCATATAAATACAAAACTAGATCATATATTCTATTGACCGGGTCTAAAACCCAGTTTAAAATCCTATCTAAAGTGAGTCCATTGAGAATAATAAGCGGTACAGCTCGAGGAGTTAGCCTCAAAACCTCTAAGGTATCCTTCTTGAGGCCGACAACCGACAGGGTACGTAGTGCGATTTTCTCGATTCTCGAATCAAAACAGGTGTTACTAGGAGCACAAGTGTTAGATCTTTACGCTGGTACTGGATCTCTTGGGATTGAATCTCTTAGCAGGGGTGCTAAATTTTCTTACTTCGTAGAGAAGGACAGAAAATTAAGTGAGCTCGTTAAAGATAACGCGTCCAAAGCAGGTTTCGAAGATAGCACCACAGTAATCAATTCCCCGGTGGATTCGGCCCTAGATTCACTGAAAGATCCATTTGATTTGATTTTTATGGACCCCCCTTATCAGATTGTAGATCAAATTGCAGGTAACGTGGCAAAAATTATTGAAAGAAACCTCCTATCCCACAATGGGTCCATCGTGATCGAGCACTCAACCAAATCAGAATTAAACATTACCCAAAATATGTTAAATCAAACTATGGAAAGACAGTACGGCGACACAACTATAAGTATCTATTTATCAAAAAATACTATTTAAGAGGCAATATGGCTAAAGCAATATACCCAGGAAGTTTCGATCCAATAACCAACGGTCACATAGACGTTGCAGTCCGTGCAGCCGCAGTTTTCGATGAATTGGTTGTTTGTGTATACGATACTCCGTCAAAAAATCTCATGTTTTCTACGGAGGAGCGACTGGAACTTGCAAAACTTTCGTTAGCAAACATCGCAAATATTTCAGTTGAAACGTATCAAAGAGGCCTAACCATTGAATTAGCTAAGCATCACGGTGCTACTGCAATGGTACGCGGATTGAGGAACGAGCGTGACTTTGGAAGCGAATTTGAGCTTGCTCTAATGAATCGCAACCTCGATGAAACTATAGAAAGTGTTTTTATAATGACAAATCCCAAATATGGATTTGTTAGTTCAACCCTGATGAAAGAAGCAGTATCACTAGGGGGAGATATTTCAGATCTAGTCTCTCCCATTGTTCTTAAAGCTTTGCTAGAAAAAAATAATAGTTAATGGTTCTAAAGAGATATTAGGTTGGAAACCGAAGGGAGCATAAAATGAGATTCTTGGAATTCTTAGACGGCCTAGAGGAAATAGTAGGAAAGGGACGAAAGGTTCCTGGAACAAAAAAAACTATCGTTGCGCGTGACGAAATAGCAGAATATGTAGATCAGCTACGAACATCGGTGCCTCAAGAGCTCTACGATGCTAAACAAATTTTGAATCGTGGAGAATCGATTGTAAAAGGGGCAGAAAGCATTGCAAAACAAATTCATACAGAAGCTCTCCAAGAACACAAACAAAAGGTTGATGACAGTGAGATCGTCAGCAAAGCACAAGAGGAAGCTTCACAAATCAAAGTAGACGCTGAAAAGGCTGCTGATCAAATACGCAACCGCGCGCGGTCCGACGCTGCACGAACAATACTAGAAATCGATGATTATGCTCAACAATCTATGACGAAACTAGCGACCCAAGTTGAATCTCTAAGAACACAAATGACTGAGTTACATGAAGATCTAACAAATATAGAAAAAGCGGTTGAGGCTGGAAAAAAATACTTGCAGGTTAAAAAGAATCTTGAAAAAACTCCTAAAGCTGAGCAAGCAAAACAACCTGAGATAAACCAAGACGAAAGTATTATGGAAACAACCAAGCCCTACCAAATTCAAATGAATGGCTTGAAAAATCACGCGTCGACATAATTCAAATTGTGCGTACTAGATAAAAGCTAATTTACTGGTTGAAATGTAGTTTCTTGCGCAATTTTCCCCATTGATAACAATCGCACCTATATTTTTTAGCTTGGAACAATGGTACTCTACTGCTCAGCGAATAATTATGAAAAGAGAGGAAGTAGGTTTAGAAACCTAGCAAAACCTGAATGATTGAAGCAAAGAATTTAACTAAATTCTATGGGGATTATCCTGCGATCGAAAACGTGAGTTTCACTGCTCAAGATGGAGAAGTCATAGGTTTTCTTGGCCCTAACGGAGCTGGAAAAACAACGACCATGCGAATCCTAACAGGGTTCACACCAGCAACTAGCGGTACCGCAATAATCGCCGGGTATGATATTCAATCTGAATCTATACAAGCTAGAGGATCCATAGGATACCTGCCCGAAACCGTCCCCCTATACACAGACATGACCGTTAGAGAATACTTAAAATTTATGGGGGCTCTCAAAAAGATGGATAGGGCTAAAATAAGGACAAGGATAAATGATGTTGTCGATCTGTGTAGATTAGAAGAGTACGCAGATTCGATGATAGGAAAACTTTCAAAGGGATATAGGCAAAGAGTAGGAATAGCTCAAGCAATATTACACGAGCCTCCCGTACTCGTACTCGATGAACCAACAATAGGAATTGACCCACGTCAGGTAGTGGAAACAAGACAAATAATTAAAAGCCTTGGCGGAGAGCACACCGTGATTCTATCTACACATATTTTGCCCGAGGTTAGCATGATATGTGATCGCGTATTAATAATCGATGAAGGGCAAATAGTCGCGATGGACAAAACAGAAAACCTTTCTAGTAAACTTGGGGACATCACCCAAATAATAATGAATGTACAAGGCCCAGCTGAAGAGATCACCAGGGTCATCGAACAAGTTTCTGGAGTTAAAAGAGTCTCCCATACTGACGCTGGTGGCCACAATCAATTCATTATTGAGTGTGATCCTGCTGAAGATCTAAGAACAGAACTGACTAGATTAACCGTTGAGCACGGATGGGGGTTACAAGAAATCAGAACAGGTGGATTATCTCTCGAAGACATCTTCTTACGTTTAACCACGAGTGAAGAAACGGATGAATTAAATTGAGTTTTTTCAGTATAAAAGTTATCTGGATTAAAGAATTAAAAGCATATTTTAATTCGCCTATAGCCTATATAATCACTGCATTATTCCTTGCACTATCCGGTCTATCATTTGCTCTAAGTATAACTGGCAGATTCCCAGAAGCTTCGATGAGGGGCTTTTTATTTGGACCAATAGGGCCCATAGGAGCATTTTTTCTTATAGTTCTTATAGCGCCTGCCCTAACAATGAGACTTTTTGCCGAAGAACAAAAACTCGGTACGCTTGAATTATTGCTTACCGCACCCTTGCGTGACATAGAAATTGTGCTTGGTAAATTTTTTGCAGCGTTGTCTTTATTGACTGTAATGTTCGGTTTAACTCTATATTTCCCGCTATTACTGTACTGGTTCGGAGATCCTGATTTACTTCCCATATTGACGGGATACTTGGGGCTTTTCCTTATGGGTGCAATGGGTATATCTGTGGGGCTATTTAGTTCCTCTTTGACCTCTAACCAAATAGTATCAGCAGTCCTAGCGACAGCTACCCTACTATTACTTTGGCTTTCAAATGTCACGTCAACTTTAGGCGATGGTGAATTACCTTGGGCAAGTTTAGTTAGATTTTTAGCAATGAGTGAACACGTTAGAGATATGGCTTATGGTGTGCTTGATAGTAGGGATATTGTATATTTCATATCACTCACCGCGTTTTTCTTGTTCTTGACAGTGAGAGCTGTAGAAACTAGGCGCTGGAAATAAAAATGAGATTTATTAGTAATATTGACGAAAAACTCGCGGAGGATATTGGTTTAGCACTAGGAGCCGCGGGACTAATTACCATAATTGCCGGTGGCGTAATATACGGAGTCATACCTGAGATAAGATCCTGGGCCTTAGTGCTAATGTTTTTGGGGTTAGTGAGTATTTTTGGTTTTGCATTTTTTGCTAGAGATTTAATTGCAAGTTTCTTTCAAACTAGACAAGGACGCTACGGAATCAACACGGCTGGGCTAATAATAATTTTTACAATGTCGGTTGTAATATTGAATTTCTTCAGTTCTAACTGGAATTTTAGGGTCGACTTAACTGCAACGGACGAATTCACATTAGCACCTCAAACTAAGCAAGCTCTAAGTAATTTATCAGAAGAAGTCGAGGCTTTTGGGTTTTTCGTCCCGGATGATCCAGCCATGGTTACGGCTGAGCGCCTGATGAGAGAATATGAGCTTGAAACAGATAAACTATCTTTCACCATGGTCGATCCTGAAACTGATCCAAGCCAAGCCAAGCGCTACCAAGTTGATCGCTCTGGTCAAATCGTTTTTGCTGGCACTTCTGGCCAAATATCAAGGACAAATAATATATCCGAGCAATCTCTAACGGCAACACTTCTAAGAGCAACTGGGGAAAATCTTAAAACTGTTTGTTTCACCACCGGACATGGTGAACGGAGTATTTTAGGAAGCACAGACTTAGGGTTTCGTGTTGCGGCGCAAGCCCTTGAAAGAGAACTATATATAGTGAGAGATTTTAGTTTTAGTACCTCTGGTGGAGTACCAGAGGAGTGCTCAGCAATCATAGTTGCAGGGCCTGAACGAGATCTAATCGTCGACGATAAAATTGATGAGGAAGCAAAGATTAGAGAATTTCTTGGCCGCGGAGGCAACGTTCTTTTCATGTTAACCCCATCGACCCCTTCTAGTTGGACTAACCTGCTTCTCGAGGGAGGTGTCGAAGCTGGTGGCGGAACTATAATAGATCCCGCAAGCTATGCCCAGCCAGATCGAACTACACCTCAGATCAGAGTAGAAGGATACCTTCCGGGCCATCCAGTAACTGATCCCCTAATAGAACAGTCTCTGGTTACATTTTTCCCTCTGGCAACCCGAGTTGCGCCGCTTCCTGAGGGTCAACGCACCCCTGGCGCATCTATCGCTCCTTTAATATTTACTTCTGATCGGAGTTGGTTAGAAACCGATTCAGCAAATTTAGGTGATGCAACATACAACCAATTATCTGACACTTCACGAGGAGCGAACGCCATCGCTACAGCTGTACAATTCCCAGCTGCAAATGAAACTGGCCAACAAATTACCGGCCGTATATTTGCCATCGGAAATTCTGCTTTCGCTGGTAATCTATTTTTCCATTCCTTAGGAAATGGCGATTTATTCATTAACTCAATAAACTGGTTGACTTCAAAAGAAGATCTAATCTCTATAAGGCCTAAACTTTCATCAACCAGGCTATTAATTCTTTCACAGAGAGAGGCTGACTGGATTCTATACTCCAGTGTGGGACTGCTTCCATTTATGGCAGCTTTTATGGGGTTGTGGGTTTGGTGGAGAAGAAGATAAATTATCTGGAGATATAAACCGTGAATTTACGCTTAACAATGGTGATCTTAGTCCTTTTGATAGTTTTCTCTGGATATCTGATTCTGAGACCTCCTTTTGATGAAAAAACGGAAACAGTTTCCGACAGTGCCTCCCTAGCATGGTTCTATTTGGTTGATGAAACAAAAATCGATAACATCACAGTGAACTACTTTGACCAGGAAGTATCTTTCTATCGTGATATTGACAGAGCTTGGCATATTAATTCTCCTGATGGGGATCTGGTAAATTCAGAATTTAGGGGCACTCCTTTTCTGGCAGGAGGCGCAAAATCACCGAGAATAATTTCTAGCGAGAAAAATCCAGATTTATCTCAATACGGCCTTAATGCTCCTAAATTAAAAGTCTTCGTTCATCTGGAAGAATCTGACTCGTCACCGGACGGCATTACATATACCGTGTTAGTTGGCGATATAACTCCAGACGGAATCAATAATTATTCGGCTATAGAGGGCTTCCCTGAAATATATCTTATCGATCGTACATGGGGTGAACATATGGCTAGACTTGCAACTGAAACGAACCTAGTACAACAGTAAGCCAATATCCTCAATTCAGGGGAAGTAACTATGGAAACCAACGAACCACATAAATCATGGGTTGAAATCAGTGTAGAAGGGGACACAGAGAGCACTGAAGCCATCTGTGAGATTTTCCAGAAACATGGAATAGGCGATATTTCGATCGAAGAGCTAAATATTTCTGAAGAATTCCGAGTGGGACCGCAAAGTATGATTAGCGATAACCCCGTACTTATAAAAGCATATATTCCAGATGACAGCCACTCAAATACGCTCAAACAAAAAATCTATTCCGACATAGATTACTTATCTATGATTAGGCCAATAAAAAAATTAGATGAGACGATTATCGAAGAAACTGAGTGGGCGGAAAACTGGAAAAAATTCTTCCACGCTAACAAAATCGGAAACAATGTTGTAGTAGTTCCTACATGGGAAGAATATAAAGCAACAAATGCTGAAACAGTAATTAAGCTTGACCCAGGAATGGCCTTTGGTACCGGATTACACCCAACTACCCAACTTTGCTTATCCCAAGCAGAAAAGTTCATTGGTAATAATAATACAGTGTTAGACTTTGGAACAGGTTCAGGTATTTTATCGATAGCTCTGGCCCAACTTGGCGCAAAACAAATCATTGGGATAGATATAGACCCTATAGCTGTAGGAATTGCTAATAATAATATTGAGCTAAACAATGTTAGCAATATAGTAACAGTAGTTGAAAGTTCATCGCCCTTGGACGCTATAGACCTTCTCAATAGTAAAGACGAAGAAAAAGCTTTCGATTTAATTTTAGCAAACGTTACTACAAATGTATTAATTGACAAATGTAGTGAATTCCTAGAGGTGCTACATATAGGTGGGATATTAATCGGATCAGGAATACTACAAGAACAAATAACAGAGATTTCTTATTTTTTCATGGATACTGGCTTTAGATTGATCGATGTCGTTTCCGATGGCGACTGGCGAGCAATCATCATGAAGAAAGTTTAACGATGAGTTCCTTAGGCAACAAAATATCAAAAAAGAAAGTTATTTTTCTTGATTTAGATGATACTCTTTGCGAAACAGAGGGAATCACCCCCCAAAGGCTTGAAATGGCCAAACAAGCGCTATCAGAAACTATAAATAGCTCTCTGTTAGATAGCGTTATGGAGCAAGCAATTAGCTGGGATCCAGTTCAATCGACAACTGGCACCAAGGGGCGCCTCCAAAGAATCAAAAAAGAGCTAAAATTACCAGACGAATCATTTGATCAAATGAGAGCTATTTACAATGAGGCCCTGTTTAATTACCTAACTTTGTACGATGGGGTGGAGGACGCTTTAAGTTGGCTACATGACCGGTTTTCTTTAGGATTAATTACAAATGGCCCTAGCGAGTTTCAAAGAAAGAAAATTGAACAGCTAGGAATATCAAAATATTTTGACGGAATTATAGTCTCAGGAGAATTTGGTGAGCACAAACCAAACCCAAAGATTTTCAATTTCGCAGTTGAATCTCTGAATAGTTCCGTAGAGGACTCCGTTCATATAGGTGATCGTCCAGATTCAGATATAGACGGAGCGCAATCGGTAGGAATAACAGGAATACTTGTAAGAAAAGAATATCCATATAAAATATTATCAAAAGTTAAACCGAACTTTATCATTGATAAAGTTACAGATCTGCCAGAATTAATAAATATTCAAACTAGCTGAGAGAAAATACTTAAGGGGCTAATAATGACTGGGGACGATAACGAAAATCTAGAAGAGGAGATAGAGGAAATCCTTCGACAAAAAGGTGAGCAGCCAGGAAAGGCTTCAAAGCCACGTCAGGGGCCTCTAGCCAAAATAATGAGACAGCTTTCGAGCTTTCCAAGTTGGACATTTTTAGCGGTTCCACTTTTGATTGGCGGAAGTATCGTAGCGTTCCGTATTTTAGGCCCTGCTGCCTTTCGCCTTGCGCTTGTTAGTGTAATTATGTTTTTGATTTCATTTATATTAAGAAACGTGATTCAAGAATTCTTCGCCAGGAGAAACCGCCCTTAGGCATCGCGGCCATAGTCTCAGTAATTGCGTACGAAATAACTTTTCCACCACTTATATTAATTTAGGTTCTTGGATAGCAACTTAGCCTCTCAGAAATTTATGATCGCAGGATATTCATAAACAACGCTACTAATAAAACACAGCTTCCTATTAAGTGCATACAACATATATATATCACACACTTAATAGTAAGCCCAGCGCTCTACATACCTAAAAACTAATTATTCAGGGCCTCTAAGGTTGGCGATCGGGCCTAGCCATTTGGCTTCTTGCTAATTCATCTTCTTCTAAATACTGTTCATTCATAAATTGGAATCCTGCACGCATGCCACTTTCGTTAGTAACCCTATTAACATCTTGTATACCTCTTGGCATTACTTCCGGCGAAGACGAATAGGCAATATTAGTCAAATGCGAAGCGAAAGTCATAGATGTAAACAACCCTTGCTGCTCATAATAATGGTTGATTGCCATTTTATTGATATGTGTAGAAGCTGGCGGTAATTTCGATATTGTATTTGCCAATTCCCAGACTTTATCATCTAACTCTTCTGTGGGTACCACTCTGGTGATCAACTTAAGGTCCAGAGCTTCTTGCGCATCAATCATGGTGCCTGTGAAAGCCATCTCTTTTGCTTTCTTCATACCAACTAACTCAGGCCAAACCATAGGCATCATAACGCTGCCATACCTAACTGGAGGATAGCCAAAAAGTGCGTTGTCCGCTGCGATTGTAATATCGCAGTGACAAGCTAGTTGCCCACCGCCAGCGAGTGTAAAGGAATGGACTTGGGCTATAATCGGCTTAGGATTTTCCCATATAGCACGCCTATACATTTGGGCCGGGCCATCAGCAGTCGTAGATTCTATAGCAGGTCTTTCCCCGCCTCGCCCTGTAGTCTGTACGTTCATGTCGTAACCTGCAGAGAAACCTCTACCTGCGCCCTTAATTACTATAGCCCGTACATTCTCATCATTCTTACCCTCGTTTAGGGCAAGTTCCAACTCTGCAAGCAAGGGTCTACTAAGAGCATTTAATCTCTCAGGACGATTTAGCGTAATATACGCAACTTGCCCCCCTGCTGCATCCTTGGTTTCATATAGAATATTTTCGTAATCAGCCATTGCTATCCCCTCCATATAACCTACCGATAATTAGCCGTAACAATAATTACAGTACATTAAAGTTTGGCAATATATGATTAAAGTGTCAAACAATAATCCCCTTTTCCTTGATCGTCTCCCTAGGCATCACTACAATTGAATGACCATGAAACAGGAAACCAGCAAAATAGGGCACTTTATATCAATCCAGGACTTGGATAAAGACGGTTTAATTAATTTAATTGATTTAGCATTAGATATTAAATCAAACAGAACACGCCCTTCCATTAATGGTAAAAGCCTGGCTTTGTTATTTGAAAAACCATCGCTACGAACAAGAATAGCTTTCGAATTAGGGATGTCTCAAATGGACGGATTTAGCGTTAATTTTGATGAAGAAGAGCTCCAAATGGGAAAAAGAGAGTCCTTAAAAGACATTTCCAAGGTTTTAAGCAGATACGTAGATGCTGTCGCCGCTAGAGTTGTAGACCACAAAACTTTATTAGAATTGAAGAAATATTCTACTGTGCCAGTAATTAACGCATTATCTGACATTGAGCATCCCTGCCAAGCATTGGCAGACCTCATGACTATCAAAGTGAAAAAAGGGACATTCAAGGGCTTAAAGCTAGTGTTCATAGGTGACGGGAATAATGTTGCTTCAAGCCTGGCTTTGGCTTGCGCATTAGTAGGAATTAATTTTGTGATATCTTCCCCCCAAAATTATGGGTTACCAGAACCTATCATAAAAGCTTCCAGCGAGATTGCGACCTACAGTAACTGGTCTCTAAATAGTATCCAAGACCCAACCGAAGCGGTTGAAGAAGCAGATATAATTTATACCGATGTTTGGACTAGCATGGGCCAAGAATCTGAAACCGACGAACGCAATATTGCTTTTAAAAATTATACTGTTACAAAATCATTGCTTGGTAAAGCAAAAAAAGACGTATTATTTCTACACGACCTTCCAGCTCACCGAGGTGAGGAGGTAGAAGATGGTGTTATAGAAAGCCCTCAATCTGCCGTGTTCGATCAAGCTGAAAACCGCCTACACACCCAAAAAGCTTTGCTATCGATGATTTTATCCACTAAACAGCTCAAAAGTCTGTAGGTTCGATTATGTTTCCCACCATAGCAATTGTTGGACGCCCTAATGTAGGCAAATCTTCTTTGTTCAATAGATTGTTAGACAAAAGAGTCGCTATAGTCGCTGATGAGCCAGGAACTACAAGAGATAGAGTCACAGGCTTTATTTCTAAAAGCCAAGAGAAAGCAATATTAGTAGACACCGGAGGTATTTCTCTTGAAGACGGAAACCAAATTGATAGAGGGATACGAATCCAAGTAAATTCAGCGATACAAGAAGCCGACGTGTTAATGTTTGTTGTGGATACAAATTCTGGGATATTACCTATTGATCAGCAGATAGCTAATTTGCTCCGTACAACAAATAAACCAGTGCTTCTCGTCGCTAACAAAGCAGACACCCCTAAACGAGAATCAACTATTTCCGAATTCTACAAACTAGGTATGGGAACCCCTTACCCTGTAAGCGCTTTACACAGAAAAGGTATTGGGGAAATGGTTGATGAGGTATTCAGATTACTGCCCAATAACCCTGAATATCCGGATTACCCAGAAGGTTCGATACCAGTAGCAATAATTGGAAGGCCTAACGTAGGAAAATCTTCTTTGATCAACTCGGTTTTAGGCGAAAATCGTACTCTTGTAAGTGCAATACCTGGAACTACAAGAGATGCCATAGATACCGAATTCCAGTATGGAGATACCAGTTTTGTACTGATTGATACAGCAGGAATCAGGAGAAAGGGACATATTTCACCAGGTATCGAAAAATTCAGTGTTAGTAGAGCACTCCAAGCTGTAGAACGAGCAACAATAGCTGTGTTAGTTGTTGACGCCACAGAGTACTTAACTGCCCAAGATCTTCATGTGGCAGGATACGTTCAAGACGCTTATAAAGGGTTAGTATTGGTAATAAACAAATGGGATTTAGCTCAGGAAGAAGAGCTGGATCGAGGAGAAATAGAATTACTTATTAGAAGAAGACTTCAATTTTTCCCAGATATGCCAATAATTTTCACCTCAGCCATGACCGGGAAAGGCGTGATGGGTATTTTTGACGCTATCAAGGCGATAGAAGAAGAGCGGATGAAACGAATCACCACAAGCAAAGTTAATCGTATGCTTATGGAGGCTATCTCGGCTCACCCTCCACCTACATCAGGGAAAAAACGTCTACAGATATACTATGGTACTCAAGCAGAAGTTGACCCGCCGACGTTCGTATTCTTTACTAATGACGCTTCTCTAGTGCACTTTTCCTATAAAAGATATCTAGAAAATACAATAAGGAAGCATTTTGGATTTAAAGGTACTGCAATAAAAACCCTCTTTAGAAGTAGGTCGGAAGAATCCGTTTAGGGAGATTACTTAATGGAAAATGTTGTTTATTTCATAGGTACTATAACTCTTAGTTACTTAGTGGGGTCATTCCCGTCTGGATTAATAATCGGCAAACTCTATGGGCTTGATGTGAGAATGAAAGGGAGTGGAAGAACCGGAGCTACAAACATACTCCGAACTTTGGGCTGGAAGGCAGCATTAGTTGTAACCTCTCTAGATCTTTTGAAAAGCTCACTGGTTATATTGGCTTATGGATACTTTTTAGATCCAATATGGCAGTCCGTAGCATCCGCTGGGATATTATTGGGGCATAGCTGGTCTGCTTTCGCTGGATTAAAAGGGGGTAGAGGTGTTGTGCCAGCAGTTGGTATCGCAATAGTTGTTTCGCCTTTATCGGCGATCATAGGAGTTAGTATCGGTATTGTAATCATCGCAATAACGAGATATGTATCTTTAGGTTCCTTAATCGGCACTGTTACCGCGTGTTCTATAGTACTTGCTGGGACAGTACTAGTGAGTCAACCTGCCCCCTACGGCATCCTTGCGATTTATGTCGGTTCTTGGATAGTATTCACACATAAGGACAACATTGGAAGGCTCATCAACGGTGAAGAGCGTAAGTTAGGCAAAGTCGCAGAATAGATACGAAGCCTACCTTTATAGTTGAAAGTTTTTATATCTAGGCTATATTAGATTTATTACGATGAATTCACAAATACGATTAGCTACGATTATCGGCACCACTAGCTGGGGAACCACTCTAGGCATTTTACTGGCTAATCAAGGTATCGAAACTAAATTAATAGTACGTTCGAAAAAAGAAGAAACGCTACTAAATTCGTCCAAAGAAAATTTAGCCCGTTTAGCTGGACACTCTTTCCCAATCAATTTGACGGCAAGCGCAGATATGAAAGATTCTCTTAAAGACGCTGATTTGATTGTCATCGCATGTCCATCTCATAGCTACAGAGCAAATATCCAAAAAATAGATTATTCATCAATTAAGCAAACAGCTGTTTTTGTTAGTGCTACAAAGGGACTTGAAAAAGAAACTGGCAAACGCATGAGTCAATTATTTTCTGAAGAATCTAACGGAAAACTTGACGAGAGATTTAGCGTTTTATCCGGACCAAATCTTGCTAGGGAAATTGCCGAAGGGAAACCGGCATCCACAGTTATCGCGTCAACAAAGATAGAGGTAGCAGAACTAGTACAAACAACATTCAATTCTAGTAATTTCAGAGTTTATACCAATGCTGATCTTGTTGGTGTAGAACTTGGAGGGACGTTAAAGAATATTGTCGCCATTGGAGCAGGTTTGATTGACGGAATCGGATTGGGGAATAATGCTAAGTCTGCATTTATTTCAAGAGCGATAGCAGAAATGAGTAGATTAGGAATAACAGCTGGGGCAGAACTAATCACATTCGCAGGATTAGCCTGCTTAGGAGATGTTTTGACAACCTGCTATAGCCAACTATCCCGTAACAGATTTGTCGGGGAAGAATTAGGCAAAGGGAAGCAAATTGATGATATTCTCGGATCTTTAGGCCAAGTTGCTGAGGGTGTTCACACTACTCATGCCGCCTTAGTCTTGGCTAAAGAACTAAAGGTTGAGATGCCTATAACCGAACAAACCGCTCTAGTCCTGGCGGGTAAAACAAATGCCAGAGAAGCTATCGAAAATTTAATGTCTCGAGTCCCTAAGCCCGAAGATCCTTTTCGTATACCAAAACAATGAGTCCCATTATTAATGCAATAATAAATCAAGATATAACGAATAAAACATGATTTGTTAGTTCGTATGGCCAGGTAAATGCTATATTACCTAGAAGACCCAAGCCGACATAGTGAGAAAGGTACGGCTTCACAAACATGAATTTCAACTTAGATGATGCGCTAAGTTATAACAAAGCTGATCTGCTGGATATGAATTCGCGATTGGAATCATATCCTAAGTTGTTGTCAGAAGGTTGGGAACAATCAAAATCAATAGATCTACCACCTAGCTACTCCGGTGTCTCAAAAATACTAATACATGGTATGGGGGGGTCAGCGATTTCAGGTGACCTACTCCTGAATGTGCTAAATAGAGAAGCCCCAGAAATAGAAGTATTTGTACATAGGGACTATGATCTTCCAGGTTGGGTAGGTAACGATACTTTAGTAATTTCGTCTAGCCATTCAGGCGAAACGGAAGAGGTGCTTTCAGGTATTGAAATTGGCCAAAAAAATATGACTAAAATGCTCGGAATGACAAGTGGGGGGACTCTAGAGAAACAGTATCTAAAACATGGTTTACCCGTATTTTTACTCCCTGAATCTGGGCCACCAAGAACCTTGTTCCCTTTCGTTGTTGGTCTATTATGTGGGATCTTGGATACGCTAGCTCTTGCTAATTTCTCGAAACAATTTGGAAAAACAACTTTAGAAATCGATGAACTGCAACAGTCTCTAAATAGAAACACCCCCTCAGTATCCAATAAAGCAAAAACCTTAGCGGCAACTATGGACGGGACGGTCCCAATCATATATATCCCAAGGGAATTTTCTGCGGTAGGCCGAAGATGGAAAGCACAACTCAATGAAAACGCAAAAATTTTTTCATCTTATGAGCTGCTCCCCGAAGCTCACCATAACTCAATAATGGCATTGGAGAAGGAAGCGGACGCATATATTATCCTTATCACGCCTTCAGTAACTAACGAAAATATGGATAGGCGATATAGCGCAACTAAACTTTTCTTAGAATCAAAAAAGGTTGCGCATTCTACTTTAGAAGCACCGGGATCCACCATCTTGTCACAAGCACTTGGAGCTTGTTTACTCGCTGATTACACAAGTTATTACCTAGCCTTGCTTCGTGGAGTTCAACCTTCTCCCAATGATTCAATAGATGAGATTAAGCGTATATTAAAGAAAAATTACAAGAAATAGTGTACATTGGTCTGGTTTATTCACCTTAAGTTTAGTTTGCAGGCTACATTTTATATCTGTAAATAACTAACAAGGTTAACCAATAATAGTCAAATTACAGGAGCAAAATTAGTGAGAATCGGAATTATATCGGATACCCACATGCCCGCATCAACCCCAGTGTTATGGCCAGAAATTAATATCGCCTTCGAAGGGGTAGACCTTATCCTACATGCGGGAGATCTAGAAATGGTAGGTGTTTTGGACATGCTCGAAGAAATAGCCCCTGTACTTGCGGCAGAGGGAAACCATGACCAAGGCTTAAGTGAATTTGATAGTAGGATCAAAAAGAAACAATTCCTTGATATTGAAGGATACAGGCTAGGTATGACACATATCATCGACAGCTGGGATCTTGGTGCAAAAAGAGTAGTGCAATCATACTTGGGAGAACTTCCTGACATCGTTGTATGCGGCGACTCACATTTTGAGTTTGTAAGATGGGAAGACGATATGTTATTAATAAATGCGGGAAGCGCAACTTACCCTCATAACTTAGAATCAAGATTAGGTCATGTTGTTATATTAGAAGTAGAAGAGGGCAAGAAACCTTCGGCTGAAATAATAGATCTAAGTACGATCAAGGCCTGAATTTGAATATATGGAGCGCACGGCAACACTAATATCTTCGTATCAAGAATCCGTAATTCCATAATATGCGCTTAGGTCTTTGGGGTGTAGTGTTTTTGATGAACCGTCTCCAAATATAAGAAACATCCTAATTCTAAATAGAAATTTATCAAGTTTATCCTTCCACATAATCATTCTTAACACCTAACTATCCAAAACCTTTGTCAATCATCAATTTGTTTACCTCAACTTCATCTACCCAGACTCTTGATTGCAATCGGCCTAAGTTATCAACCCCGGAAACGCTATAGTAGATGATCTTATCAGACACAAGATCCATTAATAATGCTTCAGCTTGTGCTCGCTTGTCGGGTGAATCAGGGAGTTTAACCTGATGTAAAATTAACCTTTCTGCATCTTCCATATATAGAACCCCGGACTCAACCACGTCTATTACTCTCCCCCAACGTTTTAGTACTGTTTCGTCTGTTTCCATTAGTCTCAACTCAAATCCATAATCAGTCGATAGCTGTTGCAATAGTACATTAAACAACCAGACTCAATCACCTAATCGGTACCAAAGTGTTACTATTCCAATTAAGGAAACGTTCTTAGGAGATAAAACATGGCAAATAATTCAACTCCACTAAAAGCTGAGATCATTTCTGTTGGAACCGAGATCTTATTGGGATACATAACAGATACAAATGCAACTTACCTATCACAAAGGCTTCCAGAACTTGGCATCGGTAATTATAGAGTAACAACAATAGGCGATAATGTAGATAGGCTAACAACTGTGCTTGAGGCGGCGTGCGAACGTTCGGACTTAGTAGTGATTACTGGCGGGCTAGGCCCCACGGAAGACGACATAACAAGAGAAGCTTTAGCAAAGCTTGCGGGGGAAATACCCATACTAGATCCAAAACTTAACGCTCATCTAAATCAAATTTTTTCTCAGCGAGGCATTCCAATGCCCGACAGAAATCTAAAACAAGCTGAAATAATCCCCTCAGCTGATCCAATAAATAATTCTCGGGGGACCGCCCCGGGATGGTGGGTTAAAACTAAAGGAACCTTATTTATTGCTATGCCCGGTGTTCCAAGAGAAATGTACGAAATGTGGGAACAAGAAGTAACTCCCAAAATTCATAAAAATTTTTTAAGTGAAGATTCCTTAATCAAATCCCGCACGATAAAAACTTTTGGCATGAGCGAAGCTTTAGTAGATGAGAAACTTGGGTTACTACTACGCAGCAGTAACCCAACAATTGGAGTGTACGCAAAATCAGATGGCATCCATATCAGAATAACCGCATATGGAAAGTCCTCAAATGACGTCGCCGCTTTGATAGCTCCCGTCGAACAAAAAGTAGTAAATCTCCTGGGAATACATGTCTGGGGATATGACGAAGACACTCTTGAAAAAATAATACTAAATCGTTGTAGTGATCAAGGTAAAACCGTATCAATCATGGAGTCATGCACAGGCGGGCTATTAGCGAGCATGCTTACTGATATCGAAGGCTCATCAAAATTTTTCTTAGGCAGTTTCGTTACCTATTCAAGTCAAATGAAGGAGTCAATGGGAGTTTCCCATACTATTCTAGAAAAATATGGGGCAATTAGCGCAGAATGCGCCACTGCAATGGCACTCAGTGCCAGAGAAAAAACAGGGGCGTCGATTGGAATTGGTATCACTGGAATAGGCGGGCAAGATTCTGTAGAAGGTAAAACTCCTGGATTAGCTTATATAGCAATATGCGATAAGGAAAGAAGCAAAGTTAGAGAGGGAATCTTTCCGATTAACAGACAGGATTTCAAATTGCGAGTAACAAGAACCGCAATGTTTGAGCTTCAAGGATGGATAAAAGACATTGCCGACGGATAGAATGGTTAGCTGGGAGATATTCAAAATATGGAAACTATAGCGGTACTAACAAGCGGGGGGGATGCTCCCGGAATGAACGCTGCTATTAGAGCATCGGTCCGTGCAGCTTTGTCATCTGGGCTCCAAGTTTACGGAGCAAAAAATGGGTTTTCTGGTTTAGTAGAAGACGACTTTCAAAGATTGCATGCTCGTTCAGTAACAAACATACTTCAACGGGGCGGGACAATGCTTGGAACTTCTAGATCCACGGAATTCGAATCAAAAGCTGGCAGAAGAAAAGCCGCAAAAAATTTAAAATCCCATGCGATTGATGGGCTAATTTTAATCGGAGGTCAGGGCACGGCAGAAGCTGCATTAATATTTCACCAAGAATATAAGATACCCAGCCTGGTGATCCCAGCAAGTATTGATAACGATGTGGCAGGAACCGACTTCAGTGTTGGCTTTGATACAGCGGTCAACGGTGCGATGGAAGCTATAGACCGAATCCGTGATACCGCAGAATCGAGCGGACGTATATTTTTTGTCGAAGTGATGGGGCGCTCTAGGGGCTACATTGCTTTATACGCAGGTTTATCAGGAGGGGCTGATGCTATTTTCATTCCGGAAGAAAAAGAAGATATCGAAGCTCTATGCAAACGGCTAGTTGCCGGACATAAGGCAGGGAAAAGTAGTTTTGTAGTAGTGGTAGCTGAAGGAGAAGAGGCTGGCGGTGCATTTAGTGTAGCCGAAAGGGTCACAAAGCAGCTTGAAGGAAGAGTTGGCGTCGATTATAGGGTGACCGTTTTAGGCCATCTCCAGCGAGGAGGTACGCCTAGTTCGAATGATAGAGTACTCGGTACTACTCTTGGAGCAGCAGCTGTCGAGGGCTTTGAAAAAGGAGCCTCAAATCACCTCGTAGGAGAAATAAACAACAATATAGTATTCACACCTCTAGAAAAATTGCCTTCCATGGAAAGAGAATTACCAAAGGACTTATTGCATTTATTACATACCGTAGGAACTACCTAGAAGGACATTAGCCACTCCATAAATCCGTAAATTCGGTTGCAACTATATCGTTGTAGCTCACCGGTCCTCCCTCTAGCAATCCTGATCTTGTAACAAAAGAGACCAACCCATCAATAAATTCCTTTTTTATATTAGCGTCATAGTATGGCAAGTCTCTTTCTATCAGCCTAGTAATTAACCTAGCTTCTTTTTCAGGAAAAAGTTTCTCCCCCACAACCTCGGCAAGATTCACATCTTCTATAAGGGCTTTTTGAGCCTTGACTATAGCCCGAATTGCACCTGCTGCGACATCGGGATTTTTGTCCAAAAATTGTTGACTGGTTGTGAAAGAGGGTTGCGTAAAATAGAAAGCTTCTTTTGGGCCATCCCCTCTACGCACGTCTATGATCTTCTTTGCAATTCCACTGGTAACCGCAACTTCTGCGCCCATTCCATTCGCCCAGAAACCATCGATTTTCCCTTCTATAAGAGCTTGTGCTGCAGAAACACCAAACGAAGTCCCGGGAATAAGCCCCCCAGGAGGCAGTCCGATCGAAATGTTCTCTTTTTCCACATCAATACCAGCTGAAATTAACAGCTGCCGAAACCCCATATCAGGCCCAGGAGCAGCGCCAAGCGTTAAACCACTAAGCCCATTTAAGTTACCAGGCTCTATATCCAAATCTTTTCTCACTACCAAAAACCAATACATACCCTGTGACAAGGCACAAAGGATTTTAGCCCCTTGCCATCGAGGAAAACCCCAGAGAGCTGCGTGAGCCGGCCCGGCAACAAAATGACATTCTCCATCCCTTAAAGCCACAAAAGAGTCTGGAACGGGCGAGATCTGCTTGATCTCTGCATCAATTCCTTCTTCATTAAAAAAACCAAGCTCTACCGCTGCTAAAGCAGGAAAATAAGAGTTCGAAATTAAATCAGGTTGAGCAACTATATATTTCATATGATTTCTCCAGAAAATACTAAGAGTGAATAAACTTTCTAGGGTTGTTTATATTACTTATTAGAGCGAATATCAAGCGTATTGAGCAGCCCTTAAAGAGTTAAGCGACTGTATAACTGCGGAAGCCTTTTTGGTAACAAATTTATGTCTGCAAGGACTTCATAGGGTAAGTCTCCACACATTTCTTTCATATAATCGTGCCCTGCTCTGTCAACAGTTAATAGGAACGGAATAATCCCTTTAGCTTTTGTTTCTAAAAGGGCCATATGTGTGTCTTGCACAGCATACTCTTTTTCAGCGCCTTCTCGACTGTAACCACGGTCTTGAGTCCTTCCATCAGATATAAGAAAAAGTACTTTTGTCTTGGCTCCTATATCGTCAAGTTTTTCGGCAGCATGCCTAATAGCCGGTCCCATCCTTGTCGCGTGTAGGGGATTTATCCCATCAATCCTCCTTTGGACTTTGTCAGAAAACGGCTCTTCTAAAGCTTTTACAGAATAAAATTCAACGTTGTCTCTTCCATATCCAGAAAATCCATAGATGCCATATGTATCACCTATTGTCTCTAATGCCCTGATGAGCAAAACGGTGGATTCTTTTTCAAGATCAATAATTCTTCTGTAACTTCGATTAGCCTTTTCACGCCTGGACTTCAACCAATATAAATACTGCTTTGGATCCTCTGGAACGTCGTCATCGTCATCATTAAGTGCTTTGAGTTCTTTTTCATCAATTGCTTCCGCTGTCGATGCACTCATATCCAAAAGGAATATTACTGCAACATCTCTTTGTGTCTTGTTGCGTCTCCAGTATATTTTTTCATCAGGCGCGGTACCAGCGCGCTTCTCAACAATATATTCTATCGCCGAGTCGAGATCGAATTCCTCTCCATCAGGTAAGCGTTTCTCTTTTCTATAGGTCTCAGGGACCATCATTTCAAACTGGCGTCTCACTTCGTTAATCAAGCCTGCATATTTGTCTACAGTTTCCTGGTAAAAATCAATAGATCCTTCAGTAATTACCGACTCATGAATCCTGCACCAATTTGGCTTATAATCTAACGCAACAAAATCCCATTCGCTGTATAACGACGTTTTGGGCTCTTCCATCAACTCTTCTTCAGATTCGACTTCCTCTTTACCAACGCCACCAGGGCCACTTTCATCTTTAAATTCAGCGTCAGGTCCTTCAATAGATTCACTCATCAAACTCGATATGAATAACCCGGAGGGGTCGTCTATATTCCCATCAACGACGCTTGATAAATCTATTTCGGCACTCTTTTCCAACAATTGCTTAATCATCTCTTCTGTTAACGGAGGAGATTTCGTCATTTCATCGGTTTGCTGTTGCCCTTTTCTCAAATTAGCCAAAGTTTGAACCAATTCTGGTTTGAAATCTCCTCTGTAATCTACATCTTCAGCAGGTTTATACTCAACATCGTCCTCTGTACCAGAGCCTGGAACCATATCTTGCCCACCTGCCGAAGCGCTGTCAGCTTCTTGTATTTCACTTGTTCCCTCTTCAGTCAATTCTCCAATCTGAGTCTCGTCCCAATCCATATCTGCTGGAGGAGGGGTATTGGGTACTTTAATTAATAGTTTGTATATGATTAAGCATGCTTCAGCAGTGTCTTCTGGTAAGGCAGTTTTATCCATCAGTTTATCAAGAGTCGCTGCCATATTATTAACAACGCTTCGAAGATTTCGTGGAACAGGAATAGTCGCTTCCTTCTCCAATAAAGTCATCCTAATGAGCAGTTCCACTAACCCCTCTCTTAAAGGCAAGTTCTGTGGTGAACGACGACCATAAGTTGCTGCTCCTTGGACAAGTCTGTAGGGATCTCTTAGGCCTGCGTAAGCTTGACGGGTTAAATAATCGATTCTCGCGTCTTCCAATGCTTGATATATATCTGAAGCTAACCTTCTTTGCGGGAAGAGATCAAAAAATCTTTCAAATTCGGATAGTACAGCTGTTGGAGATCCTCCATCAGTTTCGAGTTTCGCAGACTCGGTGGCAAGCCTCCGTAATGCAAAAATATTTCCTTCTCTTTTAAAATCAAAGTTGAAACTCATGAACTCTAAATGCCCAGTTTGATGACTACACAAAACTTTAAACCAAGAAAAGTTTTCGTTTTTAGTGGGGAAAGAAGATATCTGATCAGGTAAAAATATGTTTGATCCGTCAGTCGACGCTTTTTCTTCACGAGCCCAACCAAGGCTACGTTCTTGCAATTCAGTAACCGAGCGAAGTTGCATGTCACCGCCGGTCAAACCACGTGCATACATCTGCAATATAGGTGCAATATCTTCTAGTTTAATTGTTGCTGAAATTTGATCTATCAGCGACTCTCCCCTTGCTGATTCTAATTTAAAGAATCCTAGCCCCGCCGCATCATTCTGTTGAAGCATTGCTAACCCTGCTTCATACCATTTATGCATATCATTGGAACCTACTCTTCTAATCAACTCGGGACAAGAGTGTATGAACTCGACAGCTGCTTCAGGTGAAATAGAGTAAAGGTTTTCGAACATGTCCAATATTTTGCTATGAACGTCGTAGGTTACCTCACTTAGAGATTTAGATCCTTCATTCAAAAAGACAAGATAACGTTTGCCTCTTTCATCTGCCATTTTTGCTGCAAGGTCCATATATCTGGCTCTCTCATGCCTAGCTACCCTAGGAAGAGCCAACGCCGCTGATCGTTGAGTATCTTTGGTGTATTTCCAATTGTTATGAACAGTCGACCTCAAAAGTGTAAGGTAGCCTTCTGTTGATTCTTCTTCAAGTAAAGTAAAGGATTCTCCGGCAAGTAGAAGGCATTCTTCGGCCATTTCACTAGAGTGCTCTGCAACATTATCTAGAATTGCGACATATTGCATTAAATGTTCCATACTAAATTCAAGTAGTAATGAAGGAGAAGTTTCAAAAAATTTCGTTGCGAGCGCACCGGATTTCCATGTGCCGTGGTAAAGAGATTCTCCGGCATTTATCCATTGATTTAAATCATCCATATCATGATCAGTAAGAAAAATATGTGATGATCTAAAGTAGGCAGCGGCGATAGGAGCTGAAGTAGAACAAAGACGCTTCCCGCCATCAGCCCATAAAGCAAGGTCTTCCTGGTTATCAATATTGTCTAGAACTTCAAGGGTTGCACGAAAATATTCTGTTGTCGCTTCCCATGCCCTAAAGGATGCCTTCGAAATTTCCAAGGAGTTTCTCAGCCACAGTAAATAGTTGTCTGAATTTATAAACCGTTTTTGTACTTGGCTATCTACTTGGCTAAAAATCTGTGAAACAGAAACTGGAAGAGACTGAATTTCTTTAGAAAGAGCTGTTATGTCTCCGTCTTTTGAGATATCTGGCATAAGGCTTTCCTACTCAAAAATGCTAGTTATTATTTCGTTTATGCTTCGCTGCACAGAAGGGTCGTCGCTTAAAGCCTGTGCTACCGCTGCCTCGCATGCTCTCCTAGGTGAGATTCCTTTGGAAATCAAGTTTCCTGCATATATAAGCAGTCGGGTGCTAACTCCTTCTTGCAATCCATGTTCTTTAAGATTTCGTACTTTTTCTGCCAATCTTGCTAATAAATCAGCACTGTTCTGATCTACACCACTCTCTTGATGTACAATCGCCGCTTCTTGTTCTCTAGGAGGATATTCGAATTCCATCGCTATAAATCGTTGCCTAGTAGATTGTTTCAAATCTTTCAATGCACTTTGATATCCCGGGTTGTACGATATTACCAGTAAGAATCCATCTGCAGCCTCTAGAATTTGGCCACGTTTTTCAACCGGCAGTAGTCTTCGATGATCGGTTAAGGGATGAATAAGAACGGTGGTGTCTTTCCTAGCTTCCACCACTTCATCCAGATAACAAATAGCCCCTGCTTTTACGGCCCTTGTTAAAGGCCCATCGACCCATCGCGTTTCTTCTCCATCCAGCAGGAACCGACCTACAAGATCACTTGCTGTCAAATCTTCATGGGAGGCTATTGTAATCAACGGCTTCCCTTCACCATCAGATTCTTGGTTATTCCCTTTTCTTACGGTAGACATCGGCCTCCCTAGGCGCCAAGCCATGTACTCAACAAAACGGGTTTTGCCACAACCGGTAGGCCCTTTCAATAAAACTGGTATTTTTTGCTCGTATGCAGCCGTAAAAACTTCGATTTCATCTTGGATTGGAAGATAATAGGGTTCCTCATCTATTGTAAATTCTTCTACTTCATATTCACTATAGGATGCTCTGTTTGTATCTGGGACTGAACCACTTGATTTTTTTGGCATACTAAATTTAATCCTCCAATACAATAAAAATGTTATCGTTTATTATTCTAAGCGTTTTTGGTGCGCTCCGCCCAAACATCAAGAACTGTTGCTTCTACTTGCTCCAAGCTAGGAGTTGTATCAATCACGACATCAGCAGTAGCAGCTCTCTCTTCATTAGATATCTGTGAGCTGATTCGTAACAAAGCTTGTTCCTCCGTTAAATTATTTCTTTTTTGCAGTCTGGCTGATGCAACCTCGACTGGTACTTCAGTAACCCAAACCTCATCGACTAGAGCAGTCCAATCAGCTTCGATCAATATAGCGGCTTCCAAGACAGCAACTTTTACATCGTTTGATCGGTGATCATCCAATATCTGGTCCACCATATCATAGATACGGGGCCAAGTAATGGAATTCAGAGTTTTTAGATGCTCAGGATCTGAGAAAACGATCCCTCCAAGTTTTTGCCTAATAATCTCTTTTGTGTCTGGATCAGCTAAATCTTCTCCCCATGTATCGATTATATCCTTATAAGCGTCTGTGCCCGGCAAATAAACTTGGTGCCCGACTAAATCCGCATTAATAATTTCAGCTCCCAAACCATCTAGTTGCTCTGAAACCGTAGTTTTCCCACTGGCAATCCCGCCTGTTAATCCAATTACTAGCATTAATCCTCCTAATTGTACTTTACCACTATAAAGCGCGAAGTTATCATAGCTCCTTACTTTAGTTGTCTGAGAAGATCTATAATAAACGAGTTATGTCAGAAAAGTAATAAGCTTTAGTCTACACCAGTAAACTAAAGCAGAGCACTGTAAGACCAAAACATATCGGGGGATTTTAATGAATAGCAAGGAAAAAAATGCGGCTTTCCGTAATCTTCCTAGCGTGGACAGCATATTAAATAGCGAACAGATAAATAATCTTGAATTTTCTGAGGGAACACTTTTTGTAACTGAGATTATAAGAGAAGCCTTAGTAGAAGCCCGAGAATCAATATCAAATAATCAAGAAATAATTTCAGCGGATGAACTTATATTGAAAATAAGGCAAGAAATCCTGTCCATATTACAACCAAGACCTAGAAAGGTAATAAATGCTGGCGGAGTTATAATTAATACAAATCTTGGGCGCTCCCCCCTGAGTGACAAAGCGCAGGAAGCCATTATAAAGGTTGGTGGCTCTTATTCTGACCTCGAATATGATCTCGTAGCCGGAGAACGTGGATCCAGACACTCCCACCCAGAATCACTTCTACGTTTCTTGTCTGGAGGCGAATCTGCGGTAGTGGTAAATAATAATGCATCATCATTATTATTATCACTAAGCGCGTTAGCAAACGGGAAAGAAGTTATAGTATCTCGAGGAGAATCCATCGAGATTGGGGGCCGTTTTCGAATACCCGATGTGTTAAACCAAAGCGGCGCAATAATAGTTGAAGTAGGCACCACAAATAGAACTTATGTGGAAGATTATGAAAATGCAATCACTGAAAATACGGCTGCAATATTAAAAGTACATCGAAGCAATTTCGAAATAGTTGGTTTCACACACACCCCAGAAGAAAGCGACCTTGCTGCATTATCTAATCGATTCTCTATACCTTTAATCAACGACTTAGGTTCTGGATGTCTAATAGAAACATCAAAATACGGATTAGATCCAGAACCGACCGTAAAAGAAGCCGTTGGCTCAGGATCCGATCTAGCACTTTTTTCTGGCGACAAACTATTGGGCGGACCTCAAGCTGGGATTATTGTTGGAAAAAAGTTTTATGTGGATAAGTTAAAGGGGCATCCACTTGCTCGAGCAGTACGCATAGATAAATTAGATTTGGCCGCCCTAACGGCGACTTTAATCCCCTATCTAACGGGCGATTTCGAATCTGAAATACCTATTTGGCGTATGATTTCTGCAAGTTTGGAATCTCTGGACAAGCGAGCTAAATCTTGGGCAAAGAGCATAGGTATTCCGAATATTGAGATCATTGATGGCCAAACAGCGGTTGGAGGCGGCAGTTTACCAGGGCAAATGCTACATACGAGAAATTTGATGATACCAAGAGAATTATGTGGACCAGGAGGAGCAGAAATGTTGGCTGAAAAATTAAGAACAGGCTTAAAGCCTGTAGTGAGCCGGGTTTCTGAAGACAATCTATTATTAGATGTTAGAACCGTTTTACCCGAACAAGACGCCGATCTTTGTGACGCGCTAAGTAATATTTTAAATTAGTTAAGGTTTATTTTTATTAACTTTAAAGTTGTATATAAGTAGGGTTATTAGGATAAATAATAATATGCCTGAAATCATTAAAACATCAATTGAGAAATTAAATCTACTTTGTTGATTCTCTGCTTTTTCTAATCGCCCTGATATTGTTTCCTGCGTCTGGGTCGTTGGATTTAATTTTTTCTCTGATAGATTCTCTTTATTTTCGTATTTGGGTTTAATGTACCATTGCCTTTGTTCAGGTGAATTGAAGTATTTGGTATCACCTGAGGCATATATAGATGAAAAAGTTTCTTTAGAACCTACAGATAATACATATCTTAATAATCCATTAGATTTAAGTGTAACTTTAACTTTAATGTCTTTGTCTAATATCTCTTGATGAGAAATTACTCTTATTAAATGCATCCGACTAAAGGGTTCATAAAATGTACTAGGTGGTGAATTAGCTTTGTATATTTCTTCGACTGATGTAATGCTCTCATTTTCAGAGTTAGCTATTTTGGTTATGGTAAGTTCAGGAAGATAATTTTGTGTTAATTGGTTTTCAGGTTCACGATCTGGAATTAAAATACTAAATTTTAGAGTATTGTCAGAAAAACTATTAAGATTAAATATTATTTCCTCATTATCTGATTCAAATTCACCATAAAATGCATGTGAAACAGAAGCATCACTTAAATCAATAATGGTTTCTTCTGTAGGATGCTTAATAATTTCAAATGGTTGGTGTGCATAAACCTTATTTGCTTGAAAAGTAAAAATGACTAGGGTTAATAAAATTATCCATAATATTTTACGGGAATTTATTTTATTTTGGGTAATATTTCACCTCTAATAATTGTGATCGAGTGTAATCAGGGCCTTTTGCTTACCTGGGTAATGCAAGCCCTCGCTGAGCTATAATTTGCCGTTGCACTTCTAGGCTTCCTCCACCCAAACTAAAGGCTGTACTTAACCAAGCGTTTGCTCCTAATAATCCGTGCATTGGAGCTTTCTGATTTGTCCGTGGCCTGTAAAGCGCATCAGCCCCTGCCAGCCTCGCTAATTCTTTGTAAACTCTTATACCAGTTTCATCCAACATGGCTTTTGTCATCGAAGCTTCGCTTTCAGGAACAGCTCCTTGGCCTTGCAACCATGCTCCACGATACATTATCATTCTTGCCGTTTCGATTTGAACTCGAAGGTCAGCTAAAATATGTTTTGCTGCAGCATTGTTTTGTAAATGTTTTAATTTGCCTTTGGTAAATTCGCCAATAAATCTTTCCAAGTATCTTAGTAGCCTAGCTGGTACTTCAACGGGTATTCTTTCAAAGCTTAAGGTGGTCATAGCGACATAAAACCCTCTGTTAGCTTCTCCCAAAAGATTCTGCTTAGGTACCCGAACATCCTCAAGGAAAATTTGACTCCACCTTCTTCGTCCTAAACCATCATATATGGGTAATATTTTTACCCCCGGAGATTTCATATCTAGCAAAAGGTATGAAATACCTCTATGCTTTGGTGCATCTGGATCAGTTCTTACTAAATAGTGCCCCCAATCTGACCATGCCCCATCTGAATTCCATATTTTTTGTCCATTGATTATATAGTCATCTCCGTCTTCTACAGCTCTAGTTTCTATGGATGCTAAATCCGACCCGGCATCTGGTTCACTGAACCCTTGAGACCATCGTGTTATTTCACCATTTGATATCTTGGGTAAAAAGAAATCTTTCTGCCATTCGGTTCCATGTAGCATGAGAGTAGGGGCTTCGATGCCACCTCCCAATGATTCTGGTGCTCCTTCGTATGCCATAGTCTCCCTGTAAGCTAACAAAGTGCTAAAGGGGGCGTCTTGCCCGCCATATCTCTTAGGCCAGTGCATAGTCCACCAGCCTTTTTCTATAAGTTTTTGGGTAAACTCGTGAATTCTTTCTCGTTCCTCAACATCATCAACATCATGAGATGCAACCCACAAAGAAGTTACATCTTTTCCACGATCTTCCCATTCTTCACGAACAAATTTACTTGCTTCTAAGCGTAATTTCTCTTCTTCTGGACTGAAAACAAAATCCAATTTATTTCCTTCTTTCTTAATGGCCGAAACCAAGAATAAACCTAGTGCCGTTTTCTTTCAACGAATAAGACAGAAAATCAATTTTGTTTTGATATGTCTAAGTTTCCAACAGATTTAACTTTGACTCTTAATGCATTGCTGGGGAGGTACGCCAGGGGGATCTCTTCGATATCCATAATTTCTACTGAATCTGGATCTGCCCCTGCATCAACGGCTTTACTTATCGCTTCTTCTTTTGCCAAGTTCAAGGCTTCCTCTCTAGTCATCTCTGTCAGTGAATACACTTTTTCGACTTGGCCTCCTACTTGCGATATCGCAGCTCCAATTGCATTGGCTACGTCGGCATTAGATGGCCTGAGAACATCGGAAGCACCTTCTAAAGAATTCTTTACCAAAATACTGCCCCCACCTACCAATACAACAGGCACTGGGTGAGAACTAACTTTTATCTGGTCTGCTACCTCCTCGACGCGTTTTTGAATTTCATTGATTGCCTCTTGAGCAAACGAGGCATTAATATCAGACAAAAGTTTAGGGTCACCGACTCCGGCAGTTCCATTGGCAACAGCTATATCGGTTGCAGTGAGTTGATCGCCACCAAAAACCATGCCTTCCTGAGTCAGTCTGAAGCCAACACTTTCTGGGCCTATAACTAAGGGGTTTTGTTTTATTACGGTCCCACCTCCAAGAGCTATAGAAAAAACATCCGGCATCCGAAAATTAGTTCTCACCCCTGCAACATCTACGGCTACAATCGCCTCTCTCGGAAAACCCCTTACGAGCATTCCTCCATCAGTAGAAGTCCCTCCAATATCTATTACGACAGCATCAAGAACTCCTGATAGAAACGCAGCCCCTCTCATACTATTAGTTGGACCCGATGCGATAGTAAAAACGGGGTACTGAGCGGCAAATTCCGACTGCATCAAGGTTCCGTCGTTCTGGCTAAAAAATAACGGTGCTTCTAGCCCGGCTGAAGCCATAGCTGTTTGAATTGCAGCTACCGTTGTTGTAGCTACTTCAACGAGACAAGCATTCAGCATCGCAGCGTTCTCCCGTTCCAATATCCCAACACGGCCTATTTCAGATGATAAAGTTATGTTCATACTAGGGATTTCTGAAGTGATAATATCGGCTGCGATTTTCTCGTGGGAATCATCCACTGGAGAAAAGACTCCAGATATGGAAACTGATCTTACTCCCTCATCATTCATTTTTTTTGCTATGGTGCGTAATTGAATTTCGTCAATGGGAGAAATCTCCCTCCCATCATATTCGTGACCACCATTAGCCATGTAAGTATGGCCACCGATTGAACTTCTAAGATCATCGGGCCAATCAACGAGAGGTGGAAGCATCGTAGTAGCTGGTAAACAAAGCCTCAAAGCTGCAGAATGGGCTAACCCCGCACGTTGCAGAAGTGCGTTAACAAAATGGGTTGTCCCCAGCATTACCGCGTCTATTTCCGCATCATTGGGCTTAGAAGCATTAAGGGTATTTATGCAAGAAATGATCCCAGATGTGACATCGGGCGTAGTTGGACTTTTTATCTTGCCTACCAATACTTCACCATCCATTAAAACGGCATCTGTATTGGTTCCTCCAACATCAATTCCTATATGCATAACATTCTTTTCTTTCTCGCCAACATCATTGTGATATTGGGCTCAACATAAAAATTTAGGTCAGTTCTAGATCCGCATACTCAACGTCATATCCAAAAGCGGATGGCCCTGCAGTAGCGAGTCCTTCTGGTGTCTTCCATAATTCGGGGGCTGGAAATCCAAGTACTGTTACTCTAAACCCATACCTTAAAAGTTCGGTCGTTATGGGTTCTCCTCTTTCTGTGTCGACTATACATATTAGATCTGGAACAATACAAATTATTTCCGAATTCAAACGGGCTACAAGATTTTCATTTTGAAACTCAACAGTCAATTTATTTGACTCATATTCGCCCATACCTTCTATTACTACTTGCCCTTTTGCAAACCCTGCCGTGGTTTGCCTATCTAAATCGATAATTTTTCCCTGAAACAAAACTTTCCCTGATTGGACGTTCATCAAAGCTTCTATCGGATCTTCGTTGGCAGTTCTAGCAACCCGAACTGCCTCCCCAAGTTCCTTAGCTAAACTCAAAGTATTTAAAACAGCTGTTGTTTGTATTTGGTGAGCACTCATAGGCGCCAATGCATAGCAAGCAACGGCTCCCATCTGGATTGTGACCGCACGAGCCATCCTTTCGACCCATTTCCCATCAAGAGCCTCTGTAATTAATGCGGTATTTCCTTTTTCATCACACACTGCCATTGGGTAGGCAGGAATACCATATACGAAGAAAGTCTTCATTTGAACTTCTGGGAAAGCTCGCCCCATACCATCTGCATCAACCACTGGAAGCCCTGCTAATGATGCTGGTATCAGTGGTTCTACAGAGTTACTTCCTCCTATTTCGTTAGAAATGATCGCGGTAGCTTTCTTCCCTGTAAAATCCTCTATCGCTTTTAATGCGTAATACGATTGCTTATCACGTACTTTCTCTATGCCAACCGTAGGCGCTCCAATCCCACCAACGCAAACGATATAATCACTTTCATCTAGTTCATCTGGAGATAGAACCTTCACCGGGCCATTTTCTCTAATCAGTTGTTTAGCGCGAAGCATTCCGATATAAGGATTTCCTCCACCACCGGTACCTAATATCCCTGCTCCAATTGCTATCGATTCAAGGTCGTCTTCTACAACATTCCACATATAAGTCACCACATCTTTTCAGTTACGACGCCTAACACGTCTTTTACAAATTTCCCTGATTATTTTTTTACGAACACATAAATTCTTTATCGCTTGCCTAATAAACCCAAGAATAAACCGCACATGATTTTCTTTCAACGAATATTGAGGCGTGCCGCAGTTTAGTTAGGCTACTCCGGATACTGCTTATTAGTCAGTAATCAGTACTTCCATAGGCTTAGTTGGCTTAGTTTGGTCACCACCTCTGGTTAAGAAAACTCTAAAATAGTATATTCTCCCTACCCTGAATATAGAGCCTTTCTCTTGATAGAATCCTTTATAGGGGCGTGAGGCAGCTATTTCCATCCAAGGCCCTTGCGGATCTTCTGCTGACTCTATTACGACCAAATCAATATTGCTACTTTCATCAGGAGGTGTCCAAGAAAAATGAACCATTTTCCCCCCAATGTTGGATGAGTCCATCACATCCGCTTGCAACTGGAGTGTCTCTGGGGGAGGCAATGGGCTTTCTAGCCCTGCTTTTATTTGAGTACAAGAAGAAAACATCGCTAAAATCATAACAACGGCGCAAGCCACAAAAACATTTTTAACATGCGACATATAAATATCACTCTCCTTAAAATCACAATACGATTTTAATATTAGATTTACTAGCTCTTGAAAATCAATAGAGACATTTCGTTATTGACAAAAGAAGAACATATGATCTATCTTTGTTTTTCTAAGCAATTTAGGACACATAGGAAGGTTTGATATGGCACGAAATTTAATAGACCGTATTAATGGAGGACCTTCGGGGAATTACATTTATCAAGATACTGGGTGTGGTCACGGATGCGAGAAATCACTAGAGTGCCCTTTTGAGCAATGTATTTTAGATATCTCTAAATCGGAGCAAATTAATATGCGTGAGAAAAGAAACTCGCTAATACGAACCGCATGGATAGAGGACAAGATTAATGTAGATCAACTAGCATCAAAATTTAAATTAAGCCGAAGAACTATCCATAGAATATTAGCTAAGAAGGAAACGTCTTCTAATTGAAATAATTAATAACAATCTGCCACAATATATCGAATTATTAGCTGTAAATATCTATATATAGAATAAACTTTGCTCATAATGGCGTATTTTGCTAGAATTAAACGAGTAAACAAACGGTACTAATCTAATAGAAAATAAAAAGCGCGTTCAGATACGTGACAAATCTCGAAAACTTACTGAGGTGTCAGTTCATGGCTAAATCTTCAAAAAACAAAAGTAGCAATAAACCAAAAGATAGCTACACTGCTGACGATATAACAGTTTTAGAAGGGCTTGAGGCGGTACGCCGAAGGCCAGGCATGTATATTGGAAGCACAGACGAACGGGGACTTCATCACTTAATATATGAAGTCGTTGATAATTCCGTTGACGAAGCAATGGCAGGATTTTGTGACAGCGTTACGATTACCTTAAAGGAAGACGGCAGTGCTGTGATTGTAGATGATGGTCGCGGTATACCTATAGATGTGCACCCGACTACTGGATTAACCGGACTACAAACTGTTATGACGACTTTACACGCAGGAGGAAAATTTGGAGGAGGCAGTTATAAAGTTTCCGGGGGGCTTCACGGTGTAGGAGCATCTGTAGTAAATGCTCTTTCAATACATTTAAGGGCTGAGATCCGAAGAGATGGACAGCTTTACACCCAAAATTATGAGAGAGGCGTTGCGATAGGAGAAATGGCGCACGAAGGTCCCGCTGAAGGGCAAGGAACTACCATTATTTTCACCCCAGATCCAACAATATTTCAAGATACGACTTTCCAATTTTCTACATTATCGGAAAGATTCAGAGAAATGGCATATTTAAACCCAGGGTTGGAAATCTCTTTAATCAGCGAGGCTGACGATAAAGAAGCTACTTTCTATTTTGAGGGTGGCATCAAAAGTTTGGTTAAACATCTCAATTCAAAGAGACAAGTGTTAAACCCAGACCCAATATATGTAGAAAAGGAATCGGACGGAACCAGAGTAGAGGTTTCAGTTCAATATAATGACGGTTTTGCAGAAACTGTTATGGGATTTGCAAATTGCATACATACGGTTGATGGGGGGACTCATTTAACTGGCTTCAGAGGTGCATTAACAAGAGCAATGAACGATTACGCAAGGAAATTCAAAATCCTTAAAGAAGATGATCCTAATTTACAAGGAGAAGATGCCAGAGAAGGAATCACCGCAGTTATTAGCGTTAAGTTAGCTGAGCCACAATTTGAAGGTCAGACGAAAGGCAAACTTGGTAATGCAGAAGTCAAAGGGCAAGTAGAAAGTTTATTTGCAGAGGGTTTAACTCAACACTTAGAAGAACACCCACAAGAAGCTAGGCGCATTTTAGATAAATGTCTTACATCGGCCCGAGCTCGAGAAGCTGCGAGAAAAGCCCGAGAAATGGTAATCAGGAAAGGTGCCCTAGAATCAACTTCTTTACCTGGAAAATTAGCAGATTGCTCAGATAAAAATCCCGAAAATTGCGAATTATTTTTAGTAGAAGGAAATTCCGCCGGAGGATCGGCAAAAGAGGGCCGCAACAGGCAATTTCAAGCTATATTACCATTGAGGGGTAAAATACTGAATGTACAAAAAGCTAGAATTGATAAGGTTTTTGGTCACGAAGAAATACGTTCCATAGCAAGTGCTTTAGGTATAGGTTTGGGCGGGATCAACAACGGCGCTTCAGCCGATGACGAAAATCAATCAGAAAGTGATGACTCAGAAGGCTTGGATTTATCTAAGCTACGCTATCATAAAATAGTACTAATGGCTGATGCTGATGTGGACGGAGCTCATATAACAACTTTACTGTTGACTCTATTTTACAGACATTTTCAGCCATTAATCCGAATGGGCTATGTTTACATAGCGCAGCCTCCTTTATATAGGGTTCAAATCGGAAAAAATAACGTTCATTGGCTTTATTCAGATCAGGAAAAAGATGCCGCTCTACTAAAGCAAGCTCTTAAAGGGCTTACAATTCGCGAAAATTCGGAAAAGGAATCCAAGGTTTTATATAAGGAATCACAAATTAAAGAAGTCTTACCTGCTTTAAATCGTTTAGCTAAAGCAATTAAAGACCTAGAGTACATTGGTTACCCGTGGCCTCTTTTGGTAGCAACGGCGCAGTCTGTAGTCGCTGGCGAACGAGATCTTACAACAAAAGATAATTTCACTAGGTTAAAAGCCGCTCTATTAGAACGTGATGTCAGAATAATTGAAGAAAAAGAACCCGGGAAAATCACTAAGGGCACATCAAAAGCTCCTAAGGAAACCCAGCAAACGATGTTTGATATAGAGGAAACACGAAACAAAGACAATGGAAGTTTTATTACAGTCCAAGATAAAGAAAGTGGTAGAACTCTTAAGTTAGATAATTCTTTCTTTGCACTAGATGCTTCGGAAAGAATGACAGAGCTATCTACTGGTTTAAGAGAGCATCTTGAGGCAATGGGTACAGTATTCAAAGGCGAACGCGCCGTAGGCCGAGCAAACTCAATGATGGATTTACCAGACATCATTTCAGATGTTTCTACACGTGGCGTAGGCGTTCAACGATACAAAGGTTTGGGAGAAATGAACCCGAAACAACTATGGGAAACTACGCTAGATCCTGAGGTGCGGACTTTGCTGAAAGTTGAAATTGAAGATGCCTACGAAGCAAATCAACTTTTCGAGACACTAATGGGGGAAGAAGTAAAACCAAGGGCAACTTTTATACGGGAAAACGCCCTTCTAGTGGAAAATTTAGACGTATAATATAGATCAATGGCTAAAGGAACCCTCTCGAAACCTTTTCATCGTGGCCATGTTTCAATACTTGGTAGAGCAAATGTGGGTAAATCAACACTTTTAAATAAGCTACTAGGGTCAAAAATTGCGGCCGTCAGCTCCAAGCCGCAGACTAGCAGAGGGAAGCTGCTTGGCATTGTTAACGGAGAGTCATTTCAAATAGGATTTTTGGATACTCCGGGCTGGCCATCAAATATCAACGTAGATACCCTAGGGAGAAGAATGGTCAGGGAAATAAAAGAGGCGCTGGATGAATCAGATCTAGTAATCCTAATGTCTCCTCCGTTGCCGCCGGGAAGAATCGAGCTAGTATTGATTGAAGAGCTTAAAAAAACTCAAAAACCAGTGTATTTATTAATAAATAAAGTAGACACAGTTAGAAAACCAAACTTGCTGCCAATCATCGACAAATACAACAACATGTACGGATTCGAAGAAATTATCCCTTTAAGCGTAATTAATGATGATGTTTCTTCCCTGCCCCTAACCTTTTCAATGAGTTTGCCTACAGGAGACCCCCTGTTCGACCAAACTGTATTAACAAACCGATCAGAGCGATTTCTTGTTGGAGAATTGGTTAGAGAAAAAGTATTTGAATCATATGGAAAAGAAATACCTTATTCCACTGCGGTCAAAGTGGATTCGTTTGAACGCAAGAACACCAAAGATGGCTTTACAGAGATAATAGATGCAACAATCTTTGTAGAAAAAGAATCCCAAAAAGGAATACTAGTAGGCCAAGAGGGTAACGCACTTAAACAAGTGGGGATAGAAGCACGTAAAGATATCGAGTTACTTCTGCAGAGAAATGTATACCTCAATCTATGGGTTAAAACCAGACAAAAATGGAGAGGCGACAGTAATTTTCTTAAAGAGTTGGAGGAAGATTGAATTAACCCTTATATAAGTTCCGCGTATTGATAATATCAACGACTTTCTGGGGAACCAATTTTTTAACTTGCTGCCCTGCCATTATTTGTTCCCTGACCTTGGTCGAACTTATATTTATTATAGGCATATCATCCAAAAATAACGTTCTTTCACGAAGCCCCTCTACTTTATTTTCAAGAAAAACAGGATTAACATAGTCCGCTTCTTTTCTCGGCATAACCGCAAATTTACACAGCGTAACTAGCTCGTTTGCTTTTTCCCAAAGATCTATGCTTTCAATCGCGTCTTGTCCTAATATAAACACTAGTTCATCCTTCTCCGATAAGGCTTCTCTAAAAGTCTTTACCGTATTGATAGAATGAGATGGCCCTGAAATACTTATCTCTATATCAGAAATCTCAAAAAAGTCATTGTCGGAAATTGCGGCTTTAACCATATCAAATCGATCTTTGGGTTGCGCAAATAATCCACTTGTTTTCATCCAGGGATCACCTGCTGGAACAAAAATAATTTTATTGAGTTGCAGTTTCTCCAGAGCATATTCTGCTATAGCCATATGGCCTAAATGAATGGGGTCAAAGCTTCCCCCTAGGATACCAATTCTCACCGCCATATTAATTCCATTTCTCCCAGAAGCACGGTGTCCCCACTCGATGCCCCGGCACGCTCAAGCTCATCAACCACCCCAAAATTACCAAGCTCGCGCCAAACATCTGCAGCAATGATCATATCGGACAAATGTCCACCGCCAACCAATCTCTCCGCTTTTTCATGTATAACACGCCAAACCCCTGCTTCAACTGCTTGGACAGTTGGCTTGATATGATCAGGTTTTGGTCGAAGAATAACTCTATCAGAAGGCTTTTTGTCTGTCTTCCGTTCTCTGGATTCTCCAACATATTTCATAGATGAACGTATCACTTCATCAAGCCCTTCTGCAGAAATGGCCGAGCCTGCAAATACTTCTGATATCCCTAAGTCTTTCAGCTCCTTTATCAATTGATCTTTATTAAACTGTACTTCAGGTAAATCAAGTTTATTGATAAAGACTATTTGCGGTTTAGATAAGAGCTCCGGAGAGTACAATTCAAGCTCCGTATTAATTGAAGTCCAAGCCCCAGTGAGATTCTCGGCAGAGCCATCTATTATATGGACAAGTACAGAAGTTCTCTCTACATGCCTTAGGAATTGGTCTCCTAAACCCCTGCCGCCATGCGATCCTTCTATTAAGCCCGGAATATCAGCTAATATGAAGGTTCCCCAACCAACGTTAACAACACCAAGGTTGGGCTCCAAAGTCGTGAATGGGTACCCTCCTATTTTAGGGTTTGCTCCTGTTGTACTTGCTAAAAAGCTTGATTTACCTGCATTCGGGAGTCCGACAAGACCAACATCTGCAAGTAGCTTAAGATCAAGTGTTATTTCCAAAGTCTCTCCATGCTCTCCGGATTCAGCAAGTCGAGGGGCTCTATTAGTGGAGGTAGCAAAGTGTGCGTTTCCTTTCCCTCCTTGGCCACCATGGGCAACTAGCAAAGAATCCCCCTCTTTATCTAGATCTATAGATCCAGCCTCTCCAGTATCGAGATGTTTCCAGTCCACTACGGTACCAACAGGCACACGGATTTCTAAATCTTTGCCGGAGGGTCCTGTCTTATTTTTGTTTTTCCCATTTTCACCATCTGAAGCTTTATATATCTTTCCAGGAGTCAACTCCTCGAGGGTCGCTTTTTGAGAGTTCGCTTTTAGAAGAATGGATCCCCCTTGTCCACCATCTCCACCGGAAGGTCCACCGTAAGGAACATACTTTTCTCTACGGAAAGCAACTGCCCCGTTGCCTCCTTTGCCTGCCACAACAGTAATAAAAGTATGATCAATCATTTTCTTATTATAATGAAAAAATAAAAGAAGATAGCAATATATATTTTTATTTATATCTATTTATAAGTATCTTCTTCTTCATCTTATAGCGGTGGAAACGTTAAAAACCTATCTCGGGGCTATGTATGCGGGGCTGTTAAAAACCCGGGCTTAAATTGTGTTTTTTGTGGATATTATGTTTAATATCGCGTTCAGGGTGCTATCCACGTCGGTATTTGTTGATAGAAGGGATTCTATTTTTTTAACACCGTGGATAACAGACGAGTGATCTCGCTTGCTAAAAAGTAGCCCGATTTCAGAAAGGGATGAATTCGTATGCTGTCGGATGAGATACATCGCGATGTATCTAGCCAATACAATACTCCGAACCCTGCTTTTTCCAACAATCGCATCACTTCCAACATGGTGGTAAGCTGCGACCGCATCAATTATACTCCCTCCGGACATTGGGCCTAGTTCGTTTGCGGATGTTATATCTGTGGTAAGGGCTTGGGTGGCTAAAGGAAGGTCTGGTTTTCTCTTTAATAAGGTAGATAAAGCAACTAATTTATTAAGGTCTCCCTCCATTTGATGAACGTTTGCATACGGCCTGCTTGCTATGTAGTGTAGTACATCATCACCTAACTGAATGGGAAGCCTTGTCGCTTTGAAAGCTAAGATGGATACTCGGCTAGACTTGTCTAAAGGGTCTAAGGTAACGGTTAAGCCAGAGGATAAGCTGCTCATGAGTTTTGTGTGTGTGAACGGAAGTTGTTGGAGGGGCGCGTTTGATGATATGACCACTTGTTTGCCAAACCGCAATAGACTGTTAAAGGTATAAAATAAGTTTTCCTCGCTCTTTTCTTTGCCGCAGATAAAGTGTATGTCGTCTAAAATATATAAATCAGGTGATCTATGAGCGTCACGAAACTCTTTTATGGCCTTGTGCCGGGCCGCTTCTACAAAATCGTTTACAAAATCCTCCCCGGTTGTAAGCAATACTTCTTTACCATTACTCTTTGCTTGATTAGCAACAGCATTAAGGAGATGAGTTTTGCCGATTCCAGAAGGCCCTGAAAAAAGAAGCGGGTTATAGGTTTGGCCGGGCCGTTCAGATATTTCAACTGCAGCGGCTCGGGCGAGTTCCGAATTTTGCGCCCTGGCAAAATGATCAAATGTAAAATATGTAGCTGGCTGTTGATTCGCCGAAAAAGAATTAGAAGTTGGGTTTTTTGATAAACTTGCTTTTTTAAAAACCTCGTTGGGTTCAGGATTTTCTGTAACAGAGGAAATCACCCTTACGGATACCATGATCGTACGGTTAAGCATGCCTGCTAGCGTTCGTTCAAGTAATGAACGCATTCGTTTATCAAGCCACTCAGCTATGAAACTGTTTTCTACCTGTATGACAAAGGTCTCCCCATCGAAATCTACTCCCCTACTTGATTTTAGCCAAGTGTCGTAAGCAGATGTACTGACCTGAACTCTCAATGAATCTAGGGCAGTTTCCCATATAATCTTAGGAGACTCTTGAGACATAGGCATACCCCTCCTTAGACAAGGCTATATGAAACTTTTCGGGTGTCACTCGGTTCCAATGCTTTTCTGTTATGCCAAAGAAGGCAGTTAAACAAGCGACTAAGAAAGACTACCTTTTAACAGGTGTTTGGGTCAAACTACCACCGGTCTGATGAGCGGCAGTTTCCCCAATTATTGCAGGGCGAACTTGGCCTTGGCGAACGCTTTTTTCTCATAAAAGCTCTATTATCCTTACACTTCCCAATATAGAAGGTAAAATGTGTAAAATAAATCATGGATTATTTTAGCAACCTTGTTTTTATGGGAACTTCGGCTTTTGCAGTACCAGCACTTGATGCTCTGGTCGATAATGGTATATCGCCTGTTGCTGTCTACACTCAACCTGATAGAAAAGGGGGGCGCGGACGCCAGAACTTAGTTTCACCGGTTAAGCAAAGGGCATTGCATTATGAACTATCTATTGTTCAACCAGAAACTTTACGTGCAGAAGGTGAACTTTCCCGATTTGAAATTCTGGAACCTAGTATATTGGTGGTGGCAGCTTACGGGGCCATATTACCTCAAGAATACCTGGATCTATTAGAAAAAGGTGGACTCAATATTCACCCTTCTTTACTTCCACTACATCGCGGCCCATCACCAATTGTTAACACTATTTTGGAAGGGGACACAGATGCTGGAGTCTCTATTTTTCTTATGGACAAAGGTATGGACACAGGCCCAATACTTAGACAGAAAAAAACTCCTGTCGCCTTAAATGAGACCGGGGGGTCATTGACTGATCGGCTGTCTCTAGAAGGAGCAAAAATGCTAGTGCCAACACTGCAGGATTGGGCTAGGGGAGATATAGAACCAGTGCCTCAGGACAACGAAATCGCAACTTACTCAAGGTTACTGAAAAAAAGTGATGGAATCCTGGATTTTAAAAAGTCGGCTTTGACTTTGAAAAGAAAGATTGATGCTTTTAATCCTTGGCCGACGACTTTTACGACCTATAAGGGGAAACGCCTAACGGTATTAGAAGCCTGGTCGTATGATGGCAAAGAGCTAGAATTAGAACCGGGCCAAATATCGTATTCATCGTCCCAAGAAAAAATACTGCTAGGGACGGGAGACGGTATTTTAGATATACGAAAAATCCAACTGGAGGGAAAACGCCCCGTGAATGCGATAGAGTTTTTGAGAGGCTACCAGGATTTCTCTGGCAGTATATTGCCTAGCTAGAAGAGGGTTACTCTTCATCATCATCGGAGGAGTCCTCTTGAGCGCCTTCCTCTTCGGCACCTTCTTCAGCACCGTCTTCTACCTCTGCAGATTCGGCATCTAGCTCTGTATCTCTAAGATCCATCGCAGCAACCCTAGATTTACCTACTCGTACTATCGCTTGGGTATTATCACCAACGATGGTTAAATCTTCAGGCAGTTCTAAATCATTTATCAGGATTGACATGTCAAAATCTATTAGCGAAGAAATATCCACCTCGATAAATTGAGGGATACTTGCAGGAAGGCATTCAACGACAACTTGGAATATCAGCTGGTTTAGAAGGGCGTCTGGCAGTCTAGATGCTGGCGCTTCGCCAATAATTCTTAATGAAACTTGAGTTTGTATTCTCTTTTGCATATCGATCTGATGAAAGTCCGCATGTAAAATCTCTCTTGTCACAGGATGCTGCTGAATTTCTCTTATAAGAGTCTGATAGCTGTCCTTACCGACCGATAAATTTACAATTGAAGTTCTTCCACCACTATGAATAACGTTTTCTAGGTCTTTAGTAGCTACTTGTAGAGGTCTTGATTCTAAACCTTCCCCATATAAATTGCTCGGCGTTACTCCTGAGCGACGTAACACTTTAACTTTTTTCCCAGTTACTTCTCTTTCCGTAGCTTCTATCGAAAGTGCGGTTTGTTGGTTGGTCATTTTTGCTTTCCTACTCCTAAATTGTATTATACATTATGACAGACGATCTTATTCTTACTAGAGTTCTATTACCACCAAATCTTTTTGCCTATTTCTGCTTCTAGCTCCGCTATTGGTTTGGTCCATACACCCGTAGATAAATATTTCCAGCCCCCATCAGCAAAAAGACAAACGATGTTCCCAGATTCCATCTTTTCTGCAACTCGGAGTGCGCAAGCTAACACTGCTCCAGAGGAAATACCGGCGAATATACTTTCTTTCTCTAGAAGCCTTTTGGTGAATTCGAAAGATTCTTCACTAGTGATAATAAACTGTCCATCTAGTATTTTTTCATCCAAAATAGGCGGGATGAACCCATCTTCGAGGGACCGAAGACCTTGGATTCGTTCTTCTGGATGAGGGACGACAGCAATAATTCTTGTGTTCGCATTATTTTCTTTTAAGCGATGTCCTGCTCCTGTTAAAGATCCGCCAGTCCCTAATCCTGCTATAAAAACATCGACATCTGGTAGTTCATCAATAATCTCTTGAGCAGTTCCGGAATAATGAGCTTCAGGGTTTGCCTCGTTTCCGTACTGATACAGCATCAGATATTTATCAGGGTTTTCCGTAACCATTCTTTTTGCAACTTCTATTGCGCCGTTTGTCCCTTTCTCTCCATCACTGAATGTTATAGTAGCGCCAAAAGATTCGATTAAAGATTGTCGCTCGCTTGTTACGTTATCAGGCATCACTACTTCAACTTTGTACCCTTTGTAGTTTGCAATCATGGCGAGTGATACCCCGGTATTGCCGCTGGATGGCTCGAGAATAGTTTTTTCGGCAGATAATTCGCCGGAAAGCTCGGCTTTTTCGAGCATTAGTTTGGCAATACGGTCCTTGACACTACCAGTAGGATTTTGTCCTTCTAGTTTTGCGAAAATGCGAACCTTTGGGCTTGGTTGAAACCCACGAAGCTCAACAAGTGGAGTATTTCCTATGGTGTCAAGGATACTGGAATAGGCCAACGGCGCCTCTCTGTACTTTTTGGTTTATTTCTCAAGATGCGATTGTATAGATAATTATGATTCGATAGCTGGCATCCCGCAAAAAGCTTCGTAATCGATAAGCTCATCTATTGTGGGATTATCTCCGCATACTGGGCATTCTGGATCTTTGCGTAATTTCACTTTACGGAAGTCCATCTCTACAGCGTCGAACATTAATAAACGGTTAACCAATGTATTGCCAAGGCCTAAAATAACTTTTATAGCTTCGGCTGCCATTATAGATCCAACGATACCTGGCAACACTCCAAGAACACCCGCTTCGGAACATGAAGGGACCATTCCAGGTGGAGGGGGCGCTGGGTACAAACATCTGTAGCACCCTTGGCCTGGCAAAAACGTTGTTATCTGGCCTTCAAATAAAAAGATACTACCATGCACTATTGGCTTATTGGATAAAACTCCGACATCATTGATTAAGTATCTAGTTGGGAAATTGTCGGTCCCATCTACCAATATATCGAAGTCTTTTGCAATTTCCATAGCATTTTCACTGTTCATATGAACGGGAAGTTTTTCAACTTTTACGTCAGGGTTTATAGATAAAAGTCGATCTTCTGCAGATTCAACCTTTGCTCTTCCAACGTCTTCGTTACCGTGGAGTATTTGCCTGTGTAAGTTTGTTATATCTACTGAATCAAAATCGACTATGCCTATTTTGCCTACACCAGCTGCAGCTAAATACATAGCCAATGGTGATCCTAAGCCACCAGCACCTACTAGCAAAACGCTCGCGTCGATAAGTTTTCGCTGCCCCACGCTGCCTACCTGAGGCATTATAATGTGCCTGCTGTACCGCTGTACTTCTGAGGGTGTTAGTGGTTTAGCTCCTGCCACTGCCATATTTTCATTTCCTCCTGCCCTTTCATTATATACCGTTCCAAGGGCGACCTTCCGATTATAGCTATTCACAAAGCAAAGGGCAAAAAAAGCCTAAAAATCGGCGAAGAACGCCTTTCTTAGTTATATAGAATCGATTAAGGTATTGCTTGATAATGATTAAACTATTTTTATTAATGATACTAGCTTCACTGCTTACCTTCATATCGTGCCAGCAAAAGGGCGATCAAGGAATGTCGTTTGCCGATGGTTATGAAAGCAGGGTAGTTAGGGAAGATTTAACAAAAAAAGCAATTCAAATAAACGAAAAGTATATTTTGGTAGCGCCAGCACCAAAGCCCTTGATTCAAAAAACCCCCGAGGAAGAGGAAGAGGAAGAGGAATATATAATTCCTGGAGATATCATTGCTCAAGCACAAATTGAAGGAAGCGGCCAACCTGGCAACGTATATGAGGATTATTTCTCCTCCATAGAAGTTTCGCCTGAAATAGCCCCTGTTAAGATCGTTTTGGTGCTTAGGGCACCAAAGTATAATGCAACAGGTGAAGAGCAATCCATGATGCGGATTACTCACTCTCCTAGGACTGGCAGGAATAACCATATAGAGATAGAAACTTCTGAAGGTAAGAGGCGCCTCTATCTAAACAGCGATGGAACTCTTTCCCGGGAAATTGATACGGATAACTTAGAATACAACCCATTCGGAGAAGTCAATCAAATGAAACCAGGAGGTAAGGGAATAGAATTTGTCAGTACAGAGTCAGAAATTTTGGTTTCTGGTAAAGCGTCATATCATTTGAGAGTCACGGACACACGTTTGGGAAGGATGGTATTTGACGCAACACTTGCCGTATTACCAGACTAATATCTAGATGATTTGATATGCCCACGTGTACCACCTACTAAATAAATAACTTGTTCTGCTATATTAGTTGCTCTGTCAGCAACCCGTTCTAGATCGTGGGCGGCCCAAAGTAGAAAAGTGGCCCGTTCAATGGTCTTGGGATTTTGTACCATTAGTAGTACGAGCTCTCTGTACACTTGATCGTATAAACCATCAACTTGATCATCGTCCTCTAAAACTTGATTTGCTATTGCTACATCTCTTTTTACTAGAGCATCGAGGCTTCTTCGCAGCATATCGTTAGCTATTTCACACATTCTTGGGATGTCTATTAAGGGTTTAAGGGGAGGTTGCTCTCCCATTAGTAATCCTATTTTCCCTATACCCTCTGCATAATCGCCCATCCGTTCTAAATCGACAGTTATATGTAAGAAAGCAACTATTTGTCTGAGGTCTGTCGCCATCGGTTGCTGGCGCGCTATTAAGGCTATACATTTGTCTTCAATCTCATCTTGTTTATTATCGATAAGATCATCTTCTTCTATGACTTCTCTAGAGTGGTCGATATTTCTAGACCTTAATGCTTCGATAGATTTTGCAATGGCTTTCTCTACCATGCTTCCTAGCACCAGAATTTCGTTTTGTAAGTTAGTGAGTTCTTCATCAAATTCAGCTCTTGGTGATCTAGACATTTTTTCCTCCTACTAATTTAGCCAAAGCGACCAGTGATATAGGCTTCGGTTCTTTCGTCTTGCGGATTTTGAAAAATATTATCTGTTTTACCGCTTTCGACTAGGTATCCTGCACGATCCTCATCCATCATTAAAAAAGCGGTCTCGTCTGAGACTCGTGCAGCTTGTTGCATATTGTGTGTAACTACAACTATGGTGTAGCGCTCAGTTAGATCACGCATTAGACTTTCTATCGCGAGCGTTCCTATAGGGTCTAAGGCAGATGCTGGCTCATCCATAAGAATAATTTCTGGCTCAACAGCTAAGGTTCTTGCTATGCAAAGGCGCTGCTGTTGGCCTCCGGACAGGGTCATAGCGCTCTCGTCAAGGCGGTCTTTTACTTCGTCCCAAAGGGCTGCACTCCTAAGGGATTTTTCAACGGAATCTTCTATATTTTCTGTTAACCCGTTTATCTTTAGACCAAAGGCTACATTATCAAATATTGATTTTGGAAAAGGATTAGGTTTTTGGAATACCATTCCTATGTGTAGTCTCACTTGAGCAGGATCTACCAGTGGATCATAGATATCTTGTTGTGAATAAACGACCTCTCCCTCAACCTTAGCTTGGGGGATCAAATCATTCATTCGATTTAAGCAACGAAGCAAGGTGCTTTTCCCACAGCCAGAAGGCCCTATTAGGGCAGTAACTTTGTTTGCTTGGAAGCTGAGAGATATATTTTTTATGGCACGAAATTCACCATAGTACACACTTAAATCTCGAACTGATAAAACCGCTTCATTGTTGGCCATTCACTCCTCCGATCTTATTTGCGTCCGGTTTCTTATATAAATAGCCAAAGCATTCATTGCTATTAGTGTGATTAGTAACACGATTATACCCGCGGCGGCCAATCCTCTAAACTCATCTTGTGGTCTCGAAATCCAATTGAATATTTGAATGGGCATTACTGAAAATCTATCTAAAGGGTTTGTGGGCACAAATGTTAAATAGACTAGAGCACTTATAGCTATCATTGGTGCAGCCTCTCCTATTGCTCTGGAAAGCGCTAGAATAGTTCCGGTCATGATACCTGGAATTGCTTGAGGGAGTATTATTTTATAAACTACTTGGAATCGATTAGCACCCAAAGCATAAGCTGCTTGCTTATGACTTTCTGGTACAGTTCTGATTGCTTCCCTTGATACTACAATGACAATGGGAAGGACCAATAAAGATAGAGTCAGTGCTCCCGCTAGTACGCTTCTTCCTAGCCCCATGTAATAAACGAATACACTGAGTCCTAGTAGCCCATAAACGATAGATGGCACCCCAGCTAGATTCGATATATTTATTTCTATTATTTTAGATAATAGATTCTTTTTAGCATATTCTTCTAAATAAAACGCTGCGCCAATTCCTACTGGGATTATTATTAGAGCAGTGAAACTTATTACCCAAACGGTGCCCATAATAGCGGATTTCATTCCTGCTTTTTCAGTAAACCTTGATGGGAACTCTGTAAGGAAATGCCAGCTAAGCCATGGAAGCCCTTCTCTACTTATTTCAATGATGAGTGATAAAAGACCGGTGAAACTTACACCTATTGCTGTTAACAATAATAAATAGAAGATTATACTTTTGGTCCTGCGTCCTCTCGAATGTGGCGCTAGGTCGTATTGTTTATTGAAGTTTTCGTCTGTCATTTTCTATACAGATTCTTTCCAGTGCTGTACTAAAAAGTGGCCAGCTAGATTGATCACTAATGTAAATATAAACAGTAATAAACCTACGGCGAAGATAGTGTTATATTCCAAAGATCCGTGGGGCGTTTCTCCCAATGCAAGTTGAACGATGTATGCTGTCATTGTTTGGATGCTTTCCAAGGGATTCAGAGTCATTTTAGGGGTCGCTCCAGCAGCTATGGTAACGAGCATTGTTTCTCCAATCGCTCTTGAGAAAGATAAAAGGCATGAAGCCACTATACCTGAGGTAGCTGCTGGGACAACTATTTTAGTTGCGACCTCTCTTCTCGTTGCCCCCAAGGCATAGGCGGCGTTCCGCAACGATTGAGGGACTGCGGTCATCGCGTCTTCACTCAATGACGAAACCATAGGAGTGATCATTAATCCCATTACGAGCCCAGCGCTCAGAGCATTGAAAACCATAAGGTCTGGGAATATGTTTTGTAGTTGAGGTGTCACGAATGTTAGGGCGAAGTATCCATATACGACAGTGGGAATACCAGCGAGCACTTCTAACATTGGCTTCAAGATACTCCGTAAGCGTTTTGGAGAGTACTCAGATAGAAAAATTGCCAGCAACAGGCCGATTGGAACTGCTACTAATAAAGAAATAAAAGCGACCAGCGATGTTCCTAAAACTAGGGGGAGCACTCCGTAAGCTCTAGGCTTAAGTATGGGAGACCATCGATCTCCACCAATGAACTCCCAAACACCCACCTCTTGGAAAAATGGGATAGATTGGATTAGCAACGTGCCAACGATTGCAACCGTTGTAATGATTGATACAGACGCACACAAGAAAAAGATTGAGCCTACAATTTTTTCCTGAAGACTACCTCTACGCTTTCCTAGCTTGAACCTGACTGGATCATTTACTAAGTTAGTGTTTTGCAATCCCGTTAGCGCCTTTCACTAATTAATATTCTCATATTTTATCAACAATTTCCCCAGCTAACACCTCTCTATAAAAACCACACCGAGCAGGATCCCTTGGGATCCGCCCGGCGGTAGCAATGGGGTTAATTAGGAGGTATTTTGACTACTAATTATTTTGTATTAACTAACCTTTGATTTGCGGCATAAACTTCATCGCTAGAAGCTATGTAACCGACTTCGTTTGCTAACTTAGCTCCATGGATGAGATAGAAATCCACGAAAGCTTTAACTTGTGGCTTTTTTAAATACTCCACATTTACGTAAAGAAACAACGGGCGTGAAAGTGGAGAATAACTACCGTCAGCGATTGTTGTCGGATTAGGTGTTATACATCCTCTTCCGTCATCGACAGCTATAACCTTCAAATTGTCTTTGTTTTCTTGGTAATATGCGTAACCGAAGTAACCAATGGATCCTTTTGTTCCCGATATTCCCCTAACTAAAACATTATCATCTGGGCTCGCTTGATATTGGTCAGTACTAGCTTGGGCCTCTCCGTTTATTTTTTCTGTGAAGAAATCAAACGTACCTGAGTCGGTATCGGGCCCAAAGCGATTAATTTTTTGTTCAGGGAACTTCTGGCCAAGGTCACTCCAGTACTCAATTTTTGTTCCTGGTTCCCATATATTTTTTAATTCACTGGTTGTCAAACAATCAACGTAATTGTTTGATGGATCTACTAGCACTGATAATCCATCTGTTCCAATTCGAAGTTCAATAAATTCTACACCGTTATCTATGGCTGCAAGACGCTCGCCTTCCCTCATTTTTCTTGAAGCGTTGTTAATGTCAGTTTCGCCATTAGCGAATCGCTTAAATCCTCCTCCTGTGCCTGAAACAGCTACGTTAGCTCGCACATTAGGGTGTTCACTGTAAAACTCTTCCGCTACTGCTTCTGATATTGGGAAAACGGTGCTTGATCCATCAATCTCCACCGTGCCACTTAGAGAGGAGGTTGAGGAGGGTTCTATTTCATTTGTTGATGAACAACCTAAAAATAATAATGAAGAAATGGACAATGCTAATACAGGTGTAACCACATTGTTGAAAACCATCCAGCCATCCTTTTGTTCTTTGTTATCGATGACAATATAGCTGGCTAAGATTAAATTAGTGTTTATATTGCATTAAATATTTATTAAATGGCTATTATTTTTTAGATTCCAATATTAACTGGATCCGGTTTCTATAAACTTAGGTAATTCAAATGAAAAAAGGGAGCCTTCCCCTACATTACTTTTCACTTCTATCGAGCCTCCAAATGATTCGATAATATGTCTCACGATTGATAATCCAAGCCCTGTTCCTTCATTATGGCGTGATCGCTCGGCTTTGTAGAACCTTTCAAATATTCTATCTATATCTTCGCTATTTATTCCTACTCCATTATCTCTAACTGAAGCTAACACCATGTTATTTCTTGAATCTATATCCACCCATACTTCCCCACCTTCTTCAGAGAATTTTATTGCGTTATCGATTAAGTTAGTAAATACTATTTCGATTTGTGTTTCGTTAGCTTTGACCAAGGCAAGGGGGGCCTTAGCGTTAATTGATAGGGATACATGTTTTTGAGCAGCTTTATCTCCTAGAGTGTTTAGAGAAAATTGAGCCGCCGCCCCAACATCTACAATATCTGTTTCGGTGTTTTCAGTATCGGATTCAGCTTTTGATAAGATTAAAAGATCAGATACGAGATCATTCATCGAATCCACGGTGGAATGAATTCGATGGAGAAAATCTGACGCGTATTTCTCATCTTGTATTGCCCCGCTTTCCAGGGATTCGACAATGGCTTTTATTGAAGCGAGGGGCGTTCTAAGTTCGTGTGATACATTGCTGACAAACTCTCTTCGCGTGAGATCAATATGGCGGGATTCCGTTAAGTCATGCAATGTTAACAAAACCTTTTTCCTATTAGCTTCTGTTCCAGGCGAAGAAATAACATGTACGATTTTGTTGGTTTGATTAAATAGGATATCCGCCTCAACACGTGACCCGGTTTCTACTGCTTCATCTAGGATCGAGTTGATCTCATGGTCTCTAACTATATCCATAAAGGAATTTGAGTCAGCAGATATCTCTTCTATACCAAGCATTTGGTATGCCGAATTATTTATAATTTCGATCTTGCTGTCGTTTACTAGTATTACACCATCAGTCATAGTCTCCAAAAGCGATGACAATGTGTCCCTTTCATTAGAGAGGGCATTAAAATTAGATCTTACATCTTCAGATATTCTATTTAGCGAAGATATTAAGTTAAGCATTGCCTCGGGGGCGTCATGTTTTTCAGAATATGGTAAGTCTTCTTCGTAAAGGTTCTCCAACTCCCCAGTAATTTTACGAATGGAATACAAGTGTTTTTCTATTGAGTACACCGCCGTCGCGATAGATAGCCCTATCAAACTGATTGCTATAACGGAAATAATTCGTGAATAAATCAGGTGTTCACTTGCTGGCTCTTGAAATATGGAGCTTAGTAATAAATTAGCGGCTGCTATGAAAAAGATGCAACCGAGCAATATTAGGAACAAAACTTGTTTTAAGCCAATGGCTCTAATTAACGTTAAAGGGACTCGAAAATATTTTTTCATTGGTCAAATCGGTAGCCAAAGCCTCTTACGGTTATGATTCGGTTGGGTTTTCTGCTGTCTTTTTCAATGATTTCTCTTAGCCATCTTACGTGTACGTCGACGGTTCTCACATCGCCAATGTAGTCGTACCCCCACAAGTTCTCTAGTATTTGGTCCCTACTTAAAGCCTTCCCTTTGTTACGGAGGAAAAAAGTGAGCAAATCAAATTGTTTTGGTCTTAGATCTAAAGGGGTTTTCTCGATTGTTGCAATGTGTTTGTTTAAATCGACCAGTAAATCACCCGACTCTAGTATATTGCTTTGCTCGTTATCTGAAGTAGAATTCATATTTGATCTTCTTAATAAACTTTTAACGCGTGCTAGCAATTCCGACATGCTGAAGGGCTTTGTAACGTAGTCATCGGCACCCAGTTCGAGCCCTACTACCTTGTTATACTCTTCAATTTTGGCAGTGAGCATAATTATTGGCATATTGGAAGTTTTACGTATTTCCTTACAGACATCCAGGCCATCCATTCCAGGAAGCATTATATCTAGTATTAGCAAATCGACCTGGTTATTCTCAATAATACCTAATCCCTTTAGGCCGTCTTCAGCTGCTAAGACTTGGTAGCCGTTTTGCCTCAAATTATATTGAATAGCCTCTGATATATTTTCTTCGTCTTCAATAATTAAAACTGAAGTTTGCTGGGTCATTTCGTGGTCCTTAGGTATATGAATATTGCCCGAGGAAACACTGCTGTAGATTTTAGTAACATAGTTAAATAAGATGCTATGGTTTAAAGCATTCGCCCTTCTGGCATATTAACCCAAGTGCTGTATTCATGAGGTGGTGCTACAGGCTCTGCGGATGTTATGTAATCTTCATTTAACTGAGCTACTTCGGTTACACCAAGAAGAGCCATCGCACTTATGATTTCCTCTTCCATAATTTCAAGGGTTCTTGTTAAACCTTCGGCTCCTCCGGCGGCTAACCCCCACCCTTGAAGTTTTCCGATACTAACGGCATCGGCCCCAAGAGCTATTGCTTTTACAACATCGCTTCCTCTCAAAATGCTTCCGTCGACGACTAATTCGGCTTTTCCGTTAACCTCGGGGGCTACAGACTCCAACATGTCCAGCGTTCCCATCCCATGATCAAGCCCTCGACCTCCATGGTTTGAAATCCAAATAACATCAACTCCGTGTTCTATCGCAATGCGCGCGTCTTCAGGCGTTGCGATTCCCTTAACCATAAAAGGTAAGCCAGAATACTCTTTAATTTTGTCCATTAATTCCCAAGTTGCGGAAGCACCAGGGCCAGGGGTCCTTGGGCCAAGTCCCGGGGGTGTTGTGCCATATTTTAGTGGGCGTTCTCTTAGGCTATAGCGGGCGTTATCAACTGTAAGAGCCAAAGCTTTGTAGTCTGCTTCTTTGACTCTATCTATCAGCGCTTTTATCCAGTCCCAGTCCCCTTGAATATACATTTGGAAAAATTTAGTATTTTCATTATCTTCTGCTACGGTTTCAAGCTCTGTTCCGCTGACAGAACTTACCGTGTGAATAATTCCGAATTGATTCGCTGCCTTGGTTGCTTCCACTGGACCGTTGGGATGAATTCTAATAAGCCCACCTACAGGAGCTAGGATCACCGGAATTTTTAGGGGGTACCCTAGTAATTTAGAAGAAGTATCCATTTTAGATACGTCCACTAGAATTCTCGGCCTAAACCCTTTTTTGTCGAGGGATAAGCGGTTCCGCCTCATACTGGTTTCTGATTCAGTGCCGCCCACTAAATAGTCCCAGCCTGCTTGATTCATGTTTCTCTTAGCAGCTCTAATTATCTCTTCGTTTGTCGGGAATTGGGATTCCAATTTTACCTCCGAATGGATGATTTCTTTGACAATTGTAGCAAACGCGTTTAAATTTCTGAATCTATTTCTACCTAATAGCTTGAGATGCTATCCTAACACATTACGCATTATTTATAGATTATCTTAAAGAAAGATTGTGAAATGCAAAAAGACGACAACACAGAAGTGGGAAAAATGAAACCTGAAAAATCGTCGGCGAACGTCCCGCCTATTCCTAGACTGATAATGAAGAATACTATTTTCTTTGCCTTGGCTCAGGCGTTACAGGGGGTTGGAATGCAACTTGCTGTAACATTTAGTGCCATTATGATTATAAGAATATTGGGCAATGCGAGTTTAGCAGGGTTAGGAGGAGGTATTTTGGGTGTCAGTCGATTTGCTGTCGCTTATCCCATGGGGAAACTAACTGACACCTATGGTAGAAAGCCAGGTATGCTAATTGGCTTATTAATGACTACTTCAGGTGCATTGACCTTGGGTTTCTGTATGACTGTTCTTTCTTTCCCATTGTTTGTTATAGGCATACTTATTCTCGGCCTAGGAGTTGGCGCGGTCATGCAACTCAGAGTAGCAGCAGCGGATATGTATCCTGTATCTAGGCGCGCTGAAGGACTTGGCTATGTTTTGACCGGGAGCGTTTTAGGAGCGTTCGGCGCACCAATACTGGTTGCTCTCGGAGAAACGCTCTCCAATACTTATGAATACGATCCAATTACAATTTCATGGGGAATCACCCCTGTGGTACTTTTCCCTGCTCTACTTTTTATCCTACTGGTCAGACCGGATCCTAAATATATTGCAATGAATCTGGGCGAATTTTGGGAAGGGGAAACAGGAGAGAAAAATGGTACACCCAAAGGCCCCGAATCAAACGCAGGGCTAAAGAAATTTTTGAAGGACCGTAATAAACAGGTAGCGTTTTCTTGCTACGGAGCAGCTCAAGGTACAATGGCAATGATGATGGTCATGACGCCTCTAGTACTGTCTGAGTCTGGATACTCTCTATCTTCGATATCCCTTACTGTTTCACTTCATGTTTTTGGAATGTTTGCATTCTCTGTCCCTATGGGGAGATTGACTGACCGATTAGGCAGGAAACCTGTTCTAGGAGCTGGAGTTATACTAGTTGCCGTAGGTTCCGTTTTGGTGCCTGTGACTGACCAATATTGGGTTATAACTTTTGGATTATTCATAATTGGACTTGGCTGGTCAGGGACTAATGTAGCCTCTACCTCCTTAATAGCCGATACGAGCGAACCAGAGGAACGAGGAAGGGCTATTGGTACTAATGATTCTGTAGCATCAGCGTTTTCTATTCTCACTCCGCTAGTTGGGGGAGTAGTCGTAGAATATCTTGGATTAGTTGCTGTAGGAATATTGGGCGGAGCTATCATGATTGTGCCTTTAGTCTTGTATCCCAGGCTTAAAGAGCGCTCCCCTGGTGTTTATGTTTAAAGGCCTACTGAGTTTTAGAGGATAGCGGACAAATCTTGTACCACCATTTTGATACGAAGAAAATAAGTTGTGGATTGGAGAAACTAAAATGGAAAAAGCTACAAAGAAAATAAGAAAATTACTTTCTGGGGGAGATTTAACACTTGCTCCATTTGCGTATGATGCCTTCGCAGCTCGAATAGCAGAAGAGACTGGGTTTGAGGCTGTTTATATGTCTGGTTTTGGGGTTTCTATGTCTAAGGGCATGCCTGATTTTGGTTTATTAACTCAAACAGAAATGGTTCAAAATGCATCATACATAGCGCAATCTGTCGACATTCCAGTTATTGCAGATGCTGATACAGGGTACGGAAATCCGATTAATACCTTTAGGACAGTCAGGGAATATGAAAAAGCAGGGGTCGCCGCTATCCATATTGAAGATCAAGTAGCACCAAAAAAATGTGGCTTTTTTGAAGGCAAAGACGTTATCCCCCTAGGTGAGGCTGTAGAAAAAATCCGATCAGCTGTGGATGCTCGCACCGACCCAGATTTTGTGATAATCGGCCGCACGGATGCTTTAGCCGTTAATGGTTGGGAGGATACGATTGCCCGATGTAGAGCGTTTTACAAAGCAGGTGCAGACATTGTTTTCGTAGATGGAATAAAAACGCAAGAAGATTTAATAAAATATGCAGAATCCCTTCAGGATATGCCCAGAATGTACAACGGCCAGCTTCCTGTATCTGATGTTGCTGAACTAGGATTTAAAATTCAGATACATAGAGGGCCGATGTTCGGGTTACATACAGCAATATCTTCATTTATGAAGGAACTATTTGAAACTGGCGCCATGGCTCAAGATGCTGATGGTGATGGGGCTGAATTGCGGGAAGCGATTACAAAAACACTAAAAATTGATGAACTTTTGGAAATGGAGGCGAAATACGCTATCGTCAAGAACTAACGGTATTTAACCGTTTATATTAGAGAATAGCCCTTTTCTTGTTGGGGCCACTAACCATACCAGTAACCCTGATCCAAGCATCGCAGTTGCACTTACTATCAGCGCAGGCAAATAAGAGCCGCTCATGTCAAAAATGATCCCTGCAAGCATTGGTCCTGTGAAGCCTCCTATAGCGGTCGCGACTCCTAAGAAACCGATCAATTTAGGGAATAATGGACCTTGAAAAACGTCTGCAGCGATTGTCAGAACCAATGGTAATCGCATTCCAAATCCAATTCCGCCAAACAATGAGAATCCAAGAAGAAAAATAATGTTTCCTGAATATATAGAGAGAAGTATAAAAGATAAGATACCTAATGCTCCGATCACACTAGAGCTGAAGAACACTATTTCTCGGCCTAATTTATCTGAAAGCGATCCTCCGATTATTGCACCTATAAGAGTCAAGCCACCCATAAATGAAAGTGCAGAGACGATGATTCCTCGTTCTATTCCAGCAGCTTCAGCATATGCCACCTGGTGTGCGACTAGCATTTGATACCCCAGAAATCCTGCGATGTACATAGTTCCTAGGGCCCAGAACCGTTTTCCTTTCAGTGCATCTTTCAAAGCCCAAGATTGAGGTGACTCTAGAGCAGTCATCGGATCATTGGATTGTACTGGAGGGGTATTTCGTATTGTTATTAGTGCTATGATTCCAAAAATAACTAGAGCTAATGCGTAAACGTTTAATGTGTTTCTCCAGCCCAAAGAGTCTATCAAAGCATTAATTAATGGAAAAAAAACTAGTGGCCCTAAGCCGTAAGCTGTAGAAACAATTCCCATAGCGAAACCTCTATTACCGGTAAACCATCTGGGTATTAAAATCGAATGGCTCATCGATAAAGCAGTTGAACCAGCTGATACAATAACACCAAAATATAATGCGTATTCCCACTGTGAATTCATTGACGAACTTAATAACAATCCAAGGGCAAGAATGATAGACCCAAACACAGTAACTGCCCGTATACCAAATTTCCCATAAGAAAAACCACTTAAGGGGGAAAATATACTTCTTGCCAGCCAAGTCACTGCGAACCCTAAACTTCCTGCGGTCGCGCTCCAATTGAATTCTTCAACCATTGAGACAAAGAATAAACCAAACGTAGCTAGTACCGAATATGACAATACGTTTGACCCTAAAGACACTATCAGCGTAGTTATCTGACCATTCAAGTTTGGGTCATCACGATATTTTAGTGGTATTTTCAAATCAATTCTTTTTAGGCAAAGCGATGTTCATTCTCGGGACCATCGATTCCTAAATGGGGAGCTAATCATTGGTAATTCTTGACTCTATATAGGATTGGATAGGAGAAGTCGTTGGAACATAGCTCAAGTGTGCACTTCTACCATCTTTAAGAACTAAATTTAGTGAAGTATACCCAAGACTTTGCCCTAGTACCCCTGGTTTTGAATTTACTGATTCTAAAGCAGATATTGGCAGATCTAGGCTATCAGATCCAGTAATGGTCCCTCGTTTTATTGTTATGTGCTCAGATGTCAGTATAAATGCTGTTCTACGGTATGAAATCCACCGAGGGACTACAAATACCAATGCGATCGCTAGTTGAAGAGTCCCAAACGTCAGGAAATCAATGAAAAGTGAAATTATGATAAACAAAATCCAAGGAATCGCTGCAAGCATCCAAGCCCAGCTTGACTGTTTGATTAGTTCTCCACCTGTAGTATCTATAGGTTCTTTTGGGATTATATCTAATTCATCGTTTTTGGGCGTAACTGTTTCGTGTTGTATTTTTTCTCCACACATACCGCAGAATTTATATTCTTCCGGTATCTCTGTTCCGCAATTTTCACAAATATACATTAGCTACATACCTATCATGATTAATTTATACGAAGGGTTCAGTTTAAGCAGTGGAATTTCCCAATAAGATAAACTTGCCGCTCTCTTGGAGCTCGTAAATCTTTGAGTCTTCTGAAAGTTCCACGCCTTCTATATCTTTTCCATGTAGTTTTACAATTGCATCTTCTGGAAGGGAATTAAAACCATTAACGGCCCTTTTAAGAGCTTGCCGACTTTCCAGCCCAAAACGATTAATACTAGGGGTCATTATTTCGTTCATAATATCCCTTGCTTTTCCTAGTCCTGCAGCAAGAATGGCTCGCAAAAATTCATCTCCATTAGGTAATTGGACAACTGGCATAGTGTAATGTTTTGAAACTTTGGCCAGAGCATCCATGGCTAAATCGGGTAAATATTTCATATGGATCGCAACTATGTTGATGAAATTAGCCTCGTGTGCTCCTTCATCTGTTTCTGGGAAGCGAATTGCGCCGGCAACAGCGGGATCAACGCGGCGACCCTGGTCATCTCTAGGGCTACCATATTCTTCCCAGAGAGTTCTTCTTATATTTGTATAATTCCATCTCGTATGTCGTTCTTGGAATATAGCATAGGCTGAGGCTAATAGGACATTTCCTTCGTAGCCCGTCTGTTCCTCAAAAGTCCAATGATGCTCGTTTACTTCGTCAAGGTATTTATCTACAAATTCTTGAGTATAAAGTCCAGAATCGATTAAAGAGTGTCGGAATGTTTGGCCATGCCTTCGCTCCTCAAATCCCCATTGCATATATAATTCTCGAGTCGCTATGCTATCCCCTGCTCCTCGTATCCCTTCAAAAACGTAGTCATCAACAACTGATTCCACACCAAGGAACCCCAACAATATCTCTTTAGTATTTTCTGTGATCATATGGCCTAATTTTGCCATTTCATTGCGTTGAGTGAGACGATCTGGAAACCACATTCTGTGAATCGCTGCTCTTTTGAAATACGACTCATAGTTCTCTCTCATCTCTTTTTGAATAGCAATTAATTTCCCTTGCATAGTCAGGGGCGTAGAAATTATATTTGCCAAAGTAATTACCTTTCTAAAAGCCTAAAGGTTTTATATGGTCTTTATGTCTGTTCTCTTAGATTGCTTCCTATTGGGCCGGACCATTTTTTTTTCTAACGCGCTCATACTATCGGCAAAAACGGATTGAATCAATACAATTTATACGATATTGAGCCTATAATATGTGATTATGCTAATAGTGGGGCTAGTCACTGCTAGCAAATCAGCGATTCTATGATTATTGATAAGGTGCTAAAAAAATTGCTAGAGTTGTATTATCACGGGATAAGATCCAGGTAATCAAGGAGATTTTGTGAACTTACGGTATTTAAAGCCACTGATTGTTATTGGGTTAGTGCTCGGGGTATTTGCGGTGCTGTTTTCTTTGTTCTACGGTGGTACTAGCGATTCTGAGCCGATTTCTAGCGATAAAATTCCGGACACTATAGAAGATGCTGGTTTCGTACATTCGGGAGAAGCTCTTCGTTTAGAAATCTTAGGTGGCTCAACTGTTCGCTATCTGGTGGGAGAGCAGCTAGCGCGCAGGGATTTACCTAACGATGCGATAGGAGTTACGGGCCAGGTAGAGGGCCTAATTGTTCTTGATGGATCTGGTGCTATTGATCAAGAAAATTCGGAGATCGTTGTTATGCTCGAGTCGCTACAAAGTGATGAACCAAGACGGGATAATTATTTGAGAACAAGAACAAGTATAGGATCTCCTGAGTTCCCTAAGGCAGTTTTCATACCGCAAGAAGTTTCTGGGCTGGATTGGCCGATAGGGGAAGGGGACCGACTAATATTCGATATGGTTGGGCAAATGACAATAAGGGGGGTAACGAATCCTATGACTTGGAGTGTCGAAGCATTGTGGGACCAAGGTGTTATTACAGGCCAAGCAAAAACGAGTATATATTTTTCAGATTACCAAATACCAAAACCAACTCTTCTTTTTATATTAAGTATGGACGACGAAATTCGGTTAGAGGCAGATCTATTAATGGGGGTATCTAGAAGGTAGATCTTGAATTATAAATGCACGTTTTTATCTATGGGCTACTCCAATGACTGACTGAAATGGGCGAACTCTTCAAGTTTTGCTAGCCCTTCGCCAGAATCCAAGATAATCTTTGCCTTTTCTAGTCCTTCTTCGAGGGTTTCAACATTTTCTGCTGCTAACAATGCTGCGGCAGAGTTTATCAAGACGAAATCTCTATATGGCCCTTTAGCCCCTTGTAAGGTCTCTATTAATATTTTCTTACTCGACTCTATGTTCCCAGATTGAACACGGTCTATTTTTACTAAATTAAGGCCATAGTCTCTTGGATCAATCTCTAGGATTTTTGTTGGCGCACCATCCGTATAAATACCCATAATTGATGGACCACACAAGCTGATTTCATCCATAGGGCCTTCACCATGAACAACTATCGCTTTTTTCGCTCCTAAATCTTTGAGGGCGTTTATTATAACAGGCACTAGTTTAGCATTGGGGACCCCGACTAGTTGATGCCCAGCTTTCGCAGGGTTAGTTAGCGGTCCCACAATATTAAATATAGTTCTTGTTCCTATCTCACGCCTTGTATCATTGGTTAGGCGCATTGCAGGATGGAAAGTAAACGCATACATAAACCCTATACCAACTTCGTTGATGCACTCAGCAACACCTTCGGGACCGAGATCTATTTTCACCCCCATAGATTCAAGTAGATCACCAGATCCACATTTGGAACTAATGGCTCTACCACCGTGTTTTGCGACTCTAATTTTTGCTGCTGCGGCAACTATTGCGGAAGCGGTTGATACGTTAAAAGTTTCAGAGCCATCCCCTCCCGTACCACAAGTATCCAGTAAACTTACTGGATCTTTGACTTTGGGCTCTAAAGATTTTTCTCTCATGACAATAGCTAAGCCAGATATTTCTTCTGAGGTCTCCCCTTTCATTCGAAGTGCTACTAAGAATGAGGCTGTCTGCGAGCTTGTCGCAGATCCGCTCATTATTAACTCAGCAGCGGCTACCATTTGTTTTTGACTTAGAGACCTACCAGCAAGTAATTGATTGATGTAATCTTTTATTCCCATGACCAACCTCTTTTTATTTTTTGTTGCCTCTAGCTAATGTTATAGGATTAATAATGGTGTATTTAGTATACTCCGATTATTACTTATAAATATGAGCTTGGCCGAAGAGGTAGATATTGAAAGTTGGTATTGTTGGCATTGGTTCAATAGGGAGTACCGTCGCGCTGGAATTGGATAAAGGCACAATCCCTGGTATTGAACTCGTTGCACTTGCTGCAAGAAATAAAGATAAACTAGAAACTTTTTCTAGAGAACTTAATCGCTCTGTTGAAATAGGTGATTTGAATTCCTGGATAGGCAAATGCGATTTAATAATAGAAGCATCTGGGGCGGCAACTGTTGATCAAATAGTTCGGTCTTCGTTAGCCAATGAAAAAGACGTAATGATCTTAAGTGTTGGGGCGTTGATTGAAAATAAGTCATTAATAGAATTGGCTCAGGAAGCTAATAAAAGAATCCATATCCCATCTGGCGCTATTGCTGGTTTGGATGGAATCAAAGCTGCGGCCTTTGGTGACATTAAAGACGTGACAATAGTTAATAGAAAACCTCCAAGTGCGTTGAAAGGATCGCCAGGGGCAAAATCGTCACAAATAGACTTGGATTCTCTTAGAGAACCCTACACTCTATTTTCTGGGACTGTCGCTGAAGGATATAGATTGTTCCCCGCCAATGTTAATGTAGCGGTTGCAGTCAGCTTAGCGGGTGTCGGCGTTGATAAGACGAAAATGGAAGTAATTGTTGATCCCAATATTGATGTGAACGTGCATGAAGTAACCTTGGACTCTTCTATTGGGCGAATGAGTTTATTTATTGAAGGAAAAGCATCAGACAAGAATCCACGGACCAGCGCTTCTACAGCCTTTTCGGTTTTATCTTATTTAAGCCAGATGGTATCTCATATAAAGATAGGCACTTAGCTATATGATCTAAGGCCTCTTGAGCCTAACATCTAATACGGCTGACACGCCTTTTCTAGTTTGGGCAAGCCCTCGGCTTATGGCTGCCTTTATGTCCCCGGGATTTTCTATTATTTCTCCGTATGCTCCGGATGCTTTTGCTAAATCAGCATAGTTAGGGGATGGAGAGATATCTAACCCAGGGAAATTATTTATCCTGTGTGCTGCGCTATCAGGATAAAACTTTTGTAATGATCTTCGAGTAGAGAAGTGTTCACTATTATTGAAAATTATTGTCAAAAATGGAGTTTGGTATTTTACGGATGCCCAAATGGCGGAAGTAGGCGCCCCATAAACGAATGCTCCATCTCCAACCAAGGCGATGACATCTTTGTCAGGTGCAGCCAATTTAACCCCAACTGCTGCGCCAATTGCCCACCCAAGACTGGCACCTCCACTAACCAACAAATCACCTTTTGCGGTTCTTGATAATATGTTGTGTACCCGAGGCCTATTTGTTACTGTTTCTTCTAAGATAATACTATCTTCTGGTAATTCTTCGGTAATACAACGAATCAACCATTTTGGGTTGATTGGTTTCTCTTCTGACAACTCCATATCCTCGTTTAGGAGTGCTACTTCTCTTAATCGATGATTTTGTACCAACTTGTCTTTTCTTATATCTATTTCTTTATTATTAACTTCCAGAATATTACTTTTTAAAGATTCTAAGAGTTGGGTCAAAGCTTTTGATGAATCAGCTTGTACAAAAATATCCGCAGGAAAAGATAGAAGTGGCATAGACTCTTTTACTGGTTCTATATCTATACATGCTATATATGCTTCGGCCTTAGGGTGGGCTTCCGCTGGTATCCAGGGTACGTCACAGTCTATTATCAATATCATATCGGAGTTTTCTATATGCTCTTCTGAGCTCATTCCTACCCAAGCTGGATTATCAGTAGGGAAACCAAAGCTTGTTGGCGTTGTCGTAACTTGAGCACCTGAAATATCCACAATCTTCTCCAGTGAAGAAACTGAATTTTTGTTTCGGCCAGATCGCCCCACGATTATTAGGGGGGAATCGGCGGCAAGCATTTTTTCAGCAATTGTATTGATCGATTCTGGATCAGCTTGAGGGCTTACAGAAACCTGATGCCTTGCTGGAGACGGGAATTTAACAGTATCGATTTTTTGCATAAGAGATTCTCGTGGAACAACAAGGTATACGGGGCCACTAGGTTCGCTGCTTGCGACTTGCATAGCACGATTTATGACCAAACCACTTGTTTCTGCGTTACGTAGTTCATAATCCCATTTGGTAAATGTTCTCACTATGCCAGCTTGGTCTCGTTGCTCTTGTATCCAGTGTATTGGAAGGTCCCGACCCCCAGGAACTTCATTTAGAAAAGTTAAAGGAGATCTTCCTGCGACGATTAGCATTGCTGCACGCGACCGCTGCGCGTTATGCAATGCTCCTCCTAATTGCGCTGTTCCTGCGTCAACGTGAACTAGTACCGCTTGTGGCTTACCGGTGATTTGATAATATCCATGTGCCGCCGAAAGCCCCATAGATTCATCCAGGCATAAAATAACTTCTGGGACTTTTTCTTTCTTTTCAATTTTTCTAGCTAAAGCTTCCTGCACTGGGAATGTATCGGTGCCGGAATTAATAAATATGTATTCGATTCCATACATGATTAGTGCTTCGACAAAGGCATCAGCACCGTCATTTACGTTAAGGTCCATGTAAGTTATATTTGAAGAATTTTGTTTCTTGCTTTCCATAATAACCAATCCCTAGTGATGGAAACTTTATAGGTATCATACCATTTGTCAAAACCTATTAATCTATATGGCGCGCCCGGAGGGATTCGAACCCCCGACACTCGGTTCCGAAGACCGATGCTCTAATCCGCTGAGCTACGGGCGCCCCGATTTGTGCAAGATTATCCTATAATGTTTTTGGCATGATGAACAATATTTTCAGTAAGTTGTTACTAGGAGGCTAAATGTCGACATTGGTGACTGGTGGGACTGGATTCATAGGCAGCAACGTTGTAAAAACACTTGCTGAAAAAGGCCACTATATTGTTTCTTTTGATCTTGTGGCTCCAGATGAGCTGCTTCAAAGATACCTTGATCCCTGGAAAGACCAAATCGAATATTTCCAGGGGAATATTCTTGAAAAAAGAGATCTTGAAAAATTATCTGAGTTAGGCATCGACAAAATAGTGCATGCCGCAGTGTTTACTGGTGTATTGCCTAGAATTGAAAATTCTCAAGCTAGTTCCATAGTTGATATAAACGTACTTGGAACAACCAATGTACTTGAATTCGCTCGTAAAGTATCGCCTGACCGGTTCTTGTATGTAAGTTCAGGGGCTGTGTATGGTACTGAGAGGCCTAAGGATGAAATATTGTCCGAAGAGCGCGAGGTAAAGCCGAATAATCTCTATTCCATAACGAAATATACTAGTGAACTGCTTACAAAGAGGTACGGAGAACTATATGGCTTTGACAACGTTAGTGTTCGTTTAAGCGGGCCCTATGGACCTATGGAAAAAATCACTGGACACCGAGAAAATCAGTCACTGATAAAAACCTGGGTAGAGCAAGCTTTGCGAGGTGAAATGATTGAAATAGATAATCGATCATTGATGTACGAGGCAACTTACATCACAGATATCGCCGAAGGTATTGTCGCAGTGCTGGATTCTTCGTCCCTGTCTTACCCTGTATATAACAATGCTTCAGGACGTCAAAGCACGTTAGGGGAGATAATCCAGATTTTGGAGGCATTATTCCCTGGAATTGAGATCAGAGATGTACCATACTCTAAAGCCCTTGATTCTATTCCAAAAGGGAGAGAGAATCCGATCGACATAAATCGGCTCAAGGAAGACGTGGGATTCACCCCTAAAATTAGCCTCGCTCAAGGGCTGGAAGCTTATCTGGAATGGTATCGGCATTATAACTCTTAAAAAAGAAAAAATTTGAAGGGGTAAGGCGTGTTAGCTATCTATGATCTGAGTTATTGATACAGCATTTGGCTGTGTCCCTGTTTGACGCCATACCACATTTCCTCTCTCATCAAAGACCAGGACAGCTGGGATGAGCTCTATCTCATAGTTCTTTTTAATTTTCCTACCCGAATCTGTGTTAATGTCTATGCGAATAAACTGAGCTTTATCATCCAAGTCGTTTTCTAGCCGATCTAAGATGGGCTTTGCCGACAGGCACCCTAGTCAACGATTAGAATAAAAAGATACGACTAGTTTGTCTCCTCCTCCAACTAATTTTGCGAAATCTTGAGGTTTTGGTAACGAGCTACTATTACTGCTAAGACTAACTTGAAGAAAGCCTAAACTAGCTATAGCAATCACTAGGATTCCCCATTTCCAGTGGCTCCCCCCATCTAGTTTTAGCAGAACAATAACTATAAAGGCGACAATAAAACCTGAAACTATCAAAAAGGAATTTTCGTTAAGGGCGTTCATTAATTGTCAGTTTTGTTGTTTTCTGCGATGACATCAAGTATTGCCAAAGCAGCGGCTTGGATCTGGGCTTCCATTTCAACATGAGTGTCTCCATGCTCTTCTCTTCCATGACTGTCTCGAGCATGCGCGAATGGGTCATAGGTGGAACTCTCAGGATCTAAGCGTTTCTGATTTGCTTGAGTTTGAGCAAATAGGTATTCCTTGAATTTTAATTCTAGTTCCTTTCTAGATAATGCCATGATTGATCCTCTTTTCATGTTGTTATTGATTGTGTATATAAAAATTTTATTCAAATGGGGTGGGCGATGGGATTCGAACCCACGATCACCAGAGCCACAATCTGGAGCCTTAAACCAGCTTGGCCACGCCCACCGCGATATAATTACAGAAATACAAGGCGGTTCTCAGTCTAACAACGGTTTAAATAGCGAGCAACAGTAAAAAAATATTAAACATGGTCATATAATCAAAACGGGAAGCACTTCCTCGTGGTTTAAACGAAAAGGGGGGTAACAATTGAAACAATCTAGCAACAGTGAATTAGTCAATGCGTTAAAAATGGTGCGGGATAGCAATGCCCAATCGGGGGTTTTAGTTTTATTTGGCGGTGACTCGTTTCAGTTAGACCCAACCGTTGCGACTTATATACATTCGACGATGACCCCTGATAATGGAGCCCAGATTCTGAGACGATATCCGACTAACTGGGGTATTGAGATTTTGAATGGAGAAAAGCGTGAACAAGTGCCTTTAACAAAAGAAATGCTTGATAGCGATCAGTGGGATTTTATTTATCTCAAGCCAGTCTCTTGGGAGGATAATTATCAAGATATGAGAACTTTGATCGAAGTGATCAGAAAATTACGTGCACCTGATGGTTGCCCTTGGGATAGAGCTCAGACACATAAAACCTTAGCCCCTTATTTAATAGAAGAAACATATGAAGCTTTAGAAGAAATTGAGAATAATGATTCTAAAGGAATGCAAGAAGAACTTGGAGATATATTATTACAAGTCGTATTGCATTCTGCTATAGCACAAGAATCAGCAGAATTTGATATTTATGATGTTATAGATTCGCTGATTCAAAAACTTGTTTTCCGCCACCCGCATGTTTTTGGTAATGAGAATGCAAAAACTTCATCAGATGTTGAAGAGAAATGGGAGGCAATAAAGAGTCGAGAAAGACAAGGGGCTTCAATAATGGAGGGACTCCCAAGGGAGTTACCAGCTTTGCTTTATGCACAACGAATACAAAGTAGAGCATCCAATGTTGGGTTTGATTGGGAAACGGTAACTGGAGTTTTGGATAAATTAGTAGAAGAAGTGGAAGAATATAAACAAGCTACCTCTGATGAGGATAAAAGCAAAGAATTTGGAGATATTATTTTTACTTTGGTTAATTTAGGACGTCATTTAAACATCGATGTCGAGAATTCTCTTAGATCTGCTAACAATCGATTCTCGGAAAGATTCAGATTAATGGAAGGCTTACTGGAACGAGATGGGCTTAGCATTCATGATGCAGATGCGCGAAAACTAGAGGAATATTGGGAGATGAGCAAAGATATTCTCAATAAATCGTAGTTCCCTAGGGTAATGATCAAACGGCTATTTAGCGATTTACAAGTGCCTATTATTTAGTGTTAGAATGACTGGTCGCAAAGTTTTACATTAATTTTCGTTGAGCACTAATATCTTATGACCTCTAATGTCGAGTCGTCCGCTGAAGAAAGCCCTAAGGTAGGGGCATTCGAATCATTTAAATCCTGGAATTATACTTATTTTTGGCTTGCTTCCTTATTGTCTATAACATCATTTTTTATGTTGATGATCGCAAGGGGATGGCTTGTATTCGATATCACGGGATCTGCTAGCATGGTCGGCTATGTTTCGGCAGTTGCGCAGACGCCTTCTCTCGTTTTGTCGGTTTTTGGAGGGGTCATTGCTGACAGATTTGATCGTAAAAAAGTCTTGTTATTGAATGAGGCCATTAATTTCACAATACTGCTAATTTTGGCAATTTTGGTGGCTACGGATCTCATAGAGGTGTGGCACCTAATGCTACTTGGACTAATTAATGGTATTACTTTTTCTCTTGCTTTCCCTGCTCGCGCTGCTATTGTTCCAAGTCTAGTCCCACCAAGAAATATAGCGAATGCAGTGGCTTTATCTTCGATTATGTTTAGCGGAGCTCAGCTTATAGGTCCACCTATAGCAGGGTGGCTCATATTAGTTTCTCCTGCCACAGCATTTTTTGCAGCGTCAGGATTTGTTGGTGTAGGGATTCCTCTCTTTATGCTTCTTAAGGTTCGACAAAGCAATAATGGGTACTCTGCCGCAGATTCATCTGTGTTGGAGAACATAAAAGAGGGAGTAAAATATATTAGCAATAACCGTCTTGTGTTAGGACTCATGGCACTTGGATTTTTTGTTGTTGTTTTTGGTTTACCTTATCAAACATTTCTACCAGTTTTCGCTGAAGATATATTAAAAGTGGGACCTGCCGGCTTAGGTTACCTAGCAGGTGCGGGAGGTATTGGAGCAATAGCGGGGTCTCTATTAATAGCGGCCTATAATACGGTTAATCAAATGAAGGCGTTCCTTGTCGCTGGAGCAATAGGGTTAGGCGTATTCATTATTGGCTTTTCACTTTCTGTATCATTTGCTTTGTCCATGGTCCTATCACTTCTAGCTGGATTGTTTTTCCAACTAGTGATGACAGGAAACTTTTCGTTAATCCAAGTTTTGGTTCCAGATCAATTGCGAGGCAGAGTACTTAGCGTTCGCTTCATTGTATTTGGTATGACTCCAGGTGGAATATTAGCAGTTGGTGTTGCGTCTGAACAAATTGGTACTGCGTACGCCACAGCTGCTACCGGAGGAATATGCCTTGCGGGAGTGATCCTTTGCTTATTGATTTTCCCATCTTTATACAAAAAACAACGGAATATAATCGAGTAATTATTTCGGCATTTCTTGCGTTTGGGAAGTAAGCAGTATTACTTTAGGCAAAATAACTACCAAAATTGCTCCGACCACACTGAATATTCCGAATATGATGAATCCAGGGGATAGGCTTTCCTGGAAAAAAGATCCTATCCATGTGAGTGCAATGGGTGCTAATGAAAAAGCGATCGAAGTAGCCGTCCATAATATTCCTTGGATTGCTGCAAAAGATCGTCGCCCGAAGTATCCTGCTAATAGTGCTGGTTGCAACACGGTAATGGCACCAAATCCTGGTGCAAAAGCTACTAGGAATAGGATTAAAAGCCAGCTTTGATCTGGAGTTACGAAAGCAAATACGATGATTCCAAAAGCTTGGAGGCTTAATGCCAGAGTAGTCGCTTTACGTGGGTCTATGGTATCCGCAAGCCATCCACCCCCAATGCGGCCGATTACTGTGATTATTGCCATAATTCCTACCGTGGATGCAGCAACCGATCTCGTAAATCCGACAGATTCCATAAAGGGGGACTGATAAATTTGCAGAGCGCCTATAGGCCAAAACGCCAGTGAGAAAACAGCTGCGATTCCCCAGAAAACTTTTGATTTCATGGCTTCCAATAAAAATAAACCTTCAACTTCCTCTGAAGTATCGCCTGTTCCTTGAATACCGTCTTCGAACATGCCGTAATCTTCGGGTCGACGCCTTAATACCATTGTTAGAGGTAAAATTATGATCCAAATTGCAGCAGCAATTAATACAAATGTGGTTCGCCAGCCAAATTGGTTTATAAACATTAGAGATGGATTTGTAAGTAATCCCCCTAAGCCTAGCCCTGCAGTGGTGAGTCCTAGAGCTCTTCCACGAAATACATTAAACCAGTTTGCTACAGAAGGAATGGCGCCTGCCCATATAGCGATAGGGCCTATACCGGCCAATGCAAGACCCAAGTAGAGTTGCCAGATCTCTTGCATGATACCCATTAGAGCAAACCCCAGCCCACCGAAAATCATTCCAAAACCAACAACAAGTCTGGGCCCTCTTTTATCAAAAACATTCCCTAAAATTGGGGCGAGGATCGCTCCTAATATTCCAGCGATAAGGAAGGCTGGCCCTATATGATTTTCAATAGAGGAGATTTCGGCTTGCATGGGGGTAACAAATAATGTGAATGCCCAAAAATAGAATCCGCTATAGACGAAGGACATGATAAAAGCGGAGACTACAATCCACCAACCGTAAAATATACCGTGTTGTTTTTTTTCTGTATTTACCAAAATTTCATTCCTCGTTTTTTTGATGTTGGGGAATACTTCTATTTCTCAATTAATATTGGTTCTGGGCGTTTAATTAACATTGTCACTGGAGCTGCTATTAGAGTCAAAGCTGCAAAGCCGAGGAACAGAGGTGTGTATGAGCCCGTCATATCAAATACTATACTAGCTATTAGCGGGCTGAAAGCAAATCCGGCTTCGCTGGACATGGAAAATAGGCCCTGGAGTGTCCCAAAAGAATACCTTCCAAACAGGTATCCTTGAAGCGCGAGCCTTGTCACAATCGTTCCGCCGAATCCAATGCTCCAAAAAACCAAAAAGAGTATTAATATCCATGGTTTGTCTGCCGATATCATTGCCAGTATTAAAATTGCGATTGATTGGAGAACAAAAGCCACACTTGCTATAAGTTTCTTATTAAATCGATCTGCTAGAAATCCAAAAAGAATTCTACCAATTACTGTGCTAAGCGGCATGGCAGGCAATAGCAAGGCAGCTGACTGTCTCGAATATCCTACGTCTTCGAGGTATGGAGCCCAGTGGACTTGTAAAGCGGCAATTGTCAGGAAAGCTAAACTAGAGCCGATCGCCATAAGCCAAAAAGCCTGCGTTCTTATAGCTTGAGAGGGGCTTAAATTGAGTTCGCCTTCGTCGTCGTTTTCTATTTCAGCATTACCGACCTGTAAAGGAGGCTTGTCAGCCCCATCTGGATACAAACCATAATTCTCCGGCCTATGGCGAATGAAAAACATGGCAAACGGGATAAGTATCCAAGCGATGATTCCTACATACGCGAAAGCAGTACGCCATCCTACTTCTTGTACTAGCCAGAAAAAAGGAGGAGACATTATTCCCGAAAGAGCGAATCCTAAACTGTAGAGACCTAGCGCCCTACCTTGTTTTCTTACAAACCAGTTTGCCACTGCCGGTCCACTAGAAGACCATATGCAGACGGAACCAAGATTTGCTAGAGTGAACGCTGCGTAGAAAGTCGGCAAAGTGGTGACGGTTGAAACTAAAACCAAACCAGTTCCCATTGCTGTTAGGCCTACGAAAATTATCGGGCGAGGCCCAACCCTGTCAAAAATATTTCCCAAGAAAGGCGCGAGTATACCTGCAAGAATACCAATGATGGGGAAAACCCCGGTGACAACGGTTCTACTCCAGCCAGTTTCTTCAGTCATAGGAAGTATCACAACCGTAAAGCCATAGAATAAAACCCCACCTTGAAAGATGTTTAGGAATACGGCTGCAATGGCCACCCACCATCCGAAGAAAAACTTATTGCTACTAGTGGAGGTATTTTCAGTCGGAGTTGGAGTGTTAGTTTTGTCTGGAGCCATCTATAAGCTCTGGACTAGATTAGACATATTTTTATACATTTAATGATTTTACTATCTACTAATTTTTCTTTTCTGAATCATCGTTGATTGATGCCATAAGTAGCAAACCTCCTAAAACACTTAGGATGATCCAAATAAATATCCTTAACCCTCTTGCCATTAGGTTCTCCTGTTCTTTGTTGCGCCTTATTATTTTAAGTTCCACCAGCTATTGCTGGAATGATTATCAACTCGTCCCCTTCAGATAAAGTTGTTTCCAACCCGTTGATATATTGTATGTCATTATCATTTAGGAAAATTGATATAAAAGGATGAACATCTCCTGATTCATCGTCCAAGATACGCTCTTTAAATCCTGGATATTTTGAATCGAGTATATCAAGAGCGTTTGTCACGGTTCCCTCAGGAAGTTCGATGGTTTCTTGACCATCGGTTACCCTGCGTAGTGCGGTTGGGACTTTCATCAATACAGTCATGATACTCTCTAGCTCGATTTTTTTAGATCCAAAGATGCTGAATTGACGCAATAACGTAGCCCCGTGGGTTGGGGGCCATCAGGAAATACATGGCCTAAGTGTGCTCCACAGTTTTTACAACTTACTTCTGTTCTCTGCATGCCCAGCGAATTATCCACTTCAGTTTCTATTGATTCCAAATTAATGGGTTGCCAAAAACTAGGCCATCCGCTTCCAGATTCGTATTTAGTATCTGATTTAAAGAGAGGAGTTTCGCAGCATACGCAGTTGTAGACTCCATCGGCCTTCGAGTCCCAATAAATCCCTGTAAAAGGAGGCTCGGTCGCTTTTAATCTCGTAACTTGGTATTGTTCTTGCGTAAGATGAGATTGGTAATAGGTGTCATCTTTTTCTAGCATTAAATCCTCGTTCCTCACCCTGGCGTTTATTGTGAAAAGTTCTTTTTCTATGATAGGCGTTTACATAGAATACACTATATTTGTAAGGCCCTACACAAATAATTCTACAATATAATGAAACCCCGATCCAATTATCTACAATTCACTGTTGTTAATAAGTTTTTGGGAGGGGAGTCATTGATCGAATGCCTTGGATCATAGAGGTTCTGAGTAGATAGTCTCTAGAAAGGTCGTTATTACTCGCCGTCGCACGCATCTCACGCTGTTTTTCCGTCCTTATCGCAGGATCTTTTTGCCGTATATTCTCTTCGTTTTGGGCAGTTTGGGCTCGTATAAAGTTTAAAGCGATTTTCCTTCTTTCTTCTGCGTAGTGGTCCAGTAAAGGCTCGTTGCGACTGTTCTTTAAAGATAAAGCTAGTGCGTTACCCAGGTAGAACGCATCTTGCAGGCCTCCATTTAGCCCCATGCCCCCGAGGGGATTATTAACGTGGGCCGCGTCCCCCGCAAGGAAAACTCTTCCACTTCTGTAAGATGCTGCTACTCTCTGATGTACCCTATATATATTTCTCCAAGTTATTGGGTAAGGGGTCCCAGTTTTGTGTACTTTTTGGTAGCGTTCTTGAGCAATTTCATCCAAAATGGCAGGATCTGGATCGGTATCAAAGATTGTTTCCTCAGGTTTAGTTGGGAATAAAACGCGCCAGAGTCCGGGCGACCTAAGTAAAACAAACCATTCTTCAGGATCCGACACATAGTTTACATAAGCTAAATCTGGCATTATGTCCCGAAATTCAAAAGTAGTGAACGTAACTAAGTACCTTTCAGGATACGTCATTCCATCGAATGGAATATTGACGCTTGTTCTTACGGCACTCCGTGCCCCATCTGCTCCAACAAGATAATCGCAGATAGCAGTTTTTTCACCTTCCGAATTGAGGAAGCTTATTTCCACTCCATCTTCCTTGGGATTTGCTGCTGTAACTTCATGGTTAAATAATACTTGACAGTTTGGAAACGATTTTAAGGCGTCAAAAAGCAAAAGTACTAGAGCGTACTGCTCTATTTGTAGCCTATATGGAAAGGCAGTGTCTTTTTTTAGCACATCCATATCAAATTCTGCGATTATGCCGTTTTCCTTATCACGAAGTTGGAATGTATCAGCCACTAAAGCTTTTTCAGCTAATTTTTTTGCTATGCCTACTTCATCCAGCATTTCTATCGTGGGGGGATGGAACGTTGATGCCCGATATTCTTCAACTAAATTAGGAGCTGATTCAAAAACGGTAACTGAAACACCTTGTTGGGCAATTCTTAATGCCGTCATTAACCCAACAGCTCCGCCCCCTGCCACAACAATGCCTTCTATTTTATGCATAGCATGTCCTCATTTGATTCTTTTATTTGGATTGTTTTTTAGATTCCCAGTCGGCAAAGCATTCTTTTGCGACTTTGAATCCAGCGATGGCTCTTGGATGCCCTCCATATGGTGCGACTTGCATTATAGTTTCTATGATTTCTTCTTCTGTTATGCCTTGAGTAAGAGCCCCTTTTATATGTAACCCTAGAGTGTACTCAATTCCTAAAGCCGCTAAAGTGCCTACGGTCACCAGCGTTCTTGTTTTAAGATCAAGCCCGGGGCGTGACCACAATTCTCCAAATACATACTCATCCGCGTAACGAAAAAATGCTGGTGCTACATCTTCAAATCCGCTCCGGATGCTTTCTGAGTACTCTCCGAATATTTCCTCTATTTTCTTTTGCCCACGCTCATATCTTTCGTCTGAAGTGGTCATTATCCCCTCCTATTTAAATATTGCAATTAAATAATAAAATCCTTTCAAATTATATTATATGATAGCTCCTTCTTCTTTAAACTGGCCGATTTGTTCCCAAGAGTAACCTGCTTCCAAGAGTTTTTCCTCGGTATGTTGCCCGAGGATTGGCGCACCAGATATTGGGTTAATGTCTTCCCCTGATATTTTAAAGGGAACTTTGATGATTTCTATTTCTGTTTGGTAGGAATTCTCAATTGTAGAAGTATAATCATTTGCTTCTATTTGTGGATCCATTATGGATTCATCAAGGGTTTGAACAGGCGCCCATATAGAACCCTCCGCATCTAATTTAGTTCCCCATTCCGCTAATGATTTTGATAAGAATATTTCTGTAAGCTTTTTTATCAATTCAGTACTATTTTTAGCTCTCCCCACCGCAGTTTCGTAGCCAAACGGGGCACCAAGATTTTCTATGCCAAGGGCTTTACAAAAACCCGGCCAAAACCGATCGGAATCAAACATGACTAATTGTATCCATTTGAGATCTTTTGTCCTATAAAAGTTCGATAGTGGATTATTGGTGTGTTTGGGTGAGTGCTTTTTAACTGATTTTTTATGCCGCATGGCTGCTGCAAAATCTAATCCTAGAACCCATAACCCTGAGTGTAAAAGCGAGCACTCTATTTTCTTGCCTTTACCTGTTCGTTCTTTGTCCAACAAAGCCAAAGATATACTTGTGGTCAACGCTAAAGAAGTTACCTGATCTCCCATACCAGGCCTTTGTTGTGCAGGTGATTCTCCCTCGTTACCGATAGAACCCATTATTCCTGACCTTGCCCAGAAAGCTGCATAATCAAATCCTAAACGATCCCGTTCTTCTCCTTTAGTTCCGTAACCGGTTAGGGCAACGTAGATAATTTGTGGATTCGCAGTCAAGCAATCCTCGTAGGTTAGGTGGTATTTTTCCTGTCTTTCCGGGACCAGGTTGGTTACTACTATATCTACACTCTCAACTAATTTACGAACTATTTGTTGTCCATAAGTGCTGCCCAGATTGATACCAACACTTTTTTTCCCTCTGTTGAGCTGTTCGAAAGATGTGTTCTCATCGTCGGAATCACTCGTTATGATCCCATCAGGAGTCACGTCTATGCTTCTCACGGGATCCCCAGTCTCTGGATGCTCAATTTTTGTAACCTCCGCTCCAAGATCCGCAAGAATCGAACAAGCTGACGGAGCAGCTACCCAGTTTGCAATTTCCAAAACTTTAACGCCTTTTAGCAGTTCTGACATTTGCCCCCCCTATACGTAAGAAATTAAATTTCAGATGCGTCGATTGATCAATTACCGAGCATCATATTTCTTCTATGGTTTGCTGATGATAAATGATTATTATAATAATAGTTAGAGTAATGAGCATACATTAAAGGAATACTGATTTTGAAATGATATATAGACCCGGAAGTATTACCGATATAACTGCAGGCTATAACCTGATCATTCCTAACGGTCCTATCCATAGCCCAACCGAAAACCGCTTGGATGAAAATGCGTATCTAATAGATCTGGAAGGAGAAGTACGTCATAAATGGCAAAGTGATGCTGGTTTAAAATATGGTGTTCTTCTTCCTAATGGTAATTTATTAGCAAGAACCCGGGCCCCTGAATCCCTTGCTCCGGATGTGCCAACTTTTCCTGGATCGAGTTCCGCAATCATAGAAATCGATTGGGACAGTAATCCGGTGTGGATATATGAAGACAAGCTACTACACCATGATTTTTTTCGTTTGGAAACCGGTAACACAGTGTTTCTTGTATGGGAGCCTATACCTGTAAGCATTATTTCTAGTATCAAGGGAGGAGCCGACTCTAGTTTAGATCAAGAATTGATGTACGGGGACGTGTTGAGAGAAGTGGATTCACACGGCAAGGTTGTTTGGGAATGGAAATCTTGGGAGCACCTTAATTTTGAACATCAAGTTATCTGTCCTATTGAAAATAGGTCTGAGTGGACTCATGCAAACTCAATTTATGTTATGCCAGATGATAATGTTTTAGTCAGTTTAAGAAACACTAATATGGTGATCATTATTGAAAAATTGACTGGCGATGTGATTTGGGAATGGGGTAGTACTTATCTAGAACACCAACATCATGCTACTTTGCTGGATCCAAACAAAATTCTTGTTTTGGATAATCGCACACATAAGAATCGAGGTGCAAGAGTAATTGTTGTGGATATTACCAGTAAGAAAATTGTCTGGGAATACTCAGGTTTACATAACGAAAAATTCAGAGCTCCTTACGCTGGTTCAGTAGATAAATTATCAAATGGTAATTGGTTAATCTGCCAAGGGTCTGAAGGAAAGGCGTTTGAAATCGATGCTGCAGGCAATAGATTGTGGGAATATACGAGTCCATATTTCATACCAAACGAGTCAGGGGAATTATCTAACGGGTTATTTCGAGTCCATCGATACCCTCTGAACTATTCAGCATTTGAAGGCAAGCAGCTTGGGTAGTGCGTCGATAAATAACGGGCATAATCCAGCCGTAGTTAAGAAAAGAGTTCTCGAATTTTTTCTTGCCTATACCCAAAGATCTTCTTTAAATCTCGCTCTACAAATAACATATTGGTAAATGATCCCAAGATTGGTGACAAAACCCCTGGTAAAATTTTGTACTTGACTATATCAGTCACCAAAGTCTGACTGCCGATTTTTTCAAACAGATGCTGATGTTCCCAGAATGCATATGGTCCTTTGATCTGTTTATCACAAAACGAAATATTTTTTTGGTAATCTATAATTCTGCTTGTCCATTTGAACCTTATATTGTGGAGAGTTAATTTGTATTCAATCTCTTGGTTTTCAAATGTTGTACAGGGCACCGGGGGTAACAGCGTAAAATTTAACCAACTAGGGGTGATTAAATTTAGGTTACTTGGATTCTCAAAGAAATTGAAAACCTTCGCTATTTCCTCAGGAACTGACTGGGAAGTTTT